>LSQX01285741.1_pt1 | contig 19949 bp, 18 predicted proteins | sample 654561 | NCBI WGS metagenome assembly LSQX01 (sample SAMN04489861, study PRJNA283612) | anaerobic digester metagenome | isolation source: 4 biogas reactors fed with cattle manure at either 37C or 55C with and... | place: Denmark: Kongens Lyngby | collected 2014
TGACTGATTAAAGCTGGGATGAACATTAGCTTCAATTGAAAGCTGTCATAAAAAACGGGTTAATGGATACCTCCGTTAACCCTGTTTGTGTTAGAAATTTTATACACTCTGGTTTTTCTATCGAAATAGTGTGGATAAGTTCATGACGGTAAACAACAAGACTGAAAGAATTAATATACTGATAGCAAGCTTTTTCCTTTTTAATAGCATGGATGATTTCCCCCCTGCCCTACCTTACTTTTTATAAAGCAGCTGTTAAAGGCATTTCTCTTTTTATTGCCTGTTCAACATTATAGCATGGACACTTCATTTTGTAAAACAAAATTAATATAATTGTAATATATTGATTTCACTTGAATGCAGTGAAATTAAAATTCACATTTACTTTCCCGCCATACTATCGAACTGCACGGGTCTGTGCTACAATGATCAGGGTCTGATACTGATATTGCCAGGAAATATGATTGGCATACACAAGAAAGGGCGAAGAGACATGCCATTTGACGGAGTTGTCGCAAAAGCCGTCGCTGACGAGCTGAACAGGAATATTACAGGGGGACGCATTTATAAGGTATACCAGCCTGAGAAAGATACCCTTCTGCTTTATATACGTTCCAACAACCGCAACATAAAACTGCTGTTATCCAGCAATGCCAATACAGCCAGGCTTCACATGACTGAAATCGATTATGAGAACCCTGCCTCTCCCCCCATGTTCTGCATGCTGTTAAGAAAACACCTTATTGGCGGAATAATTGTGGGGATTGATTTTTCCGATTATGAAAGAATTATCGGGCTTGAGATTGAAGCGGAAGATGAATTGGGAGACAAGAGTATTAAGAAGCTGATCATTGAAATCATGGGTCGGCACAGCAATATTATTCTTGTGAACGAGGGCGGGAAAATCATCGATGCCATCAAGCATGTGGATCAGGATGTGAACCGTGTGCGGGAAATCATGCCGGCGAGAACCTACATCCTTCCTCCTGCACAGGATAAGGCAGTGCCTTCCCGGCTGGAAGCTGAAGCCTTTATCGGATCGATCCGGGAGGATGAACGTCCGCTGTCGAAAATTCTGTTATCCACCATTTTGGGCTTCAGTCCCGTATTATGCAGGGAAATTTGCGTTCAGGCAGGCGTTGATCCTGATATGGGACCGAAATATTTATCGGAGAATAACCTTCGAAGCCTGGCTGAAACCCTGAAGCATTCCATAAATTGCTGGGAGCAGGAGGTCTACAGCCCCTGTGTTGTAGTGGATTCTGCCGGTAAACCCGTTGATTTTCATGCGGTTTCCCTCACCCAGTATGGAAAGATGGAATCCTTCGCATCCATCAGCGAAGCCATTGACAGGTTTCACAAAGCGCGGGAAATGAAGGAGCACATTCGGAACAAAGGCTCAGATCTGATCCATTTGGTGAAGACCAATATCGAGCGCTGTGACAAGAAAATACGCATTCATGCGGCAACTCTTGATGAAATTGCCGATTTAGACAAATACAGACTATACGGCGAATTGATCACTGCCAATATTTATAACCTGAAAAAGGGTATGGAGCGTTGTTCGTTATTAAATTATTATGCCGACGATGAGGTTTATCTGGAAATAACGCTGGATGAATACCGTACTCCGCAGGAAAATGCCCAATGGTACTTTAAAAAGTATAACAAGGCAAAAACCGCTCACGCTTATGCTACCAATCAACTAAAGCTTTCCCGCAGAGAGCTGGAATACCTGGAAAACGTGCTCTACTCGCTGGAAGAAGCCGATTCATCGGAAACCATTGAGGAGATTCGGGAAGAGCTGCGGGGTCAGGGGTATGTTCATAAAACCAACACACGCAGGAAAAATATGCCCAAGTCCTCCCCCTGTGTATTTACTTCCTCTGAAGGCTACACCATCTGGGTGGGCAGAAACAATATGCAAAACGATGAACTGACATTGAAATTTGCAAAACCGGGAGACATGTGGCTGCACACCAAAAATATCCCCGGTTCCCATGTGATCGCTCGGATTCCGGATGAGATTCCCGATAAGACCCTGCTGGAAGCAGCCGCTATGGCTGCCTGGTTCAGCAAGGCCCGAATTTCCACAAGGGTTGAGGTCGACTATACAAGGGTGAAATATGTGCGAAAGCCTTCCGGTGCTAAGCCGGGAATGGTGATCTATGTGAATTACAACACGGTAATTGTGGATCCGCTCGCACCGCCGGATAACGGTTGATAGATTTATACAGGTCAAAACAGGATAATGGCTTGTCACGGGTTCATAATTATCAGAGATAGTTATGAACCCTTTGCAAACAGAAAGTGTAAAATCGGGAGTGACTGCAGACTTCAGCCGTGGACACTCCCCGGAGGTGTTTTCATCTCCCGTGTTTGGCGCAATTCGCGTAAGCGCTTATTTAATACAGTCGCATGCTCTAAACATTTTCTTCATAAACCGATTAACTAAAACAGCTTCTTAAAAATACGGTTGATCTCGTGCAGAATTCTTTCCTTGTCCAGTGTTTTGTACTCACCCTTATCATAAAGGATTTTACCGTCAACAAATACGGTTTCCACATCCGAGGCCTGAGCGGCATAAGCCAGGTTTGAAACCAGGTTGTGCTCCGGCATGTAATGTGGTTTGGACAAATCCAAAAGAACCATGTCAGCCTGGTACCCCTGCCTGATTTGCCCCGAATTGCAGAAGCCCAGAGCATTGGCGCCATTCACTGTAGCCATTGTGAAGGCTTCATGGGCGTTCACCGCCAGCGGATCCTGCGAAACACCCTTGTGAACCAGCGCCGCAAGATTGATTTCCTCCCACATGTTCAGGTTGTTATTGCTTGAAGCACCATCGGTTCCAAGAGCCACATTCACCCCTTTTTTCAATGCTGCAGGGACCGGTGCAACGCCGCTTCCCAGCTTCAGATTGCTGCCGGGATTGTGTGCAAGCGTCACATTTTTCTGCTTCATGATTTCCAAATCCCCGTTTGTGACATGGACGCAATGGGCCGCAATGGTGGGTATGTCAAAAAGGCCGATGTCGCAAAGGTGCTGTACCGGTGTTTTTCCGTATTGGTTCAGGCAATCGCTGTGCTCCTTTGCGGTCTCATCCACATGGGTGTGAATCCTTGCACCCAGCTTTTCGGCAGCATCCCTGACCGCTCGGATATACGCCGGAGCACAGGTATAAAGGGCATGCGGTGCCAGGGCAATTTTGATTCGTCCATCGGCGGCACCATGCCATTGCCTGAAGGTCGACATCGCTTCCTTCAGCTTTTCTTCATTGGAATAGTCCTCCAGATGATCGCCATAAATCAAACCTCGGGAAAGAAGCGCTCTCATTCCGCAAGCCTCGATTGCTTCAGCAATCCTGTCGATGAAGACGTACATATCACAAAAACAGGTGGTTCCTCCAGCCAGCATTTCCAGAAATGCGAGCTGAGAACCCCAATAGATATCGTCTTCAGTCATTTTATCCTCTATCGGGAAAATATGCTCATAAAGCCAGGTATAAAGCGACATGTCATCGGCATAGCTTCTTAGCAAAGTCATGGGCACATGGGTATGTGCATTGACCAGGCCTGGAACCAGTGCTTTTCCCTTTCCATTGATCACAATATGGTGCTCGGCTGGCGGAGGATTTTCCCCGATATAAATGATCTTATCCTTTTCCGTTAAAACCGTCACATTTCTGACAAGCTTAACAGCTTCCGCTTCAGCAGTCACAACCGTAACATTATCTATCCTGTATCCCATCTTCAGCCCTCCTGCATAAATGAAAATTCTTTATAACCGTAATCGAAAAAACCATCATAACAATATAACCATTCGTTATACTATAATGGGTCTGTTGTCAATCTAATTATAACAATAGCGGAAAATCATTGCAATCAATCAGACCTAAGGCAATAACTCATAACAGAAGATTTGTTACTGTTTACCCCCCTAACAGGTTCATACGTTGCTAATGAGGTATGTGGTTTATTCTGAGAATACCGATTCCATCCTAAGCATAGCGAAGGACCTTGCCTGGGGTAATGCGAGATCCTTCACCTTCGTTCAACAGGCTGTGCCAGCTTACCTGTAAACAATAACAGAACCTTTTTACTAAAAAAACTTCATAAGAAAATGCTGCTATGGAGCAGATCATCCAACGGGTGATAACTTCACAATCAAGTGATCGATGTCGTCAATGGTGAACTCAAGCGGACACAAGTCCGGTATAGTGGGCATCAGATAGGACAGGTGCCCGAGGATTTCCTTTTTCAGCCCGGACAATTCATTGAATGCGATGAATTTTTCTTCCGATTCAATTTTCATTACGGCTCTGCTCCGAAGCTTCTCTTCCATACCATCCAGCTTTTCCCTTACAAATCGATTCCGGATAACCTTTTCCGAGATTTGATCCCTTGACCGGTTGATAAAGCTCTTTACCTCTTTTTTTTCAAGGTAGTACCGCAACGGAAACAAAAAGCCCGACAGATTCTTCTCATCCGTGGTAAAGGCAAACCAGTCATTCATTCTGCAAGTCATTTGCTGCGAGATTTCCTCTGCCTGCCGGATATTCCCATTGTATTCTTCTACCAGAGCCATGATCTCATCATTGTTCTCTGAAAAGACCTTTTGAAGATATAAGTCCGCAGAACCGCCCATTTCTTCCGCCAGATCCTTCAGCTGAAGGCAGGTATCCTTTAGCTGCTTCAGAAGTGAGCAAACCAATTCCTTGCGTCTTGCAAAATTATTCTCCTTCATAAGCTTCAATACCACCCTCCAGTTTTTTCAGATAATCGGCACAGGACCAGCCCACGGTTCCATCCGGAGCTTGTATGTAAAGCCAGGGTTGCCCACTCACGTCCGTGCTTTGATTCATAAACTCCACGATCATGTTCTGTTCCAGACTCAATAGTTTATCTCCCTGGGTTCCGGGCTCTTTGCGAAGGTTCAATACTTTTGAAGTAACAATATACTTCACTGGCTCATCAGCTTGTTCTTTTTGATCCTGGTTTTCAGTCACCACCCGCTTCTGAATGTCCCGGACCAGCTGATATTCCGAGGCCATTGCCTTAAGCTGCGCAATCTGATCGGTTACCCAGAGCGAAGCTGTTTTTACAGCCTTGTCGTTCAGCTGCGCCAACTGGGGTGATCTTCGGTAAAACAGCATGCGTCCTAAGGGTACCATGGTAAAGAACAGATACAGGCAGACGATCAGCGTGAAAAAAACCAACTTCTGGTTCCAAAGTATGACAAATGGCAGCATGATAACCTTGCCCAGCTTCAGGGCGAACCCTTTGAAGGCTTCGGTAAAGGATAGCTCACGGGATTTATCCCGAACATAAATTTGACTTTTTACCCTTTTCGTCTTCTTCTCTTTTTCTTCCGGGCAGATTTTCAACTGAAACGGCTTGATATAATAGCCGGATTTCATTGCTTGATCAACCTGAAAATTCTCTTTGGTTTGTGCTTCAACCGGGGCATGCTTTTCCGGGTAAGGAACAGTGGTAGATTCTTTGTTTTTGGCATATGTAACACTTATTCCCGCATCATGGTTGCCTTTTCTTTCATCCTGCCGGAAAACGCTTTCTGTTGTCTCAGCATCATTTACGGCAATTCTTTCATGATGATATGCTTGTTTTTCTCCAGCAGATAACGATTCATCAAGGGTTTGGTTTTCTTCCGGGAGGAACTCAGTTTTCGCCACATGATGGGTGAGGTTTTTTTCTATAGCAAACTCAGGCATTGCTTCTTGACGGGTTTGGTTTTCTTCTAATACAAACTCAGGTATTGCTTCATGAAGGATTTGGTTTTCTTCCGACAGAAACCCAGGCCTTGCTTCTTGACGGGTTTGGTTTTCTTCCAATACAAACTCAGGTATTGCTTCATGAAGGATTTGGTTATCTTCCGACAGAAACTCTGGCATTGCTTTTTGATCGGTTTTCGTCTCTTCCGAAAGAATTTGTCTCGTTTCCTGTGGTTTTTTCTTTTTTACTGTTTCCGGATGCTTTATTTTATGAGTGAAACCTGCAACCATCGCCGCAGTTTTTTCTCTCATCGCTTTCAATCCCCTGCGAAGACCATTTTGCTCTGATTGGAACCACGTTTTCGACCAACGGGCCAATGAGAATGGGATTTCCACCCTTTCTTCCTGGGATTCCGCTCGAATTAAAAGCGTTTCTTCCGACAACAGAGCTTCAATTCCAGAGGCTGCAAAATGATATTCCGGGGATGAATTTTCTTCGGTAAAGCATGGATAATAAAAATCTTTAAGCTTTTCAGTCCCCGTAAAGCGATCAAGATAATGGTTTCCGATATAATAATCATCGTTTCCGACTAACCCCGTGCTCTTGAGCACCCACGCTGCGATTTCTCTGTTGAGAGCAATCTCCAGGGGATCATCGATGATTTTATTCAGGGGTGCCAGGATTTCCTTGCTTCTAAGCTGCCCCAAACGCAGGACTGCCTGATGCCGGATGTATTCATCCGGGTTATTCAGATAAAACAGTAGCTCGTGCACCCCGGACAGCTTCAGGATGGTTTTCTGCGTCTGCAACTCCACCTGATACCATTCGGGTAAGGTTATCTTCACACTCTTCCTGTCTGACACATCAATTCCCCCATTAATCATCTCCACGTATATCGACCTGATAGATCTGTCTGCACTCATTTTGGGTTTGAAAAGGCCATTCCGGAAGGCATATTCATCGATATAAATGCCGGATTACCGAAACCTGAAGCTCATATGGCCGTATAAAAAACGCAGACTGCCCTTGAAGGTATAATTCAGGTTATATACAGTATATCAGGGCTGTGAAAGACTTAATATGATACATCTCTACTATTTTTCATCGTAAATGGGTCTTTCGGACTATAAAAATGAAGTTTGTTGCTATAAAAAACTCTGTTCCATATTAATACTGAAACAGAGTTTAAACCCTTTGAAATGAGTTTATCATTTGATTGATTACACCAAAGCACTCACTTCAAACTGCTTTGTGAATACCCATGTTATTTTACAGGTGTTTATTAAGCATAGCCGCCAGGGCATCCTTAGACCTGGCCCCCATGACGCTTTCTGCGATAGTACCGTTTTTAAAGACCATGAGCGTCGGAATACTCATGATTCTGTACTTTTCAGAAAGCTCGTTCTGTTCATCGACATTGATTTTTCCTACCTTTACCTTGCCTGCGTATTCGGCAGCAACCTGATCAACCACAGGTGCAACCATGCGGCAGGGCCCGCACCATGCAGCCCAAAAATCTACCAATACGGGGATGTTGGACTGAAGCACTTCCTTTTCAAAATTATCCTTGGTCAGGGTTAATACGTTTTCACTCATGTTAAATTCTCCTTCCTTATACCATCTTTCTGTGAACTCTACAACCGTTAAAGCCTACCCATACCATGTTTGTTTGTCACCCATTCAGTTTCAGGCTTTAGAAAGCTTGCTGAGAATGGATACAATCTCGTCAATTTTATTTTCCCTTTCTTCCGAGTTTTTAACAGCCTCATTCAAGCAATCTTTTATCCTGTTTTCCAGCACAAGTACGGTGCATTTCTTCATCAGACCCTGGGCGGACAGCAGCTGCACCAAAATATCGGAGCATTGCTTTGTGTCATCGACCATGTTGATGATGGCATCGATTTGCCCACGGGTGGTTTTCAACAGGTTCAGCAGCTTTTTTCTGTTTTCCGGTGCATCCATACCACAAGCCTCCTATTCTTAACCCCTCCCCCGGGGGCGGGGTATGTTTTTAATATAAAGCAAATTTTTCCCCCTGTCAATACCCTGGTAAAATTTATTGGGTTTGAATTCCATACCGTTCAATTCAGATGAAAAACTAGTCGAAAGAGAAAAAGAATGCAAAAAAGAGCAGTTGCCTGCTCTTTTACGCCTTTGTCCACCCTGGAACCCCGGGCATTCATAACGATGATGCACCACAATTGCCATATGGACAATGTGTTAAACCTCGTTACCTGTTGCCGGGAAACCAGTACTGTCCGCAATACATGGCGATGCCATGTTTACTGGATGATTTCAACGACAACCCGTTTGTTGTTACGCACTGCTGCCGCTTTCATGACTGTACGGATTGCTTTGGCGATGCGTCCCTGCTTTCCGATGACCTTTCCCATATCGTCACCGGCCACCTTTAATTCAAGGATGAGGGATTTTTCACCTTCCACTTCATTCACGGACACTTCTTCAGGTTGATCCACAAGGTTCCTTGCGATACTTTCCAAAAGCTCCTTCATGATTCCCCTCCATTCTCAGAAAATTACTGTAAAATACTACAGCTTACTCGGAGATGCCGGATATTTTCAGGAGTTTTTTTACCGATTCTGTCGGTTGAACGCCCTTCTTCAGCCAATCCTTTGCCTTTTCTTCATCAAACTTGATCTCTGAAGGGTTTGCCAGCGGATTGTATGTGCCCACCTGATCGATAAACTTACCGTCACGCGGAGATCTTCCATCTGCGATAATGATCCTGTAATAGGGTTTCTTTTTCGCACCAATTCTCTTCAAGCGCATTTTTACCATGTATTTCACCACCTTTCAAGCATCTGGTTATCAGTAAACCGGCCAATAAGGCCAGAACTCTGCATATTAAAACGGTAATTTGAAGCCGCCCTTTCCCTTCATACCCTTAAAGGCATTAGGATTGGAGAACATTTTCATCATCTTTTTAACGGATTCAAACTGCTTCAGCAGCTGGTTCACCTGCTGAACGGAGGTGCCGCTGCCCTTTGCTATTCTCTGGCGACGGCTGGCGTTGATCACGGATGGGTTTACGCGTTCCTGCATTGTCATGGATTGAATGATAGCCTCGATATAAACCATTTGCTTTTCATCCACCTGAATGTCCTTCATCGCATTTTGGTTCATGCCGGGGATCATCCCAAGGAATTGGTTTAATGGCCCCATTTTCTTCATCTGCTGCATCTGATCCAGGAAATCATCCAGCGTGAACTGCTGCGTGCGAAGCTTTTTCTCAAGCTCTATCGCTTTCTTTTCGTCGAATGCCGTTTGTGCCTTTTCAATAAGACTGAGAACATCCCCCATTCCCAGAATTCTGGAGGCCATTCTGTCGGGATAAAAAGGCTCCAGATCGCTTAGCTTCTCACCAATTCCGGCAAATTTGACAGGTTTTCCGGTAACAGCCTTTGTGGATAGTGCCGCGCCGCCTCGGGTATCACCGTCAAGCTTTGTCAGAATAATACCGTCTATGTTTAGTTTTTCATTGAAGCTGGCAGCCACGTTTACCGCATCCTGGCCGGTCATAGAATCGACCACCAGAAGGATTTCCTGTGGCTTAACACTGTCTTTAATGTTTGAAAGCTCTTGCATCAGGGTTTCATCGATGTGCAGACGACCGGCGGTATCGATAATGACCACATCAAATTGCATGGATTTTGCATGGGCAATAGCTTTTTTTGCGATTTCAACGGGGTTTACGTCGGTTCCCATTTCAAAAACCGGAACCTCCAGCTGCTTTCCTAAAACCTGCAGCTGTTTTACCGCAGCTGGCCTGTAAACGTCGCAGGCCGTAAGCAGCGGCCTTTTCCCCTGCTTGCGCAGATAGTTTGCCAGCTTGCCTGATGCAGTTGTTTTACCGGCACCCTGCAGGCCTACCATCATATATACAGTAGGAGGTGCTGATGAAAAAGTAAGCTTTTTCACATCGCCGCCCATCAGCTTGATCAATTCCTCATGAACGATTTTTACAACCTGCTGACCGGGTGTAAGGCTATCAAGGACATCCTGGCCAACAGCCCTCTCAGATACGGTGGCAATGAAATCTTTCACGACCTTGAAATTGACATCGGCTTCGAGAAGCGCCATTTTTACCTCGCGCATCATTTCCTTTACGTCTTTTTCAGTAACACGGCCCTGGCCTTTTATTTTCTTAATAACATTTTGAAGCTTTTCAGATAATCCTTCAAAAACCATAAATTCCTCCGGTTTTCTATCAATAAGGCAACCCGGAACTTACCCGGTGATGCTTTTCCCGAAGCGGGCTCATAAGTTTTACAAATCACTGATGACCTTCTTCAGTTCCTCAACGCATTGATTAAGCACTATGCCATCGAGGCCAGACTTTTCAGGCTGTATGCCCTGCAAGTTTTCAAGAACGACACGAAGGGTCTGTTCATGCTTTGAAAACCTTTTAACGAGGCCCAGCTTTCCCTCAAACTGGCGCAGAGCTTCCTTCCCTTTTTTAACTCCGTCGTATACGCCTTGCCGGCTGATGTTCAACTGCCCTGCGATTTCACCCAGGGAAAAATCACTGTTGTAATGTAAATCCAGGATTTCATATTGTCTGGACGTGAGCAGTTGACCATAAAAATCAAGCAGTATGGCGATTTCTGTACATTCTTCCACAAGATCACCTGTCAAGCATATTTGCTTTACAGTTTATCATTATAAATCGGACTTATGCAGTTGTCAAGCGAGAATTTTTTCCGCAGATATTTCTATTATTCTGAATGCTTAATAATCCTTCCCAGGCATTGGTTTTTAAAATTTGAGAAGTAACGGCAGACAAACCCATACAGTTGTCTATACATTAGGATGTCTGAACATATAATTGTCCAGACATCAGAACACATAAAGAGAATTCAGCAAATGAAAAAATGCTGAGAAAAGATACCGGAAAATAAAAAGGACCGAGGCTGGAACCAAATCCAACAAACGATCCCTTGATGGCGTGCCTGAAGGGATTCGAACCCCTGACCCACGGCTTAGAAGGCCGTTGCTCTATCCTGCTGAGCTACAGGCACAAAAATGGAGCGGGTGAAGGGAATCGGACCCTCACGGCCAGCTTGGAAGGCTGGAGTTCTACCATTGAACTACACCCGCATACCATAGCGCTCTCAGCGACTTATTTATTATACAAAGGGTTAAAGTTTTTGTCAACAAGATTTTACTGTATCGAACCTGTTCCCTCCCCCCTTAATGAATTTAAAAGTTGCAGCATTAGATACGTGTTTCATCCTGTACGCAGCGAAGGATCTTTTCAGAAGTGATGCAAAATCCTTCACTTCATTCATCAGACTGGGCATGCTTAGCTGTGGTCAGTTAACATTGTAATTATAACATGATTATGAGCGTTGTTTGGGTTCATACACAGTACCTGAGACATTTCGAAGGCTAAGCATGTAACTGCTTCATGCTTCTTCACCAGCAGGAAAACTAAAGTGAAAGAACTGTTACTAAGCAGCACAAGGTTTAGAATAATGCCACCAATAACGAACGAATTCATGTGAAAAAATTTAGTTTGACAGGACTTCATTTTGATGTTACTATATCTTTAACTTTTATCGGGGTTCCCTTTTTATCTGGGCTGCATAGGATAAAAGCAAACGAATATGGAATGATAGAGGCGCATTTTTTATCAGTATATTCATCGAGGGGTATGGGTCCTGTAGAAGTGGATGGAAAGGAAAAAATGCCGAAGGAGGAGCTTCCCGTAAAGGTTTTTCCTGGTTGTGCAGTGAATAACTGCGTAACTGTCATCAATGTAATTTGATGGAGCGCTATCCGTGGTTAAAGGACCCTTTCGGGGTAATTAAGGCTACTGGCTGTTCTGTCGGTAGTTTTTTTGTATCCGGATCGGCCCATCTGAGCATAGTTTTTTCACACCAGCCGGATGTAAAGTTGTAAAAAACAAGTAACTGTAGTATAAATAATGAGGAGGGTTTATAATGAAAAAGTTTAAATTTGCTGTCGTCGGTGCTACCGGCATGGTTGGTAGTACATTCCTGAAGGTCCTGGAAGAAAGAAAGCTTCCCATCGAAGAAATCTATTTCTTTGCATCCAGCAGATCTGCCGGAAAAACCATCACCTTTCTCGGAAAAGACTATATCGTTGAGGAGCTGACCGAGCATTCTTTTGACCGCGGTATTGACATTGCCCTGTTCTCTGCAGGTGGAGGCACCAGCAAAACCTATGCGCCAATCGCCGCACAAAAGGGGTGTGTTGTCATCGACAACAGCAGCGCGTGGAGAATGGAGCCCGATGTTCCGCTGGTTGTACCTGAAGTGAACCCTCGGGACATTCTTTGGAACAAGGGTATTATCGCAAACCCCAACTGTTCGACGATACAGGCAGTGGTTGCACTGAAGCCTCTGCATGATAAATATGTACTCAAAAGGGTTGTCTATTCCACTTATCAAGCCGTGTCCGGTGCTGGTGTTGCAGGATGGAACGACCTGGAAAACGGTTTGAAAGGCGAAGCGCCTCGAAAGTTTTCGCACCCGATTGCCAACAATTGTCTGCCTCACATTGATGTTTTCACCGAAAACGGTTATACGAAGGAAGAACTGAAAATGGTGTTTGAAACCCGTAAAATCCTGGGTCTTCCCAACCTTCGCGTTACGGCTACTACCGTCAGGGTTCCCGTATTTAACGGGCACAGCGAATCCATTAATGTTGAATTTGAAAAACCGTTTGATCTGGTCGAATTAAAAGAAGCGCTAAGCAGCTTCCCTGGCATTGTGGTGCAGGACGACCCGGTCAACAACCTCTACCCCATGCCCATTACCGCGTCTGGCAAGGATGAGGTTTTTGTCGGAAGAATCCGCAGGGATGAAAGCGTTGACAGCGGCGTAAACCTCTGGGTTGTTTCCGACAACATCCGCAAAGGTGCTGCCACCAATGCAGTACAAATCGCACAAAAACTGATTGAATACAGGGATAAGGAGTGATGATTTTGAAGCAGCCACTTTTCCGGGGTTCCTGTGTAGCCCTGGTAACCCCTTTTACCCAGGATGGTGTTGATTATCAGAAACTTGAAGAGCTGATTGAGTGGCAGATTCACGAAGGAACCGATTCCATTCTCATTTGCGGAACCACCGGCGAAGCTTCCACAATGCCCGATGCAGAGCACAAGAAAGTCATTCGTTTTGCCGTGGAAAAAATTGCGGGTCGGGTTCATGTGATGGCCGGTGCGGGCAGCAATGACACGAAGCATGCCATTGAATTAAGCCAATATGCGCAATCGGTGGGGGTCGACTCCATCCTTTCGGTCACACCCTACTATAACAAAACCACTCAGGAAGGGCTTTACAGGCACTTCAAGGCTATCGCCGAATCAGTGAGGATCCCGGTTGTGCTGTACAATGTCCCCTCCAGAACCAATTTGAACATCAATCCTGAAACATTAAAACGCTTGTCTGAAATACCGAATATTGCCGCCGTTAAGGAATGTAACCTTGCACAGGTGGCAAAAACCCGTTTGCTTTGCGGTGACAACCTTGTCATCTATTCGGGCGAGGACGGCAACATCGTTCCGCTGATGGCCCTTGGCGGCATGGGTGTTATTTCAGTGATGGCAAACATTATTCCGGCAGACACGCACAGAATGGCCGAGGCTTTTTTACAGGGTGACCTGGAAACCAGCCGCAGCCTGCAGGTTAAAACGGTAAACCTGGTAGATGCGCTTTTTTGTGAGGTGAACCCCATCCCGGTAAAAGCTGCCATGAATGAAATGGGAATGAATGTGGGAGAATGCCGGATGCCTCTAGTAGAAATCAGTGCAAAGGGCCTTGAAACTCTGAAAAAAGCACTGGCGGAATACGGACTGATATAGTCAAAAAAGAAGCGTAAACGAAAGGATGCATGGTGATGATCAGAATTTTACTTTGTGGCTGTAATGGAAAAATGGGGCGTGTCATCACAAATCTCGCTCACTATCGGGAAGATGTGAAAATCGTTGCCGGTTACGATCTGAATGATACCGTTGCCAATGACTATCCTGTTTTTACACAGCTGGATCAATGCAGTGTGGTGGTTGATGTGATCGTTGATTTTTCGCATCCTTCCGCCATGAACCAGGTGCTCAGCCATGCGGCGTCCAAAAAGCTTCCCCTTGTGATGGCAACCACCGGAATTTCCGAGGAGCAGGTGTTCAGGCTGAAGGAGTTTTCCCATCAGATCCCCATCCTGTTTTCAGCAAATATGTCCCTGGGTGTCAATCTTCTGCTGGAGCTGGTGCAAACAGCCGCAAAGCTGTTATACAGCAATTTTGACATTGAAATTGTCGAGCGTCACCACAACCAGAAAATTGATGCCCCCAGCGGAACCGCCCTGGCCCTTGCCGATGCCATTAATCATGCTCTTCCTGAGAAGTATCGGTACGTTTATGACAGACATACCAAAAGGGTGAAGCGCAGTAAGGATGAAATCGGCATCCATGCCATCCGCGGTGGTAATATCGCCGGGGATCACACCGTTATCTTTGCCGGAAATGATGAAATCATCGAGCTGAGGCATACTGCAAACAGTAAAGAGATTTTCGGTGTGGGCGCATTAAAAGCAGCTGTGTTCCTTAACGATAAGGAACCAGGATTTTATACGATGCAGGATCTGCTAAGCCTCTGAAGCTAAAAAGTTGATCGCTGCCCGGGATTCTGCTTATAAATGGTCGGAATTAAAATGGCTGTCGCTCCCCGATATGCGACTAACAAGTAACCGGAATTAAATATGGCTGTCGCTCCCCGATATGCGACTAACAAATGACCGGGGTTATAACCTGTTGGAAACCCTCTGGCAGGGATTGTAAAAGAAGAAAGTTCTTGCGCTTAAGCAGGGAAATGAGTCGGTAACACAAAACTTACCGGCTTTATTTTTTGAGCAATAACTTTCCAAATAATGAATAAACAGCGAAAGGCGTTATCCCGCAAGAGATAACGCCTTTATCGTGTGCATATGGTAAGTTATTTTATGATGGTTGGTTTGGCTAAAGCGAATCCTGAACCGGAACCTGTTCCTCCTCTTTTTTCTGCAGCGTTGGCTGTATCATGTATTTATCCAGTTTCGGATAGACATAGAAATTCGTGATAAAACTAATCAATGCCATCGTGATAAAAATAAACAGGATATAACCGATTACCGGGTTAAAGTAGAAGGAAACAATCACAAGCGCAGAACATAAAATCAGGATTAACAGGTTGGGGATTAACTTCATAATCGCAAAAGATAGGGCATTCTTATACAGCTGGCGAATGGTCAGGTTAAAGGTGACCATCATCGGGTAGATATACATACTCATCATCATGAACATGACAAAAATTACTATGAGTATTGTGCTGGCAGCCGTAATCAGCAGACTGCCTGGCAGCCTGAAGTAGAAATTGATAAGCACAATCACAAGCACTGTGATGAAAAGATTAATGGTCCCTACAATCATGCTTTGCTTAAAGTTTTTCTTTGCATGCTCGATAAAATCACTCCATAAAAAAGCATGCTCTTCACGTGAGAAGTTTCTAAGGATATAGGTCATGCCCGCCTGTGCAGGACCAACGGTGATCATTGGCAAACACAAAAACACACTTAAAAGTGGAACTGTCATGCCTAATAGATAGCGCAGCTGATCTGTTTCCGGGATTTCGGGCGGAATAAACAAATGCGAATAACTAGCTGCAAATATAAGTAAAAAAAGGAATGCGGGGATGTTAAAAACCCCGAACATCAGATTGACCCGAATGATTTTCCAAAATTTGCGCCCCAATACCTCAAAAAATATCACGAACCTGGACTTTGGCGGCGCGTCCTTCGGAATACCCGGCCCTTCCTTTGTATAATCAAACATACCAAAAATTCCTGCCATATAGGTCCCTCATTCCTTATACCTTCCCGTATATCATGGAAGATACATCTCTTTTTTTGCGCCTTCAAAATAAAAAGCAGCTTAGCTGCAAATTCAACGGGGGAATCCTGAAGGTCTTTGCGGAAACCCTGAAAATCATGAAGGTGCCCTGACTTCTATAGCTAAATTGTACCAGATTGAAGCGGTCGATTCAATAGAAGTTTTTCACATCATAGGACATGGTTTACAGCGCCAAAGCAAGTGCGACGGGATTACAGCAAATCTCGCAGATTCCGTGTTGATTCTGGAAGGAAAAATCACTTGACACCGTTCCTGTTCCCATGTATAATTATTTTTGCTGCGGCAAACACTGTCAGCGCGGTAAACAACCGAATATTGCGGATGTGCTGGAATTGGCAGACAGGCACGTTTGAGGGGCGTGTGTCGAATGGCGTATGGGTTCAAGTCCCATCATCCGCACCATAAAAAGAATCTGAGTTATTATACTCAGGTTCTTTTTCATTACAGGATACCAATAGCGGTGTGTTGAAATATAAAGATAAAATATTCCACTGTGCGGTATCTTTTTTACGCTTCCATACTTCCTGATTATACCTTACAATTTTTTCATAACAATGATATAATTCATATATGTTTTTATGTGAAAGAATAGTCGTATGGGAGAATCGGGAATTATGGCAGGTCGTTTGGTTGTGATAAAGGGGTACGATCGGGATAAATCCCTTGAAATGAAGTCTGCAAGTACCTATTGCATCGGCAGGGGCGGAGTCGGCAAAGCTGTTGATTTTAAAGTGGATCCCTGTGAACACCTTACCTCCCGCCAGCATTTCTTTATCGATTATCTCCCTCCTCGTTTTTTTGTTCGCGATAACGACAGCACAAATGGCACACTCATCCAAAGAGGTAATGCCACCTTACCGGTATCGGGAGAGCAAACTGAAATAATCGAGGGTGATCGTATCATTGCCGGAAATACCGTATTTCAATTGGAGACCAGCGATGAAGTATACGAAATACCTGTTAGTAAATCACCTGCGGTGGAAAAATGCATGAACCCAACGGCCAATCATTTCGTTAACTCCATAGAAAATCCATCTGATGACAATATTCAGAATCCTGATGAGGTTTTATCGGAGAATATTCGTCCCATAGCCCATGATCACGGAAGTTCAATCATTCTTGGTGATCTGACCGATCCGGTACACCAGGTTTCCTCAGGCGCTGTTAATGACACACCGGCCCAGACAAAGCCTTCACCGCATTCGTTCGTTGTTCCGCAAATCCAGCTTTACCATGACACCAAAGTGTACTGTATCTCCTGCGGTGAGTCGGTTTCGGTTGGAATAACCACTTCCGAAATGCAGGCCAACGGTTACCCTGTTTTTATGTGCGATCCCTGTTCCTCCGGTTTTAACGATGAACGTAATCTGAAGGATTTGGATGATTACCGTATCCTGCGGGAAATTCGGGAGGACGGCATGGGGCTGGTTTATCTTGCACGACATCAGCAAACTGGTTTACTGACCGAGATCAGGACATTTTTCCCCCGTCTGTCCGCAGAGGACAGTCTGTCTTTGAAGCGGGAAATTTCTGCGATACAGGATGTAACTCACCCCAATCTTGTAAGAATGTATGAAAATATTATTTATCGGGATAGAATCTATCTAATATACGAGTATATGCCGGAAGGTGATCTGCTCCATTTCCTTGAAACCTGTTCCAGCGGCAGTTTATCCTGGAATGATGCATGTGCCGTTGTTTGCGATGTTTTAACCGGTTTGCGGCATTGTCATGAACTGGGCATTGTGCATGGGGATATCAAGCCTGAGAACATTCTTTTCAAAAAGTCTCCCAGTGGTCATCTCGATGCCAGGCTTGGGGATCTTGGTCTGGCCTGGATATGTGAAACCACCGGGTTGTCTGGCAGTCTGGCATCAGGCTGCAAACAATCATCGGTTTACAAGGCTCCGGAGTTTGAAAGATATCGTACCCTAACGGCTCAGGCAGATATTTATTCCATTGGAATCATTTTTTATGGTCTGTTAACCGGCGGTTTGTCAAATTGTTCCGCTCTGTTCGACCAGAATGGCAGCGTAGGAGATTCCTTCCCAAATATAGTTCCATTGATAGCAAAAAACCCTGAAATCCCATGGACTTTAGCTCATATTGTTGAGAAAGCTATCCGAAGAAAACCTGATGAACGCTTCAAAAATGCTTCAGATATGCTTCAAGCTCTTCTTCAAATGCGATTGTAAGCCATATTTCATTTGTTCTTATTGCAATGGATACCTGGGCAACCCCAGTAAAACATACACCTGTGATGAGGTGTTTGTTTTCAGGCTCCATTCATCACCGCTCAGACAAAAATGGTCTGACAGGCATCCTGACCAGGCAGGACTTTCACATAGTGAAACTTGATCTCGCCATATTCATTTTGGGTTCGGATGTTGTAATATCCGGGTGGTAAATTTTCTACGATGAAATTACCATTTTCGTCGGACTTTGTCCGAGCGACCGGAATATTGCCTTCATACCCGAAAAACAGCAGAAGACCGGTATCACACAATATCTGTTTGGTTTTCCCGTTATAGGTAACCCCAGTGATTTTGGCGGATAAATCTCTTTGCTCATGGTTTACCGATACATGAACGGTATTGTTCTGTACAGGATTGACATCCATGTTCTGTTCCTAGTCGAGATCCTGGGAATTATACTTCGTTGTAATCAGAATGATATTCGTTTTTTGGGGGTGATATAGTCATTTTTAATAGTTCACACGGATCAGCCAGAATTTGATCCCCTTGTCACTCCAGCCAAGATCCCATGGAACCTTGAAGCGATCGGTATTATGGGAGTTCACCATGGTATATCCTCTGGAATCTGCACCGGTTACAACTGAATTATGGGCGACCTTGCCCTTCTTTTCATAGGCGATAATGTCACCAGGCAATAATTTATAGGAGAGCTTCAGCACTTTATCATAAGTACCGTACACGATCACTGAACCTCTGCCGCTATAGATCAGATAATCCTTAAAGCTCTGCGCGTTCAACCAGGCATGGTTGCCGTCCTTATCATAATTCCAGCCGCCGGTTTTTTTGAATTTTCCTCCTTCGTGCAGCACCTGAGATATAAAATTTGTGCAGTCTCCGCCTATGCCATTATAGTTTTTATACTTTTTATTATACATGAAGTAATATTCCGAATCGTCGCTGGCCCCACAGTATAGATCTGCATATTCAATTGCGCCACGGCGTCTTTCGTTCATGCCGGAAAAATCTCTTTTCTCCTGTGTCATGATAAACGCTTTGTTGTCCTCAGTTTTAATGCTGTCAAGGTTCAGTGAATCGGCGAACGGATCCGTGTACCATTCCTTTGTAATGATCCAGTTTTCAAGCTCCGGGGATAAGTCCAGTACATGATAGGTGGCAATCCTGAGTGAATTGGAATCATTCTGGTTCTCGTAGGCATAGGTGTATTCGGTGACAGCTGAAAAGTTCACGGTTATTTTCCCGCTGTTCTTTTTAACCCATCGAACCTTGAAAGCGGTTTCGATATCGGTAAAGCTTACTCCTTGTTTATCCGCCCATTGATGTAAATATTTGATTTTTTTCTCCTCGTGTTTAAAGGCCCAGACACCATAGGTCGTCTTTTGGTTATAGAGTGGTTTTATCGCTTCAGCGTTTTGCTCAAGCATTGCTTGATTGCGTATGGCAATAATGTCTTCAACAATAGGAGTATATTCTTCGGTAAGCTCACTGTTTACCGGAACGGTTTCCCATAAAACGAGTTTATTTTGATGCTCGTTGAAAATAAACAATAAACAGACAATCACTACGAAAAGAACAGGAATCAAAAGAAGGCGCTTCATCCGAAAAACAATGAACATATGCACCTCTCCTATTGTGTACTATACTTAATACTATATGATCAGGACTTGCGATATATCCGAAGAAACGAAAGGATGGATATGAGAATGGGTTTGCCCAATAAAAAAAGAGAGCTAAGCTCTCTTTTTATTTTACCATCTGTTGCCATTGCCGCCACGGTTAGCATTTCTTTGTTGTTTTCTTGCTTTTCTGCAATCCGGGCATCTTTGGGGTTCATTTTCAAAGCCTTTTTCCTTGTAGAAAGCCTGTTCCCCTTCGGTAAAAATAAATTCTGTGTTGCAATCCTTGCAAACCAATGTTTTGTCCGCCATATCAAAATACCTCCTTTAATTTATTTTGGATAAAACTCTTTGACATTGTACCTCAATAAATTAAAGAGAGTCATGCCCAAAAAAGATATCCATACCAGTATTAGATCGACTTACTCAATCACTATATCATGGCTTTGATAACTTTGCAAGA
>LSQX01356488.1_pt1 | contig 19948 bp, 24 predicted proteins | sample 654561 | NCBI WGS metagenome assembly LSQX01 (sample SAMN04489861, study PRJNA283612) | anaerobic digester metagenome | isolation source: 4 biogas reactors fed with cattle manure at either 37C or 55C with and... | place: Denmark: Kongens Lyngby | collected 2014
TCCATGTTGTAATTAGTAGATAAAAAAAGGATGACCGAAGTCATCCTCGCCCATTAACTAATTTTTAATTGTTTAGGCTTTGCCTCTTTTTTAACAGGCACTACCAAAAGTAGCAACCCATCATCAAATTTAGCGTACGAATCAGAAAGATTGAATCTTGCCGGAAGTTGATATTTGCATTCAAAGTCTCTAGCCCGGATTCCTCTTCTGATAACCTTTTTTGAACTAGTTTCACTTTCTTTGTTTTTCTTCCCAACAATTTTCAAGAAATCATCTTCTACACTAATAGTGATTTCATCCTTGTTAAATCCTGCAAGGGCAAAAGTCAATTCAAGATCTCCTGTTGTCTCTTCCAAGACCATGTCCATTGGCGGGAAGTTTTCCTGGTAGGAGGAAAGATTACTCTTTTGCAGTTCTTTGAAAACATTTTCAACTTCGTCAAAGAGCCCATTTGTCCAAAAACTGTACATACACGTACCTCTCTTTTTGCTGAAACACCAGCATATTTAACCCCTTATACAAGGCGGCCAATTTATTTAGTAGTAATTTTAATTAATTAAGAATTCCTTTGCCATCGGAAGACTTTCTACCCACGTACAGAAAGGTCTCCAATCCTCTTCGAGTTTATGGTTTTTTCTTTGCGAGTAGATAGTTCGGAGCTGCAGATAGTTGGTGGTAATCGTCATTCCCATTTCATAACCCATCGGCAAGTTACTTAAAGCCTTCATAAAATAATAATATTTCTGTTCCCCTTTTGCTTCATTATATCTTTCAACATAATTTCTCACCCGGTCTACAGCTTCGCCATCTACATACTGATTAAAGCTATTATCAAAAGCATCTGAATTGGCGTTGGCAACCAGCCTGTGCATCTTGCTAGTGGAAGATACAATTTGGGCGAAATGATACCGCTGAAATTCCATAGACCAGTACTGCGGGTAAATTACGTCAAATACAACCTGAATCCCCGACAAGAAATTCATGTGGCCGGAACCGTTGGGTTGATTGCATAATTTTATTGCCCTGTTGATATCATCCTGATTAGGTACTTTGAGTGTATCTATTTCTCCTACGATCATTGGATTGCCCGCAGCAATTAAAGCCCTTTCTAAACCAAATATTTGTGTGTTTTTTATTTTTAGCATGTTGTGAACTACCGGCAGGACAAGCCTACTAGCTTCCTACTTCAATGACCCTGGCAACCCAAGATCTCCATAGGCTTAACATCGGGCTGTCCCAGCCCTAATTCTTTTAAACCATAATGCTTGAGATTTTTCCCAGCATTCCAATCCCTATCAATTTCAAAACCACAACTAGGACACAGGAATACTCTGTCTTTTAATTGTAGGTCCTTATAAATATAACCACACTTGGAACAAGTTTTTGAGGAAGCATACCATTTATCTGCTTCAATTAAGATTTTATTATACCACAAAGTTTTGTAATTTAATTGATTGAGGAAAGCGCCGTATCCCAAATCATTGACAGACTTTCCAAAATTTAGACATTGAGCCATAGCTTTAAGATTCAAATTCTCAACCACGATTACATCGTTTTCTTTAACAAGTTTTGAAGACAATTTTTGTGAAAAATCTTTGCGAGAATTGGTTATCTTCTCATAAGTTTTATTTACTTTTAATTGAGCCTTCTTCCTGTTATTTGATCCTTTTTTCTTCTTCGAAACCTTTCTTTGGAGCTTTGCCAACTTATTCTCATTTTTTCTAAAAATACGCTCGTATGCAGGAGAGTTTCCCAAGTCGTCAACGTAGAACTTTTCAAGACTCATGTCCAAACCCTTGACTTTCAGATTTGGAGTTATCTCAACCCCCGGTAGGACGAGCTCTTGTTCAAACAAAATAGACACGAAGTACTTTCCTGTTTTGCTGCGACTGACTGTGGCCTGCCTTATTGTTCCTTTTATACCCCCTCTTTTATCCCTGTAGGTGATCCACCCGAGCTTGGGAAGTTTTACTTTTCTCCTTTCATAATCTATATCAATATTATTACTCAAAGCTAGTGTCCTATAAGAATCCTTCTGCCCCTTTTTATGAAACTTTGGGTATCCTACAGCACCCCCTTTTCTTTTTCCTGACAAGGATTTAAAAAAGTTTTGGTAGGCTACTGAAAGATCTATTCTTGCCTGCTGAAGGGCTATAGAATCAGGTTCAGATAGCCATTCAAATTCCTCCTTGTACTCTCTTTCTGTTTTATATTTATGCTCGTACAAGACTCTTTTTTCTTCACCAGATTTTTTCCAATTTTCGTAAACTTCTATTCTTTCGGCTAGCATCTGGTTGTAAATGAAACGACACGAGCCCAGAGTTTTAAGGATTTGGGTTTCCTGTTCTTTATTGGGACATACCCTTATTTTAAGAGCTTTGTATATTGTTCCACCCATGCATAATTAGTAGTTAATTTTTATAGAGGTTAAAATCCCCAACAACTTACTTAAAAGTTTTTATTTTTTTGGTTATACCTATGGTAGGGGGTTTCTATCTGGTGGGATAAACCCATCGGTTTTAAGAAGAGATAAGGTAAGAAAATTATTTTTTAGACACTAATTTCTAAAAGGAGATTATAGTATGAGTTTTGTAAAAGATCTTTCAAGTTTGGTACAGTCTTATGATTTTATTGATATGGAGGGATTAGAGAAGCTACGACAGGATCAATTTAAATTGCCTGTAATAACTTTTTACGGTTCCATATTAAAAGGAATAGCACAAGGACACTTCGAACCCAGAATGGGTGAAGATTTTGATCTAGAAATGCAAGACATACACGAGGACGAGATATTTGAAGATGAAGTGTATCTAGTTATTTAAGGAGATCTTGATGGATACTGAATACAGAATCGACTTGTTGAAAGAAGCCTACGATAAAATTGAAGAGGCTATCAATTTAATTGAAAATGCCACCAGAGGGTCTAAGATGGAGGATTATGCAGAGGCATATACCATCTCCACCTTATATAGCATTCTCGGGCAAGGGAACCCTTATGACTTCAATAAGATCTCTGAACTGATTGAGGGTCTCGGGGAAGAAGATGAAGAAGAAGATGAAACTCCCGAAGATTATGAGGTGTTCTTAAGAAGAATGGATCAGTAAAAAAGATTAATCTTTTTTGAAAGTGGTGGTAGGTTTCCTTATATTATATGCATAAGGAGATCAAAATATGATCAGCAGAGAAAACAGAGCAAAATTAGCAGAGCTTGGGGGATCAAAAGTTCTTAAGAATGTTGATATTCTCAAGACACTCACCAACAAAGCAGAGGTTGTTAACTCTCCTGAATATAAGGCCGTCTTTGACGGCTATGTAGACACCCACCAGAAGCTCATCATGATCGAGATGCAGAACTACAAGGCTCACTTCACACCAGAAGGGATCTACGAAGAGTATACGATGGACGGCATCCGTTTCCTTAACAAACTTGAGAAGTCCTCAACCATCAGCGACACCCCACTCCACCAGGCTCTGGTAGTTGACAACGAGTTTATCTTGAAGCTCGAGCGTAACTGGAAGAAGTGCAAGGAGAATAGGGCTTTCTTCCGCAAGGCAGCTGACTTTGTAGTAGTGATGGATTAATAAGATCCTCTGATAATTCCAGAAAACTTAACCAGCTTTTGCCAATCCGAGATGACATCCTCTCGGATTTTTTCTGCTCTACTGATCCAATCAGAATAGTCAATTGAGCCCGGGATATCAGCCTTTGCCTGAGACCGAATGGCGGCAAGACCCTTCATTACATAAGCTGAAGCCAATCTTCTTGCCTCAGGCAACCTGGCAAACTCAATATCATTCCAGTTGTTAGATTTAATAGCATAATGTATTTGCACTGAGCCTGTCTTGTTGGTGTATACTTCTAAATATTTTTTGCCATGCTTTTCAATCACTTGGTGGTGAACACGAGAGGCATAGTTGATCATTCCCTGTCTGGCGGCTCTATCCAACATCATTCCACCCCAAGTTCCAGTCCTGGTCCTCGGTGCATTAGATCCCCCTACATGCCCAAAAGTAGCCGACTGGCTATTCCAGACAATTTCATCGAAGTGTCTTAATAAAATATTAGAAGTACTACCTTGACCTATTCCCTGCTGTATGCCGACATGCACCACCGCATAAGCATCTTTAGGGAACTCGTGTTCGAAGTTGTTGGTGGAGGTTACTGGGTGGGTATGAACCAATACCTTGGGGAACCATTTGAAGTATTCTTGCAGAGAGGGTCTGATCAAATTATTAACCAGTTCTTGTCTGGAGTATTCCAACTCCTCTAAGTTGATAAAAGGAATGCCAACATCTGCTAGTATGATATTCAATTCATCATCATCTATAATAAGATCCGTGGTCTTTTGGAATTCTTCTTGGAAAGGAATGAAATTAAAATCCACAGGATCTGTTATGGTTGCAAACTCATCTGCTGATAATAAAATAGAGAAGTTGGGGGAGATGATGTTATTGCCGAAGGACATATCCCCATAGTGAGGGTCTACCACAACAGCCTTAGCCCAATCAAGATCACTACCAACATATTCTTTCTCACAGAACAACAGATATCCATGAAGGAGGCTTGCGGTGTTATTTACTTGGTAGATTTGTTCTTTATTGTAAATGCGGCTGTTGGAAGTAATCTCCAGTGAACCCAAAGCTACCCAACTATCCCTTACCCTCCTCAAAGGATAAGATCTGAGAATTTCTTGTTTGGTCACTTCATCCCCCCAATTTCAAATGAGAACTCAACAACTACTTTTCCTGTTTCTGTGTTGATAGTGGTGGGTTTGAACTTTGCTTCTATTCTAGTAATGTAAGAGTTGATAAAAGCTTCATCTTGCCCAATAGCCTCTTGAGGTACATTAGGTACTTTGAAAGAAGGTACGTCGTATTCCAGTTTACCAACAATTCCCCGTGGTGTCCCATCTTTATTTTCCAAAAAATCAATTTGTCCTACTTCCCTTTTAAAGGAACCTGTTTCACCAACAAGCTCTTGTAATGCGGTTTCTAACGTTGGCACTATTACTCGAATAATAACGTCCATTCCTTCCGGGAGTTTAGTTTGTATGTAATAATTCCATATATCAAGATTCCCACGGGGAAAAATAGTATCCATATGCTACCTCATTAAATTAGTGACTTCCTTTATTTATATTAAGAAGGAGGAGAAATAATGTACCTGAAAATTGACGACGAACAAAAACAATTAATTGAAGAAATATCCGCTCTCTCGGGAATCCAAAGGGAAGTTATCAGAGAAGTATTTGAATTCCAATTAGTCCGGTGGGCAGAGAAGATTGCTGAGAACCCAGATAAGCTAGTAAGGTTGAAGATTCCTTTCTTGGGAGAACTTGCTGTCAAGTATGAAAGCGACGAGATTCTTGATACAGGGGAGATGACTACCAACGTAACTGTATTTCATAGCCTTGATGATTCCTTCAAAAAGTTGATAGGGGATATTCACGATGAAGGGGATAATGTAGTTATGGACCTCTTGTTGAAGAAGATAAAGAATGCAGTGCTTACTTCCTCTAGTAAAAACGACTAATTTAGCATGAACATCAACAAATTGATTGAAGATTCTAATTATGAAGAATTTCAAGAAGAGCTTTCTGACTATATCTACAACATAGAAGAATATGCAAAGAGGGAATATAGGACCGAGCTATCTTATCTTATGTATTATCACGAGCTTACTCTTGCAGATTTGAATTTGAAATTCATAGGAGGACATTCTCCTAGAGATGTTGTAGATGAATTGATGTTTCGTGAACAAGATCACAAGAGGAGAGCTTATGTTACGAGCTTGATGACTAAGCCGCATAAAGATCACTAATTGGAAGATAGAGGGGTCATATGAATTTAAAAGAGAAAAAGAAATCCATTGAAGAATTATATAAGGCAATTTTCAGCATAAGGGAATCGTTGCAGGAATCAGTGTCACTAGCCCAGGAAGCTGTGAATATCTCCCAGCAATTCGGTGGGGAAATCCCTAGAGTCATCACAGATCAGCTGAACACTTACTTCATTCCTGTCGTATCGAAGTATATCGACGATGATGAGACACCAGGTGCTATGACCCCTTTAGTGGTGTTTCTCGACAGTGTGCCTTTGGCTATGACCAGAGAAGAACCACAGATTGAACAGATCACACCAACCACCCCTGAGAATGCTGTTGCGGGGCTGACAGAACCTCCAACGGAACCAGCTGATGAGTCATATGCAGCGCAGATGAAAGAAAATTGGTTTTCAAAAAGAAAGCTTAAAAAAGAAGATCAAGCTAACTTGAAGAAAAGAGAAGAATTGGGGTTACCTGCAGCTTACTCTTATGAAGAAATCAAAGAAGGTGTGTTAAAGGGAATGCGAGAACACCCTGCTGTTGATGATCTATTAAATTTCGTTCATATAATGTATGAAACCATGTACCTCACTACAGATGAAGAAGATATGCTCCTTGAAGCAATTGATGAAATAGGTAATTCTGGACAACAATTGGAGTTCGATTTTTCCGAAACTCTTAAAGAAAAAGTCCGCTGGAGACATGAGTTTAATGGTCAGGCAGACAGTGAAGATGTGAAGATTATTTCGAAGCTTGTTGGACCTGTAAAAATAGGCTGGAGTGACGTAGGAGAAGCTATCGCTGATACTATTGAACTTGTGGGTGAAGGTGCCGAAGCAGATAGTATAATTTCTCACTTAAGAATTCGTTATCAGATGTCAGATAGAGATGCGAGAGCAATCCTTAGAGGAGTAAATACTTATAAGGATAGCCTCCCTGTCAAGCCTAATGCCACCTTAATTAAAAAAGATGGGACTAGAGTTCCTTCAGTAAGAGAAGCAGAAGAGAAAGATATTTCAATTCCCCCTACGAAAGGATCATTTGTAGTCAAAAGGAAATCCAAGATAGGAAGTACTTTAGGTAAACAAGGGCAACTGGAAGATGAAATTGTATTCTCCTGCAACGACAAGGAAGAAGCTCAAGAATACGTAGATGAATATAATTCCTCTGTTACTCCTGCTGAGAAAGAAATGTTTGGAACTGAGTTCTATTTAGAAGAGCCAAAAGAATTCGAACAAGATAAGCCAGAAGGTGAAAGCAAGAAAGTCAAGGAGGCGGTACTTGAACTCCCTAAAGATAATTACGGGCTAGATTTAACAATCAACTGGGATCAAACTAATGAGAAAATATATCTAGAAAAAAATAACGTCACCGTTATCTTGTCTGATTTTGACTTCCTGCACAGGATTCATAAAGGAGAAATAATAATACCGCAACAAGATTGGGATAAACTAAAGAGGGGAGAAGTTGTAACTGTTCCTTCAGCTATTGACCCTGAGGTGTGGAATACCTTACAAGACTAAACAACACCTAATTTACTCATAAATGCCGCAAGATTGTCTTCGGCATTTTTTCTTTGCTTCGAGGTATCGTTTAAACTATCCAGGTAGCTTTCCTCCCAGAAATCTGTTGCAACAGGAAAATATATTTTGTTCAAGGCAACTGAGGCAGCAATAGCATCTGTGGCATCCTTAGCGTAGGCACCTATCAAGGAACGGTTCCAATCATCTGTACCAGTGGTTACTACAGGCCTACTATCGTCGTGATCTACTTTGGATTTTTTTGTTTTACCCTTTCCAGAAGACACAATTTTAAGTGATTTGAGATTATTTTTTATGTACAAGTTTCTTCCAGACACCAACAAGCCTCTGTTGATTAATCCCAATAAAAAGAGGTAATGTTCAATATTCATATCCACTGAAAGGTGTTCTGCGTTGAATCCTTTATTCCTTAAATATTGTTGGGAAGATTCTGATTCGAATTTATCAAATGAGACATAAGGTATATACATATTACCCACATCCCTTAGGTCTTCAATGAACATACGTATTGCATCAAGGTTGATTCTTTCACCCATAGGGGCAATGGGGATGACAAAATCCACTACAAACATTTGCTCTTCTGATTCTCTTATTCTTTCGTGGTGAGTCATGGCTATGCAAGTGACGTCCCCTGAGATGGACTGGTCAACTGACACACAGCGGGGAATCCACGGTTTGTACCAAAATTCAATCTTGCCAGCTCTTTCTTTAAAGAAGAGGTGTGCTACTTGATCCCATATAAGCCGGTATGGGTTTTGATGTTCTGTGGCCTTGATGTGGGTATATAGGTTCTTTAATTTTGGGTTGAAGATGTTATCAATCTTAGAATGATCATAAATTAACATATCAGCAGATCCTGCAGGGATTCCTGATAAGTCTTTTAAAGCTTTGTATAAGTCATCTTCATATTGTTGTTTTAATTCAAAAGGAACTATCGAAAGCTTTTCAGGGCTGTATGCATTCTCATCATCAAACTCATCTAGGATTTTTGGGGGTTGCCCTTTACCCCCTACATACACTTTGAATGTTTTTGTCAGGTCATAATCTTCAGGGGTCCACTCCCAGTTGGGGCCTGATATAACATAATTTTTCTCACTCTTCCTGGCATGGTTGACTACATAATCATCAATAGGGGAGTCTAAGGTGTTGGGGGAAGAGTCAAGAACAGTTCTGCCAAAGTAGTTACCTCTCATTCGGGAATAGACACGAGTCTTGGTGTCGTTGTACACACGCATTACATAGTCATCAGAATTATGTGTGATTATATTGTTGGCTAGAACGAACAATCCATCTTGGGCCCCTACCGTTATACACCTCTGTGGTCTTCTACCTATATATTGTATGTTGTTTAAGAGACAACCATCATCTGTTGTTTTGAATAAAAAACCTATAGTAGGGTTTTCAATCATAAATTGGGTTGTTACTACCTTTTCTATTTTAATTCCTTTTTCAGTATAGGTAACAGGCCATAAATGATTTGCATTACATTGAACCGATCTCCCATCTTCTAATTCAATTTCATAACAATCATCTATACCTTCCCATGGGATGCCAATTACTTCTGTTTCACCTAAAGTTGGGTGTTTAACAAAATCTCCTATTTCTACATCTTCCATTTTTTTAGAGGAACCGTCCACCATAAGGATTAAGGTATCCATTGCTAAAGCCTTTCCTGCGTCTCTGAAGAAGGAAATTTCTGATAAAATTCCACTCACGACGGATAACCCAAGAATACTTGCAGGGCTTGAAGCCAACTTCACGTTAGCCCCATTAGACATTTGAATAGCTGAAGTAGGAACAGCTGTTGTCCAGTATATTCTATCTATGGTGTTTTGCCGTTGGAAGTCCCTATCCTTTTTTATCATTCCCTCTCGAGTGTGCACCTTCTCAAAGAAAGGTGAAGTCTCTAACATAGCTATCATAGGCTCTAGCAACAACTCAGAAGATTTTTTCAAGGAATAGGAGATAAGTAATTGAGTTAAAACGGCAGCTGGGTTCAATCCGAAATATTTATAAGGAGCCCTCATCATAGAAAGATGCACCCCTATATACAAAGTCATCAATCCCGACCAATAAGATTTACCCCAACCTATTGCTGGGTAAAGGATTGCATCCCTATAAGGTTTTGTGGGGTCCATGAATTCAATAAAAGTTTTCTTGACTCTATCATATGTGTGGGTGGCTACCGGCCCTAAATACTTCTCTGAAATAAAATTTTCTGGCGTGGGTGGTTTATCCCTATAGTTGATTCTCCAACTATTTGCGGCTAGATAAACTTTTTGCTTGTCATCTAAACCAGGGTGTTTCATCAAGAAATCTAATGCTTTTTTTATTTGAGAAGGGTCAAGTTGATTAAAATCTTCTCTAGTAAGAATTTTATCATCCCCACTTATAAGATCAACCAACATATTACCGGCATTTTGAACTAAAATATCATCCATAATAAATAAGTCAACTAATTTAAACACGCACCAATAATGTGCTAAATGAAAACTTTCGGTATAGTTTTTGACATATGAAAAACGATGAAAGTTTATTAAGAAACAAAATGAATGTATTGCAAGGATTTGATATGAAAAGAAAGAGAGAAGACATTATTGATCAGGCTATAGAGCAAACACCAGCAGCTCCTCAACCCGTCTCAATACCACAAGCAGCAACAGTACCTATTGACCCTTTGACACCTCCACAACCTGGTATGGTGCCAATTGGTTGGATGTGGCCACAACAAGGAGCTGTAGCACAAGCTATGGATACGGGGGATGTTGAAATGGGGGGATTAGCACCTGACGGCGGTGTTATTGAGCCTGATACAATGGGAGAGGAAGATATGTTCACAGATGAAGAGAAGAAGGTAATTGAAGAGTATAGGAAGTGGAAGAAGAATCCTATTAAAGAAAGAAAGCTTAAAGAGGAAGATGAAGATCTAGAGATGGAACCAACTATGCCAGAAGAGGTTGAACTTACAGAACCTCCTGTCGAAGGGGATTTTGACGATGAACTCCTAGACGATGACTTCATGGAAGAGCTGGGTGAAATTGTAATTGACATCAATGATCTTTTTGCTGACCTCGGTGGTGACCTTGAAAGCTTCATGCCGGAAGATGAGATGGCAGAAGATGACCTCGATTTGCCTGTAGAAGAGATCGATGGTGCAGAGGAAGAGGTAGAACTAGATGGACTTGCTGAGAAGAGGGCAAGGAGAAGGAAAGAAGTTCTACAGGAATATAGGAAGAGGCAAGAGGCCATCAAGTACCCAGCCGGGGATATTCGCAGGGAAGAAGAAGACCCAAGTGAACTGGTTAGAACCAGAGAAGCCCAGGAGAGGCGTAGAGAACTGGTTCAGAAGCTTCGAAGAAAGAGAGAGATGGATGCCCAGGAAATTGCAGCCGATGCAACCCAGGATCCAGATGTTCTTGACAAAGAAGCAGGATTTGATTCTGTCCAAAGTGTTATTGACAAGATTGGTGAAAGTAGGATCAAGCAGTTTAAACAACAGGAAGCTTACGACAAGAAGTTCCTGGAGAGGTATGAGGAGAAGAAACAGCTTAACTGGAAGAAACTCCTTGAGAATGGCCTCCTAGGCTAATATAGCCTTGTATATATATACTTTGACACCTCGAAAGGGGTGTCTGTTTTTCTTATATTATATGTGAGGTGGAAAATGAATAAATCACAATTGTTTGAACAAGAGCTTAGAAAGTTTTTAGATGACTTTAGCAAAGAATACGATGTTGAATTCACCCTCGGTACCATGAAAGAAAACGATCTTCGTTTTTCTTTGATGGTCAGCGGAGAAGACACTTCCACAAACGAGCAAGGTATTCCTTTCAGACTTATTAGAGATGCCAAATTTGCAGCAAGAGACATTAATCTTTACAAGAATTTCCCGGGGTTTAACCCCGCACCACACACAGCTGATGATTTAATCTATAAAAATCTTGAAGTTGATGCCACCACCTATAAGTTTGTAAAGTACAACCACACTGCAAGGGGATTGAGGCACTTTCATTTGGAAAACATTCAGACAGGGGAAATTGTAAAAGAAAGTATTGACTTTTTTTACAAATCAAAGGCAGTAGAAAGAGTTTAAGATTCAAACTACTTATTAAGCATAATATACATAGGATTTGTGCAGTTTTTTGAATCTCTCTTACAAATTCTTATATTATATACAAGAGGATATTCAAATGGATAAGAATGATTTAGACGATTTCAAGCAGGATCTGAGAAGAGTATTGACAAGCCTTGGCACCAAGTACAACATTGATCTCCAACAAGGGAAAGTAGTATTCCGGAAAGAGGGGCTTAACATTACCGTCGAAGGAACCAACCCCGGCTTTGAAAGCAAATCGAGCCAGAAGAGAAAGTCTGATGCAGCAGAGGTTGCAGCTATTTTAGCGCGAGAATACCCTAAAGCTGATACACCCACAGCTGAAGATTTGCTAGATGGCTTATTTATCCGCGAAGGTATTCCAACAGATATGTTTCGATTTGTTCGATTCGATCCACTTCCCGGGTTTAACAGACAATACGGGGAATATATTATGGAAGATATAGCTACCAAGAAGAGAGTGAAGTGGGGTTTGATGGATTTAATTCTCAGCGATATTCAATATTAATTGTTTGAAAGTCTTAGAAGGATTCTTATATCATATACAAGAGGATATTCAAATGAAAAAGACTTATGATTCCGCAGTTCAGAAAGCAATTATGTATGGTCAGCAGCTTTTTTCACCCAGTCATTCCCAAGCACGCTTTGAAGATGTACTAGATGTTCTTTTTACTGACAACCCAGCACTATTCACGACTCTTCGCCCAACTAAGAATACCTCCTGGACTGGTTCTAAAAGCTTTTACACATCCAACCGAGAATTTTTTGAAATTGTAAAGGCCTCAGTGCTGGCAGAGGAGGTAAAAACTTTCTATCGCCTTAATGAAAAAAATCTTGACCTCTTTAATCCCCTTATTGTTACCAACAATCGCATTTCTGATCAGTTCTGCAAGTTGTTCTATTCCAAAAAATCCGCAGTTGAAATCATTAATATGTATTCTCGCAAGTAAGGAAATCATTATGACCAGGGCAGTGAGTTTAAGATATAGACACCAAGATTTACAATAACCTTTAATCCAATAAACATAAAAAAAAGAGGGTCGAAAGACCCTCCATTATTTTAGATTTTTTTAATCTTTTACCACGTAACCTTCCTTTCTAGTCCCCCTGGTAAAGAAGTAGAAGAAAGGTGTATCCAGAGCAGCAATAACAAACTTCACTAGGTACTGGCTTATAATCATCTGCAAGATAGAAGGCACCTGTCCAACAAATGCAATGAAGATAAAGATGGCTGTGTCAAGAATCTGGCTGGTCATGGTGGAAACGTTATTTCTAATCCACTTATGTTTACCATTGGTCATCTTATTCAACTTATGGAAGGACCATACATCCCACGTCTGACTAACATAATAAGCAATCATGGATCCAAACACCACCCTAAAGTTGGTACCTAGCAAAGTGACATATGCATCTTGCACATCCATTGCAAAAGGTGCCGCAGGCATAAGCTTAGTCAGGAAGATCATAATGGTTGCAAACACGGATACGATAAATCCTGAATTGACCAACTTCTGCGCTTCCTTTTTCCCAAACAGCTCATTAATAAGATCTGTCATTAGGAATGTAATTGCGTATAGCAATACGGCACCAGGCAACACCAGGGGGCCTACCATGATGATTTTGTTTGCGACCATATTAGATGTGATCAACGACCCGATAAAAATTGTTTGAATGATCAACTTCTTCGAAGGCCATTCATCTTTGTTGAAAAGTTTCCTCACTATATTTTTCTCCTAAATATTATTAATATAAAACAAGATTTGATCAACCCTGTCTTCCACACTTCCGCTGACTTCCAGCACTTTATGCCTTATGTCGAATTCATCGAATAGCTCCCCCATTAGCTCTGTGATCTCTTGTTGTTGATCATTATCCAACACTCTAAATCCATCATCAACCAGTTCAAACTCAGGTTTAAGAAACACAAACAGATCAATATTTTGTGCTAACTCTTTCACCGCATCCATAATATAATTATAGACACCTGCAGGCACTTCTGGTTGTTTCCTCTTGTGGTAATAAAGCATATAAGCAGTAGAATCAACAAAAGAACGATCCAATAGAATATCCTTATGCTCATACAAGGAACGTGTTTGTAGGTTCAATAAAGCTAGCTGAAGATCCGTATTTGCCGCTTCAATTTCAAAACCATATTTCTTTACTAGATACCGGACACTTTCCCGTTGAATTGCATATTCTGGTAGCCTCTTTTCCAACGCATCAATCAAAGTACTTTTGCCAGTACATTGGGCTCCACTAATACTTATTCTCACTCGTAATCCCCCATACATATTTCTCTGAACTTGAATATATTATTAAATATAAATGTTTGTTCCGAAGAATTGAATTCATTATAGAAACATGGATCAATACTTGTTACGGGCTTATAATATAATCCCACTTTAGCATAGCTATTACACTCCAGCCCCAATGCTACGGGGTGTGAGGTATCAACTGAATCGATAAACGAAAAATCCTCTATCGATTCCTTGTAGTAAGACAACTCGATAGGAGAGTAGTTTCCCAACAGATGGTGTTTAATGTTTCTATTAATATATCCTACAGATGCCAGCATTTCAAGGAAGTAATATCTATTTCTTGATTTCCTATAGAGAACCTCATTCATATATAGTCTATGTTCCCACAAACCAAGATGAGTGTAAGCCACAGACCAATACTGCTCAAAAGCCTTAGATCCAAAAGGAATGGCGACCTTTCCTTTGGGGTATTGTGACTCTAGGATTGAGGTTACTTCTTTGTAAGCACTTAACAACTCATCGAAAGTTTCCCCATGAATTGCAATAATAGGTTCTGATTTAAACCCCTTATGAAGACCTAAGAATTCTTTAGCAGAGTTCAGGTTGGCTTTGTATTTATTAAATACATCTGGAACTACATAATATGTAGGGTTGAGGGCTCTGATCTCTTCATCGTACTCTTCCCCTTTGAATGCTTTTCCTAATTCAAAAAGGCTGTTATCTAAAATAACCTCTCTGCCTTCCTTCACTTTGTCGTTCAAGAATTTCCTATATTCGGGATCCTTTTTATACAAGTGAACCAACCCATAATCATAATCTGTACGCATTGAGATGGATTCCAGGAATTGTTTAGGCCCTTCATGAGCAATCTTTGGTTTGAAATGCATGTATGTCTCCTTATGTATAATATAACAAGAAGACTACTAATTTTACATAATGAACGAGGCCCAACTTAATACAATCATAGGTAATTCTTTAGACTGGAGATACAAAATTCCAGATGAAGGGCGATCTCTTAAACCCTTTGATGGGTTTGGAATCTTCAATCATCAGCCCATTTATTGGGAAGCAAAGTTCCTGAGAAAACCTGAGTCGTTCAACTTCAACAAGCTACAAGATCATCAAATAGAAAACCTATTGCAAGTCCAAAATTTACTACCCAACAACCCCTCTTGGTTTATAATAGGGGTTAATTTTGGCAGGGCCGATAAGCGTGTTTTTTTGTTTAGGGATATGAACTACATCAAAAAAAGAAAAGAAGAAGGAAACAACATCCTTAAAAAAGAGTTTGAAAGAAGAAAGAATTATGTCACTATAAAGAAACAACTAATTAATTTCAAAGAGTTGTTATCTTTGCCTATGGAGTATGAATATGATTTACCAGTTTAAATGTGAAAAATGTTCTGAAGTGAAAGAGGTGGATAGCCCTTTAAGTGTGGGGCCTCCAAAAGAGGTAACTTGTGATTGTGGGGAGAAGATGCATCGTGTGTGGGGAAATTCTGTTATACACATACCAGAATACTTCAAAGCCACCAGCGATAGCTTATCTCCCAGCGAGATAGGACATAGAATGAATAGTTCAAGACCTTCAGGAAGAAGGAAGGTATATTATTAATGGCTGAAAGACCTAAATCCCAAATCAGAAAAAGTGGATTCCAAAATTTTATGACTTCTCTTTTTGGCTGGAGAAGGAATGATGGGGGATCTAAAAACCCCTTAGAATTCGTTACAGTTGATGTTGACTCAAAGGAACAACTCAGCCAGGCCATTGCCCAAAATGTCTTAGGTAAGAGCACCCCTCTTTCTATCAAACTGGAAGAGTTGTTTGAAAGTTGGCTTTCTGACACTGGAGATAATATTCAAGAGGTTGCTCAACGACGACAAAGGGTTGACCAACTTCTTTATGCTAAATTGAATGACCCTTTTATATTAAGGGCTGTTCAATTATATGCAGATGAAGCAACTCAATTGGACGTTCAAGATAGGATTATAGGTATTGAATCCCCAGATCCAAGAATGACCAAAAGAATGTATGAGATGTTGAATTCATGGGGAATCACTCAACAAAGAATTCGTGCAACCATTGAACAACTTGCTACTTTTGGCGATGCCTTCTGGTCTAATAAAATTACAGATAGGGGAGTAGAGAGAATTGTTCCCCTCAAACAACTTCAAATCTCAGACCGCCTTGAGTTCAATCCTGTTGATGCCTTAGAAAAAAAGAAAAGGAAAGAAGGCCACTTTGCAACTCTTGCTGATAAAAACTCCCTTATCAAGTCTCTATTGGACGATATGGGAGAGTCAGAAGAGTTTACAGATATATTTGACACCAAACTATTTGGATTCGTTGTTGAGAATGATATGGTGGTGCCACCTTGGAACGTCACTCACTTTAGAGTAAATCCAGATGCAAGTGAATTTTTCCCCTTCGGCACTTCTCCTATACTAGGTACGTTAGCCCCTTTTAAACTGACTTCTTCAACCATTACCCTTCAATCTATAGCAAGAGTATTGTCCTTCCCTATAACTCTTTACAAAGTCAAAACAACAGAGAATACCGATGAAGGTAGGCAATTCGAAGTAGTTAATAGGGTTAGAGAAGAATATGACAACGTAGGGGTCAACCCTGCAGCCGGCAACTCTGAAGTATACTCCGTTAATACAAAAATTTGGATGCCTGATGGTTTGATGGATGTAGATGTTGTCAAGCCGGATACAGACATAGGCTTTACTGATGACATTGCCATGTACCAAGACCGCACTGCGGTTGCTTCTGGGGTTCCTAAAGCCTATCTAGTACAAGAGTGGGGTGGATTTGGGAACTCAGCCCTGTCGTTGACAGAACAATACAAACCTTTCGCCAGAGCCACATATACTATTCAAACTGCATTCTTAGAAGGTCTTGCCGATCTATTCAGATTACACTTTGCCATAACTGGTGAATTTGATTTCAGAGTACCTTTTACATTATCACTAAGATTCCCTGCAGAAGAAGTATCAGACGACAAGAATAAATCGAGAGCAGATTCTCTCGAGCTCACTTCTAACGTGTTAGATATGATCAGAACAGCCATTGGTGCAGAAGAAGATGAAGGACTCCCTCCTGATATCGTAAGGGATATTTTAGGCAAGTTTTCTTTCCTAGACCCAGAAGATATTGTCAAATGGACTAGAGATGCACAACGTTCTGCCCTGGGTTCTTTGGGGGGTTCATCAATAGGAGGTTCATCTGCTGCTGGTGAAGAATTTGACCTCGACGATGCTTTAGGTGGTGATGAAGGGGAAGAATTCGATCTTGATGTGATGGATGAAGAACCTGAGGAAGAAGTAGAAGAATCTTCTAAACTAATAAGAAGAAGGTTAAAAGAAAGAAGAATGAGGGAGATTACTGAAAGGTACTTAGAAAGTAAAGATTCCTTATATGTAAATGCCTTGAAAGAAAACTGTATCAGAGAGTTTATAAGAGATAAAAAGCACGTGGTAGTAAGCACTTCTGCAACAACTTCAACTATTCCTTATTTAGAAAAACTTGCTGATAGAGAATTTATGGATAAAGAAAAAGGAAGATTAAGGGAAATCACTTTAGCTAGGGCATTAGAAGAAGTTAAAGAAGATAATTCCACTAATTAATGTATATAAGGGGATTATATGTCACAACGATTCGTAGAGACAGCAAATATAGACAATAAACTCATTAGAAAGCTTGAAAGTGCAGAATTGCAAGAGAAGCTCAATAAAATACCCACCCCGATGAGGGAGTCCTTGATGAAAGGACAATCCGCAATAGCTGGTTGGGAAGTTCCTATTTCTAGATATGATACAGAGAATGCTAATGGTAGGGTATACCCACGATCTCTGTGGGAAAGGGTTGTTGAACAGCAAAAACATATCTGGGAAGGAAGTCCCGCATTAGCAGACCACCCCTCTGATGATTCTGATGGGTCCCCTCAAAACATTTGTGGTGTTTGGCTTGGGGCTAGAATGGGAGAGGATGGGTATGTATATGGCACTCTTGTCCCCTCTGGACGTCTTGGGGAAGATCTACAAGACCATCTCTCTAAAGGATTGAGAGCAGGTACAAGCTCTAGTGGATTTGGCGATTTGATGTCTGATGGCAGAACTGTTGACCCCAAATCATTCCTTATTGAAAGACTAAGTGACTGGGTATTGGCACCTAGTCAAGGTACTTATTTTACATACGAAGCGGCAACCCGCGAAACCAAAAATGCTTCGGATTCTGAAAGATTAGGAGAATCTGCAAACAAACCAGAAAATGTTGTTAAGGAGAAAAGCACAATGAAGCTTACTAAGCTCGAAGAAAAGAAGTTTAGAAAAGATATGGAGGCTTTCTTGGAAGATGCCTCTAAGTTGACAGATCCTCAAGATCAGTTGAGAGAGTATGAAGAAATCCTTTCTTACCTAGAAGAGGGGGCTACCCCAGATCTAAGGCAGCAAATCGAGGAAAAGATTGCTGAGAAGAAAGCAGAGATCAAAGCCACTCTTGAAGACGCCCGTCAAATGAGAGAGGAATTGGGGGTCAAGAACTCTGAAGATCTTAAAAAGAAATTAACTGTTATTGCTGAAGATACCAACATTCTCAAAGAAGAGAGTAGGGATTGGAAATCTGTTGCTTCTGTTCTCCAAGCAAAACTAGATGCTTTGAGGGAAGAGATGAAGGCAAGACCAACCGAAGCTTATACCAACCATCTCAAGTCTAAGATCAATAGCCTTAGAGGCCAGGTGAGGGAGAAAGAGAAAACAATCAAAGCCAAAGAGGCTTCCCTACAAGAAATGAAGAAGACTAAGGATAAGGCTTCTTCACAGTTGATGTTTAGAATAAAGAATGAGAACAACACTCTTAATGAGCAGAGGTCTTTGTTAGAGAAGAAGAGTGCTGAAATCCTTTCCCTCAAGAGAAAAGTAAGAGAAGCTGAACAGGCAACCAAAAAAGTCGCTGAAGACTTCACGGCTTATAAAAATAAAATTGTTGAAGCCAATAAGCCAAAAATTATGCCTAGTCCCACCGAGTCTATTAAAAAGTATATGGATTTCCGCGAGACAGATGGTGTTGAAAGTTACTGGACTGACTTATATCTAAGACATGGTAATGAAATCAAAAAATATGAAGAAAAGATTCGTACTGCCAAAACTGTTAGAGAAGCTATGGCAATGTATATGAAGGTTCTTCCTCTTCTTGAAGACTCTATGGGAATTGAAGCCATGAGGATTCCTGAGACCAACTCTATCTCCAGGAAAGAAAGGGCTGAGATGCTTGAGTCAACTGGTATGAGAATTGAAGGTACAGATATTGTAGATAGATTACCGAAGGGTTGGAAATAGCCTATATTGAAACACGTCACTAATTAAAAGACAGAAAAACAGACAGTTCGGGGGTTTTAAATTAACCCCCATCACTACTTCATTTATATGAGAAGTAGCCGGATAAGAAAATATTAATTCGGAACACAACAATCAAATTTATAGTCTATATTTCTCTCAAATAAACTTTTGAAAAAGCAAAGGAAAAATTTTTATGGGTATTAAAAACAGAATGAACAATGCCCCTGCAATGGATCCTATTGAGAAGCTTTTCCGGGAAGAGAGAGCTTATAGAGCATCTCGCCTAGTAGAGAAGTGGTCAAGGGTACCGGAGCTGGGAAGGGGTCTTAAGAACCTAGATGACGTTACAGCACGTAACACCGCTATCCTTCTTGAGAACCAGGCAAGAGTGATGTCTCGCATGACCGAGGCACAACTAAGCACGAATTTTTACGGCTAAACTGTATGGCCCACTACACAGTGATGTGTGGTAGCAAAGTAGGTGAATTGCTGGAAACCCTGACCGGAAAGAATCAAAAGCCGAAGGCAATCAGCAGCCAAGCCCTGCAAAGGGAAGGTTCAACGACTATTCCGAAAGGAAGTACACCCAAGTGGGTGGAAGCGCTTACAAACTGAATTTCAGTTTATGATATAGTCTGATCTGTATAGAAATATACAGCGGTTCTAGCCAGAAGCAGGCTGGGACGGATGGGAAGTAACGAATCCCATTGAACACAAATGTTACGCCGGAGAATATGCTTCGTCTCATAAGATTAAGTTATCCGAACAGCATTCGTGGGAAGATCTTTACAGAATTTGCTATGGAGACAGCTCGAAATTCGTGGGCTGCTTAATCAGTAATGGTTAAGGTAAGATTCGGTTAATTGCTGG
>LSQX01028174.1_pt1 | contig 19947 bp, 18 predicted proteins | sample 654561 | NCBI WGS metagenome assembly LSQX01 (sample SAMN04489861, study PRJNA283612) | anaerobic digester metagenome | isolation source: 4 biogas reactors fed with cattle manure at either 37C or 55C with and... | place: Denmark: Kongens Lyngby | collected 2014
GTCGCGGGCATCACAACCCTGCTGACTATTCAAAATACGCGCGGAGCAACGCTTAAAACAACAGGCAAGCGCATGGTGGCATTTGCCTTGATGGTTGTTCTGTGCGCGGCAACGCTCCTTCCACTTCAGTTCCATACATTGAGTTTCGGCTTGTTTCTGCTGCTGTTTGTCGGCCTGTGCTATCTCCTGGACCTGCAAAGCGTGATCGCCAGCAGCGCGGTGCTGGCAACGCATTTCTTAATGGAAAGGAGCATGGCGCCGGATCTCATCATCAATGAACTGGGCTTATTGTTGACCGGTTCCGGCGTAGGCGTACTGGTCAAGCTGATCATCCCCCGCAGACGCGCGCCTCTAACCAGGTTCCGGGATGATATTGAGAATGCTTTTAGGGCTATCCTCCAGGCAATGGCAGGCAAGACGATCCATACGCTCACAGACGCGGAAGATCCTGACCGGCTGAACTCCTTTGATCGCCTGGAAAAAATGCTGGCTGACTATGAAAACGCGGCCCTGTTTGAAAGCGACAATCATCTGCTTGGGGAAGGCAAGTACCCTGTGGCTTACTTCCAGATGCGATCCCGCCAAGCCAGCTTTCTTCGCCGCATATGGCAAAATCTCTCGCGCACCGGTCAAAGCCATGGAACAAACTTCCTTTTGGCCGATTTCTTCAAAGAAGTGGCTGACGGCTTCAGTGAAGGAAATACGGCGCTTCATATGCTTCAGACGCTGGAGCGGATCGATCATGTCTATGACCGCCTCCCTCTCCCGCTGGACCGCAAGGAGTTTGAAGACAGGGCTCTTTTGTATGCCGTGATACAGGATATGCGCAGTTTGCTCCAGATCAAGAGAGATTTTTTCCTCAGCGCGAATGAAGATGGGCTTCAGGCGAAGTGGCAGTGAACAACAGCCAAATCCAAGTTTGACTTATTCTTCGGCAAGTTGTACATTTATGCGGGTATTTTTTATCGGAGGGTCAGCATGGGAATTATCGCGTCTCGCAATCTGGATGAACAGCGCCGGGAGCATAAGGGTATAACTTATTTTGACCGCGGAGAAGTGACAGGCAGGGATGGCAAACGCTACGCCCGGTTTGCGATTCAGACGCACTTTGTCAACCGCGGGGAGGATCAGGCGGCACTGGTGGAAAAATACGTCCGCCCCTTGTATCAATCCGGCGATATGCTCAGCTTCGGCGCAAAAGTGATGGCCATGTGCGTGGAAAGCGTGAAGACACGCGATGAAGTGAAACCCGGATTTTTCGCCAACCTCCTGTGGCGCTTTGCCGGCATCAATACCACCGGAGTAGGTATGCATGAACCATACAAAATGCAGCTTGTCATCGACATGGTCGGCCTTCCGCGTGTCCTGCTGGCAGCGTTTCTGTCGGCTGTGACCAAGCCATTTGGCGTCAAAGGGGTGTTCTACCGCGTCTGCGGCAAAGGTGTGGGCGGCATAGACGGGTTCTATTTCCGTTCCAGCTTTGAGGTATACAAGCAGATGGCCTTGATCAACCCGCCCAACCCCAAGGAACTGTGCGATGAACTCAGCAAAAAAACCGGCATACCGGTCGTGCTCATGGACGCCAACGACATCCAGCGCGACCAGCTGGCCAAATCAAGGGACTTCCCGCTGACGGATGACCAGATCCAGGACGCCATGCGCGACAACCCCTCCGGCCAGGGCGACGAGCTGACGCCGCTGATCCTGATCCGGCCGGTGAGCTGAACAAAACCCTGTGTGTATCACAAGGCCCGCGGCATGTGCCGCGGGCCTTGTTTTATAAACGATTGTAGCGTGTGGTTCACGCGGCCCAGCCGCCGTTGGTCTTGACGAAAAACGGATATGCCGCCACGTTTTTGAAGTGCGCGTCCAGCAGCCTGCGCTCGTCGTCGGTCAGGGGCTTGAGCACCTCATCGGCGTGCTCCACCATGAACGAGAAGTTCTCAAAGTTGCCGGGGGACACCAGCACGTCGGAGCCCATTTCGATGGAATACTTCATCGCCGCCACGCGCAGTTCCTTCTGGCTGACGTCAAACGGCTTGCACCAGGACTTGGTGTAGGGCGATGCCGCCTTTTCATCGTCGTTCTTCCACGCGCGCTCGATCAGGGACTTCATACCCAGCAGGCCAAAGCCCTTTTCCTGGGCTTTCTTCGCCAGCGCGCGGCCGATGCCCTCGTTCTTGTCCAGCATCCAGTTCATCGAGAACAGCACGGTGTCAAAATCGTACATCTCCAGCAGTTTGAGCGCGGCCTGCTCGCTGTGGGCGGAAAAACCGACCTTGCGCAGCACGCCTTCCTGCTTGAGCTTGACGACCATCTCCATGATGCCGCCCTTGCCGAACGCCTTGTCGATATCATCCTGGGTAGTCATGGAATGCAGCTGGTACACGTCAAAATGATCGGTGTGCAGCAGCTCCAGCGAGCGCTTCAATTCCTTCTCGGCGTCCGCCTTCAGGCGCTGCGTGGTCTTGCAGGCCAGCAAAATGTCCTTGCGGTACGGAATCAGCGAGCGGCCCAGCTTTTCCTCGGCATCGCCATAGGTGGGGGCCACGTCGTAGTAGTTCACACCGTGATCTATCGACCACGCCACATAACGGTCGGAAGCTTCCTGTCCGTCGTTCATGGACACAATGCCGCCATACACGATGGCCCCTACATCATATCCGGTCTTTCCCAATGCGCGTTTCTGCATACGATGACCCTCCCTAAGATCGGTTGTGCTTGTTACAGTATATCCCGTATCAAAGCCCGGGGCAAGCAACCGCCGGGCCGCTTACTCCCCGTGCCCCACCATTTCCGAGAGCACCTTGTTGCTGCGGGCGATGAAGGCTTTCAGGTCGTCGGCTTCCAGCGGCCGGGAGGACAGGCGCGCCAGGTCGTAGATCTGCCGGCAGAGCAGGTTGGAGAGATCGCCTTCCTTCATGTGCGCCAGGGACTGGACGACGGGGCTTAAGCGGTTCAATACCAGCGTATAGCGGTCGGGCATCGAGAACTCGCGGCCGTAGGCCACGCTCATGTCCTTGAAGCGGCGCATCTGCTCCTCCTGCGTGACCATGGCGGGCAGGTCACGGTCGGCCAGCGCTTCGAGCCTGACGTCCAGCTCCTTCATGTCCAGCGCCTCGCGGAACATGGTCTGCAGCGTGTCGGCATCCAAGTCCTTGCCTTCGTCGCTGGTTTCGGTCAGGCCGCTCACATCGCTGTCCACGCGCACAAACGTGGCCTCCACGCCCGAATACTCGATAAAGGACATGAAGTTCACGTCAATCAGCGTGTCCATGACCACCACGTCTATGCCGCGCGCCGTGTACAGCGCCACGCTGGCAGCCTGGCGGTTGGCGTCCGTGGTGTAGTAGACCTTCTTTTCGGTCTTGCCTTCGTTGCGGGATTTGTACTCGTCAAACGTCAGGTATTCGTCCGCCGTGGTCTTCATCAGCAGGGCATCCTTGACCGCGTCAAAGAACTTACGGTCGCGGATGCAGCCGTATTTGATGAAGGGGTGGATGTCATCCCAGTAGCCTTCGTAGGTCTTGCGCTCGGTGTTGTACAGCCCGGTCAGCCGGTCGGCCACCTTCTTGGCGATATGGTTGGAGATGCGGCGCACATAGCCGTCGTTCTGCAAAAACGAGCGCGACACGTTCAGCGGTAGATCGGGGCAGTCGATGACGCCCTTGAGGATCAGCAGGAACTCGGGGATGACCTCCTTGATGTTGTCCGCCACGAAGACCTGGCGGTTGAACAGCTTCACCTGGCCGTCCTGGCCGGAGAAGTCCCGCTTGATCCGGGGGAAGTAGAGGATGCCCTTCAAGGTGAAGGGATAGTCCACATTCAGATGGATCCAGAACAGGGGGTCCTCCCAGGTGTTGAACAGCTTGCGGTAGGTTTCCTTGTATTCCTCCTCGGTGCAGTCCTTGGGGGCCTTCAGCCACAGGGGATTGACCTCGTTGATGAGGACGGGGCCGGGGGCTTCTTCCTCAAACTCCGGCAGGGTTTCCGGCTCCTTGCCTTCCTCCGCGGCCTTCTTCTCTGCTTCCTTGCGTTTCTTCTCGGCTTCCTTTTTGCGCTTTTTCTGCTCTTCTTCCTGCTGTTTGATGCCCTCGATGTCCTCAAAATTGATGGGCACGGACATATAGCCGCAGTACTTGTTCAGGATGCCTTCCACCACATGGCCTTTCAGGAATTCCTCCTCGTCTTTCATCAGGCGCATGGTGATGGTGGTGCCCCGCTCCGTGCGGGTGCCTTCCCCCATTTCGAAGGTGATGCCATCTTCGCTGGTCCACTGTACCGGGCTGGCCCCCTCCTTGTAGGACAGGGAATCGATGGTGACCCTGTCAGCGGCCATGAAGGCGGAATAAAAGCCCAGGCCAAAGTGCCCGATGATGCCGGCGGGGTCCTCCCCGGTGTAGTTTTTCAGGAATTCTTCGGCGCTGGAGAAGGCCACCTGGTTGATGTAGGCGTCCACTTCCTCCGCCGTCATGCCGATGCCGTTGTCCGACACGCGGATTTCCTTCTTTTTCTTGTCCAGGGTGACCACAACCCGCAGCTCCTCCCCCTCAGGCGCGCCGCCCACCATCCGCAGCTTGGTGATGGCATCCACGCCATTGGAGACGATCTCCCGCAGGAAAATGTCCTTGTCTGAATACAGCCAGCGCTTGATCACCGGCATGATGTTCTGAGCATCAATGGAAATGCTGCCCTTCTGCACCTTGTTCTTGTCTTTTGCCATGTTGGTTCCTCCGAAATACGCAATAATTATGGGATACGCTTATCTTATCATCCCCCTGACACGATTGCAACCATTTTTTAGCACTCTTGGCTCCTGAGTGCTAAAAAATCAGCCTCCCGGGTGTTTGAAGTGTCTAACCAGCGGGTATGTATTAAATAGACTAAGCCAGTCAATGTATGTACGAAAAGGAGATTTACCATGGAAAACAACACCACCCCCGTCCAGGAATACCGCATGCCATTAATCGGCGATAAGGCCCCCGCCTTCACCGCCGTTACCACCCAGGGCCCCATCAATTTCCCCAAGGATTTCCGTGGCAGCTGGTCCATCCTCTTCTCTCACCCGGCAGACTTCACCCCCGTGTGCACCACGGAGTTTATGACCTTTGCCAAGATGCAGGATGAATTCGCCGCCCTGAACACCAAGCTGATCGGCCTTTCCATCGACTCCATCCATTCCCACATCGCCTGACTGCGCCGTATTCAGGAGATGGAATGGAAGGACGTGAAGCACATGGAAGTCAAGTTCCCGCTCATTGCCGACCTGAGCATGGACGTGGCCAAGAAATACGGCATGGTGCATCCGGAGCAAAGCAACACCTCCGCCGTGCGTGCGGTGTTTATCATCGACCCGGAGAGCAAGGTGCGCGCCATTCTGTACTACCCCCTCTCCACCGGGCGCAACTTCCATGAAATCAAGCGCATGGTGATGGCGCTGCAGAAGGCAGACGCCGAAAGCGTGGCGACCCCAGCCGACTGGGCGCCCGGCGATGACGTCATCGTGCCTGCCCCCGGCTCCTGCGGGGCTGCCCGTGAGCGCATGGAAGAAAAGAAGGAAGACCAGGTCTGCCTGGACTGGTTCCTCTGCTTCCGCAAGGAAAAAAAGTAACCATACCGGTGCCAATCAGTATAAAACCAAGGAGGGAGAGCAGCCGCTCTCCCTCTTTCTGGTACGTGTACATCCTTCGTTGTTTCGTTACTTGTAAGAAATTGCACCCTTGTTGCAGACACGCTCGCACTCGTGGCACACAAGGCACTCGCCCTTGATGATCCGGTGCTTCTCTTCCTTCACAATGGCTCCACTCGGACAGGCCTTTGTGCAGCGGGTGCAGTTTGTGCACAGTGATGGATCGATGACCATGGCCTTTTTGGCAAATCTGCCCGGCAGCGAGAGGATGGTCCCATAGGGACAGAGCCAATGATGCCACAGCTCCTCCTCAAAGAAGAGAGAGAGTAAAACCCCAACCAGGACAAGTGCAGGAAGAACGGGAAGCTTTTTTCCGGTTCTGAATACGACGACCATCACAGCCAAGAAAGCAAGGAGCATGATAATCCTGAACACTCCATTCTTAAAGAAGGCAGGGGTTTTGAGGCTCTTGATCTTCAGCTTCTTTTTCAGATGGCTCATCGGTCTTAGGATGGTGTTGATCGGACAGAGCCAACCGCAGTAGAAGCGGGAGAAGAGGATGGCGAGGAGGGCCGAAGCGACGAAGATTACCATCCATACCTGTATTTTGCCGCTGATGAGCAGGAAGACGAACAGGGCAAGGGATAGGACCTGAATGGTTCGCTGCAATACTTTTTTCATACCTTCTCCGCCTTATATGCCCGTGGGTGAGGTGCTTTGACAATGAAGAATTCAAGAGCTTCCTTGCCGGTGTTGGAAATGTTCATCTTTGTATGGAACGGCACGTTCACCACCGATGCCTGATAGTAATTCGCCTCCTGCTCATCCAGCTGAATCGTCAGGCATCCGCGTACGACAACGAGGTAGACGTTCGAGTCTGAATAGTGTTCAGGCAGTGCATCGCCTGTTGCCAACACTACGTGGTTGATCATCGCCACATCGTCACCGACCAGTTTTTCAATGACTTTCTCATGGGTTTGCGTATAGGTATACTGCTTTTCAATCATGGTTGACTCCTTCTTGCTGAAGTCTAGTATAGAAGCCAAGAGAGCGATAGAGTGTTACATATGCTACACTTTTGGAGGATGGCATGGATATCGTACACTCCCTGGGCAAGGTTGCCCTGTTTCAGTGCTTTTCGGATGAGGAGCTGGCTCGTTACCTCAAGCAAGGCGGTATGAATCTCATGCACTTTGAGAAAGACCAGCTGGTAGCCCTGCAGGGCGACGCATGTGCCTCCCTCGATGTAATCATACAAGGCAGCCTCTCGCTGCAGAGCATCGACGAGCAGGGGACCGTCTTCAAGGCCAGGGTGCTTGAGGCGGGGGATGTTTGGGGTGCGACTTTGCTGTTCAGCAGGTACAACCACTACCCGATGCAGGTTGTGTGCGACCGTGCAAGCTCGGTCGTACGCTTGAAGAAGGGTCTGGTTCTTACACTGTGCACTGAAAAGCGGGAGTTCTTGGTGGGTCTTCTTCAGATTATCAGTGACAGGGCTCATGAGCTGGGGCTGACGGTGACCAAGCTCAATGAGCAGACGCTCAGGCAAAGTCTGCTTGAATACCTGCACCAGCTCTGTCGGCAACAGGGCGGCAATACCGTGATGTTGCCCATGAGCAAGACCGAGCTTGCAAACCGCCTGGGGTTTGCCCGGACTTCCCTCAGTCGGGAGTTTACCTTACTGCAACATGAAGGTCTGCTCACCTTCAACGGCCGAAAGGTTTGTCTTCATATTTCTTCAAACAGTTAAAGAGTGTGTGAAGATATACCTGTGCATGTTGCCTTCCTCTTTCTCTGTTGCTATAGAGTTAAGTAACAAGAGATGAAGGAGAATTGTCTATGAAGCGAACACGTATACTCTTGATGATCAGTTTTGTCGTATTAATCGGGATGGTTGCCGTAACGGCTGCCCCGACTGCTGAGAAACAGTATGCAACTCTTCAGACTTCCGATATTACTACCATGAGTCTTGAGGAGCTGAAGAAGTCCATCGATACCCTCAAGGATGCGGTGGTGCGCGAACAGGATGAAGCGTACAAGAACCTGTCCCAAGCCCGCTCCAAGGGCGATAGAACTGCTTATTTCGAAGCATGGGAGAGTCTGAACAGGCTTGCAGACTATCGGATGACCAGTTCACAGACTGAAGCGTTGCTAGAGAGGATTTTGGCACTTGATGAGCCCAAGCGAAGCGAGTATGCAGCATGGCTTTACCAGACCAGCGCCCACTACAAGCCCTCTGTGACGCTCGACTTCTCTTCCGAGGGGGAGAACTACCGATACAGCTACCGCCAGCAGATCAGGCGCGAACCGGGTTCACAGATTACCCTTCCCGATAGTTCCCAGATCAGGTTCAATTCCACTCACCTCGGTGTGCTCGCCGGATGGGGTTTGACACCTGATGAAGTGACGTATCAACCGGGTGAGACGATTACGATGAGCTATACCGATCAGACGCTCTATGCCATCTATCAGAGCGGGGTGCGGTTCGTCGATGACCTGAACAAGACCGATGTCTTCTTTGAGGAAGGGAAGGTCGAGGTCCCCACTCCCGCTTCGGGTGATGCTTCTGCGATTTTTTCCGGCTGGTATGACCAAACGACAGGAAAGCTCATCACCGACCCTGTTTCTTATACCACCGAAGGAAAGGGGGCTTTCTTTGAGGCTTTATGGAAGCGCCTCGCCATCGAGGATGTCACGGTTCTCTACTACGACCAGACAAAGCTTCCGACCAATACCCAGATCGGTATCGGCTTCTCTTACAGCAATACAGGTAATGTGAACCTTTCCGGCTTGAAGGCTGTGCTCTCTACACAAAGTGATTATGTTCGGATTCTAAGGGATGAACTGCAGTTGGGAAGATTGTCCGCAGGACTGTCCAGTACGAACAACAGTCGCTTTGCAACGAAGAGCAAGCAACAGGTACGTGGTGAAGCCAATACCTTCCGCTTCATTGTAAGCGATTCGGCTCCAGCAGGTTCTGTTATTCCGTTCACCCTGACGATCACCAACGACAAGGGTGACAGTTGGTCCCATTCCTTTGAGGTGACGGTGCGTTAGCAATCAGTATTGTTCAGCAATGTAGACGCCCTGCATTGATGTGTCAGTGCTCATCCCCATCGGGATGGGCACTGCTTTCTTCCTGTCCAGCAGACGGGTCAGGAAGGAGTTTTCCAGGGTGTGCACTTCTGTAACAGCATTGGATGCAAGCAAAGCCAGCAGCTCTTTGGCTGCGGTTTCGTCACTGGCACAGGTTTCAACGGCTTTGCCTCCACTGATGAACGCATAACCGTTTTGAACACAGAGCGTTTGATAGCCTTCGGTCAGGAAGTCCCAGGCTTTCCTGTCACGAAGCAGGCATCCATGAAGAGCGTGTTCGGTTCGGTAGAGGCTGTCCAAGTGCTCGATATCCATGGGAATCGAAGCAGTTGATGAGGCCTCAATACCCTCCAAGGGGAAGGCGAGTACCGAGGAGGTGGTGTAGTATCCGTTTGCTTCGTAGAAGGGGCGTACCGCTGGAAAGAGCGTGATGGGGTGGTTGTATGCCTGCTTAACGGCGGCAAGCAAGGCTCCCATGATGCCCTGCTTGCGATGCGAAGCATAGGTTGCAGCACCTACGATGAAGGAACATTCCTTGATGGTCCCCCCTTGTAGATACTGAGCAGGCAGTGCGTGCAGGGCGCTTACGATGATCCCATCCTTGCGGGCGACAAAGATGTGTTCGCTGGCAAACCGAACAGTAAAGAAGTGTTCAAGGAAGACCGGGTCTTCAGAAAATACTTCCGACCAAAGGCTCTTCAATGAAGAGAAATCTTCTTGGTTTGCCCGTTCGATGATCACTGCTTGGTAACCCTGTACTTTTCGACCATGAGGTCGGGTTTGTAGGAGAGTTTGGCTTTTCTCAGGCCTTCAACTCCCGCGTCTTCCTGCCTGTTTACGTATTTGACATCGGAGAGGTACTGGGAACAGAAAAGCTGGTTGATAACCGAATAGATGCCGATGTAGGAGGTGTCACCCTTCTCAAAGTGTACGATGGCCAGTTGGTCGTCGATGATTTCTCCTACCGTAAAGGCTGTCAGGTGATGGTCCACACAGACCAGCATTCCCACGAGGCCGAGGGTGTCCCAGTTGTCGAAAGCAAGGCGCAACGCCCTCAACTCGTCCTGGATTTCCTTCGTGTCGCAATCCTTGGTTTCCAGCCAGGTGGTGGAGGCCATTTTATAGCACTCGTCACGCATCTCCTTGGTGGAGAGAGAACGGACTGAGTAGGTGTAGTTCCGCTCGAATTGGGAGATGTGGTTTCGTTTGGCCTGCAGCTTCCTTCCACTGAGGTGGATCAGTTTCTGGCTTTCATAGATGTAGTCATCCAGCGCACGCACATGCTCGATGGTGTAGCCGAGTTTCTGTAGTTCCAAGGCTTGTTCGGAGGGGACGCATTCCAGATGGAAGCGTTGTCCGCTTTCGTTGCAGTGGGCCTCAAGCTCCGCCATGGCTTTGGGCAGGTCGTCGGTGATGGGCAGCAAAAAGCAGTCATCCACATCCAGATGCATGTACAGAGCCGTATCTGTTTTACAAATGGTCAATCCGATGGCTTCTTTCCAGAGAACCGAATAGGAAAAAAAATACTCGTAGGCAAAGTACTTGCTGTACGAGGGGAATAGGGCTTTGTCCGCAAAGGACGGTGTATAAAAATGTAACATGACACCTCAAATATTTATATGTACGCATGTATTGATACGTCGTTTCGCACCAATAGTCAAGGCAAGGAGAGCCCGACAGACGTAAGATACTACTTTGAGAGTAGAGGGGCAAGGAAGAAAGACAGGTTTGTACTATGGTTGAATAAAGAAAAGGAGGGCGGTGGAGCTGATGACAATTCCCTAAACCCATAGGAGACTATAGGTGGCAGGAGGATCTGCTATGAAGAGAATACTGACAGTGTGCTTTCTGGTTGTACTGGTATTCTTGGTGGTTGGGTGTGAGGAGTCGGTTAGCTATGAGCAAGAGCCCAACGATATTCGTGAACAAGCAACTGTTCTCTTGCGGAAAATCGGAAATGGAGCGATTAGTTCAGATTCAGACGAGGATTATTGGGTTGTTACTGTACCTGATGATGGAGAAACCCATTCATTTAGAATTAAAAATCTCACAGGCAATCTGCAGTTGATGCTGTATGCATATGATACCGAAAATTCGATGATTGATGCGTCTGCTGCGTATGAGACAAGTATGCATGAAAATCCGTTACGTTCAGATAATCCTGATCTCTGGTCGGAAGAAATCCACATAACAGTACGTGATCGACTTGTTCTTTATTTGTTGGTACAAGTCCAGGCAGATGGGGGAAGTTCAGGCTCGTATACCATCGAGCATGAGATAATTGACTGATTGCAACACCTCTACCTGTTTTTGTTGCACAAGAGCTTAAGGCTCATTCGTATTGTTGCAGAAGATGAATTCTGAACATTTAATAACATATAAATACATATATTATATACAATTAAAACCGAACCTTGACACTTGATAACCTATGCCTGTATCTTTAGTGCATGAATACACATAATGAACGCATTACTGAACTTGTAGAGAGGATGAAGCAGGACAATCCTGAGGTTGTCGCATTATTCCTTGACCGAAAGCTTGATGATGCGGCCCTCGTTGCACACCTGCGTGAGCATTTTTCTGCCGTCATGCAACAACACTACCCGAAAGCTTGGGCCTATTATACCGGAGAGGAGCAGACCGAACAGGACTATTACAAACTCATGAGTACTTCCATGGCGCATCTACGGATGATGGATTACCTGGACCATGAGGGAGAGGCCTTCGAGGATGGGAACCTCCACGGTCGGAAAGTCGTTTCCCAGCCGATTACCCTGCTTCGCAAGGTGCTGCTGGGTCAAGATTGCTCCTGCTCGGTAGATTTTGTCGAGGACATGGCCCATCTGCTGGCCCAGCTCAGCGGAGTGGAAGACCGCGATATTCCACCAAGAAGCAAAGTCTTGGAGTGGATGGAACGCCATCCCAGCGGGCTTGACCAACCGGTCATCGCCTGGAGAGCCAAGAACAAGGAACGCATTGTCGAGCTCTTGGTGGAGAGAATTGAGAACCAGACCAAGGCGGGATCATTCTATCACTTCAAGCAAGGGATGACAAAAATCGAGAAACGCAAGCAGGTGCTGCTCTGGTGGAAGGAGGATAGGTTCCATCTCCACTTTGCCATTCGGTCGGCCGATGACCTGAATCGCTACCTCGATTACAGCATGGATGAGAAGACCCTCGGCATCATGCACGAAGCAGAGCAGAAGGGGATACCCATCTTCGCCACTCCGTACTTCCTCTCCCTCATCGACACCCGTCCTCTTGAACAGCAGGAGCGGGCGCATAGCGACGAAGCGATACGCAGCTACCTCTTCTACAGCCGCGACCTTGTCGAGGAGTTCGGCTCGATCGTTGCATGGGAGAAAGAGGACATAGCTAAGCCCGGCGAGCCGAATGCCGCAGGTTGGCTGCTTCCCTCGCACAACGTCCACCGCCGCTATCCCAATGTTGCCATCTTCATCCCCGATACCATGGGAAGAGCCTGCGGGGGCCTGTGTTCCTACTGCCAGCGCATGTATGACTTCCAGGGGGGACGTTTCAACTTCGAATTGGAGAAACTGCGCCCGAAGAAAAGCTGGAAGGAACAGCTTGCGCTGAACATGGAGTACTTCAGGAACGACCCATACCTGTGGGACATCCTCATCACCGGAGGCGATGCCTTCATGAGCTCGGTCAAGTCTCTGAAAACCATTTTGGATGCCGTGCTCACCATGGCCGCTCAGAAGATCGAGGATAATAAGGCTCGAAGTCTTGAAGAGCAGTATGCTCCCATGAGAAGGGTCCGCTTAGGAACCAAGATACCTGTCTACCTTCCCCAGCGTGTAACAACTGAACTTGCCCAGGTCCTTGCTGATTTTAAAAAGAAAGCTGCAATGGTGGGAATCGACCAGTGCGTGGTGCAAACCCATGTCTCCTCGGCGATGGAGGTCACACCCGAAACCAAGAAGGCGGTACGCAGGTTGCTCGATGCCGGCTGGGCTGTCACCAACCAGGAAGTATTCACGGTTGCCGCAAGTCGCAGGGGGCACTCGGCGAAGATGCGCAAGGTCCTCAATGACATCGGGGTGCTTCCTTACTACAACTTCAGTGTCAAGGGCTTTAAGGAGAACCGCGAGCTCTTCTCCACCAACGCCCGCAGCACGCAGGAGCAGGTTGAGGAGAGTTCCATCGGACAGATCGCCCAACGCTATCACGCCACCATCCGCACCTTCATGAAGGATGCACAGAACATGGTCGAACAAATCGATTCAATCCGTCAGGGCGATGAGATACCCTTCATCTCCCCCGACCGAAATACGCTCAACCTTCCCGGAGTCGGCAAGAGCAATACCTACCGAACCATCGGGATCACCGAGGATGGAAGACGTATTCTGCGCTTTGAATTCGACCATACCCGGCCGCACAGCAAGGTGATCGAGGATATGGGGTTTGTCATTGTCATAGAATCCAAATCGATAGCCCGTTATCTCAATCAGCTATCTGAAATGGGTGAGAATGTCAGTGAATACGATACCATTTGGGGCTATTCTGCAGGAAGCCTTGAACCAAGGAGTCCGGTGTTCGAAGGAACAACCAAGTAATATTCAATGCCCCTTTCTTTTACGAGAGGGGCTTTTTTGCAAGCAACCTCTCTCCATACTGGAACGAGAGGGTTAGTGCCAAACCCACCAGGCAACCCAGCAGGACTGCAGCAATGCGCTGCAGGGCGTAGGACCACATGGGCTTGCCCATCTCCTGCAGAAGGACGATGACCAAGGCGGCCAATGCGCTTCGCGTGGAGGTGGGAATCCTCAGGATCGTACAGACAGCGATGGTCAGCACAACCCCGATGCACAGCTGTGTGAGTTGACTCAGTGGCAAGGTGAAACAGAACAACCCTAATAAAGCCCCGGTGATGTTTGCCTTGATTCTTGCGATAGGCAGTGTGATCGAGTTGTCCCAGTCGGGGGCCAAGACCAACAGCAGGCTCACGATCGACCACGAGAGATAGTATTGGGGAAATGCCTTGTAAAACCCATAGCAAATGATGGTTCCGATGAGGCATTTGATGATATAGAGCAAAAAAATGGGGTTGAAAAGCTGTCGTTTCATGAAGGCAAGTATGAAGAGCCCCGCTTTGGTCTGTCAAGGAAAAGCGGAGAGGTCTGATGTTCATTGCAAAATACATCCATCCTCGAACCAAATCTGAGCTATACTGCAGAAACTATGGGAAGCACAGTTCCAAAACGAATCGGGTTTCTTGCAACCCAATTCGATGAGTATTATCAGAATCTCGTCTTTCATGGTGCCTTGGAGGAAGCAAGGCGATATCCTGTGCAGCTCATCTTCTATGAAGGGAGCAACTCCGACACCTTGAACAAGGCTGGGGCGTTGGACGATACCGCCTTCAGTCTGGCGGCGAAAACCCAGCTCGACGGTCTTATCGTCATGACCAATACCATGGGCTCCTCCTTCTCCCGAGAACGAATCGCAGGGTACCTCGCTTCCTTCTCCCACATACCCATCGTCTCGATCGGTCTGTCTTTTGACAATGTCTATACGCTCAGCCCTCATGCCAGCGGCGGTATGAGTCAATTGACCAGCCATCTGGTCGAGGTGCACAAGCGTCGGCACTTTCTATTCCTTGCGGGGCCACAGGGGCATCCTGAGAGCGAGGCTCGCAAGCGTGAATTTTTGGATACGCTGTCTGAACTGCTTCCCGAAGCAAAACCGACTGTCGTGTATGCGGATTTTCTGGAAGAGAAAGCGTATGAACGTACGCTTTCGGCCATTGAGGGGACTTGGGACTTCGATGCGGTTGTGGCCGCCAACGACCAAATGGCCTTCGGTTCGATTCGGGCTTTGGAGGAGTATGGCCTCCATGTACCTTCCAGGGTTTCGGTGACCGGTTTTGATGACATACCCTACAGTGTTCTTTCCATTCCCGCTCTTACGACCATCCACCAACCTACGACCGAACTCGGCAGAAGAGCCATCGAGTACCTGGCATCCGAGCTGGAGCTGGGCACTGCCGATGAAGTCAGCAGGTTTACCGACCTTACTACCTCATTCGTCATACGCCAGAGCTGCGGATGTATGAACGGCGGGGCCGAATATGCCGAATCCACCGTTGATCAGCTTCAGGGTCGTCTGAGAAACCTTTTCTCCCTGCAGGTGAGCGAACGCTCTCGCTCTGGCTTTCTCAGGCGTATCGAAGCTGCGGTTGTCAGGACGTTCAAGCTTGAGGAAATTCTTTATGAGTTGGCCAATGGCCTGAAACGGCTGGGAATTCGTTTTGCCGCTGTGGTTATGGTCGATATGCATAAGAAGGACACCAGCCAGGCAAGTCTTTTCATGCGCCTCGATGGGGATGCCGTACACATTCAAACACCCAACGGGCAACAGTTCTCCACCAGAGCCCTGCTTCCCCAAGGACTTCCCGGGGACTTCCAGGCATATGTATGCGAGCCGCTGCAATTCGGCTCGGAGCAGATGGGATACTTCATCTGCACCCCCGATGCCAAGGACATGCATGTCTACGCTACGCTGCGCGACCTTATCACCACCTCGGTGAAGGGTGCCTTGATCATGTCCTTGGAGAAGGATCGTGAACTTACCTTACAGCGGGAAGTGAACAAGCGTACCATGGAGCTTATGGCAGCCAATAAGCAACTGAAGAAGGAAATCTCCCAACGCAAGGAGCTTGAACACGAGCTGCTGGAGATCTCGAACAACATCATGACCCGCATCGGTCAGGATATTCACGATGATTTGTGTCAGGATTTGGCGGCTCTTGGGATGCTTGCAGCCACGCTGGAATCGACACTCAAGAAAACCGAGTTGACCGGGGCCCAGCAGCTTGCCAGACACATCAGTGAGTCGGCACTCAAGAGTGCTTATACAGCCAAGCAGATTGCACGTGACCTGTTCCCCTCCGACCTGCAGGATAATGGCTTGACGGCTTCGGTGATGCAGCTGGTGAAATCGAAGAACATCACCGATGGAGGGAGGATCGCTCTTGAGATTCAGCCCCATTTTCAGGTTGATGATACGCAGATGGCGATACAGCTCTACCGTATTATCCAAGAGGCGTTGAACAATGCCATCAAGCATGCACATGCCAACCATATCACTGTACGTCTGCAATCTGACAAGCAGTCGATAACCGTTGAGGTTGCCGACGACGGGGTGGGTTTTGAAGTGAGGAAAGGCAAGGCGGCAAGCGGTATGGGAATGAAGATCCTTACCTACCGAGCCAACCTGATCGGAGGAAGCCTGAACGTTTCATCGTCGCCAGAGGGGACGGTGGTCAGCTGTACTGTTACCCTGCAGGAGGGTGTATGAAACAGAAAACATGTATCATCATTGATGACCATCCGCTTTATCGAAGCGGTATAAGCGCGTTGGTGCGTGAAGGGTTGGGTTTGGAATGCATCGGTGAAGCAGGCTCGCTGCAAGAGGGAAGGCAACTGCTTGATACCATCGACCCAACACTTGCAATCGTCGATATCTCCCTGCTCGGTGAGAGCGGACTGACACTCGTCAATGAGTGCCGACTCCGCCATCCCCAGCTTAAAATCCTGGTCGTATCCATGCATGATGAAAACCTCTATGGCGAACGCGCTCTCTCCAGCGGGGCTAACGGCTACATCATGAAGCATGAAAGTCCTGATGTCCTGCTTGATGCAATCAAGCGTATTCTTCATGGAAAGATAGGGATCAGTGAGAATCTGAAGCAGCGGATTGCCGATAAGAATCTCTCGTAGTCAATACATCAACGTACTTCCAGGTTCTTCCGCAGGAATGTAGGCCCTCTGAGACTGAAACCTCCCTTGACGCTTCTACATAAGCACAATATCATAATGTTATGACATTTAACACCAAAGGCTTTTCCTCCATCTTGAAACCTGGGAGTCTTGAAGGTGCGATGCAATCGAGCTGCAGGCTTGGGAGGCAGGTATGACCAGATATATTGTTCTCGATGTAGGTGGCACAACCATAAAAGGGAATGTAGTTACCCAGGAGAACGAACTGTTTTTTCCTGAAGAAAAAGTCTTTGATGCATGCTCTGATAAAACCAGGGAGGAAGTACTGCTCAATTTCCTGTCCATACTCAATCAGTTGAATCCCCGGGGAGATTGTGTCCAAAGCATCTGTTTTGCTTTTCCAGGTCCCTTCGACTATGCACGGGGCATAAGCTACATGAAGGGTATATCCAAGTATGAGGCACTCTATGGCCTTGAAATGCAGAAAACCTTGCAGGACTTGGATGAAACAGGCTGGATTAAAACAGCAAGTTTTCATTTTGTGCACGATATCGAGGCTTTTGCCTATGGAATCTGTCGCCGATATCCCTATTTGGCAGACAAGCGCGTGTTCTGTCTCTGCTTGGGAACCGGTGCCGGGTCGGCATTCCTCTCCAACGGGACTGTAGTGAAAGGCACAGAGGGTGTTCCGGAGAATGGCTGGATCTACAATGTTCCGTACAAGGAGTCCATCATCGATGACTATATTTCAGCCCGGGGCTTGGCACGATTGTCCAAGGAGAAGCTGGGAACCGAACTGGATGGATACCATCTGAAAGTACTGGCTGATGCCGGTGATGAGAGAGCCGTTGAAGTATTTTTGAGATTCGGAGAAGAAATCGGCTCTGCCATTCAAGGCTTTCTGAATGGATTTCACCCGCAGGTCTTGGTTTTGGGTGGGAACCTGGCCAAAGCCTATCCCAATTTTCAGGATGGCCTGCATACGACGGCAAGCCTTGAAGGTATTGAGGTGCTGGTGGAGCATGAAACGTCTGTCAGGGTTTTTGAAGGCCTTCTTGCCAACTGCATGAGGAGGAAATGAACATGTTTGAGGCATACCATTTGGACAAGTCAAAGGGGGCTGCTCCTCTGTATCATCAACTTAAGCAGATCCTTAAGAAAGAGATAGAAGAGGGGAATTTCATCAAAGGCTCGCTTTTTCCTTGCGAGAAAGACTTGATGAACACATTCGGAGTAAGCAGGACCACTGTAAGACAGGCACTTGGGGACTTGTCGAACCTCGGCTACCTTCGAGGAGAGCGGGGGATCGGCACGATGGTTACGTTCAGCAAGATCAATGAGCGCATGCAATCGGTGATCAGCTTTTCCGAGGAGATGCAAAGGCATGGAGTCATCATGTCCACGAGTCATTGCTCAATTGGATCAGAGGCCGCCTCCAAGTACATCGCCCAACACCTGGACGTCATGGAAGGAGAGCGGGTCTTTCATCTGATTCGCGTCCGTTGTGCAGACGGCGTTCCCTTGGTGTATTCAGATACGTATCTTCCCGGAGGTCTGGATCTTCCCTTGAATGAGGCAACATACAATGCATCGTTGTATGATTTCCTCAGGAAAGAGAGGGATATCGTCGTGGCATCGGCCCAAGACACCCTGGAGGCGATGCTTGCCGATGGTCAGATGGCTGCATTTCTGAAAATACCGCTCTATACCGCGGTTTTCAAGAGGACGAGAAAAGGTTTCGACCAGGATGGAAGACAGGTGGAATTCTCCGTGAGCTGTTATCCGGGTGAAAAATACAAATACACGATAGAACTATAGTACGGAGGCCGATATGCGCAAGCCAGGGTATGAGTTGCACCCGGTGATTGAAATCAGCGGGTGTGATGATGCCGTTATCGTTGGATATGAAAAGATGGTAGAAACAATCAGGGAGACGAAGCATCGGATTGTGGTTTGTGATGTCTACCCCGGCGTTGATACGAAGCAGGTGGTCCATGCATTATCGGCCTTGCATCCGGTGGTGGTTGTCGATACCAGCGACTTGCTCAAGCCCCTTCCAATCCTGGAAACACAATTCAGTCGGAACATCACTGATGACCGGGTGTTCGGGTTCATGTCCCACCATGTCATCGAGTCATGTTTTGACGAAGCAAAGCTCAACAGCGCCCGAGAACTTGTTGCGTCCACTGATTCTGGCGTTGTTCTCATCGTAGGCGTCGGTGCCAGTTTGGTCAGTTGTTCAGGCTTGTTGCTCTACTTCGACCTTACACGCTGGGAGATACAGAAGCGCTATGCACAGGACCTGCCTAATTGGTTGGCTGATAATCCAAAGGCGGACGCTCTGGAAAAATTCAAACGCGGGTATTTCCTTGAGTGGAGAATTGCAGACAGGCATAAGATTTCGCTCTTTGACTCTGTTGCGTGGTTCATCGATACCCATGAGAACGATCACCCGAAAATGATTGCAGGTGATGTTCTCAGGGATGCGATCGCTGCAGTTGCAACCCGGCCTTTCCGGATGGAGCCTTACTTCAACCCGGGAGTCTGGGGAGGTCAGTGGATGAAGCAGCATTTCGGTCTTCCGAACGAAGCACCTAATTATGCATGGTGTTTCGATGGGATTGTTGAAGAGAATTGCATCAATCTCGAATTTGGCGGTGAGATCATCAAAATTCCAGCCAATAATGTGGTCTTTTCAAAACCGCATGAACTTCTTGGGGAAAAGGTCCATGGACGATATGGCTTGGAGTTCCCGATACGATTCGACTTGCTTGACACCATGGGGGGAGGGAACCTGTCGCTTCAGGTACATCCCTTGACTGAGTACATCCAACAGGAATTCGGCATGCATTATACACAGGATGAGAGCTACTACATACTGGATGCAGGAGATGATTCTGTCGTGTATCTGGGAGTGAAAAACGATTGTGACAAAGAAACGATGCTCGCCGATCTCGATGCTGCAGAACATGCAGGTGCTTCGTTCCCTGTTCAAGCATACGTCAATGCATTCCCTGTACAAAAGCATGACCATATCCTGATCCCGGCAGGCACCATTCATTGTTCAGGCAAGGATACGATGGTTTTGGAAATCAGTGCCACCCCATACATTTTCACCTTCAAGCTCTGGGACTGGGGGCGATTGGGACTCGATGGACAACCCCGGCCGGTGCATCTGGCCCATGGGAAGAGAAACATCCAATGGGATCGAGATACCGATTGGGTGAAAGCCCAACTTCTCGAACAAGCACACACTGTGAGCAGAAACCCCGATTACGAGATTGAACAGACCGGCTTGCATATTCGCGAACCTATCATCACGTTCCGTTATACCGTGAGGACGGCATGTCCTGTAATCATGGATGACAGTGTTCAAGTGTTGAACTTGGTTGAGGGGGAACGTGCTCTCATCACAAGTCCAAGCAACGCTTTTGCGCCGTTTGAAGTGCACTATGCACAAACGTTCATCATACC
>LSQX01216798.1_pt1 | contig 19942 bp, 14 predicted proteins | sample 654561 | NCBI WGS metagenome assembly LSQX01 (sample SAMN04489861, study PRJNA283612) | anaerobic digester metagenome | isolation source: 4 biogas reactors fed with cattle manure at either 37C or 55C with and... | place: Denmark: Kongens Lyngby | collected 2014
GGATGTGGCCGTGTGTCGGAATCAGATCGGCACCGAATACCAACGTTTTCTTGCCGTAATGAATTATGGGGATCAGTTGGCCGGGGGTATGACCGTGGACCATCCTCAACTCAACTCCAGGGCAGAAAAACCCGGGTTGCTCGATAAAATCCAGTAAGCCAAGCTCTTGCATGGGCAAGAGATTTTCACTCAAATAAGCATCAGCTTCTCGAGGGTTGGGATCCATGGCGTTCTGCCACTGCCGCTCGGTAGTCCAGTAGGTGGCATTCGGGAAAACCGCTACCGGTTCCCGGTTCCAACCGAATGAGATGCCTCCGCCGCAGTGATCAAAATGCAGATGGGTGAGAATGACATCGGTAACCTCTTGCGGCTGAATGTTGTGGCTGACTAATCCTTCGATCAGGCCCTCCTCCTCTTCAATATAGAGAAACTGCAGATAATCCTCATCCTGTTTTTCGCCAATGCCGTTGTCAATCAGGATAACCCGCTCATCAGTTTTAATCACCAGCGAGCGAAGCATAATCCGGATGAGGTTGTGCTCATCAGCTTTAAAGTATTTCGACCAAATAGCTTTGGGGACGACCCCGAACATGGCGCCTCCATCAGCTTTGAAAGAGGCGATATTGATGCTGAATAGTTCCATAACCCGACTGTTTGGGCCAAAAATAGGAATCTTGATCTGATAACAAAACAGATCAGGATGATATCTTACGTGGAAAGAGGCCGTTTGTGATGCTATTTTCGGGGTGTTTCGATAGAAAACCAACAGGAATCATCACCTTAAGATGGGCTTAAATAATTATGGAATAATTCTGCAGATCGAGAACAACCGGTCAAATTGTTTAATAACTTTATCTGATTATTAACCATCAAACCAACAGGAGGTTCCATGACAGTCTATCTTTACATTATGTTGGGAGCAATTGTGCTCCTTTTTCTGCTTTCCGGTATCCGGATTGTCAGACCAACCCACCGGGCGCTAGTCGAGCGGCTTGGTAAGTACAACCGTTTTGCCAATCCTGGCTTCCACTGGATCATTCCGGTGATTGAGCGCATGTTTTCCGTCAATATTACTGAGCAGATGGTGGATGCCGAGCCTCAGGAGATCATCACAAATGACAACCTGAATGCCCGGGTGGATGCTCAGGTTTATTTCAAGGTGAAGATAGACGAAGAAAGTGTTAAGAATTCACAATATCAGGTCTTTAATTACAAATGGCAGATTGTAAACTTGGCGCGGACCACTTTACGTAACATTATCGGAACCATGACGCTTAAATCTGCCAATAGTGAGCGCGGAAAGATAAACCTGGAGCTGCATACTACTTTGCGTGATGAAACCCTTAGCTGGGGACTGGAGATTGTCCGTACCGAGCTCAAAGAGATTGATCCGCCAAAAGATGTGCAGGAGACCATGAACAAGGTGGTCAAGGCTGAGAATGAGAAGATTGCAGCCATTGACTATGCCACAGCACGTGAAACAGTTGCTGATGGTGAGAAGCGGGCTAAGATTAAAGAGGCCGAGGGGGTCAAACAAGCAAAGATTCTCGAGGCCGAAGGAGAGGCGGAAGCCATCAGGCTGGTCAATGATGCTGCCAACAGGTACTTCATCGGTAATGCCCAACTGCTTCGCAAACTCGAAGCCATGGAGGCTTCCCTAAAAGATAACGCTAAGATCGTCATACCCGAAGGCTCTGAGCTGGTCAACGTGATTGGAGATATGGCTGGCGTATTGCCGCTTGACAGGAAAGGTTGATCGAAGGTTATAAGGCTGGTTCCCTCATCGGCTGAAGAGGTTGTATTTGATGATACAGTAAACAGCCCTCAGCCCATCTTTCCAGTTGATCTTTTTACCCTCAGCGTAGGTTCTTCCGTAGTAGGAGATGCCCACCTCATAAATCCGGATACCGGGTACCCGACTGATTTTTGCTGTCACTTCGGCCTCAAAACCAAATCGGTTCTCTTTGAGCTTAATGTTTTTGAGGATATCGGCTCTGAAGAGTTTATAGCACGACTCCATATCGGTCATGTTAACGTTGGTGAGGAGGTTGGACAAGGATGTCAGGAATTTGTTACCAACGGAGTGAAAGTAGAACAGGACACGATGAGGCTTATCGCCAGTGAAGCGAGAGCCATACACCGCATCCGCGAATCCCTCGATCATAGGTTTTAGGAGCAGGTTATACTCGTTCGGATCATATTCCAAGTCGGCATCCTGGATGATGATATAATCGCCGCTAGCGGCCTGGATTCCTGTGCGAATAGCGGAGCCCTTACCTCGATTCACCGGCTGGGGGAGATAAGTGATGTCTGCGCCGGGGTTGTTGGCGATGAAACGGTTAATCTCATCGTTGGTGTGATCGTTTGAGCAGTCGTTCACGACTACGAGCTCTTTTTTTATCCCATCGACTAGCTCAACAGAGTCCACCCGCTGGAGGATGCGATAGATAGTGGCCTCTTCATTGTAAGCCGGGACAATGATCGACAGTTTCATTAGGCAGGCGTCAGGTTCGTTTCGGTTAAAACTATTGATAAAGGTAACAGACCTGTTGGATTTTCTTTTCTGATGATCCGGATTATTTGCTGGATATCAGCACATAAAAAGCCCCTGACCGAGGCCAGAGGCTTTTTGTTACGTGGAGTCCCAGGAATGAAATCTGGGGATCTGGTGCAGGATAATTATTTTATTTCCCGAAAAATTCCCGAAGCCACCACTCATTTTGCAGGTTACGGAAGTGGGTAGCTTTAGCGCCTCCCCATCCGTGGCGGCCATTGGGGTAGATCATAAACTCGAAGGTTTTTCCGATATCCTGCAGTCGGCTAATCAGTTGCAGGGAGTTCTGCATGTGAACGTTATCGTCCATTTCTCCGTGGACAATGAACAGTTTCCCAACAAGTCTATCGGCATGGTTCATCGCGGATCCGGCCTCATAACCTTCGGGATTTTGTTGTGGGGTATCCATAAACCGTTCGGTATAGACATTATCATATAATCTCCAATCGGTTACGCTATAGTTTGCAATACCGTGGGTCCAGTAGTCGGCTCCTGCGGTGAGGGCCATACAGGTGGTGTATCCGCCGTAAGATCCGCCGGTGATGCCCATCCGGGTTGCATCCACGTAAGGTTTGGTACGCAGCCATTTAACTGCCTCGCCGTAATCGATCATCTCCCATTTTCCGAGGTTTCGCCACATATAGTCGAGACCTGCTTTCCCAAATTGTCCGGAAGCGCGGTGATCGACGTTGATGGTGATGATGTCGTTCTGGGCATACCAGTTAGCAGCGCCGCCACTAAAGGAGTTGCGGATTCCGCCGGCATCAGGCCCTCCGTAGATGGTAAATACCACCGGATATTTTTTGTTCGGGTCGAAATTGACGGGATAGGTGATCAGTGCAGGCAGCTGGAATCCATCGGTAGAGGGGATCCGAACATAGTCGGTTTTTGCATGCTTGGTCGGGTCGAACTCGAAGGTGGTTTCGTGGAGCAGTCGCACCAGCTTGCCGTCCTTATCGCGGAGCTCTTTTCTGCCGGGAACAGTTGTGCTGCTCCAGGTATCGATCAGGTAAGACCCTCCGGGCGAAAGGTTAATAGAGTGAGTACCAGCTCCTTCTGTTAGCTGAACGAACCCGGTGCCATCCAGGTTAACCCGGAAAGCGTGATTCTCTGTTGATTCGGGGCCGCGACCGGTGAAATAGACGATACCTTTTTCTTCATCCACGCGGGTGATACCGCTAACACGCCATTTTACGTCGGTCAGCTGAGCTTTCAGGTTGCCATCCCAATCATAGTAGTAGAGGTTCTCCCAGTCGGTTTTGTAACTTTTCAGGATGAACCCGGTATTATTTTTTAGAACATAGATATCCTCGAAAAAATCGATCCATGTTTTACGTTGCTCGTTGTAGATCTTCTTCACATCGCCGGTTTCGGGGTTGACCATGAAGAACTGCATGTGGTTTTGATCACGGTTCAGGACCTGAATCAGCATCTCTTTCGAATCGGCTTTCCAGAATGGCCAGGCGATATACTGATCGATGTTTTCGTCAAACTTCGCCCAGGAGACTTTCAATGATTCCACGTTGGCAATTCCCAACTTAACCATCGGGTTCGGGTCGCCAGGTTTGGGATACCGGGTATATTCCGGAGCTCCGTGGAGGCTGTCGGCGCGCATCAGGATAAAGAGGGGCACGGTGCTATCGTCGAAGCGCAGGAAGGAGACTTTCTTGCTATCGGGCGACCACCAGAAGGCGGCATAGCGGGAGCCCCTGCCCAGGATCTCTTCGTAATAGACCCAGGAGGCCCATCCGTTGTATATCAGGTCGGTGCCGTCATAGGTCAGGCGTCTCTCCAGCCCGCTGTCTAAGTCGACCACATACAGGTCGTTAGCTCTAGTGAACGCTATGCGACTACCATCGGGAGAATAGCGGGGGTTCATTTCTGGTTCGACAGTGGCGGTGAGCCTTTTGGAATAGCTCGTGGAATAATTGTACAGATACAGGTCGTTGTCTTTGTTCTGTATTGCTGTGGTACCATCGGGTGAATTAGCCACGAAACCACCGAGTTCGGAGCGTTCAGCTCGACTGCTTCGGGGTTCTTTGGCGTCACCTTTGTATTGTTTAGCTTTTCCGGTGGCGGCATCTACGCTCATCATGACATCTTTGCCGGATTTATCTTTCTGCATTTCAAGATAATGCGTATCGTCCAGCCAAGTGGTTTGAAAACCTCGTCCACGGAACTGCCCCAAGGCAGATACCGTTAGAAAGAGAGTTACGGCCAAAAGAATCAGCGGCCGGAAGGTGTTCAGCGTTTTCATTTTTATGATATTAGGTTTAATGTTCAAAATAAGTGGTTTCCCTCAACATAATTGGGCTTGATCATGTTGGTTAACATCTTTTAACAGCTTCAGATCGCATTGTTGATGATCGACTCAATGAGTTCCTGTTTGCCTGATTGCAGCTCAGGCTCGCCTTTTTCTATCGCCAGATCCTTCAAGTTTTCAAGAGTTAGTTTTCCTGCTTCAAAATCCTGCCCTGCAGGCTCATGAAAGGAGAGGTAGCGATTATCCCTGAAATCGGTGATCCGGTCTTTGGTGATCAGTTTATCGGCGATCAGCAGCGCACGGGCGAACGTGTCCATCCCGGCAATATGCGCGATGAAAAGATCCTCTAAATCAGTAGAACTACGTCTAACTTTCGCGTCAAAATTAAATCCGCCATTCCCCAGTCCTCCGACTTCCAGCAGCACAATCATAGCCTCAATGGCTTCATACAGATTGGTGGGGAAATTATCTGTATCCCAACCGTTTAGGGTTTCTCCGTGGTTGGCGTCAATGCTGCCCAGGAGTCCTGCATCGGCAGCCGTGCGAAGTTCGTGAGCGAAACTGTGGTTAGCCAGTGTTGCGTGGTTTGCTTCGATGTTAAGCTTGAAATCCTTTTCCAGACCATATTTGTGGAGGAATCCGATTACTGCGGCGGCATCAAAGTCGTACTGATGGAGTGTTGGTTCCATCGGTTTGGGTTCGATGAGGAACGTTCCGGTAAAGCCGGCCTGACGTCCGTAATCCCGTGCCATCTGCAGGAACTGGCCCATGTGGTCGAGCTCTTTTTTCATGTTGGTATTGAGCAGGAAAGAGTAGCCTTCCCGTCCACCCCAGAAAACATAATTGCTGCCTCCGAGGGCGATGGTCGCATCGATGGCTGCCTTTACCTGGGCTCCGGCGTGGCATACGACACTGAAATCAGGGTTCGTGGCGGCGCCGTTCATATAACGCGGATGACTAAAAAGATTGGCGGTACCCCAGAGGAGCTTTATCCCGGTCTCTTCCTGCCGGCGTGCAGCTCGCTCAACCATATATTTCAGATTATCTTCCGATTCCCTCACACTGGCACCCTCAGGAGCCAGATCACGGTCGTGAAAGCAATAAAACGGGATGCCCATCTTCATCATAAACTCGAAAGCTGCCTCCAGCCGATCCTCTGCACTGCGCATAGGATCTCCCGGGACATCCCAAGGGAATTTTCTTGTGCCCTTTCCAAAAGGATCGTCACCCACGTTACAGAGGCTATGCCAGTAAGCCATGGCAAAGCGGAAATGCTCCTTCATGGTTTTGCCGGCGACAATATAATCTTCATCGTAGTATTTGAACGACAGGTGGTTGTCGCTTCCGGGACCTTCATATCGTATCGGGTCGATGCCGGGAAAGAATTCGGTAAGCATGAGTATTTTTGTTAAATGGTTATTCTCAAAGGATTGCAAATTAGTACGAATTTCCGCAAATCAGGCATCGCCCAAAATATTGGTCATCCGCTCTACCCATTTTTTGTATTCGTTTGAATAGATCTCATGAAGCTGTTCATCCGGTTTCACTCGGTCGAGTACCTGGAGGGACTGGAAGGCTTCGGTGGGTGTGCTGAAAATGCCTGCCCCGATGCCCGCTCCACGAGCAGCTCCGGTGGCTCCGTCAGTATCGTAAATCTCTACAGTTGTGTTGGTTACTGCTGCAAAGATCTGTCTGAACAGCGGGCTCAGGAACAGGTTGGCATGGCCAGCCTTGACCGTCTCTGTCCGGACACCCATCTCTTTCATCGCTTCAAAGCCATAGTTCAGGGCATAGACAATGCCCTCCTGAGCTGCACGCAGCAGATGTTGCCTCAGATGACGGTTGAAATCGAGCCCCTCCACCCGGCCTCCGAACGGGCGATTCTGATGGATCCGCTCTACCCCGTTGCCGAAGGGGAAAATCATCAGCCCGTCGGATCCAGGAGAGGCCTGGGACGCTGCCACGTTCATCTCCTGATATCCTAATCCGCATCCCTCCAACAATCGCTTGATCCAGGAGTAGAGTATGCCGGTACCGTTGATGCAGAGTAATACACCAAGTCGCGTATCAGGTTGATTATGATTAACATGGGCGAAAATATTGACGCGCGACTGGGGGTCGTGGTTCACCCGGTTGAGGATCCCATAAATAACTCCGGAAGTACCGGCCGTCGCGGCTAGTTCGCCAGGATTTAAAACATTGAGGCTGAGGGCATTATTAGGTTGGTCGCCGGCACGGTAGGTGACGGGAACTCCCTCCGGAATGCCCGTAAGATCAGCAACCTGCCGGGTAACTAACCCCTGTTGGCCGAACCCAGGAACCAGTGCGGGAAGGATTTTGCGGTCAAATCCGAAATGTTCCAGGAGCTCCTCCGAGGGTTGGTTAGCCATGAAATCCCAGAGGATACCTTCGGAGAGGCCGGTGACGGTGGTATTCATCTCCCCCGTCAGCTTCCAGGCGATATAATCTCCCGGGAGCATGATTTTGCTTATTCGGCGAAACGTGTCCGGTTCGTTGTGCTTAACCCAGGCCAGCTTTGCGGCAGTAAAATTCCCGGGATTGTTGAGCAGCCGCCCGAGGCAATAATCGCTACCCAGCTGCTCGAAGGCCTGTTGTCCGTATCCCGCAGCCCGACTGTCGCACCAAATGATGGATGGCCGGAGTGGGGTTCCCTGGTGATCCACGATGACCAGTCCGTGCATCTGATACGAGATGCCGATTGCTTTAACCTTTTCCAGACTGCCCGTGTGCTGCTTGAGCGTGTTCAATGCCTTGAGCACATGCTCCCACCAGGTATCGGGGTGCTGTTCTGCCCATCCGGGTTGCGGAGACAGAATCTCCAGCTCGGTGCCGGGGGATTGGGCGGTGGCTATGGTTTGACCTGTGGAGGATGTCACCAGAGAGGCTTTGATGGAGGAAGAACCAATGTCGAGTCCGAGTAGCATGGTTGTCAGGTTGTTTAGTTGTCAGGTTGTCGAGTTGTCAAGTTGTCAAGTTGTCAAGTTGGTGTGAGGTGTGAGGTGTGGGGTGGGGGTGAGTGTGGGTGTGGGTGTGGGTTAGGAGGGGAGGTATTCGGTGGTGGTGACGGAGTTGCGGGTGAAGTCTCGTAACGCATCCAGTTTTTTGATGCCTTGATGGGAGGCGATCTGCATCAGGATATTACCAAGTGCGGTGGCTTCGGCGGGGCCGGCGATAACGGGCAGGCGGGTAGCATCGGCGGTTAGCTGGCACAGGAGCTGGTTGAGTGATCCTCCACCAATGAGATGGATCTTATCGATCGGGTGGGGACTCACTTCCCGCAGCTGATCGAGCGTGGTACGATATTTCATCGCGAGGCTCTCCAGGATGCACCGGGTAAACTCCCCTTTAGTTCGTGGCTCTGGCTGACCATTTTCCTGGCAATGGTGGATGATGGCTGAAGGCATATCAGGGGGATTCATGAAGGCGGGATCATCGGGGTCAATGATAGACCGGAAGGCTTCTGCCTGCCCGGCTTCCTGTATCAGCGTGATATAATCAACAGCTAACTCTTTGTCCCAGATCTTTTTACACTCCTGCAGCAGCCACAGGCCGGAAATGTTTTTCAGATACCGGATTTTACCTCCAACGCCTCCTTCATTGGTAAACAGGTGGTTAAAACTCTTCTCGTTCAGGATGGGATGATCGGTTTCAATTCCCATCAGTGACCAGGTTCCAGAGCTGATATAGGCCCAATTTTGATCCTCGGCCGGAATGGCGGCGATGGCGGAGGCGGTATCGTGGGCTGCTACGGCTACCACCGGAATGGATGGGATGCCCAGCTCGCTGCAGATGGACTGGTCGATCTGCCCCACCTGGGTTCCAGGCTCAACGATCTCTTCCAGAATATGGATGGGCAACCCGAGCCGGAGCATTAAATCAGGATACCAGTCTCTGGTTTTGGCGTTAAGCATCTGTGAAGTAGAGGCAATGGTGAATTCTGATGAGGTGTTGCCCGTCAATAGGTAGCAGAGCAAATCGGGCATAAAAAGCAGCTTGTCGGCCTGCAACAGACGCATGGGAAACTGTTGTTTCAGTGCCCAAAGTTGGAACAGGGTGTTGAATCGGAGGAACTGAATGCCAGTCCGGGCATACAGATCTTTAGGTTTGATCAGCCGGAAGACCTCCTCCATGGCTGTCTCTGTGAGTGAGTCGCGATAGGCAAAGGGCTTGCCAATGAGCTTGCCATTGCCATCAAGCAGTCCAAAATCCACCCCCCAGGTGTCGATACCGATGGAAACCGGTATGATCTTGCGCTCTTTGACGCATTTTTTCAAGCTGGTCTTTATCTCGGCAAAGAGCTGATCGATGTTCCAGAAAAAGTGACCCTCCTCCTGGATCATCTCATTTGGGAAGCGGTATATCTCTGATAGCTCAATCCGGCACCCGTCAAAAGTACCCAGAATGGCTCGTCCGCTGCCGGCTCCAAGATCAAAGGCAAGATAGTGCTGACTGCTCATCAGTGGTAAAATTCCCTTGCCTTAAAAGTAGTGGTTTTTGCAGAAATGCTGCCATGGGGATCGTTAGTCCTTCACGCAGCGGATCGAAAAGGCTGAAAACCAGAGTGAATACCCAGTCCAGAGATAGTCGTAGGTGTAGTGAAGCCCGCGGCTGGCCAATTGTATAGCACGCCATAGGTGCCATAGTTTTCGGTGGCTTTGGCCTCCATGACATCAGTGCCTTCATAACCATAGACATAGTATAGCTTTTCGGTGTCGGAGTTGGTGTCAGGATGACTGACCGACGGCAAGTAAGCCAGGTTCTTCGCCATCCATTTCTGATCGCCGATTTTGATGACCGGGTAATGGACTCCTGATCCATCGATACAGGCGGCAAACTCTACGGTAACTCTTCCTGATTCCCTGGGGGATTCGAGAACCATGGCCGTCATCTGGCCGCTGGTACAACGGAAATGGATTCGGTCATTTTCGAGAAAACCAAGGCTATACCCGCTTTTGGCCGCTTTGGTAACCATCGGTCCAGATACCTCTCCCGCACTAGTGATCTGGTCAGTCCCGGTTAACGCTGCAGTACAGACTACTTTTGTACTAATCTTTCCCCTAGCAGTCTCCAGAACGATGGAGTAAACCCCGGCAGTGGAAAGGGCCAGGTCGAAGTGGTTCTTGCCGGCAGCACTGAGAATACCTAGTGCTGCAATCAAAACAATAGCACAAGCTTTCATGGGAGTAACAGGTTGGTTCGTAACCAAATATAGCGATTTTATCACCGCACTGTTATCCGGCTAATTCTCTTAATTATTTTTTTATCCAAACCTGTGAGGTTACGGTTCCCCTCTCCTTTGGCTCGGGAGTTTCCCGGTTATTTCTGGCAAAGTTGGGAATGGCTAACATGGGTGAGCCGTCCGACCAGTTGCCCCGGATGGCCATCACGCCACGAAGAAGGTCCGGCATCCAGACTGCTTCCAGGGGTCCGTTGCCCAAAGACTGGTGGATGTCAGCTTGATCAGCCGTTTCAACGTTGTAAACCAGCGGTCCATAGCGCAGTGCCACCCGATCACGGTTGGCTACGATTCGTTCATCTGCAGTGGCTTTCTGAACCTCCATCGGCATAGATAGCTCCACCCGGTCGCCTGCTTGCCAGACGCGCCGGATAGGAACATACCCGTTTTCTACCTCTATGTTGATCGGTTCACCATTTAATGTCAGAGAGGTGAGTCCCTTAACCGGAGGCTCAGCGACGTACAGCTTGCTCGTTGAACGATCGGGCACTCGGACAAACAGGGTGAACTCTTTGGATTCCTGCGGATTCACGATGATGGCCACCTCTCCGCTCCAGGGATAGTCGGTTTCCTGGACCATCTCTACCGTGGTGCCAGCCACCTGATCTACCTGTATCGTACTGCCAATGAACAGGTTAACATAGATTCCTTCAGCTCCTCTGACATAGGTCCAGGTTGGAATCATCAGCAGGGTGCGAGGGATATTGCCCACACAACAGGGGCACACATGCCAGTCGTATCGTGCACGGTTGGACACCAGTGGGTTGTCGTAGAAAAAGTTCTTGCCTTCCAGATCGAGCGATCCGAGCAGGGCATTGTAGATCGTCTCTTCGTAGCAGTCGGCATAATGTGCATCGTGGTAGGCGAGGTTCATCTTATATTGAAAGAAGATCATCCCGCAGGAGGAGCAAGCTTCGCAATAGGCATGATTGCCAAGGGAATAGTCGTCTCCAAATCCCTCGGATGTCTCTCCGCTGCCAATCCCTCCGGTGATGTAGTATTTCTTATGCATAATATTGTCCCACAGCGACATCGTGGCGCTTTGGTAATCTATATCGCCGGTTTCTGCGGCAACATCGGCCATGGCGGAGTAGGAATAGACAGCTCTGACGGCATGGCCCACAGCTTCGTATTGTTGTTGAACAGGCACATGGCTTTGGTCATATTCAGCACCACCGGCTCTGTTATCCAGCAGGAACTTGGCCAGGTCGATATAACTGTCGCCCTGATGGTTTCCCTCCATATCATTCACAAACCGTCCGAAGCGTACCAGTGCTTGTTCCATCTCCTGGTGACCGTCGAACCAATGGATCTTGTCGGGTCCGATATTATTCACCCAGCAGTCGGCCAGCTTTTTCGCGGCATCGTAAAGCCGCCGGTCGCTACCGTTGGTCAGGGTGTAATGATTGATAGCTGATTCAATGAAATATCCAGCCACATAGCCTTCGTGGTTGCCACGGGTCTCCTCTGCCCATTTTGATTTCCAGCGGGTGGTATCGCGGAGGGTCCAGGCGGTATGAAGATAGCCATCGGGCTCTTGGGCGGCAAGAATTTTGGGGATCCAGTCTTCCAGAGTGGCTCTCATTTTTTGATGTGCCCGGATGATATCAGGGTCTCCTTGTGGATCTACCATCAGGGCGATGCACATGGATTCGATGGTCTGATGAACCCAGGCGTTTGAAAAGACATAGCCCAGGTGCCGACCGTGAGGTTCTCCCCGAAGAGCTTTGGCCGCTTCGATGAAGTTATCCATCCCGCCCTGCCCGGTAGGTAGGTTCGTCCGGTTAATCTGATCGATACACCAAGGTATCCAATTGACTATAAGAGCTTTAGCTCGATCGCTCCATAATGGGCTGTTGATCTTGTATGGCTTGGTATAGACCACATCGAGGCGTTCGGGTGGTGGAGGGGTTTGAACCTGAACCTTGAGTTCGGAGGTACTCTTTTGCCGCCCCTCTTTTGCCGTGAGTTGGATGGTGTATTCGCCAATTTCTGAGAATGTTGCAGTGGTCTCCATTGATTTAGTATCCTCAAAGCTGACTGCTCCAGGACCCGATTTTTTAGTCCAGCGAACACCAGTTAATCCAGTCACGGATTTTGCGCTCCCCGTGAGCCAGGTGCGTCCTCCTTGCATCACCACGCGATCCTGACCGGCGGAGATGATCGGCGCTACACCGGGAGCCCCCGGAGCCAGGTAAACTTTCCATTCTACCACGTTCAAGGCCAATGATAAAGCTGAATCTACCGCAATCCTCAAGGCAGTCGTCTCCACCGGATCAAAAGTGGTGGTGTTGAAAATGCCACTTTCCAATCCTAGTCCTTCGGGATGTTCTACTGGAACGAACGCCTCGCCATTCCAATATTGGAGCGAATAAGCGGATGGCAATGCCAGCTGGCCATAATAGTCCCACAGGAACAGGTCGATCCGGTTGGTCGTTACCGGTTGTGGCCACTCGTATCCCACCCATTGCGGCGTAGCTGTCCACCCTGGTCGACGACCTTGTGGCCTGCGGAATGGTAGCGAGTCGGTAGGTGTTAAACTGTCATTCATTGCCATACCCCAGTTGCCGTAACCAATTGATGTGGATGGAGTTGCAATGATGGCAAGATTGCTGTTCTCATCCTGTTGGACAGACTGGTTACATCCCGTCAAGCACAGGCAGGTGGCAACGAGCAGCAGTGACACACCCTTTGCCAGTAGTCGGATTTGTTTCATGGTGAATTTTTTAGTGGAATAAAGGTACGATATACACTTTTCCCCACCAAAAAATCCTGCTGAGCAACTTATCAGAAAATTACAGCGAAAATGTTTCGGACAAAGCTTGCCTGACCTGTTCAGGGGTAAACGGATACCCGGCTTCCCGGATGGAGGTGACAAACTCTTCGTGACTACGCCCGGCACGATAATCGGGCTCGCGGGTTGGATGTTTCAAATAGCGGCTGATGCTGGATATGGGCTCAGCAATGTTTAGTACCGCATGGTAAAAAACCATCGATTTCTTACGGTAGATCGAGGATCCTAGGATTTTTTTCTCGCCAATGGTGATATCGGAAATCCCTTTCTGATCAAGATTTTTAATCCCGATGTTTTTCAGGGTGTTGATAATCAGGCTATTGATTTGCTTAAAATAGACCTGTGGGTTTTCCAGGCGGTGAGAGATGAGTCGAACGGAAATGACCACCGTCTGAGGAGTTAGTATCACGGTCTGCCCCCCAGACGACCGTTTCAGCACCGGTACTCCGTCCGCCATAGCAAGGTCTAGATGAACAGCCAAGTCGGGTTCGTTGCTTTGCCCCAGCACAATAGTCGTTTGCTCCGGGATCCAGATCATAAAACCGGGTTCCGTGGCTTCGGCATTAATCAGCTCAACATCCGGTAAATCATAAACCTTTTCCATGAGATCATCTTATCGCCTGGGCTTCTAAAGGGTTCCTATTTGTGGATTGGTGTGTCGGCTGCATCCAGATCGGCCTCCAGGAAAACTTCGGAAACCGTTGGATGGGCATGAATGGTTCGAGCTACATCGTACACCGTGGCTTCTACCGACATAAATGCGGCAGCTTCGGCGATGAGATCCGTGGCATTGGATGCAATGATTTGAACCCCAAGAACTTCGCCATATTTTTTTTCTGATAAGACCCGGATTAGGCCATCAGCCGAATCTTCAGCCAGGGCTTTGCCGTTGGCCGACATGGGGAACTCCCCAATGCGATATTCGATTCCCTTCTCACGGATTTCCCCCTCAGTGAGCCCGATCTGGGCCACCTCGGGAATAGTATAGATGTTTATCGGGAACTGATTGATTTTCAAATTATCAGGCATTCCCTGCAGTCGATTGACTACATAGAGGGACTGAGCAGAGGCGACATGGGCGAGGTAGGAGAGGCCGTTGACATCGCCGGCGGCATAGACGCCCGGAATGCTGGTTTGCAAGTGTTCATCCACCTGAATATAGCCATCAGCGGTGAGCTTCAGCTCAACCTCCGAAGCTGGCACAACCGCCCGTCTCCAGGAGCAGTTTAGGAGGAGGTCGTAATCGGCTGGTTTATCATTGATAAATAGTTGATTGTCTGTATTAACGGTAAGCTGGGCCTCTTCGATGATTTGAACTCCACGGCCACGGGTTTTGCGGAGGAGGTAGCTGCTCAGGTAGGTATCGACGCCCGGAAGAAGGTTTTTTACCGGACTCACCAGGGTGACCTCCCGGTTGATCATCCGGAAAAACTGGGCAAACTCCAACGCTACTCCACCAAAACCGTAAATCAGGATTTTTTCGGGAAAGGAATCTAGCTGCGATAGCTGTTCTACTTCAACTGATTTTCCATCAGGTAATTGAAAATCAAGGTTTTTGGGGTAAGATCCCGTGGCGATCAGGATATTTTTTCCCTCGATCAGCCGGTTATTGACGGTAACCGACGAGGGCCCGTTAAGTTGGGCCTGGCCATGGATCACTTCCACGCCGTTCTTTCGAAGGAGGTAGTTCACTCCTCCGGTGAGTTTCTTCACGATATCATCGGACCGTTTTTTTGTGGTACCCCAGTTGAATGCGATTTGCGCCGGGTCGATGCCGTCGATGCCAAAGGCCTTGGCCGATTTGATCCGGTCGAAGAGTTTGGCACTTTCGATATACACTTTTGTTGGGATGCAGCCCCAGTTGAGGCACATTCCGCCAACTGCCTTTTTTTCCACCAGGGCGGTTTTCATTCCGAGCTGCCCGGCCCGTATGGCGGCAACATACCCTGCTGGGCCTGCGCCGATGATGATCAGATCATAATCCATGGGATTCAGATTAGAGATAAAACAAATTAACCAATTATTAATGAGACCGGATCGCCCAAATATTCCATTATTTTGTTGAGGAAGCGGGTGACCTCTCCGCCATCCACAATTCGGTGGTCGACCGACAGGCTCAGTGGCAGAACGGTTCCTGGAACCACCTGGTTATCTTTGACAACCGGCTTCTGCACCATCCGACCGATACCGAGAATGCCGGATTGGGGATAGTTGATCACCGGGACTGCAAACTGCCCTCCGATCGATCCGAAATTGGTGATCGTAAAGGTGCCATCTTTCATGTCTTCCATCGAGATATCCCTTCGGCGGGCTTTCTCTGCGATAGTGTTCACAGCGGTGGCCAGGGCCCGGATGGTCATCTCATCCACCTGCCGGATCACCGGAACCACTAACCCATCGTCTGTGTCCACTGCAATCCCTATGTTGTAGTGCTTCTTCAGGATCATCCGGTTGTTGTCAAGATCAAGTTCGGCGTTAAGCACCGGATGTTGTTTTAAAGCCAGAGCGGTGGCTTTCAGGATGAACGGCAGATAGGATAACCTGATGCCCTCTTTCTCAAAGGCTTCCTTGTATTTGTACCGGATGCGTATTAGCTCAGAGACTTCCACCTCATCAAAAACTGTCATGTGGGCGGCGTTTTGCTTCGACCGGATCATGTTCCGGGCAATGGTCTTTCGGATCTGGCTGAGAGGCCGGATCTCAAATGCTTCGCTGGCAGGTGGCACTACCGTTCCGGCTGCTGCCCTGCCACCCCCTGCGGATGCCGTATTCAGCGTCGCAGCAGTGCTGGCAGCTGTCTGGTACGGGGGATAATGGCCGGAACTCTCCCGTTTGACATAGTTTTCAATATCTTCTTTCATCACCCGACCCGCTGGTCCAGTCCCAGAAACCAGGTCGATGTTAACGCCCAGCTCCCGCGCCATGGCACGGGCCACCGGAGTGGCCAGGGCGCGGCGTGGAAGGGGCTTTTCAGCTGTTGGGGTGGGGGCGACTTCATCCGTTGGTGGCAGGTAAGCTGAGTTGTCAGCTACCTCCAGGGTGCCAACAACACCGGCACCTTCTTCATTAACCGGCTCAAAAACAGGCTTTTGAACTTCGGAAACCGCATCGGCTCCGTCAATACCCGGCAGGTCAAACTCCACCAGTGGACTCCCGACGTGGATAGTTTCGCCCACCCGGCCATAAAGCGCTGCCACAATCCCGTCGCGTGGCGATGGGATGTCCGTCACGACTTTGTCAGTCTCCATCTTAACCAAGGGTTCACCCATCTCCACCTGCTGACCCTTTTGAACATACCATTCAGCAATAGTACCCTCGTCGAGCCCCTCTCCAATATCCGGAAATTTAAATATATAACGCATCAGGTCAGAATTTTACAGTTCTTTCAATTTCATAGAAGATCTTCTCGGGAGAGATCAGATAATGGTGCTCTCCCTTAGGTAGCGGCACAATCGTATCGAAAGCAGAAACTCGTTTCGGTGGCGCCTGCAGATACAGAAAGGCCTCTTCGTTCGCGATGGCCATGATTTCGGCACCTACTCCAAAAGCGGTAGGCTCTTCAGCCACAAAAACCACCCGGCCAGTTTTCTTGATAGAGCTGGCTAACAGCTCTTTATCGATTGGATAGATACTCCGTAAATCAATGAGCTCCACCGAGATGCCAGCCTCTTTCGCCATCACCATGGCTTTCTGTACCTCCCGAACCATCGCACCATAGGCAATGACGGTAACATCTGTTCCCGGATGGAGGATTTTACCCTTGCCCAGCGGAATGGAATAGCTATCTTCGCTAACTTCCTGTTTGATAGCGCGATAGATTCTTTTCGGCTCCATGAACATCACCGGGTCGGGGGATTCAAGGGCGGAGATGAGCATCCCTTTGGCATCAGCGGGAGTGGACGGAATGACCACCTTCAATCCGGGAATGTGCGCATAGAGCGCCTCCATACTTTCCGAATGGTGTTCCAGCGCATTGATGCCGCCTCCGTAAGGAACCCGGATGACAATCGGCATGGTGTACTTGCCACGGGTCCGGTTCCGCATTCGCGATACGTGCGAAATGATCTGATTGAAAGCCGGATAGACAAATCCGCAGAATTGCATTTCTACTACTGGTCTTAAACCGGCAGCGGCCATGCCAACAGCAGTTCCCACAATGCCCGATTCAGCCAGTGGCGAATCAAAGACCCGGTCGGCTCCGTGCTTCTTCTGCAAGCCTTCTGTCACGCGGAAGACTCCGCCCTCCACGCCGACATCCTCGCCGTAAACAACAATGTTAGGATCTTCTTTTAGCTTGATATCCAATGCGTCATTGATTGCATTGACCATATTCATAATTTTCATCGGGCTACCTCCTTTTTCGTTCGGGAGCGGCTCCACTCCAGGAACCTTTCGTGTTCAATCTTTTGCCGTTTCAAGTCGTCAGGCATCTCAGCATATTGATACTGAAAGACATCCTCCAACGGATAGGAGGGATGATTTTCTGCTTCCACAAAGATCCGATCGATCTCTTTCCGAAATTGGCTGATAAGTTCCTCCTCCCGCGATTCTTCCCACAGTTTTTTATCGATCAGGTAGTTACGCAATCGATTGACGGGATCTTTTTTCTGCCAGGCCTCCTCCTCTTCACGAGTCCGGTATTTGGTCGGATCGTCGGATGTGGTATGAGCGCCCTGCCGATAGGTGACAGCTTCAATCAGAACTGGGCCGTTCCCAGTACGGGTGTGCTCTTCGGCTTCTTTGATGGCGGCAAACATTGCGAAGAAATCATTGCCATCAACCTGTAAACCAGGCATTCCGTAAGCTTGAGCTTTAATGGCCAGGCTGTCGGACACGGTTTGCATCCGTAGCGGCACAGAGATCGCAAACTGGTTGTTTTGGATAATGAAGACCACGGGCACCTTCCATACGGCAGCAAAATTCAGTGCCTCATGAAAATCACCCTCCGAGGTGCCCCCGTCGCCGGTAAAGGCATACACCACCTGATCCAGTTTTTTCAACTTGATTGCATAACCTATCCCTGCTGCATGTGGTAGCTGCGAAGCGATTGGCACCGAAACGGGGAACATGTTGTGCGCGCTGGAAAAGCTGCCGCCTGTCTCATTTCCCATAAAGTAGAGGAAAAGATCCTTTAATGTTACGCCTTTCGCCAGCCAAGCTCCCATTTCACGGAAAGCCGGAACTAGCCAGTCGTCGTGCTTAATCACCTGAGCAACAGCCGAATGGATAGCTTCCTGACCGAGGTTAGGGGGATAGGTAAAGATACGTCCTTGACGTTGGTAGCTCACGATCATCTGATCGGCGGTGCGGGCGAAGAGCATATCCTGGAATGCCTTGATCAACAGCTCATTGCTGATCTCCGGAAGGTGGGAGGGGGAGATGATTTTCCCCTGGTCGTCCATCACCCGGAAGAGCCTCTTTTTAGTTGCTGAGAATTCTTTGAAGATCATTTCTTGTTTGTTGAAGATTAGATACCCGTTGGTGGCTTAATTAGCCTGTCCGGGTTCCAATCAAACAAACAAGAATCAAGATTGTTTATTCCTGCTTTTGGCGGCGATCATTAGCAGGTTGATGATGACCTCAGCGGATGCGACCATGGATTGGATGGGGATAAATTCGTACCGTCCGTGAAAATTGTGTCCGCCGGTGAAGAGGTTAGGGGTTGGCAGTCCCATAAAGGAGAGTCTGGCACCGTCGGTTCCGCCTCGGATAGGTGCGATTCGGGGCTCGATGCCGGCCATCCGCATAGCTTCTGCTGCCAGCTCAACGATATAGATCACCGGTTCGATCTTCTCTTTCATGTTGAAATACTGATCTTTGATAACCAGCTCGACGGTTTTCGGTGGGTAGGTTGTGTTGAACCTGGATGTGATATTCCGGAGCATCTCTTTCCGTTCGGCAAAGTTTTTCGAGTCATGGTCGCGGATGATGTATTCGAGCCTGGCTTTTTCCACGCCGCCATTGAGTCGGATCAGGTGAAAGAATCCTTCATATCCTTCGGTATGCTCGGGCCGGTCACCTTTAGGTAGCTGGTTATGGAAGTCGACAGCCAGCTGTATTGCATTGATCATCTTATCTTTAGCCGTTCCTGGATGCACATTGCGACCATGGATTCGGATGGACGCTGCTGCTGCATTGAAATTCTCGTATTCCAGATCACCGATGGCGCCCCCGTCGATGGTATAGGCAAAATCTGCCCCAAAGCGTTGAACATCAAATCGATCAGCTCCACGCCCGATCTCCTCATCAGGGGTAAAGCAGATTTTTACCTGACCATGTCGGATTTCCGGGTGTTGATTCAGGTGTGTGATGGCCTCGATGATCACGGCAATTCCGGCTTTATCGTCAGCACCCAGGAGCGTATTCCCGTCGGTAACAATCAGGTCTTGGCCAATATACTGGTTAAGCTCCGGGAAGTCAGTTGGACGGAGCATGATCTTCTCGCCGGGATCCAGCGGGATATCTCCACCTGGGTATTTTTCGACAATTCTGGGATTGACATCCCGACCTTGCAAGTCGGGGCTGGTGTCCAGATGGGCGATGAGGCCGATTACCGGTAGTTTATCGGTGGTATTGGCGGGGAGGGTAGCGGTGAGGTATCCAAATTCGTTGAGATGCACGTCGATACATCCGGCTTCCAGCAAATCAATCATCAGGATTTTCGCCAGCTCAATTTGCCCTGGAGTGCTTGGGCAGTTGCCTGATGCCGGATTTGAGGTTGTTTCGATCCGGGCGTATTTTATGAAGCGTTGCGCGATTTGATTCTTATTGATTCTCATGGGGTTGAATTTTCTTCCAGCTCATTGTTTTCCCCTATTTCAGGCAGATAGGCGGAAGCCTCAGCCTGGGGTAGCGATTCTACATTTCTTAATTTCCTTTGGATAGCATTGGTGCGGGTTCCGGAGAGCTCATCCAGCTGATTGGATGCTGTCAGCAGGTTCTTTTTGGCCTTATCGAGCAGTCCGCCAAATTTCTCGAATTCAGTTTTGATGGCTCCAAGAACCTTCCAGACTTCGCTGCTTCTCTTTTGGATAGCCAGGGTTTTGAACCCCATCTGCAGGCTGTTGAGGATGG
>LSQX01135350.1_pt1 | contig 19937 bp, 18 predicted proteins | sample 654561 | NCBI WGS metagenome assembly LSQX01 (sample SAMN04489861, study PRJNA283612) | anaerobic digester metagenome | isolation source: 4 biogas reactors fed with cattle manure at either 37C or 55C with and... | place: Denmark: Kongens Lyngby | collected 2014
ACTCAGTGCTACTACCCAAAGTAGAGGTAGGCAGACATTGTCGGATTCAAAACGCTATCATTGACAAGGGAGCGAAGATTCCCAATGGCACAATCATAGGTGAAGATCGAGAGCAAGATGCGAAACGTTTTTTAGTTGATGAAAATGGTTTGGTTTTGGTAACGCCGGAAATGCTTGGCCAAAACGAGCGTTTTACGCGATAGATATCCTTATATAAATTTAAGCAGTCCGGTGTCGGCGACTGTTAGGGGGAACATCAAGTGGGTGAGCAGCAGAAAATAAAATTAGTTCTGTGTTGGCATATGCACCAACCACATTATCGTGATGGTATGGATGGCGAGTATCGTTTACCTTGGGTGTACCTGCATGCCATTAAAGATTATACCGATATGGTGGCGCATCTAGAAAACTGCCCAAATGCAAAAGTGGTGGTCAACTTTGCTCCTGTGTTGCTGGAACAACTAGATGATTACGGTGGGCAAATGGCTGGCTGGCTGGAAAGAGGTCAGCTCATGCAGGATTGGCTGCTCAATATTGTCGCTGGGGCGTTGCCTATTCCTGCTGATGTGCCAGGGCGCAAAAAAATTATTGATGCCTGTCAACGCTGTCATGCGCCGACCATTATCGATACGCTACCCCCGTTTCGTTACTTAACCGAAATAGCCCAAAATTATATGCATGACGCTCAAGCCTATGAGCAAATGTTGTTATATCTTAATGATGGTTTTTTTCGTGACCTATTGATGTGGTATCACCTAGCATGGATGGGACAAAGCCTGCGCATAAGCGATAGTCGTATTCAGAACCTGATGGATAAAGCGCATGGCTTTACCGAGGTCGATCAGCGAGTGCTGGTGCAAATAATAAAGGATGCAGTGACGGGTATTATTCCCCGTTATCGGGCGCTGTTGGAGTCAGGTCAAATAGAGTTGTCGACCACGCCCTACGGACATCCTATTGTACCGTTACTTCTAGACTTTGATTCCATGCGTGAGGTAATGCCTAACGCACCAGGTCCACAGTACGACAACTATCCTGGCGGTTTGGAACGTGCGCGTTGGCATATGCAGCATGGTCTGGATATATTTGAAGAGCACTTTGGGCAGCGGCCCAAGGGCATTTGGCTGTCTGAAGGCGCTGTCAGTATTGCTGCTATTGATTTGCTGGATGAGTTCGATGTGAGCTGGACCGCAACAGGACAAGGCGTATGGGCTAACTCCTGCAGAAACGCTGGTACAGCTTTACATGGTGTGCGCTGTGATCAAGCCTATTACCGACCAGTACGTTATGCCGAACAAAAATGCGCCATGTTCTTTCGCGATGACGGGCTGTCAGATTTAATTGGTTTTCATTACAAAAGCTGGAAAGTTGAGGACGCGGTAAATAATTTCGCTCAGCACCTAGTCAACATTAGCAACTACTTAGGGGCTAAAGCCTCTGAGCATGTAGTGAGTGTGGTGTTGGATGGGGAAAACGCATGGGAGTATTACGCTAACAACGCTAATGAGTTTTTATCAGCGCTATATAAAAAACTTGCTACGCATCCGCGTATTGAGCTGACTACCTTTAGTCAGGCGCTTAAGCAGGGCGCAGCAGTTACAAGCTTGCCCGTACTTACGGCCGGAAGCTGGGTCTATGGTTCATTTTCGACATGGATTGGCGAGCAGGATAAAAACCTTGGCTGGGATATTCTGGTTGAAGCGAAATTGGCCTATGACCGCGTGAAGGCAAGTAATCGCTTAACTGAGGATGAGTTAGCCGCAGCTACAACGCAGTTGGCAATTTGCGAGGGTTCAGACTGGTTTTGGTGGTTTGGTGATTATAACCCAGCAGAAAGTGTCAGTGACTTTGAGCTGCTGTATCGTCATCACATTGAAAAACTGTATCAGTTGCTGGGTGAAGAACCTCCTGAAATTTTACAACAACCCATCTCTTCAGGTGGTGGCAGCATGGAAAACTCCGGCACGATGCGCCGTAGCTAATTAATAGTACACATTAAGGATATAAGAGGTACGTGATGACAGTCCGAACAGCAGGAGTACTTTTACACCCCACATCTTTGCCCAACGGTGTGTTGGATGATAATGCTTGGTGGTTTTTAGACTGGATGCAGAAATCCGGACTGTCTATTTGGCAGGTATTGCCATTAACAGCACCGCACGATGATTTATCGCCCTACCATAGTTTGTCAGCTTTCGCTCTGAATCCACGGCTTTTGCCTACAGACTGGGAAGAACGGTTGGAAGAACGTGATTTTGCTAAATTTTTGGCGCAGCCGCCCTTATGGCTGGAAGACTATGCTTTATTTATGGTGCTGCGTGAGAAATTCCACCACAGCGCCTGGTCAGCTTGGCCCTCCGTCTATCGCTTGCGTGAACCTAAAGCCCTGCAGCAAGCAGCTGAAGAGCACCACGATCGTTTATTACATTTCAAAAAAGAACAGTTTGGTTTGCTATCCATCTGGCATGAGCTCAAACAGGATGCCAATAGCAGAGGTATAAAAATTTTTGGTGATATGCCGATTTTTGTCGCCTATGACAGTGTTGAGGTGTGGAAACAGCCTGAGCAATTTAAGCTGGATGAGAACCTAAACCCGACAGTAGTCACGGGAGTGCCGCCAGATTATTTTTCCGAAACAGGTCAACGTTGGGGTAACCCGCACTATAACTGGCCGGTTATGCAGCAGGATAACTTTAAGTGGTGGTGTTGCCGTATCGAGGCAGCACTGGAGTTGTTTGATTTAGTACGCATTGATCACTTTCGCGGCTTGGAAGCCAGCTGGGAAATTGATGTGAATGAACCCACGGCTATCAATGGGCGTTGGGTTAAGGCACCGGGCGCACAGCTGCTTGAGCGCTTGCAACAAGTGTTCCCTTCGCTGCCGTTAGTCGCTGAGGACTTGGGGGTTATTACGCCGGAAGTCATTGCTTTGAAGGAGCAGTTTAACTTGCCGGGCATGTCGGTCTTGCAGTTTGGTTTTAGCGGATTGCCAGATAATCCGCATGCTCCTGATGCGCTTGTGCCCAACTCGGTGGTGTATACCGGTACTCATGACAACGATACCACTCTAGGCTGGCTGCACAGCTTACATCCCGGTACGCGTGAGTGGATGCTGAGCCAAGTTGCACAGGACGTTAAAGAAATGCCTTTGGCACTGATAGTGACAGGACTGCGTTCAGTGGCTGAGCGGGTTATCGTTCCTATGCAGGATTGGCTGGGATTGGGTTCCGAGCATCGGATGAACACACCAGGCACCACAGAAAATAACTGGCATTGGCAGTTTCAATGGTCGCAATTGCCCGAAGGGCTGGATCAGCGTATTCGTTACTGGGTAGAGCAATCAGGCCGACTGCCCAGCTAAAGTAGGTGAAGTAATGATAGATAAAGCATTAGTAGAGCGCTTAGAGCAGGGACGCTTACATGATCCCTTTCAAATTCTAGGAGTCCACTCTGTAGGTAAAGAGTGGGAAATTCGCGTCTGGATGCCTACTGCTAAGCAAGTACGGCTTGAAAATAGATTCCCTATGCAGCGTTTAACCGATAGCGGTTTATTTACGTTGACACTCAACAGTACAGAATTAAATGCCTTGCCACGCCACTATGATGTGCACTGGGACGATTATAATGGCGCAGTATATAGCCAAGTATCTCCGTATTCTTTTGAGCCTTTATTAGGTGAGCTGGATTTGCACTTATTTGCAGAGGGCCAACACTGGCAAATCTATGAGCACCTAGGAGCGCAGAGCAAGACCATCGATGGCATTTCAGGCGTGCAATTTGCCGTCTGGGCGCCCTCGGCAGAGCGCGTATCCGTGGTTGGTGATTTTAACGGCTGGCATGGTTTTCGTCACCCTATGCGCAATCGCGGTGGTTCGGGTGTGTGGGAGCTCTTTATTCCCGGTATGGGACAGGGTGATAAGTACAAGTTTGAAATCCGCAACAGCACCACAGGTGATGTGTTTAGTAAAGCTGACCCCTATGCGCGCGGCATGGAAATGCGCCCACAAACGGCGTGTTATGTCTTTGACTCGCAGCATCAATGGCAGGATCAGAGTTGGCTTGAGCGGCGTGCTAGTTTTGATTGGCCGCATAAACCCGTTAGTATTTACGAAGTGCATCTTGGTTCATGGCAGCGCAATGATGCCGGTGGTTTTTTAAACTATCGTGAAATCGCGCATCGTTTAGTTGAGTATGTGGTGTGGATGGGTTATACCCATATTGAGTTGATGCCTATTACCGAGCACCCACTGGATGCCTCTTGGGGTTACCAAACATCCGGCTATTTTGCACCGACCAGCCGTTTTGGCTCACCAGATGATTTCCGTTATTTTGTCGACTATTGCCACCAACATAACATCGGTGTGTTTTTGGATTGGGTACCTGCACACTTCCCTAAAGATTTTTTTGCTTTAGCCCGCTTTGATGGTACAGCACTTTATGAGCATGCCGATGCACGCTTGGGCGAGCATCGCGACTGGGGTACCTATATTTTCAATTTTGGTCGTAACGAAGTGCGTAACTTTTTAATCGCCAATGCACTGTACTGGCTTAAAGAGTTCCATATCGATGGCTTGCGTGTGGATGCCGTCGCCTCGATGCTGTACTTGGACTATTCACGTAAGGAGGGCGAGTGGCTGCCCAATAAGTATGGTGGTCGCGAAAATCTGGATGCTATTGCCTTTTTGCAGCAGCTTAATGCCGAAGTGCATAGCCAGCATCCTGGCACTTTAGTAATGGCAGAAGAATCTACTTCATGGCCGATGGTTTCGCGTCCCACATGGATGGGCGGCCTAGGTTTTTCGATGAAGTGGAATATGGGGTGGATGAACGACACCTTAGAATACTTTGCTAAGGACCCGATTTACCGTCCATACAGCCACAACAAGCTCACCTTTAGCCAGATTTACGCGTATACGGAAAACTTCATACTACCGTTTTCTCATGATGAAGTGGTGCACCTGAAGGGTGCATTGGCGCAGAAAATGCCGGGTGATGATTGGCAGAAAATGGCTAACCTACGCGTATTGCTCAGCTATCAATGGTTACACCCGGGCAAAAAACTGTTGTTTATGGGCTGTGACTTTGGTCAGTGGACTGAGTGGGATGAGTCGGTGGGCTTGCCGTGGCAGCTAGCGGATTACCCGAATCACCGCGGTGTTATGCAGCTCGTACGTCGGCTTAATCAGCTCTATCAAACCGAAGAGGCACTGCATAAATACGACTTTGAACCACGAGGTTTTAGCTGGATAGACTGTCATGACCACAACCAATCCACCTTAAGCTTTGAGCGTCATGCAGACGGTGAAACCTTAGTATGTGTGTTTAATTTCACCCCAGTGCCACGCTACCGTTACCGTATTGGTTTGCCACAGGCAGGGCGTTACGAAGAAGTATTTAACTCAGATTCATACCTATATGGCGGGAGCAACTTAGGTAATGCTGGTGCTATCGACAGTCAAGAACATCCGTGGATGAATCGTCCTGTTTCGGCAAGTCTAACCTTGCCACCACTGGGTTGTGTGATTTTTAAACGTGTAAGTTAGATACATTTTTAATGCGTATAAGGCTTGTTTTTTTAAGGAATTTTAAACTGGAATACAGATGAATATTTTATTTGCAACATCAGAAGCACATCCTTTAATAAAGACGGGAGGGTTAGCAGACGTATCAGGCAGCTTACCCAAGGCCATGAGCCAACTTGGTCATAATGTACGCTTGATCATGCCAGCCTATCAGGCCGTGTTAGACAAATATCCTGAGCAGCAATTGCTGGCGCATTTTGCTGTAGGCGGTGCAGGGCGCTTACTTAACGTGCGCGTGCTGAGTGTGCAGGTGCCAGAAGTTGGTACTGAGGTGCTTCTGTTAGATATTCCAGAATTGTTTCAACGCCCCGGTAATCCATATATAGCTCACGACGGCAAAGACTGGTGGGATAACGGTGAGCGGTTCGCGGTTTTCTCGCGAGCGGTGGCTGAGGTTGCTATGGACCGGGTAGGGCTGAATTGGCGTGCTGATGCTGTGCATGTCAATGATTGGCAAACCGGTTTGGTGGCCGCATTTTTAAGCGAAGAAGCCCAGCGTCCTAGAACGATATTCACCATTCATAATATGGCCTATGCGGGCTACTTCCCTAAGTCTTTATTCGACAGCATGTGGATGCCTCTACAGTGGTGGACTGCTGAGGGCGTTGAGTACTACGGGCAAATGTCCATGCTTAAAGCGGGCATTATGTATTCAGATTGGGTAACTACGGTCAGCCCAACTTATGCACAAGAAATTTGCACCACTGAATACGCCTATGGTTTTGCCAAAATAATGCAACAGCGCCGGGCTGAAGGCCGCTTAGTAGGCATTCTTAATGGCATAGATACGGAGCAGTGGAACCCGCAAACCGATCCATATATTGAATTTAATTATTCGGTGGCTAGCGGCAGAGTTAGTCAAAAGAAACGTAACAAAGCGGCTTTGTTAGAGCAGCTTGGTGCAACCCAAATAGAGTTACGTCAAACTGAGCCGCTGATAGGCTTTATAGGCCGCTTGGTGACGCAAAAAGGTGTAGATCTCATCACTCAAGTCATTCCAGAGCTGCTCGAAAAGCAGGCGTTAAATTTCGTGTTGGTCGGTGCGGGTGAGGAACATTATGAAAACGCCTTTCGGGAACTTGCTCAAACCTATCCAGATCGGGTTTTTGTGCATATTGGTTATTCAGAAGCACTGGCGCATCAGGTTGAAGCAGGCGCAGATATGTTTTTGATGCCATCACGCTTTGAGCCCTGTGGTTTGAATCAAATGTACAGCCTTGCTTATGGCACGCCTCCCATTGTGCATTACACCGGCGGACTTATTGACACGGTTATCAATGCCAGTGATGAAAATGTTGCCAATAAAACGGCAACGGGTTTTGTGTTCTATGAGCCAACGGTACACGCCTTACGCTCAACAATTGAGCACGCGCTATTTCTCTACAGTAAGCCAAGAACTTGGCAGCAAATACAGAAAAATGGAATGAGCCATAACTTTGATTGGCAGCAGAGCGCACAGAAATATATTCAGTTACTTACTAAGGAAATATAAATGGTTAAGCAGAAAACTGCAGTTGTTACAAAAGAGATTGAGAGCGACGTGGATACCCTGGAACGTGATTTTATGCACTATTTACGTTATCACCTAGGGCGCGAGTTAACGTCTAGAGATGAATATCAGCTCAGATCACTTATTTATGTTGTACGTGATCGTTTAGTAGAGAACTGGAAAAAAACTTGGAGTAGCTATCAACAGAACAGCTCGAAGCGCGGTTATTATCTGTCAATGGAGTTTTTGATTGGCCGCTCATTACGCAACAACCTGCTCAACCTTGGGATTGAGGGCGAAGTTGGTGCCGCTTTAGAGAAACTGGGTTTAGAGCTGGAAGAAGTTGAGCAACTAGAGATTGATGCCGGTCTAGGTAACGGTGGCCTTGGTCGTTTGGCAGCGTGCTTTATTGACAGCTGTGCCACGCTGCAGTTGCCAGTGATGGGTTATGGTTTACGTTATGAATACGGCATGTTCCGTCAGATTATTAAAGATGGATTTCAGATTGAGGAGCCGGACCATTGGTTAGGTTTTGGCGCATATCCGTGGGAATTAAAGCGTGCCGAATACACGCGTGTCGTTAAGTTCGGTGGCTATTGTCGCACATTCGTAAATCCTAAAACCGGTTTGCTAATAGTGCACTGGGAAGATGCAGAGGAAGTATTGGCTGTTCCTTTTGATGTGCCAATTCCCGGCTATAAAAACAAAACTGTTAATACCTTGCGTCTGTGGGATGCGTCGGCCGCTGAAGACTTTAAGCTCACTGCGTTTAACCAAGGCTCTTATTTTGAGGCTGTAGCCGCGAAAAACGAAGCAGAAAATATCACGATGGTGCTCTATCCCAACGATAGTAGCGAAAGCGGTAAAGAGCTGCGTTTGCGCCAGCAGTACTTCTTAGTCTCCGCCAGTCTGCAAGACATCGTGGCCAACTGGGAGCGCCATAACGACAGCTATGATAACTTTGCCGAGAGAAACGTTTTCCAGCTGAATGACACCCACCCAAGCTTAGCTGTAGCTGAGCTAATGCGCATTTTGGTCGATGAAAAGCGCCTAAGCTGGGATGAAGCGTGGGCTATTGTTACCGCAACGATGGCCTATACCAACCACACCCTGCTGCCTGAGGCGCTAGAAACATGGCCGGCCGAGCTGATGAACCGCTTGCTGCCACGTCCGATGCAAATTATTGAGGAAATCAACCGTCGTTTCTTGGTGCAAGTGGCTATGAAATGGCCGGGTGATATCGAACGCCAGCGCCGCATGTCCATCATTGGTTCGCAGGGTGAAGTGCGCATGGCGTACCTAGCCATTACTGGTAGTTTCTCGGTAAATGGCGTGGCTGCACTGCATTCGCAACTGCTCAAGGAAGGTCTGTTTTATGACTTCTATCAGCTTTGGCCACATAAATTTAATAACAAAACCAATGGCGTTACGCAGCGTCGTTGGATGGCTGCCTGTAACCCGGGTTTACGCCAGTTATTAGATAAGACTCTAGGCGAGACCTGGGTAACGGATTTGAGCCAGTTGAGCAAGTTAGAAAAATATCTAGATAACAAAACCTTCCGTAAAAAGTGGTGTGCAATCAAGCTGGAAAATAAAGAGCGCTTGGCCGCCTTGATTGAGCGAGAGGTTCAAATCAAGGTTGACCCCAGTTCCATGTTTGACGTGCAAGTTAAGCGTATTCATGAGTACAAGCGTCAACTGCTCAATGCACTGCATATTATCCATTTGTATAACCGTATTAAACGTGGTGATACCGATAATTGGACCAACCGCGTGATGATTTTTGGGGGTAAAGCGGCGCCGGGTTATGTCATGGCTAAGCAGATCATTAAGCTCATCAATAACATCGCTAAAGTGGTTAACAATGACCCCGATGTGGGCGACAAGCTTAAAGTAGTATTTATTCCAAACTACAGCGTTTCCAGTATGGAAGTCATTGCCCCGGGTACTGACTTATCGGAACAAATTTCTACTGCCGGTAAAGAAGCATCGGGTACGGGCAATATGAAGTTCATGATGAACGGTGCATTGACTATCGGCACGTTAGACGGTGCCAACGTTGAAATCCGTGAGGCGGTTGGTGAAGAAAACTTCTTCCTCTTCGGTCTCACTGCGGATCAAGCCTTGGCAAAAGCTGGGCGTTATAACCCGCAGGATTACATCGATAATGATCATGACTTGCAGGCTGTAATGCGCTTGCTGGAAGTCGGGCATTTTAACCAGCATGAGCCAGGCATCTTCAACGACATTATTGCATCACTGAAAACGCATCACGACCAGTGGATGGTATTAGCAGATTTTCGCAGCTATGTTGATATGCAAGCCAAAGCTGCTGATGCCTATCAGGATAAAGAGCACTGGACGACCCTGAGTATTCTTAACACAGCGCGTAGTGGTGTGTTCTCTACGGATAGAACCATGGAGCAATACAACGATGAAATCTGGAAGCTGCCCAAGGTTGCAGTCAAGTAGTTATTGGGTAAGGGTGTGAGCGCTAGGTTCGCACCCGTTCTGATACTTTCTAGAGTTTTATTATTATGCTGAATGCTTATTATAATCTAAGTATTGATTTTTCTGATCCACGCAAATTGGTTTCGTTTGGCACCTCGGGTCACCGGGGTTCTGCGTTGGCTGGCACTTTCAACGAAAAACATTTGCTGGCAATTGCACAAGCAGTTGCTGACTATCGGCAGTTGCAAGGAGTTAATGGGCCGTTGTTCTTAGGGCTCGATACGCACGCCTTGTCACGCCCAGCGTGGCAAACTGTGGTATCGGTACTGGTGGCCAATCAGGTCGATGTGCGCGTAGCCAAAGATAATCTGGTTACTGCTACGCCCTTGATTAGTCGCGCTATTTTAACCTACAACGCCACACAGCCCGCAGCTCAGGCTGATGGTTTGATTATTACGCCGTCGCATAACCCGCCAGAAGACGGTGGGATTAAATACAACCCACCCAATGGTGGACCCGCAGATACAGAGGTGACGGATTGGATACAGCAGCGTGCCAATGACTATTTATTGCAGGGTTGTAGCAAGGTACGTCAGCTGGAACTTGCCGCTGCGCTAGCGCAGGTTGCTGAGTATGACTATGTAGGTGAGTATGTGGCTGAGCTGGCCAAGGTTGTTGATATGACAGCTATCCGCCGTGCTAAATTAAAAATCGCTGCTGACCCTATGGGTGGTAGTGCTTTGCCGGTATGGCAAATGCTGGCGCAGGATGAGAGTCTGGGCATTAGCGTCACTAACCCTGTCATTGATGATAGCTTTGCTTTTATGCCGCCCGACCACGATGGGCGCATTCGTATGGATTGCTCCAGTACAGCCGCCATGGCTAATTTACTGGACATCCGCCACGACTATGATTTGGCTTTTGGTAATGATCCTGATGCGGACCGCCATGGCATAGTGGATGCGGCGGGCTTGATGAACCCGAACCATTTTTTGTGCGTTTGTGTTGATTACCTGATCGCGCATAGAGAGGGCTGGAGTAAAGCGCTTAAGATCGGTAAAACTTTGGTGACCAGCTCCATGATGGATCGTATCGTGGCCAGTCACGGGCGCACACTCTATGAAGTGCCGGTTGGTTTTAAATGGTTTGTTGAGGGTTTGCATGAAGGTTGGCTGGCTTTTGGCGGTGAAGAAAGTGCTGGAGCCAGCTTAGTCACGTTTGACGCAAAGCCTTGGTCGACCGACAAAGACGGTATTGTATTGTGTTTATTAGCAGCGGAAATTACTGCGGTCACTGGCTTACTGCCTTCTGAATACTATGCGTTGCTGGAGAAAAAGCATGGTACGCCGGTCTATCAGCGTATAGATGCCCCAGCTACAGTCGAGCAGAAGGCGGCCTTTAAACAGCTCACAGCAGCGTCGATTAACCAGACCGAATTGGCAGGCGAGAAAATCATCAGTGTGCTGACGCAGGCGCCTGGTAATCAAGCTTCTATTGGTGGCATTAAAGTGGTGACGCAAAACGGCTGGTTCGCGGCAAGACCTAGCGGTACTGAAGCGTTGTATAAGATTTACGCTGAAAGTTTTATTAGCCAAGCCCATTTGCAGCGTTTAATAGATGAAGCTAAGCAGCTTCTGTCGTCGGTGCTTTAATGGGCTAACGCGCCGTAAAAGTGGCTTTTTGCAGATGCGACTAGTGGTTTTGCAGGTAGTAATTACTTAAGCATCTTCAGCAAATTTGGCTTCAATGAGCTCCACTAACTGGGCTAGCGCAGGTTCGGCTTGCTCACCTTCGGCGCAGAGGTACAGCTGAGTGCCAGGACTGGCGGCAAGCATCATCACTTCAAGAATGTTTTTGGCGTTTCTAAGTTGCTCAGTGGTATGACCAATACTGACCTGACAGGGGAATTTATTCGCTAGCGTAGCCAGTTTGGCTGAAGCACGGGCGTGCAGTCCGCGCTTGTTGCTGATGGTGACAACGCAGCTGTGCTTGCTCATTGGCTATCGAGTCGTACAACATCGCGGTGGCGAATTTGTACGTTTTTCAGTTTTTTGCGCAAAGCGGCACCTAGGCGTTCGGTCATATACACAGAGCGGTGTTGTCCACCGGTACAGCCAATACCCACGGTCACATACGCGCGATTACTGGCTGCAAAACGTGGTAACCACTTGCTGAGATAGCTATAGAGATCTTGATACATTTCTTCTGCTTCAGGCTGATCGCGCAGATAATCAATCACCGGCTGATCCAGTCCGCTATAACCTCTTAGTTCAGGAATCCAGTAGGGGTTGGCGAGGCAGCGCATATCAAAAATCACATCAGCATCGACCGGTACGCCGCGCTTGAAACCAAAGGACTCAATTAAAAAGGCTGTGCCCGGCTCGGGTTTGTCGAGTAAGCGCAGTTTAATAATGTCGCGTAGCTGGTATAGATTTAAGTGCGTGGTATCAATGCACAGATCGGCCAAGTCAATGATGGGCTCCAGTAGTCTTTTTTCATCGGCAATGGCTTCGGGTAGTGAGCGCGTATCATTGGTTAGTGGGTGGCGTCTTCGGGTTTCAGAGAAACGCTTAAGTAGAGTTTCGTCATTGGCATCCAGGAATAATAAATCACACTGAATATGACGTGCTCTTAGGTCGGCGAGTAGTTCAGGGAAACGCTCAAGCTGATAAGGCTGGTTGCGCGCATCAATAGATACAGCAATCTGCGGATACAGCATGTCAGGATTGAGTAAAGTACGCTCGACCAGCTCAAGTAATAATGTGGCGGGTAGGTTATCAATGCAGTAATAGTCGTTATCTTCTAAAACGTCTAAAGCAGTACTTTTGCCCGAGCCTGAGCGACCGCTAACAATAACCAAACGCATAGCTATTTAACTCCCGTTTCTGCTTGGCCGGCTAAAAACGCTTGATAAAGAGATTCGGCATCGGCTGACTGACGCAGGCGCTCGCGAATATCGTCGCGATCGAAAATAGATGCTATTTGTCGTAATAGCTCCAAGTGTTCATCGGTTGCTGTTTCAGGCACTAATAAAACAAAGAGTAAATCTACGGGTGCACCGTCGATGGCGTCAAAGTCTATTGGGTTTTCTAAATGCAGTAGTGCACCGATGGGTTGGGTGCAACCTATCAAGCGGCAATGGGGGATGGCTATACCATTGCCAAAGCCTGTAGAGCCTAACCTTTCGCGCGCAATGAGGCTGTCGAGTAAGCTGTCTTCATCAAGCTCGGCGCAATCATTGGCTAACAGTTTGGCGATGTGTTCTAGGATTTTCTTTTTACTGCCTCCTGGCACGTTCACTTGGGAACGGCCGGGAGTCAGGATTTGCTCTAATTGAATCATTGAGTATAAGCGCTCGCTAATTAGCACCCTTTTGGCGGTCAAGCTGTTTTTCTTTGTGCTTAAGCAGCTGACGATCCAGTTTATCAACCAAGAGGTCAATGGCTGCATACATGTCTTCATGCTCAGCGTTAGCGTTGACATCGCCACCGGCGATTAAGATGGTTGCATCAACTTTTTGGTTAATCTTTTCCACGCTCATGGTTACACGAATACTGGTGATCTTGTCGAAGTGACGTTCTAAGCGTGAAAACTTGTTATTAACGTATTCGCGCATGGCGTCAGTGATGTCCAGTTGATGGCCCGTGATGGTAATTTGCATGGTGAACTCCTTAGTTTAGATACTTCGTATAGTGTACTGTAAACAAAATAAAACGGGGTGATTTAACAGTATAAGTTTAGAGTAATTGTTTGCGTTCAGTCGATGAAGGGATTCCAAGTGCTTCGCGATACTTGGCAATGGTGCGTCGCGCAACCTGTATACCCTGCTCTTCTAAAAGTGCTGCGATTTTACTGTCGCTGAGTGGTTTTTTGGGGTTTTCCGCTGCGACGAGCTTCTCGATAATGGCGCGAATCGCAGTGGACGAGCATTCTCCGCCCTGTGCCGTACTGACGTGACTGGAAAAAAAGTATTTAAGCTCAAAAATACCTCTTGGCGTGTGCATGTATTTTTGTGTGGTCGCTCTTGAGATGGTCGACTCATGCATTTCGATGGCTTCGGCAATATCGGCTAACACCATGGGTCTCATTGCTTCCGGGCCGTGCTCAAAGAAATCAATTTGCCGTTCTAATATTTCTGTAGATACCTTTAGCAGGGTTTCATGACGGCTTTGTAGGCTGCGGATAAACCAGCGCGCTTCCTGTAATTGGTTGCGCATAAAGGTATTGTCCGTACTGTTATCGGCACGCCGCACATAGCTGGCATAAAGTGAGTTGATGCTGAGTTTGGGTGCGATTTCTGGATTGAGCTCGACTACCCAGCGGTTTTTGTCTTTGCGTACTATGACATCTGGAACAATATACTCGGCCTCAGAGGTTTCAATGCTTGAGCCGGGGCGTGGATCCAGTGTTTGGATGAGCTGCACAATGCTACGCAGTTCATCTTCGTTAATCCGCATCGTCCGCATAAGACGTTGGTAATCTTTACTGCCGAGTAAGTCCAAGTGTTTTTGGCAGAGCATGATTGCTTTGTCTAACCAAGGTGTATCAGAGGGCAGGTTTTTTAACTGTAAAACTAAGCACTCACCTAGATTGCGCGCCCCTATGCCAGTGGGTTCAAATTCCTGCACGCGTATCAATACGGTTTCAAGGTCGTCCAGTGTGACCTGTAGCTCTGGCATAAAGCCTTCGAGCAGCTCAGGTAGCGACTCTTCTAGGTAGCCGTCGTCACCTATAGCATCAATGAGCGTACGCGCAATGTACTCGTCTCTGGGTTCAAGTTTGGCGACATTAAGCTGCCACAACAAATGCTCGCGCAGGTTGGTATTGCTGGCGGTTGTCGCAGTGAAATCCCAGTCTTCGCTGTTTGAGGCGGGTAAGTTGCTGGCGCTGGATTGGTATACATCTTCCCAAGAGGTATCGATAGAAAGCTCAGCGGGGATTTGGTCTGCCCACTCGCTGGCGCTTGCATCAGGATAGTCCGGGTTAGTGTTTTCTTGGCTATCATTCGCCGCTTGCGTGGCAGTGCTGTGTTCGTGATGCGAATGAGTTACTTGGCTAAGCTCAGGATTATCGTTGGAATTGAAATCAGCAAGGCTTTGCTGCTCATGCTCGGCGCCTTCCTCTTCTCGCTCCAACATTGGGTTAGACTCAAGTGCTTCTTGGATTTCAGCTTGTAAATCCAAGGTAGACATCTGCAAAAGTCGAATGGCCTGCTGCAACTGCGGCGTCATCGTCAGTTGCTGGCCCATTTTTAAAACCAGTGAGGCTCTCATAATGTGAACACATATCTCCTTAGGCGCATCGATGGTTTTTATATTCTATAGCAAGATATATGCCTTATTTTTACACGTTTGCCAAGTCCTAGCAGCAAAATGATTGCTAAATGATGCTAAAGGGCGTGCAACCTTAGGGGTTGAGCAGGTAATCAGGTTTTAAAACCCCCTGTAGTTGTGCGTAGGGAATCTGTAATTCCGGAAGCCCAAAGGAGTAAGGAGCGATTGCATAGGGGTTATATTTAACTGTGACACCTGTGGCTGTGAGGGCGATATTGTCATTGGTATGAAATGGCCAAATATCCAACCACGCGTCTAGGTCAAGATCTGTTGTAGTTGCCAGTGTAGCTAGCCACTGTTGGTGAGCTTTAGCCAGTAGCGCGTAAAACTGCTCTTGGGCATCGGGCACTAACATGTTTTCCAGAGTGATGGGTGTTTGTGTGTCGTTATCCCAGTTTAGATATTCAGAGCTGCTCATGCCGTGCGCAGCGCCGGTGAAATAGATGCCGTTCATAAGCTCGAGCACAGTAAAGCGCTCGTTTTTAAACACAATGTTGGCGGTAAAGCTGACCCAGTCAAGAATGTCTGCGTTTTCCCAAAAGAATTGTTCGTACTCAAGTAGGTTGTTAAAAGCCGTGTCTTGCTCACTCTCAAAAAGATTAAGCATGATCAGGCGCTGCTCTAGCTGTTTGCTCAACTGCGCATCTTCGGGGAATTTTAGGCTGTTTACACTGATAGCCGGGCAGCTGTTTGCATCCTCACAGCCGGGTTTGGTGCGGCTCCATTCGTGTGGCAGGGCTTTTAAGCCGATGTCAGCTGCTGGTTGTGCAGAGGGTGCGGCTGGGAGAGTGCCGGATGTTGTGCCGCAGCCAACTAAAAGGGTGAGTAGCAAAATAACTAATAAAGAAAGACGACGGTGTAGGTGCTTATCTAGCGATAAGAAAAAGTTCATCACGTTCTATGACTCCCCGTGTGGCAGAAAAACTATGGGTGGCGCGTGCTGATTAAAGTCTAAACTCTTCGCCAAGGTAGACTTTGCGTACCTTTTGGTTGTTTAACACATCCTGCGGTGTACCCGCGCAGATAATGCTGCCTTCGTTAACTATGTAGGCGGTTTCGCAGATATCCAGTGTTTCGCGTACGTTATGATCGGTGATGAGTATGCCGATACCTTTGCTTTTGAGATGATGGATAATTTGCTTAATGTCGCCCACAGAAATAGGGTCAACGCCAGCAAAGGGCTCATCGAGTAGGATGAATTTAGGGTTGGTGGCCAGTGCGCGAGCGATTTCGACACGGCGGCGCTCACCCCCTGACAGGCTCATGCCTTTGTTGTGGCGAATGTGGGTGATGTGGAATTCTTGCAGTAAATTCTCTAAGGCTTCTTGGCGTTGCTTGCGGTCGAGGTCTTTACGCAATTCTAGAATGGCCATGATGTTGTCTGAGACACTTAGTTTGCGGAAAATAGAAGCTTCTTGCGGTAGGTAGCCAATGCCGGCGGTGGCACGGCCGTGCATGGGTATGAAGCTAATGTCTTGGTCATCAATTTTGATGACACCCTGATCTGCTTTGACAAGACCGACAATCATGTAAAAGCTGGTGGTTTTACCCGCTCCGTTTGGGCCGAGCAAACCCACGATTTGTCCGCTTTCAATGCTGAGGCTAACGTCTTTTACTACTTTACGTCCTTTGTAGGACTTGGCGAGATTGCTGGCGGTTAGGGTGCTCATTGTGTAGCAGGCTCTGTTGTTTTGTTTGGTTCAGAGGTTTTCTTTTTGGGTTGAATAACCATGTTGACCCGCGGTTCTTCCTTGCTGACTGTGCCGGCAGGCGCGCGGCCAGCCACGACTGTTTCGGCCATGGTGTCGTAGGTGATTTTTTCGCCTCGGAAGGTATTGTTAGTTTGCACCACCTTGGCTTGATCAGTGATGACGATTTTATCCTGCTGAGCAAAGTATTCGATGGTCATGCCGTAGGCCTTTACGAGTTCCTTATCCACATCTGGAATTTGTTCGTAATAAGCGGGTCTGCCCACAGACTTAAAGGACTTAATATCACCGTTGGCTTGTTGCACTACCGTGACGGTATCACCGGTAATTTTAAGCGTGCCTTGAGTAACAACGACCGCGCCGCGATAAATGGCAGTGCCTTTTTTATCGTCCAAATCGGCAGTATCCGCCTGAATATGGATAGGTTGGTCACGATCGCTGGGTAAAGCATGGCTCAAATGAGTGAATACTAGGCAGCTCGCGGCAAGGCATAGAGTAGCAATTCTATTGGGCGTCATAACGTCCTCTTACTTTGGACAGCAATTGCACTAAACCTTGCTGCAAGTAGGCGTTCATGCCTGTTGCTGTGGTTATACCCTGTTCACTGTCTATTTGTACGTCAGCTTGGGTGTGTGCATGATCTGTATTAAATATATAAGTTAATTGGCTGGTGGTAAGTAAAAAAGGGCGTTGTTTTTCGTCATGATGCTCCACTCGAACCTTATCGAACAACTCCACTTCTTCACCGCCGGGGCTCACTTCACCGCGTTCGCCGCTGATTAGCCAAGGTTGTTGCGTACCCTGATAAAGGTGCAGTTCAGGCTGTGTGAGCAAAGTGATATCGGTTTGCTGAATGTGCTCAGTATAGTCAGCGGTGAGAATATAGTNNTGTGTAGCTGACCTTCTTCATTAAATTGTGTGGTGCGGCTGTTGCCAGAGAAAAAATCAATGGTGCGTTGCTCATCTAGTGTGCTGGCAACACTAACGGGGCGATCATTGCCAATATTCCAGTAGCCTATAGCGGCAATGATGAGCGCCACCGGAACAACAATGACCCACTGAGGGATTTTTTTGGTTTTTCTCTTCGCCATGGCTGGACCTATAGGTAGGCTTCTTGTGCCGCTGTAAGCGTGCCTTGAGCCTGCATGATAAATTCGCAGAACTCGCGTGCAGCACCTTCGCCACCGCGGGCTGAGGTAACTGCTGTTGCATGCTGGCGCACAAAGGTGTCGGCGTTGGCAACAGCTACACCAAAGCTGACACAGCGAATGGCGGCTAAGTCCGGCAGGTCGTCACCCAAATAGGCAGCATCGGTATAGCTCAGTTGCAGCTGCTGCAGAAGCTCATCGAGGGCGACTCGCTTATCTTCACGGCCCTGAATTACATGGGTAATGCCAAGATTGGCCGCGCGACGCTCTACTACTGTGGAGGTACGGCCGGTGATAATGGCGGCCTGAATACCTGATTGCATTAGCATTTTAATACCATGGCCATCTAGCGTGCTGAAAGATTTGAATTCGCTACCGTCAGCCATAAAGTTTAGCTTGCCGTCGGTTAGTACACCGTCGACGTCAAAAACGGCAAGGCGCACTTTGCGGGCGCGCTCTAGCAGTTCAATATTATTGTAATCAAGCATTACATTACTCCAGCGCGTAATAAATCATGCATGTTCAGAGCGCCAATGGCTTTTTGCTGCTGATCAGTGACGGGAAGTGAGTTGATTTTATAATCTTGCATGATCTTGAGTGCTTCTGCGGCCAGCATATCTTGGGTGGCTGTTTTGCCGCCTCGAGTCATGAGTTGATCAATGGTGGCGTTGCGCACGTCAATATCTCGATCCAGTGCGCGGCGTAAGTCGCCGTCAGTAAAGATGCCGGCCAAGCTGCCATCCTCGTTAAGGATTAGCGTCATGCCCAGACCCTTTTTGGTCATTTCAAATAATGCTTCACGCATGGTTACGCCGCGAGACACAGCCGGAAGCTCTGAGCCACTGTGCATTACGTGCTCTACTTTAAGCAATAAGCGACGACCTAATGCTCCACCGGGGTGTGAGAAGGCGAAGTCTTCTGGAGTAAAGCCGCGCGCTTCCAGTAAGGCTAGAGCCAGTGCGTCACCTAAAACCAAGCTGACCGTGGTTGACGAGGTGGGTGCAAGATTTAACGGACAGGCTTCTTTTTCTACGCTGGCGTCTAGGTTAACAGTGGCGGACTGTGCCAAGATTGATTCTTGGTTACCGGTCATGCTGATGAGCTTGATGCCACGACGTTTAATCAATGGCAGCAGTGTGATGATTTCATTAGTGGTGCCCGAGTTGGATAGGGCTAGCACGACATCGTTTTCGGTGATCATGCCCATATCGCCATGGCTGGCTTCAGCCGGGTGCACAAAAAAAGCTGGGGTGCCTGTGCTGGCTAAAGTGGCAGCAATCTTACGGGCTATGTGACCGGACTTGCCCATACCCACCACCACTACGCGACCTGGGCAGTCCAAAATAAGTTGACAGGCTTGGATAAAGCTTTGATCAATACGTTGCTCAAGACAGGCAATGGCTTCATTTTCTAAACGAATCGTGCGTCGAGCTGAATCTATAAGGCGATTTGCTAGTGTCATACTAATTAGTTTGGTCAGTTTAAAAAGGGAAATTATACGTGAAAAGGAAACGCTGCGCTGCAGTTAGAGGTTATTAATTATTTAGCGATTCAGGAAAGCTTTAGTTGTAGGTGTTGGCGGTGGTATCATGTGTGGTTTTCAGGCAGCGCAATGTGCTTTTAAGTTCCGTTCGTGTCGAGTCTAGGTATCCATATGTCAATTGATAGTGCCAATGCGATTGAGCTTAAAGGCTTAACCTTTAGGCGTGGTGCGCGAAAAATCTTCGATAACGTTGATTTGTATATACCGCGCGGCAAGGTAACCGGCATTATGGGGCCTTCGGGCTGTGGGAAAACCACCTTATTGCGCCTGATTGCCGCACAATTAAGGCCTGAGCAGGGCGAGGTTTGGGTTAACGGTCAAAACTTACCTCAGCTGTCACGTTCAGACTTGTTCGATGCGCGTAAGCAGTTTGGCGTGCTGTTTCAAAGTGGTGCGCTGTTTACTGATTTATCCGTCTTTGAAAATGTGGCCTTTCCGTTGCGCGTGCACACTAAGCTTACCGATGAGTTGATTCGCGATATCGTGTTGATGAAGTTGCAGGCGGTTGGTTTGCGTGGCGCGATAGAGTTGATGCCTGATGAGTTGTCCGGTGGGATGAAGCGTCGTGTGGCTTTGGCGCGCGCTATTGCGCTCGATCCGGATATTTTACTGTATGACGAGCCCTTCGTTGGACAAGACCCCATTGCCAAAGGTGTTTTGGTGCGCTTGATTCGTTTGCTCA
>LSQX01386017.1_pt1 | contig 19931 bp, 12 predicted proteins | sample 654561 | NCBI WGS metagenome assembly LSQX01 (sample SAMN04489861, study PRJNA283612) | anaerobic digester metagenome | isolation source: 4 biogas reactors fed with cattle manure at either 37C or 55C with and... | place: Denmark: Kongens Lyngby | collected 2014
GCGAGCGTCACCCTACTCGATGCACATAGATATAGGGCTCCATCGCCAAGTTTCCTCCGAGAAGGCTGAAGCTGCCCTCACCGGGTTTGGGAATCAGGTTGCGTTCAAAAATCCAGCTGCGTTGCTCCTCCAAGGCCTGAATGGTTTCGTTGGAATTGAGGAGAGATCGGGTTCGGGTGGGATCAAGAACGCGTCCGCCAAGAAGTCTGGTCCAAAAGAACCAACCGACGGAGATCGAACTCCAATAGGACGGCAAACCATACTGGATCGGGCGGGTGCCGTCTGTCTTCTTCAGTTTTTCGGCCATCAGCAACATGTCTGAGACTGTCCAGTCAGGCGGTGGCGGTGCCAGTCCGGCGCCGTCAAAGAGAGATGGGTTGTAGAAGATGACGGTGACTTGGAAGTCTCCGGGCACACCCCATATGGGACCGGCGGGGTCTTTTACGGCGTCGAGCATGTAGTACTCCGTTTTCTTCAAATCGCGTTCGATGAGGGGTGTGAGGTCAGCGGTCAAACCGTTGAACCCCCACTCCATGGCGTAACCAGCCTCTCCGTACCAGGTATCGGGGGCCACCCCAGCCGCGGCGTGAACGGGGACTTCCCGGACAAATCCCCAGGCCGGCAGAAACCACTCAACCTCATACTCCGGATGCTGTTCTTCGAACCATGTGCGCAGTTGCTCGGGGAACAAAGACTCCCCACCGGTCAACCCGATCTTCACTTTCGTCTTGGCACCGGCGCAAAACGCCGAGCAGAGGGCGACAATCAGCAGTACGACAGTGAGCGTCAAGCGGTTCTTCGGCATCACATCATCACCTTTCTTTCGTGGAGTTAAACCGCTAAGCGGCACACTTGACGAAAGCATTGCAAAATACTTAATAGACATTCAAGTGGAACCGCGAACAGATCATAGGTGGTTGTAGACAGAGAAATCGCGCAGAACTAACATAATCACATTCTAATAGTTACATAGGAGAGGCCTAATTCCTTCATAAAAGCATTAGTCGCATTCAGAGTGCATGTATATAAGATGAGTGGGAATTATCGGGTCACAATGAAAGGGGCCGTTCCGGTGTGCATGCGAGGGGCCGGGGGTGTCGGGAGAGGAAAAGCGCGGTCCGTCGTGAATCCCGTATATCAGATTGTTGGAAAAAGGGGATGCACATGGTGATTGATGTCGGACAATGGTGCAAGAGATCTTGCTTGATAGTACTTCTAGTTTGTGTACTTTCGAGTGTGGCCATAGGCGGCCATGTGTTGGAGATATCTCCCGAGGCCTTCGGCTTGCCGCTGCGCACCGACGGCGACACTGTTGTCGGAGTATGGGACAACCATATCGAAAAGCCCGTCTTGGATTGTTATCTGAGTGACGGCGATCTGTCCATGTATGACACAGTGGCTTTTGACATATTCTCCGCCAAGGCCAATGGGGCGCGAATGACTCTCGTCTTCTACTCCAACAACCCGGCAACGGATGGCTCGGATTACTACTACCTACACATCACCGTGGACTGGACCGGGCTTAAACGCTTTGAACTGAGGACCGATCAGCTTCGGGCGAGTCGCTCTCCTCTGGGCTGGGACCGGATAGATCTGATTCGCATCTCTGCATCGGGTTGGCAGAACACGCCGCTGGCGGATACGTCTTTGACACTCAGCCCGTTCCGTTTTTCCAAAGGGAGTACCGATGATAGAGCTTCCCTGACGGTTACCGTGTCGACTCCGCCGCCTCTGACAGGGCCGCCGGAGGATACCCGGGTCACGGTGCCGATCACCTCTTTTGGGCTTCCTTCGGTCAGCGGTATCGAGGGTTTTGAAGGCGGGATAGCGCGCTGGGGCGATCATCCTGTGCATGATGTCATCAGCTGTACGTCGCCTCCGGATCTGTCACGGGTGAACCGGGTCACATTTCTCGTGCACTCGGCCAAGGCGAACAACGCCCAACTGACACTGCAGTTTCGCTCGGAAAACAAAGAGACGGAGGGCACGGATTCGTACTTGACTCATCTGTTTGTTGACTGGGAAGGCTGGAAGGTGATCACCATCGATTTTGCCGACTTGCGCGTCGGTCGCAGCCCCTTGGGATGGGACAAGATCGACACGATCCAGTTCCATGCCAGCGGTTGGAATGCCACGCCCAAAGCCGACACAGATCTTTTGATCAGCGATCTGTATTTTCCTCAGTCGGGCTTCGATGAGTCAACGCCCATGCTTTCTACGTTGCGTGCGGAGCATCCCCGGCTTTTGATCACATCCGAAGGTTTTGCCCGCATTCGCGAGCGCATCGCTGCCGGAGATCCGCAGACACTGCAGTGGTATGCGAGCTTGCAATCAACGGTCCGAGGGATTATGGCTGCCGGCCCTTCGCAGTATGAAATATCCGACGGGTTGCGTCTTTTGGCTACCAGCGTGCAGGTGCTCGATCGCGTCGAGGCGCTGGCCATGTTGTATCAGCTGGAGGGGGATATGCGCTACGTGGAGCGAGCCTGGCAGGAGCTGGAGGCCGCAGGGTCTTTCCCCGATTGGAATCCCCGGCATTTTTTGGATACCGCCGAGATGTCCCGCGCTTTTGCCATCGCCTATGACTGGCTCTATGATGCTTGGACTCCTGAGCAACGTAGATTTATCCGGGAAGCTTTGGTCCGACTCGGACTGACTCCTGCGTTGCAGTCATACCGACGCACGGCTCCGTCGGAGTGGAGCGGCTGGGTGAATCGTCGCAAAAGCAACTGGAACTTGGTCTGCAACGCCGGTATAGGCATGGGAGCGTTGGCCATCGCTGAGGAATACCCTGAGCTGGCGGAGGAGATCCTGCGCTCAAGCGTGCGCTCGATAAAAAACTCGATAGTCGGCTTTGCTCCTGACGGCGGTTGGGAAGAAGGATTGGGCTACTGGAGCTACAGCATCGACTATTTGGTAGGTTATCTCGGGAGTCTGGAGACTGCGTTGGGTACCGATTTCGGCCTTGGCGACACGCCGGGTTTGGCCGAGGCCGGAGACTTTCCCATCTATCTGACCGGACCGACTAAAGAGGCCTTCAACTTCGGGGATAACGGTAAGGGCATCTTCCGTCGACCCGAGTTCTTCTGGCTGGCCCAGCGCTACGACAAGCCCGAGTATGATTGGTGGTTGCGTCATGTGGCGGGGGTTTCGTCTCATCCGAGGAACTTCTTGTGGGGCCTGTCCGGCTCCGATCAAAGGCCTGACCATGAGTATCCGGCGCCGGACCGCTATTTCCGGGACGCCGAAGTGGTCTCTTTGCGCAGTGCATGGAACGATGAGCGGGCCTGTTTCGTGGGCTTTAAGGGTGGTGCCAATCCGGGCGGCCACGGCGATCTGGATCTGGGCAGCTTTGTTTTCGATGCTCTGGGGGTACGCTGGGTGGAAGAGCTGGGCAAGGACGATTACAATCTGGACGGCTATTTTGCCTATGGCCCCGGCGGCAAGCGCTGGGACTATTACCGCAAACGAGCGGAGGGACAAAACACCCTGCTGATCAACCACGACGGCGGCCCCGGACAGAACAACCCCGCTTTTGCTCCCATTGTCTTTTTCGCGTCCAAGGAGGGCGAAGCGTTGGCCATCGCGCATCTGACTTCGGCCTACACTCCTCACGTCACCGACGCCCGGCGAGGCGTAGCCCTATTTGACAATCGACGCCAGCTGCTTATCCAAGACGAAGTGACCAGCCAAAATCCTGCGGATATTTGGTGGTTTATGCACACCCGAGCGGCCGTGGAGCTCAGTGAAGACGGCAGAAGCGCCATTTTGAGTCGCAATAACAAGAAGGTTTTGGCCCGCGTCCCTTCTCCGCCTGAGGCGAGCTTTCAGCTCTTGCCGGCCAGGCCTTTGGAAGCATCTCCCGATCCTATCGGACAGGACCTCAACTCGGGTCTTCACAAGCTGGCCATTCATCTCACTGGTGTCACCGAATTGAGATTGGTCGTGCAGCTCACTCCCTTGGAAGACTACGAATACGCTCCCCTGACTCCCACTGTCTACTCCTTAGACGAGTGGCAACAAGACGTGCAGACCCCTCTATGGGCGGCTTTGCCTCGCTTGCGGCTTCGGCTGCCCGTCGGTGCAAGACTCAGCGGGATTGCCGGCATCGGACTGGAGCTTGCCGGCACGGCACGGTTTTCAGATGTGACCGTGAAGATGGGTGAGGATATCCTCTATCAGGCGAAAGACTTGCCTTCGGAACTCATCATCGATACCTACAACTACTCTGACGCCGACAGGGTCTGATCTTTGAATTTGGGCTCGGCGATCACTGCGAGCGTCTGGATGTGCCTGTGTTTGTCGAGAATCGCTGGCGCATTCAGGACGAGCAGTGGCCTCCTATGGTCTCGGACTGGTTTGGGTTTTTGGATTTTAGCAAGACCAGTGAGGCTTCGGAAGGATGGAGCTATGCCACGGATGATCCCGAACGCTATTTCGGTGACGAAAACAGGCGCGTTCGCATGCGGAATACGACCGAGTATCTGGTGTGGGAGACACCCTGGCTGGAACGGTTTTCTGTCTTTGTCTATGCGCCCGTCGCCGAGGTGGATGATGTGATCAGACTAAGCGTACAAACGAAAGGGGGGCAGTGGAAGGATATCGCCTATGAGACGCTGGTCAGAGAGTACAACGAATACGGACTGCACTTCCTCATGTTGGTAGGTGACGTCTCCGAGGAAGCGCCTTCAGTTCAGGCTTTTCGACTCATGTTGGAGAGTACGCAAATCGAACAGGCGGACATACAGATCGGCCAGGTGAATCTGGAAGGTGTGACACGTTAAATCGGCACTTGTCAGGAGGGTAAGCCATGTCCACGATGCGCAAGGTAGCGGTGTGTATCATCGGTTTGGTTCTGGTCAGTACGATAGGTGCCTATGCGGCCACAACGAAGATCGCCTACTTCGGTCGCACACGGGCGACGGAGCTGGCCTGGGCGGAGGATGTAGCACAGAAGTTCTCCGCGATGCGTCCTGATGTAGAGGTCGAGGTTTGGGCGAGCGGTACGGGCGGAGGGTCGGATTATCAGGAGAAGTTGGCGGTGCTGACCGCGGCGGGTACACCACCGGATGTCTTTTTGGGATTAGCCGACAAACTCGGTTTTATCGTCAAGGGCTTTGCTTTGGATATCACTCCCTATGTGGAGCGAGATCGGGCAGAGCTGCAGATCAATACCTTTCCGCCTGGGGTGTGGGAATCCCCGTCTTTCCAAAAGCGACAGTACGGTGTGCCGCTGACGCTCACCACCCATCTCGTTTTCTACAATCAGTCGTTATTCTTAGACAGAGGATTGGCTTTTCTGCCCACAAATTGGGATGATCGATCATGGACCTGGGAAATGTTTCTTGAGTACTGCCGTCGGCTGACCGTCGTCGGGGAACAAGGGCGTTATGAGCAACTGGGACTCACTCAGATCGCCGAACCTAAGCTTCCGGACATCTGCTACATGTTCGGCGGCGACTGGTTTGAGCCCGAGGCCTACGAGACCGGTTGGGCAGAGAGAGTAACCATGACCCGGCCCGAGAACATCAAGGCCTATGAAGCGGCACGCGACGTATACGCCAGGTATGCGGCGGCCGGACCGCCCAAGGGCATATCAGCTTCTACAGGCTTTCTGCAAGGCCTGGTGGCCATGGATTGGGCAGGGGCCAACCGCATCGGAGCCAGCTTTAAGGAAGCCCGCAAGAAAGGTGACATAGCTTTCGGACTCGCCGTCGGACCGGTTCCCCTCGTTGAAAACCGGATGAACACTCGCTGGACCAATCCGCTGTTTATTTCAAACGACTCCAAGAATCCGGATCTTGCTTGGGAATTCGTCAAGTTTGCCACCAGCACGGAGTCTCAGGAGTTGTGGACACGTTACACGGGTTCCATGCCCGCCAGACGCACCGCCGTCCGGGCCTATATTGAGAGTCTCACAGACGTATTTGACATGCCCACCAATGAGATCCTCGCGGCCATGGAAGGCTCCGTCGTGCATTCGGTACGCTCCATCGAGGAAGCCGTAGTTGAGGCTCCCTTTGAGATTGCCCGGCGGGCCGGCCAGTGGATCAGCCCCATATTGGCCGGCACCGTGCCTGTAGGTAACGGCTTGGCCACTATGGAACAGGCACTGAATGCCTATATAAGAGAGTTCAACGCCGCTATGAGAAAACAGTAGGACGCCTTCGACAGATGATGAAGCCGGAATTGGAGGGTGAGCCATGTCAGTCATCCGTAGGCTTGCAACGTGTGTTGTCGGCTTGATCCTGATCAGTACGATAGGGGCTTATGCGGCGCCAACGAGACTGATCTACTTCGGTCGCACACGGGCGACGGAGTTGGCCTGGGCGGAGGATGTAGCACAGAAGTTCTCCGCGATGCGTCCTGATGTAGAGGTCGAGGTTTGGGCGAGCGGTACGGGCGGAGGATCGGATTATCAGGAGAAGTTAGCGGTGCTGACCGCGGCGGGTACACCGCCCGATGTCTTTTTGGGATTGGCCGACAAACTGGGTTTTATCGTCAAGGGGTTTGCTTTGGATATCACTCCCTATGTAGAGCGGGATCGGGCGGAACTGCAGATCAACACCTTCCTTCCCGGAGTGTGGGAGTCACCATCTTTCCAAGAACGGCAGTACGGTGTTCCGCTGTCCGTGACTCCCCAGCATCTGTACTACAACCGGTCTTTGTTGTTGGATCGGGGATTGGCGCCTCTGCCCGCCAGCTGGGATGACAAGTCGTGGACCTGGGAGAGGTTTCTCGAGTATTGTCGTCTCCTGACGGTCATCGGAGAGCAAGGGCACTATGAACAGTTGGCTGTGTCTCAGATCTCTGAAGCCAAGCTTCCGGATATATGCTACATGTTCGGCGGCGACTGGTTCAAGCCTGAGGCTTACGAGACCGGTTGGGCAGAGAGAGTGACCATGACCCGGCCGGAGAATGTCAAGGCCTATGAGGCTGTGCGCGACGTATACGCCAGGTATGCGGCGGCAGGCCCGCCCAAAGGGATCTCGGGTGTTTCAGGCTTCTTGCAAGGCCGGGTGGCTATGGATTGGATCGGAGCTTTCCGCATCGGGGCCAACTTCAAAGAAGCCCGCAAGAAGGGCGAGATCGCCTTTGAACTCGCCGTTGGACCCGTTCCACTTGTCGAAAACCGCATGAACACTCGTTGGACCGATCCGCTGTTTATCTCAACCGCCTCCAAGAACCCCGATCTCGCGTGGGAGTTTGTGAAGTTCGCCACCGATACGGAGTCTCAGGAGCTGTGGACGCTGTATACGGGCGCCATGCCCGCCAGACGTAGCGCAATCCGGACCTATATCGACGGCCTCACCGACGTCTTTGATATGTCCCCGAATGAGATTCTGAGTGCCATGGAAGGATCTGTCATCCATTCTGTGCGCTCCATCGAAGAATCCATAGTCGAGGTGCCCCTGGAGATCGCACGGCGCTTTAACGAGTGGATCACACCCATTCTGGCCGGCACTGTACCTGTAGGTAACGGCTTGGCCACTATGGAACAAGCACTGAATGCTTATATCAGACAGTTCAACGCCGATATGAGAACACAGTAAACGTGAACTGAGCAAGGCGGGATGAGGCGCCCTGCTTTATGTCCGCCAGAGGCGGGAGAGTCCGGTCGGATGCCGAAATCCGTTGGTTAGGGAATCCTTGGCGGAGGTGGATCGATTGCAGACGCGGGGAGTTGTTCTCATTCCGGAGGATCTGTCATATGCGCCATGGCCGCAGCTGGCCAAACAAGCGGGGCTGACAACAATTGCTCTGCACAATTGGCGGGGCGTGGCCCACGTAACGGACTTCATCCAAAAAGAAGAAGGGGCGGCCTTTCTGGCCGAATGCGAAACCTTGGGACTTGCGGTTGAGTATGAGCTGCACGCCATGAGTGATCTTTTGCCCAGGGATCTGTTTGAGACGGAACCGACTCTGTTTCGCATGAATGACGATGGCCAGCGGGTCAATGATTACAACCTATGCGTGTCCGGTGAGCGGGTAGCGGAGATCATCGCCGAAAGGGCTGTGAAGATAGGGCGCATACTGCGTCCGACGACCGGAAGATACTTCCTGTGGGGAGATGACGGCAAGCCGTGGTGCCGCTGCCCTCAATGCCGAGACCTTTCTGACAGCGATCAGGCATTGATCGTAGCTAACTGGCTGTTGAAGGCACTGAGAAAAGAAGATCCGAAAGCCCAGGTAGCGCATCTGGCCTATCTGAATACGCTCGAGCCGCCAAAGCGGGTGAGGCCGGAAGAGGGCATCTTCTTGGAATACGCTCCCATCCGACGGCGCTACGACATCCCTTATGCACAGCAGACGGGCGCCGGGTATTCCAATCCGCTTGATCTGCTCGAGGCCAATCTGGATGTATTTGAACGCTCAACTGCTCAGGTGTTGGAGTACTGGCTTGATGCCAGCCTTTTCACCCGGGCGCAAAGACCGCGTCCGTCGACGGTGGTCAAAATCCCTTGGAATTCTGAAGTGTTCAGTGCGGACGTGCGCCTATATGCGGAGTACGGGATCAGACACATCACCAGCTTTGCCTGCATGATCGATGCCACATACGTAGATTTGTACGGTGAGCCGCCGATCAAGGAGTACGGAGCGGTGTTGGCTGAGGTTTTGAAGCCGTGAGAAGGGTCTAATACCGGGTTCTTCAAAGCGCGTCTTCAGTGCGGCCGGTCATTTGCCGGCCGCACTGAAGGAAGGCGAACCTACGTTATACGAGGGCGTAGGGCTCCGGTAGAGGACCCTTGTGCGACGGATCAAACCACAGCAAGAGATCCTTTTCCGCTTCCCACAGTTCCTCAAACATCTGGCGTATCTTGCTCAAAGGCAAGATGGCCGAAGTCAGCGGATCAAGGGCACAGGCATGGAAAGCCGCCTCCCGGTCACGTTCGAGCACCGCTTTGACCGCCAGTTCATGCACGGCGATGTTCGATCGGTTCAGTGCCGCCAGCTGCGGAGGCAGATCGCCGACGTAACAGGGATGCACGCCTCGACCGTCAACCATACAGGGGACTTCGACGCAACACCCATCCGGCAGGTTAGTGATCAAACCGGTGTTCATTACGTTGCCGTTGAAGGAGAAGGGCACGTTGGTCAACACAGCCTCAATAATACCGCTCGTATACTCGCGCGAGCGCCTCAGCTCGCCCACCGGCAGATTCTCATCTCCCGTGACGCCGGTATCCTTCATCCAGGCGCGCACAGCCGGAGGCTCGTCGGACACGTGTCTGGATGTCAGACCGAACTCGGCCATCTCTTCAGGTGTCTTGCGGAAGTAGGGCATATACTCCGAATCGTGCGGGCTGCTCTCTGTGGGGAAGTACCCGAAATGCTTCATGATCTCAAAGCGCACTCTCTCTTTGGCCAGCAACTCAGGTTGCTCTTCCATCGTCTTCCAGATCAGGGGATAAAGATCCTCTTTGCCGCGTTTGAACTCAAGGAACCAGGCCAGATGGTTGATCCCGGCACACCAGTACGAGATCTCGTCATACGGCACGCCAATAGCCCGGGCGAGCATCATGGCGGTACCTTGCACGCCGTGACACAAGCCCACGTTGCGCACACCTGAGTCAACCGAATGCAGCCAGGTAAGCATGGCCATGGGATTGGTGTGGTTCATCACCAACGCGTCGGGGCAAAGCTCCTCGATGTCCCGGAAGATCTGATGCTGCACATGCCCCGTCCGGAGAAAACGAAAGACGGCTCCCACACTCGTTGTGTCTGCGACGGACTGGTCGATACCGTATTTGCGCGGAATCTCGATCTCAGCCTTGAAGGGATGACCGTAGTAGGCCCCTCCTCCTACAGAGATGGACGTGACCACGAAATCCGCACCCGGTAGCAGTTCTCTGCGGTCGGTGCCGGCCACGATCTTGGTCGGCAGATTGTAGCGCTCAGCGGTTCGCTGCACATAGCTTCTTACTTTTTCCAGTCTGCCGGCATGCAAGTCGCACAGGCAGATGGTAGCGTCTTGTAGGACCTCGCGAGACATGATGTCGATGGACAGCCTGCCGCCGAAACCGCTTCCCGCACCGATGATGACGATCTTGGTCAACTGGATCACTCGCTTCCCTTGGTCTGTCTCGACAAGCGTGATCGAAGCTCAGCTGCTGACGCCTCAACCGCTTGGCAGTTTGCCCGTTGCTTTGAAAACAGAATTATCATGACACCGTAGGCGGGCCACTGGGCTCTGCCTTCGGCATCGGAAGCGTTCATCCTTCCTGAAGCACGAGAGTTTTCACTCTCTCGCCAAGAGCAAGTGGAGCTCGATCTGTGGTCAGGCAAAAGGAAAGACCGCTTTGGTCGAGATACGAACTGAGCGCTTGAGCTTGAGGTTATATGGACTTGAAGGATAACGACCATCAAAAGAAGTAGTATAAAAAAGGAATATGCTAAAAGATAACAGGGGGGGAACAACAGTGATTCAAAGACCCAGGATGTTATCGTTCGTTGTCTTGTGTTTGGTATTGACTCTGTGGGGAGCGGTAAACGCCGCTCAGTCTTCGCTGCGGGTTCAGCTCATTTTGGGTGCGAGCGCCATCAAGTACTTAAACGACAATGTCATCCCCGAATTCGAGCGTGAGTTCAACACCGGTGTGGATATCGAGACGGTTAACTGGAACAACCGGATGGAGAAGCTGTTGATCACCACGGCGGCCGGCGTTCCCCCGGATGTCTATATGAGCGGTGCTGAGCATGTCTTGGAACTCGTCGAAAACGGTCTGATCGCTCCGTTGGACCGGGAGTTCAGCCAATGGGCGGATCGGCGGGATTTTCTGGCCCCGACTTTCGGAAGCTCTATCTGGGAAGGTGTTCATTACGGCGTGCCGATCTACACCGCGCCGCGGGTGTGGTGGTACAGAGCGGATCTGTTCGAAGACGCCGGCATGAGCGGCGATCAGCCTCCCAGATCGTGGTCCGAGTTACTCGATGCAGCCAAGAGGCTGACCAAGACGGACGGACAGCAGGTTATCCGGCAAGGCTACGATCTGTCGCGGTGGACGGGTACGGCCAGTCCTTTCGGCAAACTGCAGGATTTCGCGGTGTATCTGTGGCAGATCGGGGGAGAGCTGTTCGATGATGAGTACCAGCCGCTGTTTACTTCTCCTGAAAGCATAGCCACCATGGAGTTCTTGTTCCAGCTCAAAGAGGCGGTCAAGCCGCCGGGGTATCAGGTGGTGGTGCCGGGTGGCGGAGGAGAGGCTTTGATCAAGGGAGCGGCAGTGATCAACCTGGCCGGAGGCTGGATCTCCTCGCAGGTGCACCAGTATGCGCCCGACCTGCTGGATGTCGTCAAAGCCATTGTACCCGTGCCGGGCGAGAAGAACCGGGTCACCAACATCTTCAGTGACTGGTTGGGTATCCACGCCCAGAGCACCAACAAGGAGTTGGCGTGGGAGTTCATCAAAGCCGTAACTCAGCCAGAAGTGCTGGTGGATATGAACGCCGAGCTCGGGCTGCTGTCGCCGCGGCGCTCGACGATCACGGAGTTTGCCAGACGACGACCTCTTTCGAAGTACATGTATGAGACCGTAGAATACGCCCGGCCGTACCCGGTGTTCCCCCTGTCAGTGCAGCTGAGTGAGGCCTGGAGTTCTCAGTACACCTTGGCTATTGAGGGACAGTTGGGGATCGTGCCAGCCATGGAGGAAGCTTCGCGCAGATGGCGAGTGATCTTGCAGGAGTGGAGCGGCGCGCAGCAGTAGAACCCTGTAGCTTTTGAAGGCCATAGCGTGAAGATTGAGGTGGGAAGCCAAAAGGTGCCCCACCTCACGTGTTTACTTGTTCCGAATCAGATTGACGTGCTTGCCACGGCGTGGGTGTCGGTCCGAGCCCGTACTTGCTCGGCTCGCCCGAAGAGAAACTGCTGGGGCGTCCGCCGCGCGGGTCTCCCAGTGGTTCGGGAACGCTGCGGCTTTGATATGCCAACGGCTTCTGGAAAGAAGACCACGACATCGCAGAGATGAGTTGCGTTGTGGCCACACTTTGACGGCTATGCCTGCGACCGTTGCCGTACAGCGTCAAGTGTATGAACAAAGACTTGACGCCTAGGATCCGGTGCGCAAGCACTATGCCAATCTCAAGCCATTCGGCGGGATCGTGCCGTCCTGTGGCGGTTGGCATACGGGGATCACAAGCCCATCGTGAAGCCTGGGAGAAAGGGCTTTGTCTCTGCAGAATAATGGTTAATGCGACTAAGATCATCGTGCGGACTATGGCAAGTGTGGCATGAGGGCAAGATATGTCCGAAACGCGTTCCGAAACTCTTGCGTTGCGCCGAGAGGAACTCCGGACCTTGTTAGATAATCTAATCCCTATAACACGGAAACGGGTGAGAGCTTGTGCGCGTCACGTTACACGATGTTGCCAAAGCAGCTGGGGTGGCTACAAGTACCGCCTCCCGGGCATTGCGAGGAAGTCCTGAAATCAGCGAGGAAACGCGCTTGAGGGTGCGCAAGATCGCCGCCAGATTAGGGTACGAGGTGAACCGCATCCAGGGGACTCCTTCGAAGCTGGGGCATTTTCTTGTCGTGACGGACGCCGGCAAAGAGACGCTCTCAGCATCCCTTCAAACGGTGTTGTCGGGAGTTCAAGCATGCACCGACGCTCACAACATCGGGCTCATGCTCATGGGCAAGAGCTCCGCAAAGCAGGCTCGGGCGATCTCAGATGCCATCAAAACGGCTTCCGGGGCCCTTTTCATCATGCCGCGGGGGAGCTCTCCTCTGATTGAACAATGCCGCTTCCACGGGCTTCCGATCGCGGTCGCGGCAAGATCCCGGGAACAGTTGCTTCCCCAACACGTTGATATCGCGGTCCATGCCGATGAGGCTCGCGTGGCCGCTCTCATCGTCGATCACTTGCTAGAACACGGCCATCGCTCGATCGCTTTCGCTGCCGTCGATGACGGCAACCGGATGATGGAGACTCGGGCCGACGAGCTCAAAAAGGCGCTTACAAAGCGAGGGCTCCCAGTTCATCCGGAATGGTTTTTCATGAGAGCCCTCAAAATGGCCGACCAACTCATAGCCGCATGCCGCCGGGAGGACGGTCCCACTGCGATCGTGTGCGGGAGCGACTTCGTCGCGCTGCAAATAGTACATGTGCTGCGCGAAGCGGAGCTCGCCATCCCCGGAGATGTCTCCGTCGTCGGCGTCCACAATCACGATTTCGTCAACTTCTTGTCACCGCCTATCACTACCGTCGACATCGGACTCGAGGAGATAGGGTATCAAGCGGCTCTTCAGTTGCTCGACTACGCGATGAGACCCAACAATCGCCCCAGCATAGATATCACCCTGGAACCGAGACTCGTGGTGCGCTCCTCCGTCGCCCCCGTCTAAGCCGAAGGACGCGGCTCGCCGGAGACGTAGCGCGGGACCATGAAGTCTTCGTCCATTTCGGGAGGAAGCATGCGCACGTTGCCCTGTGCGTCGCTAAAGTAAAGATACGACTCGGATACTTGCCTCGCATGACCGTCGGCCCAAAACGCGTAAAACTCCGGATGCGCATTGAGCGGCCTTCGCACATACGTGTGATTGCGTGCGCTTGCGAATGTCATTTGCCTAGCTTTTTCCCACGTATGGCCCTGATCTTTAGACACCCAAAGGGCTACCTCCCCGCCGGGGTTGTACGGCTGCGGACCTGTCTCAGTGGGACCGATGATTCTCCACGTTCCATCGGCCTCGATGTAAATCGACCCCATATCGTAGTTGTTATCCGAGGTGGTCACGGTCTTGAACTCCCAGCGATCACCGAGCCAGTGGGCGATGGTCCAGACGCGGGGATCGTTTTGCGGTCCGGGTTCATAGCCTTTGCTGGTAACGTACAAAATGACCGGGCGGTCATGCTCGTCGTAGGTAACGTCGTTTATGTAGACTTTTGACCCTTCCGTCTCGTAATCCCGGACCAAGGCGGGGTTCTTCGGATCGGTGAGCGGCAGATCGAGCGGCGTACCGTCGGCAGCCTGCCATGTTTTGCCTTCATCAATCGTTTCGATGTAGTACAAGTTGGTCCGATGATTTAGACCAAGCCCGTTCGGATGGTAGTTGAACGCTGATCCCGCCTTTTTTCGGCCGAGCGCACTCGTCTGATAGTGCCCTTCGTCAATAGCGGCCAATCTTTGCCACTCTGACCAGTGGATCCCGTCATCACTCGTCATGAAGCAAAGAGTTCGCTTCGCGGGGTAGTGGTATTTCGTAAAAAAGCACAGAAACCGGGTGTCGCCCGTCGGCCAGACTTGCATATAGGAGAAGTTGTCCATCGGTACAGCTTGGCCCCCGTCGAGTCGGACGGCGTCAATCCGTTCGAATTCATCGATGTCATAGGGCCGAACGCTTCGGTGAATGTAAGAAGGACGAGACGTACCGTGTGCCGTGGAAAAGATCCAGATGTGGCCGCGGCCATCAACCGAAATGACGGGATTGTCGTGGGCGTCGTTAGTGTTCTTGTTGAGAAGAAGCGTGGGGCGGGGAACCAGTCCTGTGCTGTGATCGTAATACGAGACCATGTGAACCAGCTCGGTGCAACTGTTCTTCGTCGTACCTCCGTAGCAGAAAAACGTCTTGTTCACTTCTTGACAATAAACGGCAAAGGGTTGATGGTTGGCGGGATAGGTGCCGAGTCCGCCGCTGTATTTGAACACATACTCATCGTGGGTAGGCTGGTTCATGTACCAAATGCCACGGTAACCGGTATCTTTGGCGTTGATAGTGACGATCTTAACCACCGCCTTCATGTATTAGCGTTATCGTTGCTGATTGCCGCTTGCTCTCCGAGTGCACTCCGCCGCTCCGGCAGGGAGACGATCTCGTAGAAGATCCCTTCGTGACGGGCGCCCCGCGACTCCATCCTGGAATCCGGACGGTCGCCAACGGCCAGGGCCCTTGATGCGATCGCCGGATCGCTTGACATGAGATTCCGCCGCACGCAGACCTTGAAAAGCCTTGTGGGGACACCCTTCGGGCTCCTCAACTAACCCGGTAGCCCGTCTGACAGACGGTCCCATGGTTGACCGCTTTCAGGCGGAAAGCCGGCTATGCTTTCCGCCGCTTTGGGATGTGGGCCAGTCGTCGCTGCCTAAGTCAAGAGCCTTTGCACAGCTTATCTACCAAGACGTCCTGGCTACGTATGGATTTCCACCAACACCTATTGGAGGCAGAGCGTCTTTGTCCCTTCGTTTAGCTCTTTACGCTCGGTGTGGGATTGCGGGCAACTCCTTCGTCGGGGTTAACCCACAACCCCCGCACCTCTAATTCGACGATCATCCATCAATTACTTCATATACCGTCGTAATCCCAGGCTCTTCCGCTCACACCGGGAGTGAGACGGACTTCTTACTGCTTGCCCTCCTGAAGCAGCGATGCCACGGCGTCTTTGACACTCGCAACGGCGCTTCGAGGATCTTCTTCACCTCGCCAAACAGGCGACAGAGCCCGATTGACCATGCGCATGATCTCTGAGAAGTTGAGGTTCTTATCCGGAATAGGACGAGCGACGTCCAGGGCATAGAGAAACGACTGGACGTTGCGAGGCGGAGGATTGTCGGCAAAAGCTTTGGACGTCACGACCGAACGACGCGGTTGCAGATGAATACCGTGCTGAGCCTCAAGGACTCCGACTTTCGCGGAGTGGAAGTACTTGAAGAACTCGATGGCTTCCGCGGGGTAACGCGTGAATGCGGAGATCCCGTGCGGAATGGGCTGGATCGTGGTGGCCGCTCCCTTTGGTCCTATGGGAAGTGCGGCCACGTCCCAGTCGAAGATGGCGTTTTCCCTGAGGAGTCGTATAGTCGGGGGGATATCCACGGCCATGGCGACCGCTCCGCCGACCAATTGCGTGACTCCGCCGGTTCTGAACACACCCTCTTGGTAGCCGCTGCGTACATATTCAATGGCTTGAAATGCCTCGGGTGTATCAAGGGTGAGTGCGGTGTAATCGGGATCGAAAATATCGCCACCTGCCTGCCACAAGAAGGGGAGGAACTTCTCATTGACGGTCGACGAAATCCCAGCGCCAGAGCGATCAACAATACCGTCGCCGTCTAAATCCACCCTGGGCACCCTTGCCGCCGTCCGAAAGGCGTCCCAATTCCAATTCGGATCGTTCCATAGAGGTGAGGGCGGAGTCAGCCCCGCTTCGGCGAACAGGTCCGCATTATAGAACAATACATACATGGAGATCCGCTGGGGCAGCGCGTAAAGGCGCCCGTCCAACTTGACCGACTCTAGGACCGCCGGATGGAAGTCCTCCAAGTTGAACGCTTTGTCCTGTCTTAAGACGGATGTGAGATCGTAGAACATGCCGCGTCTCATGAACTCATAAAACTGAGCCGGATGTACGTCGAAGATATCAGGGGCTACTCCGGCTGCTGTACGCACCAGAATCTGTTCCGCGTGACCCGGTGAGCTCACTCCCGGGCTAATTTGTAGGGTGACTCGAATTCGGTCCTGACTCGTGTTGAAATCGTCAATCACTCTCTCAGCCAATTCCGGATTGTGTACGGCAAAATAGGATAAGAACGTCAACTCGACCCTCTGTTGCGCGGTCGCGCCGACTGGCATTGCCGTACTTAAGCACACGACGATGAAATAGACTATGACCATATGCCAGGCGCTCTTGACTTGTTGGAGGCTCATTTGTTTAGATCTCCTTTCCTTCGACGATTTTTGTTGTCGGTATTGGTTCACGGCACGCCGAAGATCTCGGCGTGACCGAGTTGAAAGCCCGTAGTCTCAGCGGTTCCCTCCCAAACAAATCGGATGTGCGCTGCATCCACGTTGGCGGGGATGTCCCCCAGAACGCGGATTTGGAGCCACTCCGAGTCCGGCCTCTCGATCACGTCAGTCTTGTAGGACACAGCTATCCAGTCACGATCCGGGGCGTCAGATACAAAGATGCGTATGTTGTCGGTTACACGTCGAGTTCGCGCATAGACGGTGAATACAAATCTCCTTATTTGACGGTGCCGCCACGTGAGGTGTTGAACGCCGCCGTCCACGGGAACGAGCCGGCTATCGTCACCGAAAAAGAGCTGTGGGCGGTCCGTCGCGTAGGTCCACCCGTCGCTCTGATCCAAAGCTTTCAAACGGGGCATTTCTCCGAACAGGGGCAGCTCAATGGGGGGATCCAAAGGATCCGTCAAAACGTCCCAATTGCGGATGACGATGCGATGCGCTTCAGAACAATACTGCTCGCCTTGGTCCGTATCGACTATGACCTGAACATCATACGTACCGTCTGCAATTGACCGGGAATCGAACGCCAATGAACCCGGCCATGTGGACCCTTCATAGACAACATGCTCTTCTGCGCGGCGTCCGTCCCGTACCGCCCAAGCCAATACTCTAGCTTTCGATATGCGCTCATCCGCAGGTAAGGCCAAAGCTGCAGTGACGGTGGTTTCACCTTGCACGCGCTCCGAAGGTACCGGGTGATAAAGCCGCACGGGATCGATGTCGAATGCTATCTCGTGTCTGCGTTCTTTTCCTTCCTTGTCCAAAACGATCACCGTTAGCCGGTGGGGTTCGCCCTTAATTCCACCTATCGTACCGCGCAGTCGCAGCTCCTCGGGGATTGCGCTGCCGCGGTATAGTTCCATCCCGTTTTGCAGTACCGTGATCTCATTTACAGAAACATCCGGTTCGACATCGACGATGATGGGTGCATTCGGTTCCACGACGGCGCCGCGCGGCGACTTAATGATGATTCCGTCGACCACGGGGTACTCATCTAAGCTGATTCGAACCAGGCGAAAATCTCGCGGGCCTACGGTCAGGGTGATCTTGTTTTCACGGAAGATCGCATTCACTTTGCCGAGGACAGGTTGTTCTCCGTCAACCGCGCCCGTGATCTCTTTGTTTTTCAGGACTCTCGCCCAATCCAACGTCACGTCGAGGCTTTGCTTCGTCGTGTTTGTCACGATCGCCATTATTTCGCGGGGCCGCTCGTAATAGCTGACGAGAACGCCGTCGGGAGACACCCATTCCTGGGCCGCTGTCTCCCAATATGGACGGAACACGACGTCGGACGTGCCGGTGTTGAAGTGAGCCAGGACTCTATAGGCGTCTACGACGACTCGGGCGTTGCTCCATATGGGCCATACGTGGATGTCGTGGAGCAGAACCATCGCCAGCATGTCCCGGGTTGGACCGCTTTGCTGTAGAATGCCGGGAAATCGTTGCATCGCCCCGCTTTTGAACTGGGGCAACATGACCTGGACAAGGCCCAATTGCTTGCCGATGTACTGCGTTTGCCATCGCTCCGGCGGCACCAGTTCGATGTAGGAAGGCGGGTCAGGTCCCGGCCAATCGTTGATCGCTCCTTCCATGGATTCACCGGTCAGAATGATGTCCGCGAAGCCAATATACGGATAGTCTACCGACCCGTGATGGAACAGGGCGGGAATCCCGTCGCCATACTCCTGGAACAAATACGCAAGACGCTTGTAGAAATCTCTGGTCGCATATAAGGCAAAGGTGGGCTGGCGCTTTCCCGTGTGATCCAGGTAGCCCATTCCGTGTTCCGCGCTCATGTCGGCGCGGGGAGACGCTTCGTCCAGGTAAATCCCGTTGGCCCCTGCCTCTAGGATCCACGATTTCACCTGGGCCAGGGCGAAATCAGCCCAGCCGCTGGCCGTGGTGACGCGAGCCAGACTCCCGGGCTCCCTGGGCGGATCGATCTCCCAATCCCGTCCGAAGGCGACGTATTCGGGAGGTATAAAGACGAAATCCTCGCCCGGCACGATCACGTTCGTTCCACGCGACATGAGCGTGACGTCCAGATACGGGTAACTGCGCTGTATCCCGGAACGCCGGTCATTGGCAAAGAGTTCCCTGAAGGCGTCGACGTCCCTAGGCACCGGATAATGGGGTACGATCTGCCATCGTGTAAACCAGTGAACCTCGTGATTGACGACGTGCGGATATAACCGGGAATCGTACTGGCCACCGAATCTCCAATTGCGCCACCCTTCCGGAAGCGGTTTGATCGGTGTCGCCATCAATCCGAACGAAAGGGTCGCGGCGGTTGGAAGTGGACTGCCCGGAGCGGTGATCATCCCGATGCGCAGTTCGACCCGATCCGGATGACGGACGATGCGAATAGCTCCTTGTTGCCGAAAGGGCCACCAATATTGGTCCGACTCGGTAAACCAGGCAATACCGCGTTGATGATCACCGATCCAGAAGATCAATTTGAAATCCGTGACGTAAACGTCACCTGAACCGTCAGGGATCACGCCTGAATGAGTTCGTCCTTCTCGGGACTCACCGGGCCACACAGGCCTTACCCAGTTGAAGAATCTCGCGTACTCCGGTTTGATGGCGATCACGAGTTCCATCCTGTCCACGGCGGATTGCTCATGCGCCGCCAAGGAAAGATCGAACCGGGAAAAACCGTCATACTCGAACGTACTAATGACCTCAACTGTCAACGGGACCTGATCCAGCGAAGCACTCCTAAAGCGGGCGCGACCGTCAAACCGGTCGACGAGGGTGGCCGAATCGGATGTAACGGCTTCGGGTGCTCCCTTGGGCACGATCTCCAAGCGGATAGGCGCGGCGAGAATCTCTTGGCCCGCGGTCTCAATCTGAGACGGCAATCCCCAAGCACCCAGGTCGTAGCGCCGGCCCCAAACGCGTACGGATCGGTCTACGACTTCCACTGGCGTCCACGGCTTAAGGACGGTGTCCGGGTCCAGAGCCTCCATGGCAACGGGATTTGCGAGCCAGTCCGGCACTTCATTCGGATCAATGGACGGGAAGCGGCGTTCGTACTCGCGCTGCAAGGCGCTTTTTGGAGTGTCTATCCTTTCGATCACAGGGTTCCGGAAATACTTCTTGCCTCGTGTACCTGCGTTGACATACAGCTGAAGTCGAACCGCTGTAGCTCCCTCAGGTACCGCTACCTGGAGTTGCCCCGATTTGGTG
>LSQX01323852.1_pt1 | contig 19929 bp, 16 predicted proteins | sample 654561 | NCBI WGS metagenome assembly LSQX01 (sample SAMN04489861, study PRJNA283612) | anaerobic digester metagenome | isolation source: 4 biogas reactors fed with cattle manure at either 37C or 55C with and... | place: Denmark: Kongens Lyngby | collected 2014
CCATTTTAGAAACCACAACCCAGCTTCCAAGATTATTGTCATCCTGAGCGGCTTGGCATTTTATGCTATAATGTTCGATAGGAAGGGAAGTGAGCCGGGCATGACTGACCGGGAATTGCTTGAGCTTATTGCCAACCAGCTAGGAGTGCTGACTGTCGATGTAGAAGAGATTAAAAATATACTGCCCACCTTGGCTATAAAGCAAGAGCTCGCAGAGATTAAAAGCGAAGTCGATTCTGTTAAGGCTATCGTTGTCCGGATAGAAAACGACCACGGACAAAAGCTCGGCGCCCTGCTGAACGGGTATAAGCTTCATTCTGATAGACTGGAGAGGCTCGAAAAAGATGTGGCCAGGCACGAGGAGATTCTCCGGAGAATGTGGAGAATGTTTTGAAAATATTGTCTGACCCCTACACATCTCACAGAACGAAACCCCAGAAAAGTTTGATACTACGGGGTTTTGCTACACCTATATAACCTGTAAACCTATTCATTTACTTTAATACTGATTAAAGCCATAAAAAAGTTGTAACGTGGTGTCCGGGAGTTAACAAAAAGTTTGCAAATTCCACTTAAATCCAATTGCCGTCTCTTGCGTTTTAATTGCTTTTCTTCAAAGGCAAAACACTTTTGATTATTTCTACCGCCTTTTCCGGTTTCTGGACCTGATGAAGCAATCCCTGAGCAGGTTTGAACGGAAGTCTGAATTGCTCCCAGCCCAGGACTATCACTGTTTTCTCTCTTTTTAAAGCAAGGCCCAGTTCCGAAAGCGTTCCTGCGCCGCCGGGCAGGGCGACAATTATATCCGAAGATTTTATATTGATAACATTGCGCGCGTCGGACATGCCCGTATAGATTGGTATATGCACATGCGGATTGGGGAATTTTTTGGCATGCCGCGGATCATGGGCGCTTTCTGAAGGCAGGATCCCCACCACCAGCCCTCCTTCTTCCGCCGCTCCGCGGGAAGCGGCCGCCATCACACCGCCTCCACCCCCCGAAAGCAATACATAACCTGCACGGGCCACCAGTTTACCCAGTTCATAAGCCAGTATGTCGGCTACTCCTGGTTTCCCTGCACCAATTACCCCGACTATAGGCACTCTTTGATATTTTTTGCCTTTCAATTTATCACTCTCTTCTCCGGGCAACCACCGCCTTCCGGCAATCCTCGTCCGAATAAAAATAAGCCCCTTCTTGTCTCCATTTCTACTGTTGTTCAATTATCTTCCCCTGCCGGTAAGCCTTTAGATAATTTTTACAATACTTGTCCTGCCCTGTAAGAAGCTCGCTCGTTTTGATCAGGGACATCAAGGTAGTATCCAGCGGGTTGATAATCGCCGCCTTCATCCCCTGCCCTATGGCCAGGACCAAGAATGCTTCATTGAGCAGGCGTGGCGCCGGCAAGCCATGAGAAATGTTACTCAGGCCGCAGATGGTTCCCGCCCCCGGCAGCTCTTCGCTGATTGCTTTTAAAGCATCCAGGAAGATTGCACCTGCCCGGTGATTAACACTAACCGGAAGTACCAGTGGATCAAAGTAGACATCTTCCAAGCCTATACCGTAAGACCGAATCTTTTCAGCCGATTTACGGGCTATTTCTAATCGGCTCTCAGCAGTTTCGGGAATGCCCTCGTCGCTCATACAAAGGGCTACCACAGTGGCATTGTATTCTTTGACCAGTGGAAGAATATTTTCCATCCGTCCTGACTCAAGGCTAACCGAGTTTACCATGGCCTTGCCCCGGTGCCTTTTCAGCCCCCGGCGGAGTGCTTCCGGATTTGTGCTGTCCAAACATAAAGGCGCATCTATTTCCTCTTGGATCACATTGACGAGCCACTCCAAGTTTTCTTCTTCGGATGAAGTGGTCGCAGCGTTAACATCAATATAGTCGGCGCCGGCATCCAGTTGTGCTTTTGCCATTTGTAATATAAAGTCCCGATCGTGCTCGTTAACAGCATTCCGTATTCGCTTGATGCTGCTATTTATCAGTTCACCGACAACCAGCATTATTTATCCTCCTCTTAATTCAAACGGGTGTTTTCCCCGGAAAGCGGGGAAAACACCCGTTCTTAATCTTCCCGGTTAGGGCAAGGGAACTCCCAGTTCGCGAACTTCTGCTTTGACTTCTTCATACATTGCCCACCACTCGGGAAGAGGTTTGACCGTGTTCAGATCATATACCTTGTCAAAAGTCTTGCCGATTGGATGGCTATCGTAATCCGGCATATATTTTTCCGTCAGCGCTTTGACCATCCTGTCGGCGTCGGCACGGCTAACCCCTTTCAGCGAACGGGCCACTTCTCCGTAAAAACGTGCCTCCAGCCCGCTGGCATGGCCAACCTCCTTTCCACCGGTTGAGCGCACGCCGTCCACCCGGGCTACCCCTGATATGCTGCCTGTAATTGCCGCGGCGGCACATTCATACAGAAGTGTCTTGGTTCCTGGTCCGCCAACAGGTGAGCACAGGATCGTAGTCAACATGTCGGTGTTGCGGTTTAGGGCCTGATGTGCGATACTGGTTGCCCATAGAAGCTCAGGCACTGTATTGCTGTGATGAAAGGGATGAATCGTGCATAGCGAATGTGTTGAAGTCATGTTGACCATCTGCAGCAGGATATGTCCACCTACCCCAGCAATAGCTACACCTTCGGGGCCTCCCACGTAACCGCCCAGAATGGGGTTGTAGAAACTGTGCACCGGGACCACTCCAGTGCAAATAAAATGCGCCACCTTGGAGAGAAGCGAGTAATCGGTCTTCAACTCGGCCATGAAACAGGTGCGGTGGCAATCGGTAGGACGGAACCCACCGGGTGCAGAAGTGGATAGTTCACCCACTTCGCTGGTGGAACTGCTGACACAGCCTCTCCCAATATCGGGACGCCCGGCACGCCTGGCCGCTTCCTTGGACAGGGCCGCTTCTTCCCAGCACTGCAAAACTTCCCAGGGTGAACGGGTCCTACCATCACGGCCGTAGACTGTCGCCAGAGAACCGTTCCAGATAACGTCAATGATCGGTTCCTGCGCATAACTTTGCATCAATTCAATAAAGTATTCTTCCGGATCTGTCTGGCCGAAGGGCCCTCCGGCGACTCCCGGAGGACGGTCATCTTCGGGTCTTCTTGAGTAGAACATAACCCGGTCTCTTCCGGCCCCCGCTTCCACCTGGGCTGGAACATAACGCAGCCAATACTCCAGCTCTTCACGGGTGAACGTGATCCGCCGACCGGTACTGGTGCAGAGTACGCCCAATGTCTCGGCCATCTCCATGCCCGCTTCAAACAGGCGGTCCGCTAGAGCATCGTCATTGGAGATGATTGTCTTCCCATCATATTTGATATCGTATTTTTTCTGCAGCTCACGGAGCGTTTGCGGGATCATCCGTGATTGGAAATAGCGTTCATCTGTAACCGGTCCGTTCTGCGCTTTGTCCAGAACATCAAGAAGCCTTACTCTGTTTCTGTTCATTTTCATTTCTTCATCTCACCTCGCGCTTGATTTAGCTAGCCGACAATTCTTGGCAGATTCTTACCGCAGCTGTTGAGTCACGCCCGTAAGCATCGGCGCCTATTTCTTCAGCCCATTCTGGAGTAACCGGACCGCCACCGACGATAACGGCAAACTTGTCCCGCTTACCCTGAACCTTGAGCTGCTCTATAAGGTCTTTCATATATGGCATTGATGAGGTCAGCAACGATGACATGCCGATAATGTCAGCGTCGACCTCTTCCGCTTTTTCAATAAACGTGCGTACCGATGCATCCACACCGACATCGTAAACTGTAAATCCGCTCACCTCCAACATCAATGCAACCATGTCTTTGCCGATATCATGCACGTCGCCCTGACAGGTGCCGATAACAACGGTGCCCAGGCTTTTAGTTTTTTCGCTGTCATCAGCGATGTTCTCGTCCAGTACTTTGCGTACCACCTTCACCGTATCTGCAGCCATCATTAAATCGGGAAGGTATGCTTCCAGTCTTTCGAAACGATGACCCAATTCGGTAAGAGTAGGCACAATCAATTTCTCAAAAACATCAATTGCCTTCCAACCCTCTGACAGTAAAGCTCGTGCTGATTCGGCAGCCTTCTCCTCTTCGCCTTCCAGGATTGCCTCACTGAGTTTTTTCTGTAGTAATTCGTTTTTTTCCATTAAGCTTGGCACCACCTTTTGAGTTTTACTATTGCTCTATCAGGAAATAGTCGACCATGTCTTCGCTGTAATAGCGGTCGACATTGCTCTGATCAATAACAAATGTAGGTACAGCGATCCGTTTCTCCACTTCCTTGCCTTCAATAAGCTCAAGTGCTGTCTCGACTCCTTTACGGCCGAGGGTAGGATAGACTACTCCAGCGTGAGCATTGCCTGCCACTATTTCTTCAAGGTACGCTTTGGAACCGGCGTTGGCAGATACAATTATCATTTCGCCTAGCCTGTCCGCATTCTTAATCGCTTCCAGCGCTCCCAGGGCCATGTCGTCAAAGTGTGTGTACAAAGCGTCGATAGGTTCTGGATGTGCCGCCAGGACATCTTCAATGGCCGCCATGGACTCGGAGTAGTGGAAGTTCCCAGTTACCTGGGCGATCATCTCCATATCCTCATATTGATCCACCACTTCGTGAAAACCGCGGGACCGCTCTGCAACCGCGTGAGAACCGGGAGAACCGATCAATTCCACGTAGCGTCCTTTGCCGCCTAATTTCTCAACGAGCCATTCACCCGCCAGCCTGCCCATTTCCGCATTTTCGGTAGCGATATAACTGTCGTAGTCAACGCCCTCCTCCAGGTCTGCACTCAACACGATTACCGGTATGTCGGCCTTGTTGGCTGCCTCGATTCCCGGCGTGATTCCATCCGACCACAGGGTGGAGACGATGATTGCGTCTACTTTCTGGGCTACCAGGTCTTCCAGGTCGGCAACCTGTTTCGCAGCATCATCACCGGCGTCCAGTACTACTACCCTGACACCGTATTCCTCCGCGACCATTTTAATTTCCTCGGCCATGGCCACTCTCCAGGGGTTGGTCATGCTTGCCTGAGAAAAACCTATTACTATCTGATCCTCATCCGGCTGGCATCCCACAACAACGCTAATCAACAGCGACCCTATCACAAAGAGGACCAGTAATTTAATAGCGTTTTTCATGCGTATTTTTCCTCCCCTTGAATTTTAAACCTCGATACTTTACCATTTTCCACCAACCCTCTAGCTGCACTTTCTCTCATGTTGCCAGCGACTCCAATTATTCAACTTTCATCCGGTAAGGTTCATTCGTTATCACCCTTTAGTTTAAATTCGTTTGCCAGAACGGCCACAACAATAATACCTCCCCTGAAAACATACTGCAGGTAAGGACTTACTCCGACCAGATTTAAAATATTGTTGATAATACCCAGGATAAGCGCGCCGATCAGGGTGCCTCCGGCATTGCCGATACCACCGGCAAAAGTCGTTCCCCCGATTACGGTGGCCGCAATGGCGTCCAGCTGCAAGCCGTCGCCGGCCAGAGGTTCGCCAACTGTTACCCGGGCAGTCATAATGATTGCTGCAATCGCCGAGATCAGTCCGCTAATCACAAATATTGCTCCTTTGTAGCGATTTACATTGATCCCAGCCAAACGGGCCGCTTCTGCATTCCCCCCAACGGCATATATATTTCGCCCAAATGTGGTATAGTGTAAAAAGAATATAGCTATAGCATAAATAACCCCCATCATCATCACCGGCACTGGAATAAACCAGATATGCCCGGTGCCGAAGAAACGGTAAGCCTGAGTTACTCCTCGTAATATTTGACCATTGGTGTAGAGTAGGGCAAACCCGCGGTATAGAGTCATCGTCGCCAGCGTGGCAATGAATGGGTACATCCGCCCACTGGTGATCAGAAGAGCATTAATAGTACCGAGCAGAGTACCGATTGCCAGCATCACCAGGATGGCAACGGTCATGTTCATCCCCTGTCCCTGCAGTCCTACCGATACCACCCCGCATACTCCCATAATGGAGGCAACCGAAAGGTCTACCCCTCCGACTATCATCGCCAAAGTCATAGCCAAACTCAATAAGGCCAGCACTGCAACTTGCCTGCCTACACTCATTAAATTATCTCCAGTAAAAAAATGCGGGCTCAACAGGCTTCCGATAAATATTAATAGCACTAAGGCGATCCCATTCCGGTACTTGTTCAACAACGACAAAAATATTTTGATAAATCCCGGATTTTGAGACTGAAGACTTTGACATTGCTCGTTATTCATCTGCATTTTTTGAGCCAACCCCAATTCTCCCCCCTGTGGCCAATTCCATTATTTTCTCTTCGGTGGCATCCTCGCGCGGTAGCACACCGGTGATGCAACCCTGACACATTACCAAAATCCGGTCACTCATTCCCAAAATTTCCGGCAACTCGGACGATATCATAATAATGCTGCAATCTTCCCGGCAAAGTTGGTCCATCAGGCGGTAGATTTCTTCTTTCGTTCCTACATCAATACCCCGGGTTGGTTCATCGAAAATAAGTATCTTTGAGCAAGCAAATACCCAGCGGGCAACAAGAACCTTCTGCTGGTTGCCCCCGCTAAGGTATTTTGAAATTTGGCCTAATCCTGGGGTTTTTATGCGAAACCGCTCCACCAGATCCGAAACAGCGGCCGCCTCCATTTTCCGACGCACCACCCCCCAGCGTGAAATCAACTGCAATGCTGAAATGGTCACATTATGATATACCGGAAGTTCCAGGAACAGCCCCAGAGTCTTCCGGTTTTCAGTAAGAAACCCTATTTTACGATCAACCGCATCTTTCGGTGCTTTAAATTTAACCGGGCAGCCCAGAACCTCCACCTCGCCGCTATCAACGCTATCTGCACCAAAGATAGCCCGGGCCAGTTCCGTTCGACCCGCCCCCACCAGACCAGCTATTCCTAGAACCTCCCCCCGCTTAAGCTCAAAACTAATATCCTTAAGCACGTTGCCCCGGTTTAAATTTCGCACCCGCAGCACAACTTCTTCCTGCGCTTTTCGTGGAGGGGGATAATTCTTGCCCAGTTCCCGGCCCACCATCATCTTCACAAGCTCGCCGCGTCCGTCAATTTCATCGATCGGCCTGGAATCGACCAGTTTGCCGTCTTTCAGTACGGTAACGTGATCTGCGATCTCAAAAATTTCTTCAAGGCGGTGGGAAATATAGATGATACCCACCCCTTTAGCAGTGAGATTACGAATAATTTTAAAGAGATTGCGAGTCTCCTGGGGGCTGAGTACAGCCGAGGGTTCGTCTAAGACTATCAGCCGCGCGTTAAATGATATCGCTTTGGCAATCTCGACAAGCTGACAGGTAGCACTGCCCAAATCGGCAATCAAAGCTTGGGGATCCACCTCAATGCCCAGCTTTTCAAAAATGGCTTCCGTCTGCCGGTAAAGAGCTTTCCAATCAACCATCAACCCCCCGCCAGTCCGGGGCAAGCGCCCGAGAAAAACATTTTCAGCCACGTTTAAATAGGGTACCAGCTGATGTTCTTGCTGGACCATGTTGATACCCAAGGCCAGCGAACAGTTCGGATCGTTAATCTGCACTGTATCTCCCTGAACCCGGATCTCACCGGCATCGGCATAATAGGCGCCAATTAATATTTTCATTAGAGTTGATTTTCCAGCGCCGTTTTCACCTACCAGTGCATGGACCCGGCCGGCATAAACATCAAGGTCAACGCAATCTAAAGCATTAACGCCAGGGAACTGTTTCGAAATGCCTTTCATAGACAAAAAGGGGGTGTTAGACATCGTACTCTGTTCCTCCAAGCTTAATTGCGCGTAATTGATAATTTGTATCTGTCTCTAAATTAAATTATAGTGGCAGGTCATACTGTTCACAATGAGGGTTTTATCCAAAAATAGAGAGCGTTTTTCGTACAGTTTGCCTTAAGGACTTTTATTCCTTTAATTTTGGATTAATGAGTTTGGCTGCCCGTATGCCCAGTTGCAAAGTGAGCACCTCTTCGGGATTCTCAAGATCCCAGTGCTTTAGCAGGGAACGGATCCGGTCCAGCCGGTAGATCATGGTATTGCGGTGAATAAAGAGTTGCTGCGCGCCTTTGGTTATATTGCCCTGACACTGGAAATAAACGTCCAATGTGTTTAACAACTCAGCATTAAATTTCCGGTCATACTTCAAGATGCTACCTACTGTATTCTCCACAAATCTCTCCATCTCATTTCCTTTCAAGCCCTCCCTCAAAATATTATAAACCTCGACCTCCTTGTAACCCGATATAAAAGAGTTCTGATCGTGTATCTTGGCGCCGATCTCCAGGGAAATGATGGCGCTTTCACAACTTCTTTTTAACTCCCGGAACGGGGCCGGCCTGCCGTAACCAATGTTAAGCATCAGCTGCGGTAAGATTGCTTTGACATCCTCCATTACCACGGGTATGAAGGATGTAGGATCCCTGTACGCACCCGGAGAGCACGCTACGAAAGCAAAAATGCGGTTTCCCTTCCAGATCGTAACCGCTGTTAAGCCCTGCTTTTCAATGCTGCGGGAAATATGCTTGCCGATCTGATTTTTTAGCATGAGATCATCATCAAAGTATTCCCTGCTGTCATAGCGGCGATCTGAAAAGCGATTAAGCTGAAACACTACGCAGCAGTAACCCAAGTCAGCTTTAAATCCAAGCGCCACCGCCCTGTTCGCCAGTGCGGCGTAAGAATCATAGTTCTCGGACATCAGATCATCCAAAAACTCTGTTTTCAGCCTTTCTGCTGCTTCATCAACGGTCATCTGCCGGAAATAATGCAAAGCAATAATGGTAGCGGCGTGTTCCATGGCCATTTTGTCGATGTCACTAACCTTGCGTGAACGCTCCAGTAAGACGATACGGCCGACGGCGCGGTGATTAACCATGACCTTCACCTCGGCAGATCTCTCCGCCTGTCTTTCCCGCCTGCTTTCATCCTTTAGTTTTGGCAGGAAAAGTTGATCTTCGTCTTTCCCATCAGCGCTCGTTCCGGCCAGAAGCGAACCGGTTTCGTCATAGAGGAATACCGGATTGTCCACCAGTCCTGCCAACGCCTCAATGACATCCTTCACACCCCCGCCTTTTAACGCAACCGTTGTCAAATTTTGGTGTATATCCAGCGATTGCTCTAGTAAGATACTTTTTCGATTCAACATCGCGCCGAGCAACGGAACCATAATATCGGAAAGTGAATGCTCAGGAGGCAGCTCGATTAGGGGAAAATTAGCCCTGTCCGCCGCCTCTACCATGTGTTCCGGACAGAATTCTAAAAAACGCTTCGCTTTAACCGCCAGACCGGCGCATCCCCGTTCATTTAACCCGGAAATAAGTTGTTCTTGGGCAACCGGATCGTCCTTGATCACGTAGGCTGTCGTGAGCAGCAACTCTCCTTCCTTGACCCAGTTGATAATATCGGGCGCATCCATTACATTTACAGAAGTAACCTGCCGCTTCAGGCCTTTCCTTCCCCCGACCAATCTGGCTTTCTGCAGCTGCCCTATTTTTAAAGCATCAAGTACTGTAATCACCGTTTTGCCTCCTTGCCAGACAGGTTTAATAAAGTTTCATGTGTATTATATATGTTATGTAAAATAATGAGAGCAGTCAAGATACATTAGATATGTCACGCGGTTGGACGTTTCTGAATTGGAGACGATTCGGCTAATCTCCGGTATGATCCACCCCACATCTATTTTTTTTATAGCCCTTTTTGGGGGATAAAATATTTCTGCCCCAAAAGAATGCCTGGATATCAAATGCTTCAGAAGTATTCAAGTGCTGCCAGAGTCTTCTCTTTTACACTTTTACTATCCTGCAATTCCGATCTAGGTAAATTGTTGAACCGCATAAACCTTTTTCCTCACCCAGTGGATATTCACGGGAAAACACGGAGGCCATTTTTTCCGTCCCGTGGTTGCCATGGCGGTCCAAAGCCGATGATATTCCCTGGAATTAGTTGTAGGCCGCCAGCTTCTTGCTTTCTGAACAAGACGTTGACGGCCTTCCTTGCTTCGAATGAGACTTTCATTTAACCCGAGTTAGATGATCAACTGGTTTGGCAAACAGTTGTTCCGGTACACCACTTTCCCTTCCTTTAGTACTATCACTCTGGGGGCCAGACGAGTAAGAGCCTCGGTAGCGCTGGGTGCCTGGAAAATAACCAGGTCTGCCTTTGAGCCGGGGCAAAGACCATATTGCTGCAGTCCCAAGGCTTTTGCTCCCCCATAAGTAAGTGTATCGATCAGCTTTTCCTGCTCTTCCGTAGTAAAAAGACGTGCTACATAGAGCAGAATAAAAGCTATTTGCAAAAGATCTCCGTTGCCCAGGGGGCCAAAAGTATCTCGAATATTATCCGAAGCCAAGGCAACATTTATTCCCGCATCCCACAGCATCTTGATCGGCGCAAGGTTGCGGGTGGCCACCGCCGACGGGCAGATCGCCACGTTGATCTTTGCTTCTGCAGTCGCTTCTATAGCTTTTTGAGCTTTTTCCGGCTCAACCGAAGAGAGGGAACAGCAGTGCAAAGCCAGCACCTTTTCCTGAAAACCCAACTTGATTACTCTTTTTGCAAGGTAAGAGAGAAGAAAGTGTTCCGGGTTGCCGGTCTCGTCAGTATGAAAATCGACAGGCACCTCGTACCGCCCGGCGAGGTCCAGGATGGTGTCAATATGCTTCTCCCCATCCGGCTCAATGCTGGTATGACCGCCGACAGCATCTGCACCGAGCCTCAACGCTTCTTCAAGAAGATCCGCTGTTTCTGGTTCCCGCAACACCCCTTCCTGGGCAAATGCGGTCACCTGTAGCGTGATGTAGTCTTTCACCTCTTCGCGTAATTCCAGGAGCGCCTCCAGGCTGGTCAGGCCGACCCGTGGATCAATATCCACATTGGTCCGTATGGCCGTGGTCCCCCCGGCGATTGCACGGTTGATCACTTTAAGGCTCCTGGTGCGCACATCAGCGCCGGTAAATTCTTTTTTAAGCTGGCGGGTCCACTCCACCTTTTGTGCCGGTGTCCCGTCCTGGTAAGGACGCAGTTCTGTCAGGTACGACTTGTCCAGATGCATATGCGCATCGACCAAACCGGGTATAACCGTTCCGCCGCCGACCTCGATTACCGCAGCACCCGGGACATCCTGTTGATCGCCCACACTGGCAATTAATCCGTTCTCGATCACCAGATCACAGGGTTTTTCCCGATCCGGCAATTTGATGTTACGGATAACAAGTTTCAATACAATTCCCTCCAAGCTTAGTCTACTCTAACAATAAGCGAAACCAGGTTGCTACCCCGGGGACCCTGGTGTTCCCAACCGGCGGAAGCGAGGATCATGGTGTCTCCGATAACCGCACCGGCAATGGCATTAATAACCGCTTTGGCCATGATACCGGAGTAACCGGACAGGAAGTCGGATCCCATGGTGTGTCTCCGGTTGCGACAGTGCGGTAGAGCGTTCGCGCCTGCATTGATAAACAGGTTGACAATGCGATCCCGGTCCTCCTCCACCACCTGGCCGTCCTCAATACGAATACCTGCTTTTCTGAAAGCAGTGTACAACCCGGGAAGATCAAGCTGATCCTGCATCACGCTGTTGCTGACCACGTAGTTGCTGACAGATTCAGTCGTGTTGCCGAACAAAACTACCTTGCACCCGATCTGTTCATTGCCGGCCGAAGTGGAACCGACTTTAGTATACAGGTCCCAGTTTTTACAGATAACATCGTTGGTAATCTGGGATTCTTCAATCTCACCCAAGCCCAGGGCCACCCCCAGAGCTGAAGCGCCTTTGGACATATTACCGGCCTCAGCAAAATTAGTGCTAACCACGGTTTTATTGCGGCTCAGGGCATCTTGAACCCGGGCGGGAGTCAGGTTTGGACATTTTACTTCTACCAGACCGACATCGGCGGGATCCTTAATCTTTGCTTTTTTCATCGCCGATTTGACCGCATCCGCAACGAGATGAATCTGTATGTTGCGGCCTATCTCCTCGGGCTTAAGCGGCCGGGTGACCTCAATGCCTACTGCCAGCCTTTTCTCAGTTCCGGGTTCTCCTGATACTTCTTTTTGCGTGATCACTGTGTAATGAGGACACATAATCCCGCCGGTCAGACCGATCATCAGCATGGGGATGCGATCAAATATTTGCGATCTTTCCAAACCAAGTTTTTCGGAAAGCAAAAGTTCAAAGCACAGTTGGGAATAACCCCGGGCATAACCGTCTCCTTCGGTTTGGGCAATGATGGCTATAATCTCTTCCGGGACACACTTCCCAGATTCAATTAAATTTTTCAATGCCGATACGTCGTCAGGAGAATTCATCGGCAATCTAAAAACTTCAGTTTTCAGCATTTATTTCACCCTTTACAGTTATATATTTTACTTGATACCGCCCGGTTGAGAGCTGCAACTCCGGCAAAGATCACCTCCTTTTTGCTCAGGTCTATCCGGGCATAGGAATGGTGACAACACCTGCAGAAAAAGCCCGATACCAAAGAGGATCAATCCGGGCCACTTCCACCATGTTTCAAAATTCCAGGAAGCTTTATACAACAGAGGAAAAGCTACTAAAATCAAGACGGCGCTTAAATTTTGTAGACAGCTACCATCAATTTTAGCTTTTTTCATAATTACTGCCCCTTTTTTAACATGGTTAACTGAGATAATAAATCAGTAAAATGATACCGGCCAAAAAAGCACCAATCAGCGACAAGGGCAGCACTTTTCGGAGAACCTTGCCTTCACTGCCCAAAATGGCCGCAGTGGTAGTCCCCAGGATGATATTTCCTGGAGAAATAGTATTACCCATAGCGCCGCCGCCGGTCTGCGCACCCAGAATGGGGGCGATGGCGATCCCCAGTATATCGGCGGTGGTACGCTGAAAGTCAGCAAACAAAATGTTTGAAGCCATATTGCTGCTGGTTATGAAAGCGCCGAGCACGCCAATGAATGGAGAAAATAAAGGAAAGAGGGCGGCAGTTGCCCGGGCTGTTCCCTGGGCCAGGACCATAGTCAAACCGGCAGACTGCATCACCTGAGACATCGCCACCAACGCTACCACCGCAATGGTGGAAGGGATCAGCTGTACCGTGGTACGTGCAAAGATACGACTCACCTGGCCAATATTGATTGTCTTAGCCTTCAGGAAAATTGCCAACCCCCCAAGCGCTCCCACCAATAAAAATGTTCCGGAGTGCGTGAACACGGTAATGGGAGAATAAAGGGCTTCAGCCGGTGTAGATACACTCAGGCTGGTTGCGGTAGCTGGGAAGGACAGGCCTATTTTCCAGAACGACAGGGCATTTTTAATCGGGGTGATAACCAGGACTAACAGAGTGACCGCGGTCAGGATGTAATAAGAGGCAAGTGCCCGGTGCATCCCCAGTGAGCTGACATTTTCATCCTGAACAATCGTCCGCTTCCGGTCCATGATCTCGCTGTCCGACAACAGATAGAGTTTCCGGTAAAGAGGCAGACGACCGATTAGGTAGACCAGACCCAGGGACAGGCTGGAGACTAGAAAATTGGCAAGAGTCGGATTGATCTGGGTCAGAAGCATCTGTCCACCGCCGTGCACGGTCGATATTATCAGAATGACAGGCAGCCCCATTTTCACTGCCGGCCGGCGGCCGTAAAACCAGGCAATACTGACTCCGGCAATTATGTTGAAAATCCAGGTAAAAAGTGCCGCCCAAAGAGCGGTCTCGTACAGTTCGCCGCCAGAAAGGCCGGCGTTTAATACAAGGGCATCCCAGGCCACTGCAAGCGTTCCAAAAGTGTTGGCCCAGGCGTGCCCGACAAGTGGTATGACCACAGCCCACAGGGGCTTTACCCCCATACCCACCAGTAGAGGAGCTCCCACGGCTACCGGAACACCAAATCCGGTAATTCCCTGCAGGAAAGAAACAAAAACCCAGCCTACTGCAAATATCTGCAGCAATTCGTTGGGTGAGAACTGCACCAGTGCGTGCCGCAATGTTTCAAAAGCCCCGGCTTCCTGTGATACTTCGTAAATCAGGATCGCCGGCCAAATTATGGTCAGGATTGTCAACGCACTCCAGGTCCCTTTGGTGATGGCATTCGTCAGCACCTGCCCGTCGGCGCCAAACAGAAACAGGGAGACCACCACCGCCAGACCCAGGCTCACCGGTGCAGCCTCGGCCGCTCCCCGACGGAAGCCAATCATGATAATCAACAACGCCGCTATCGGAGAAACAGCGGCCAGCCAGTAACCTAATGTAACAGGCAGACTCATTATTTGGATCCCTCGTCTTGTCCAATATCTAGTTCTTCTGAAAGAGCCAGAAGAGCATCGTGGAACAACACCATGGGCAGGCGGCTGATTCCTGCTCCAACCATGCCGTGTCCCGCCTCACGATGAGCCACCGCCGTATGGATCGAGGGCACGATGCCCGTTTCTACAACCTTGAGTACGTCGATTCCAGTCGGTGCACCCCTCATATTTAGCGTAGGAACTGCATAATGCGGCGATTCGCCCACGGTTATTTCGTACATGTCATTGGTGGAATCCATTGATGCTTGGAAAGAGTCGGCACCCAAAAAGGGAACAATGGCCGGAGAAGCGGCTATAACCATGCCTCCCAAGCCGATGCATTCCACGATGGCGCTGTCTCCAAGGTCGGGGCATGCATCCTGCGGGCCATATCCAGAAAAGAAGAGGGCTTCCACTTCCGGCGAGGGTGCCGTAAACCAACGGTCGCCGAGACCGCTTACTCTGATACCAACATCACGGCCGTTGCGAGATATGGTGGTTACCACAGAAGAGCCTTTGATATTGTGGGCTGCATCCATCGTCGCTTTTGCCGCGGCCATGCCAAAATTTAAAAAGAACTGGTCGTTGCCCCGTGAGAGAAAGTTAAGGATTGCTTCGCCTTCGGAAGGCTTTTCCGCCGCCGCAACCACTTCTAGAGCCAGTTCCCGGAATAGCAGACAGGTGGAAGCATGATTTCTCATATGCATTTCATCGCCCATGTTTAGCGCTTGCGAGATGATGCTGCGCAAATCGATCCCCCCAACCCGGTTGACAACGCGGGCTAGAATAGGTGCCAGCACCTTTTCAATCCACTTAAGATGTTCCACTACCGGCGAGCCATATGCTCCAAAACGCAGCACCTGCCCCATTCCTTCGTTGATAGTGCTATAGGCATAATTACCCGCAGCCTGGTTTTCGATCACCGCTAACGGCATGGAAGCGGTGATTATCCCCGTCATCGGTCCGACTGCGCCACGCTCATTGCAGGGTTGAAAGTGCAACATGGGCGCCAGCTTTACGGCCTCCGATTCACTACCCGCAAGGCCTTCATAAAGAATCGCTCCGATCACGGCACCTCTCATCGGGCCGCACATCTGCTGCCATGTCACTGGCGGACCGGCATGCAGGATGGTACGGTCGTCCAAACCCAACACATCGTGGGCAGGCTTGACATCGATCCAAACCGGCCGGGAGTTAACGATAATCTCCAATGCCTTTTTATTACTGGCGCTGACATTAACCGTCATCTCGGAAGTCTCCTTTTCTGTTAATATTTTGAGGTGCCTTTTTCAACCAGAGCCTCCAGGGCGGCCACAAAACACTGCATGGGCGGCCGCACCACTCCGGCTCCAACCTGACCGACACCGGGTTTATTGTGAGCAATACCGGTATTAATTATAGGAAGGATCCCAGTCTCAACCACACGGCGGACATCTATTCCCGTTGGAACTCCGGCAAAGTCCAGTTCGGGTATACGAAAGTAAGGACTCTGCCCGACAGCGATTTCCATCATTTCATAAGTAATTGCTTCGGCATCCTTCGCTTTACCGGTGCCGACAAAGGCCACCACCGCCGGCGAGGCTGCCATGGCCAGTCCTCCCAATCCCACGGTTTCAACAATGCTGCTGTCGCCCATATCGGGATTGGCGTCCTCCTGGCTGTAGCCGGGGAAAAACAGCCCTTGAGGGGTTTCCACCGGCGCGGTGAACCATTGATCTCCGAGACAGCTGACTCGAATACCAAAATCTGTCCCGTTGCGCGACATTGCTGTAACCACAGTCGACCCGGGTATGTTCGCGGCAGCGTCAGCCATCACTTTGCAGGCCGCCATTGCCAGATTCAAGAAAAACTGTTCATTGCCGGATATAAATTCAACCACTTCGACCAGAGTTTTCTTTTCAATTGAGGCGCCAACCAATCCCGGTGATATGGAACGTAAAAACAAGCTGCTGGCGGCCACGTTACGCTGGTGCATTTCATCTCCCATGCACAGCGCCTGGGCCATGATTTGCTTTAGGTCGATGGGGCGCCTGTGAAGCGCCTGCTTAATAGCCGGCGCCAGAACCCCGGCCATCCATTTCTGGAGCGCGATCACTTCATGATCGTTGGCCCCGAAGCGCATTACCTTGCCCAGGCCTTCATTTATGGTTGAGTAGGCACGCCTGCCGCTTGAACGGCATACCACTTCAAAAAGTGGCATGCTGCGCGAGATGATACCGGTCATCGGGCCTACCGCCCCCATTGAATGGCAGGGCGCAAAGGTGACCCGTCCGTCCGAGGCCATCGCCCAAGCCTCTTCTTCACTGCTGGCCTTTTCTTCAAATAAGATAGCGCCAACGATCGCAGACTGCAGCGGTCCGCACATTTCCTCCCACTTCAGCGGCGGACCGGCATGCAAAAGATGGCGCGTGCCGAGAGACGGAAATACTTCATGGGCATATTTAATATCGGTAAGTACCGGTTGAGATTCAGTGATCCGTTTAAAGGCCTCGAGATTGCTCTGATCGGTGCTCATTGTCTTCCTCCATTATGTTGTCATTTAAATTTTATAATTGCTTCTATATTCTTTACCCTTAGACTTCATAAGCTATTTACTTTTTTATCCTTTTCAAGAGTTCAACAAGACGGGGTTCCCCTCCTGCGGGAGGTTTCCAATCAACATGGATTACCGGTGCACCCTGCTGATTTAGGGCCTGAGCAAATGCGGAAATGCCAATATTGATTGCCTTGATCTCATCCGGAAGAACAGTGCCTGTCTGCTTTTGCTGTTTACCAACCATCGTTTTACCTCCTTGTAATAACCTCTGCAGCAGCCCGGGCAGCCCCTGCCGCTGTTTTATAGACCACCGCTCCGGCTTCCCGCAAACGCCTGGCCTGCTCGTTGTAATCTTGTATGTCATCCGGGGTACCCAGCAAGGATATAATTACAGGCACAGAAAATCCTTTTTCAGCGCTGAGAAAGCGCGCTTTGTTGATAGCGGGGACCAACTCTCCAGCCGGATCTGGATGAGAACCATATCCGAGAACCACATCCATCAAGATACAGCCCACCCGGGGATCGGCCGCTTCTTGCAGCAGCCGCTCCACCCTGACGGTGAAATCGAACATCGGATGCGGCCGCCCGGTCGTGAAATAGTCTTCACCCATATCGACCAGGGTGTGCTCAAACGAATTTTGGGGATCGGCCAGTTCTTTATGAATGCCATAAGGCACATTGGTAAAGCAGGAACCGAGCTTTTCTTGCACTGTCATCAAGGCTTCTGTCATTAGTGTGCCGCCTGAAAAAAGACCGCGCAGATAACACCGCTCCGGGGGAAGCTTGGGTATATCTACAGCGTTGTCCTGACTGATCAGTTTTTCCGGATTCTTTATTCCCGCAAGGCGGGCTGCAGTTAGAGCGGCTTTCTCCAGGCTGCTCTCCAGGTAGACATTGCGGTTTGCGTTCAACCGCTGTTCTCCCAAAAACACTGCCACGACCGGCCTGTTCATGGAAGAGGCCACTTCCAAAACCTGCTGCGAGACGGATTCTTCTCCCGCTTTCGCCACCAGCAGAATCACTTCTGTTTCCGGATCGTTCTCCAAGAGCTGCAAGGCCTGCCGGGTCATCATTGCATCAACACCGGGCTTGAAATCCCGGCCTCCGACACCAATGCCGTGGGATACCCCCAAGCCCAACTCGTGAAGAATTACACTGACCTCTTGCAATCCGGTACCTGCTGCAGCCACGATGCCCACCGGTCCGCGGCGAACAGCGTTGGCAAAACCGAAGCCGATACCGTTTAAGTAAGCTGTTCCACAGTCGGGCCCCATCAGAAGCAGTCCTTTTTCCCGGGCCATCTTTTTCAGTTCTACCTCGTCTTTCAGTGAAACATTGTCGCTGAAGAGAAATACATGCAAGCCCCGGTTAAGTGCCTTTTCAACTTCGGGCCGGGCATAAATTCCGGGGATGGAGATCAGCACCAGGTTGGCATCGGGTAAAGTGCGCAGGGCGGTCTCAAAGGTGCGCACTGTTCTGGTTTGATCGGTGGGAACTGGCCTTTCAGCAAGCAGCTTCTCTGCTATTTCCAGGCAAAATTGCGCTGACTGCTCATCCTTCGCCAGGACGGATATAATCAAATCAGAAGCCTGAGCGGCTTCCCCCTCCGCAGTGAGCAAAGCGGCATCGGACAGAATCTCCTTGTTCGGCCCGGTTCCCATCATTGCTGCAGCCCTGTCAACGCCGCTTAACTTTGAAAGTTTGCTTGATATTTTCATCAAGGTAGCTGAGTCGTAATAAGTGTTCTTTTTTATAATCGATTTAAGTATTTGCACTGCTGAAACCTCCTGCCTGGTTCTTGATTCACCCGGGGCAAGCAGCACTGCTGCTCTCGCCTGATACTTTGAGAGAAAGATGAATTCCGGCCAGCATGTCGCTTCCGGAGGAATGGCCGCAGCCGGCCAATGCGGCTACAGCCTTACGTATTTTTTCTTCTCCGGCAACCGCACTCTCCAGCGCATCTTTTACCATAGGGAAAATGTACCCGTCAGCCAGTAGTTCTAATAATGAAGCACTGAACTCGGTTGATTCGGCACGTGCATAAGCTGCTATCCGCCGGGTCAAGTCCTGTATTTGAAGGCTGGGAAACCTGCCCCGCCCAATTAAAGAAAGAGACAGCTCTGAAGCCAGTAAACCGTAGCAAAAATCATCCCCCGCAGGTGTAAGACCGGGCCCAAGCGCCACCGCCGCGTAAAGGTACGGCTTCAACTGTTCCAGACTTGAAGCCCGCAAAGCGCTCAGAGCACCTTGTGCTATTTTCCGTGCTCGGCGGCGGAGGAACTGCCCCAGGGTTCCGCCTGGCTCTGACTGTGATAACAGATCAAAGATGCTTCTGTCTCCAGTTAGTTCCAGGTAATGTTCAATAACACGGCTTACTCCGGCAGCGGCATCACGGCTGCCGGGAAAGGGGGGAATCCGGCAGGGGGGCGAAATTAAAAAATCATCCAGCCCCAGCCGGATTACGGTCCGGCCTTGGATATCAAGAACAGCCAGGCAGGAATAACCTGAGAAGTCCCTGCCGGTAATCTTCATGCCCGGACGGCATTGTTGCCTTAACTCGTTGAAATCGTTCTCGCCGACCAGGCATGTCATCGGACCAACCGGCTCGTTAGAATGTAAGGCCAACAGCTTACCGTTAATCTTGAAATTTATGGTCTTCGCAAAACATGAATGAACATAACCCTTTGCCCTTTCAATAGGGCTGATATGAAGCAGGGCGGCTTCATCTATCTCTTGCATCCTGGCATCAATCCAGTTCATCCTTTTATCATTTTGCTCTCGCAATGATCGCACCACTCATTTTTTTTAATTAATTATAGCTAAAGTTTTTTTAAACTACATCGGGGCAAAAACCGAAAAAAGGGATGCATTTTTGTGCAAAACTTCTAGGTTTTCTCGGTTAATAATGAAAAAATGTTTTTGATGAGTGCCAGCAGGGTGAATAAGGATGTTTATTTTTCTGGAATAATGTAAAATCTGCTTCTGTTTGAAACCACAGCCTGGATGAGGATGGAACCCCGTATCGGGCCCCGCCCCTACGCCTACATGCGACACGCCCTCTTCAAGAATATACGGGCGGGCTTGGAAGCCCGCCCCTACGGCTATCC
>LSQX01261478.1_pt1 | contig 19927 bp, 17 predicted proteins | sample 654561 | NCBI WGS metagenome assembly LSQX01 (sample SAMN04489861, study PRJNA283612) | anaerobic digester metagenome | isolation source: 4 biogas reactors fed with cattle manure at either 37C or 55C with and... | place: Denmark: Kongens Lyngby | collected 2014
GGGGGAGAAGAGGGGCGGTTTGTTTGGGGGATTGGCGGCGCGGAAACCAACCGCGGTTCTTTCTGTTCTGCCGCTTGGAGAACGACCCTCGCGTACTAAAGTACTGCGAGGGATCGTCCGCCAAGCGGCATCTCCAGAAACTCCCGCGGTTATTTCCGCGTGAAAACCCCGCCAATCCCCCAAATAAACCGCCCGCTGCCATCCCGCAGGCGCGGGACGGACGGCAATCGGCGATTGGGCCTGATTATGCTGGGGCTATATGCGGCGGCAAGACGCTTATTTTGCCGGGAAAGCCCCCTCGTTTGTTCAAAATCCTTTGCCGCATGGCCACGGGGCGCTGACGCGCCATAGGTGGATGTGGGGCGTGGTTGGCGCGAAAAGGGCGGGAGGGGGCGGTGTGGGGGGACAGGGGATGACGCCGTGAGACCGTGACGCCGTTTTTTTGGGGGACATGGGGGACGGGCGGTGACTTGTGACACCGTTTTTCGGGGGCGGGCAGAGTTGGGGCGGGGGGAAGGGGGTTTGGGGGTCGCGCGCGTACACTTTTTTTGATTACTAGGGCGGTTTGACGCTTGACAGGCGGGAGGGGATAGGTCAACTATGTGCGAGTTTCTGACTGAGAGCTATTTTTGTAGTTTTGTACAAGTAAAGTAGGAAAGAGCCCAGATGTTTAGCTGGCTTTTAGGTTATTTTTCGAACGATATCGGCATAGATCTCGGCACGGCCAATACCCTGGTGTATGTGAAGGACCGTGGGATCGTGCTGCGCGAGCCGTCGGTGGTGGCGATCCAACAGGGGTCCAACCGCGTGCTGGCCGTGGGCGAGGAGGCCAAGCGGATGCTGGGCCGGACTCCCGGAAATATTGTGGCGATTCGTCCGATGAAAGCCGGCGTGATAGCAGATTTCGAGGTGACCGAGGCGATGCTGCGGTATTTCATCCGCAAGGCGCACAATCGCAAGTGGGTGGTACGTCCGCGGATCATCATTTCGGTTCCGAGCGGAATCACGGAGGTAGAAAAGAGAGCGGTCAAGGACTCCGCCGGCCATGCGGGCGCGCGGGAGGTCTATTTGATCGAGGAGCCCATGGCGGCGGCCATCGGCGTGGGCCTTCCGGTTCAGGAACCGGCGGGCAACATGATTGTGGACATGGGCGGGGGCACCACGGAAGTGGCGATTATCTCGCTGGCCGGAATCGTGTTGGCCCGGAGCGTCCGCGTGGGTGGCGACGAAATGGACGAGGCGATTGTCCAATATCTGAAACGGGTCTATAACCTGATGATTGGCGAGCGGACGGCGGAGGAAATCAAGGTGACGATTGGTTCCGCCTATCCCCTCGGCGAGGAAGTGAGCATGGAAGTGAAGGGCCGCGACCTGGTGGCGGGCCTGCCCAAGACGCTCACGATCACCTCCGAGGAGATCCGCGAGGCGCTGCAGGAGCCGGTGACGGCCATCATCGAGGCGATCCGGATCACCCTCGAGCGCTGCCCGCCGGAATTGTCGTCGGACCTGGTGGACCGGGGCATTGTGCTGGCGGGGGGCACGTCGCAACTGCGGGGCATGGACAAGCTGCTGGCGGAGCAGACTGGTTTGCCGGTGCATGTGGCCGAAGACCCGGTGAGCGCGGTGGCCGAAGGCACCGGCGTGGTCTTGAACGAGCTGAACTTCCTGCGCCGGGTCTCGCAGAGCGCCTGACCGGCCGCGGGGCCGCCGCCCGTCTCCCATTCTCTTTTCATCTCTTCCGGGGTCCGCGTGAAAGGACGCTCAGGATTGAGCCGGATGAGACATGAAGGATCGTAGATGGATAGCGCTTTGCGCGATCGGGTTGATCGTGCTGGCGATACTGAATCTGCCGGATACGGCCTCGCTGCGGGTGAAAGGGGCGGTGCGCGATGGCCTGAGCCCGCTGCAGGGGGCGCTGCGCGGAGGGGTGCGCGAAGTCCGCGAAATTATTCGTTATGTGCGGGGGATCGGGGATCTGGCGCTGGAGAACCGGGCGCTGTTTGAAGAGATTGTCTATTTGCGCGGCGAGGTGCGCGTGGCGCGCGATTTGGAGCGGGACAACCAGATGCTGCGCGAGCTGCTCGGGTTTTCGCGGCGGTTTCCCACCCGGCTGATTAGTTGCGAGGTGATCGGACGCGACAGCACGGGCTGGTGGCAGACGGTGCGTTTGGACAAGGGGGCGGAGTCGGGCGTGGCGGAGGATCGCGCGGTGATCACGCCGGACGGTCTGCTGGGGCGCACGGTGGCGGTGTCGGACGAGACGGCCGACGTGCTGCTGCTGTCGGACCCGACGTGCAAGGTGTCGGTGCGCGTGGCGCGCTCGGGGGTGCTGGGCATCATGACCGGGCTGGGCGGGGCGCCCGGCGAGCAGCCGGCCTGCCGCATGGACTATATGGGGCTGACGGCGGATATTCAGGAGGGCGACGAGATTGTGACGTCCGGGCTGGGGGGTGTCTTTCCCAAGGGGCTGGTGGCGGGGCGGGTGACGCGGGTGGAGGTTGCGGCGGATGGGCTGTACCGGACCGCGTTTTTGCAGATCAACGCGGACCTGGGGCGGGCGGAGTATGGATTTGTGGTGGCGACCGACGCGGATTTGCAGGCGGCGGCGAAGGGCCTGACCGAGGAGCTGACCGGGACGAAGACGGATCTGCTGGGGGAGAGCGCGCCATGACGCTGCTGTCGCTGCTGTTCTGGCTGCTGGTGGGCGGCACCTTCCAGGTACTGATGCCGGCCTGGCGTTACATGGGCCAGCCGGCGTTCCCCTTTGTGCTGGCGGTGGTGCTGTACGCGGCCATGAGCAAGAAGTCGCGCTATTTTGTAATAATGGCGCTGCTGGGCGGGATTCTTGAGGACTCGCTGAGTTTGGCGCCGCTGGGCTTTTCGGGGTGCGCGCTGCTGGCGGCGGGGGGCGTGGCCACGCTGCTGCGCGCGGACTTTTTCACGTTCCGGGCCACGGCCGTCAGCGTGCTGGGCGCGTTCTGCACGGCGGTGGCGACGGGGGTGATGGCGATCCTGCTGCATGTGAAGGGGCTGATCGTGCTGACGCCGGCGGAAACGGGCTGGCGGATGCTGGGTTCGGCCCTGCTGGGGGCGATTGTGGTGCCGGTGATGTTCCGTCTGATGCAGGCGCTGGAACGGCGGCTGGGCATGCGCGAGGAGATGGTCTGATGCCGCGTCGCCGCCCGTCCAAACCGGAAGTGAACGTGCTGCGCCTGCTGCTGCTGTGGTTCATCATGATGGGCCTGCTGGGCACGCTGGTGTACCGCCTTTGGAATCTGCAGGTGGCCCAGGGGATGGAGTTTCAGCGGCGTCTGGTGAAGCAGAGCCTGCGCAGCGTGCGCCTGCCGGGGAGCCGCGGGCGCATTCTGGACGCGCGCGGGGAGGTGCTGGCGGGGAACCGGCCGAGCTATTGCGTGTCGCTGCACCTCGAGGAGTTCCGGCGGTCGGGAGGGACGGCGCGCACGGTGGATCATGTGATGGATACGCTCTATCGCCTGGCGGAGGCGATGGACCGTCCGCTCGAGTTGCAGCCGCGCGACGTGCGGACGCATCTGGGGCGGCGCACGCCCCTGCCGCTGGTGGCCTGGCGCGATCTGGACGAGGAGGCGGTGGCCCGCTTTGTGGAACACGCCCACCAGCATCCCGGCACGGCGCTTACGATCGAGTCGGTGCGGGAATATCCGTTTGGCCCGCTGGCCTGCCACACCCTCGGCTATGTCGGGCGCGCGGCGGATGATCAGTCGCCCCAGGCCGGCAGCGAGCCGGAGCAGTTCCATTATTATCTGCCGGAGGTGGCCGGCCGCTCGGGCGTCGAGAAGCGGTTCGACGGCGTGCTGCGCGCGGCGGACGGCGGCAAGATCGAGGTGCAGGTGGATGTGGCCGGGTTCAAGTTTGACGAGGTCTCGCGCCGGGATCCGGGCCAGGGCAGCGACATCGAACTGGCGCTGGATGTGCGCGTGCAGCGGGCGGCCGAGGCGGCGCTGGAAGGGGAGAAGGGCGCGGTGGTGGTGATGGACCCGCGCAATGGCGACGTGCTGGCGCTGGCCAGCGCGCCCGGATTCGACCCGAACGATTTCGTGCCCGTGCTGGCCAGCCGGCTGTGGAATCAGTTGCTGGGCGACGAGCGTCGTCCGCTCTACAACCGGGCCACCGCCGGCGAATATGCGCCGGGCAGCACCTTCAAGCTGGTGACGCTGCTGGCGGCCATGGAGAGCGGCCGGGTGCCGCCAAGCACGCGGTACAGCTGCCCCGGCTTTCTGGACCTCGGACGCACGCGTTTCCGCTGCTGGCAGCACTGGGGTCATGGCAGTCTGGACGCGCAACACGCGATCCGCTATTCCTGCAACGTGTATCTTTATCATGCCGCGCTGCACTGCGGGGCGGAGGCGGTGCAGGAGATGGCCCGGGCCTGCGGGTTCGGGCAGACGACCGGGGTGGGGCTGGACTTCGAGCGGCCGGGGCTGGTGCCGGACAATGTGTGGAAGCGCCGCGAGCGGCACGACAGTTGGCGGGACGGCGACACCTGCAACTTGTCGATCGGCCAGGGCGCGCTGTTGGTGACGCCGATTCAGCAGGCGGTGTACGCCGCCGCGCTGGCCAATGGCGGGACGCTCTGGCGGCCGCGCCTGGTGCGCCGTGTGGTGAATGCCAACGGTCAGGGCAAGGAGATCCCGCCCACGCGGATGCCGGACGGCCCCCGGTGGTCGTCGGCGAATGTGCGCGTGGTGCGCGAGGGGATGCGCGACGCGGTGAACGCGCCGGACGGCTCGGGCAAGCGGGCGGCGGTGCCGGGCGTGGTGGTGGCGGCCAAGACGGGCACGGCGGAATATGGCGCGAAGGGGAGCGGCCTCAAGCTGGCCTGGCTGGTGGCGTTTGCGCCGTTTGATTCGCCGCGCTACGCGGTGGCGCTGGTGATCGAGGAGGCGGTGAGCGGCGGCACTACCGCCGCGCCGCAGGTGCGGCAACTGCTTGCGCGTATGTTTGAGGAGCTGGAGGGGTTGGAACTTTCTCGCCCGGAGGCCGTGGCGCGGCCACCGGCGACCGGGGCGCCGGGGGGGGGGGCGGCATGAAGAAGCGCGTTCAGGCCTGGTGGCGCGTGTGGCTGGCGCAGGATTTTCTGGCCTTGTTGACGGTGGCCGGTTTGCTGGCCACGGGGCTGGCGTTCGTTTACAGCGCGTCGTGGCGCGGGGAAGAGATCGGGCTGGCCGGGGCGTGGTTTTCGCGCCAGGTCTGGTGGGTGCTCTATGGAATTGTGGCGGCGCTGGTGATGACGGCGGTGGATTACCGCTTCTGGCTGCGCCATGCCTGGTGGCTGTATTTGGCGAGCGTGGTTCTGCTGGCGCTGGTGCTGCCGTTGGGCACCCGGGTGTTTGGCGCGGCCCGCTGGCTGAACGTGTTCGGGGTGCTGTTGCAGGTGTCGGAGTTTGCCAAGCTGGCGCTGGTTCTGGTGCTGGCCCGGGTGCTGGGGGGGGGGGCCATCCAGCCGAACTCGCTGGCTATGGTGGTGGTGGCGGGGTTGATCGCGGTGGTGCCGTTTGTGTTGATTGCGGCCGAGCCGGACCTGGGCACCGCGGCGGTGCTGGTTCCCACCATTGTGGTGATGCTGCTGGCGGCGGGCGCGCCGTTCCGCTGGCTGGCGGCCATCGCCCTGCTGGGAGCGGGCGGCGCGGCGGCGATTCTCTCGCCGCTGGGCAGCCTGATTCTCAGCGAGTATCAGCGCGAGCGCATCCTGACGTTTTTGGATCCCTCGCGCGATCCGCTCGGGGCGGGCTGGAATGCCATCCAGTCGGCCATTGCGGTCGGCTCCGGCGGGGTGGGCGGCAAAGGATTTTTAAATGGGACGCAGAACGTGCTCGGTTTTTTGCCGCGCACGGTGGCGCCCACCGACTTCATCTTCCCGGTTTTGGCCGAGGAGAAGGGGTTTGTCGGGGCAAGCCTGCTTTTGCTGGGCTTTGCGGTCTTGCTGACGTGCTATATTCGCACGGCGTGGACCGCCAGGCATCCGGCGGGCAGCTTGCTGGTAACTGGAATCGCCGGGCTGGTTTTCGCCCACGTGTTCATCAATATCGGCATGACCATCGGGCTGTTGCCGATCACCGGGCTGCCACTGCCTTTTGTAAGCAGTGGCGGCTCGTTCATGTTGAGCACGCTGGCGGGATTCGGTCTGGTTCAAAGTGTGCATGTGCGCCGGGCCCGGCGCGAGGTGAACAATGTTTGAATGGTTAAAGAAAATGGGACTACGGAAAACAAACAAGTATGAAATCATTGTGAATTCCGAGAGCTTGGAGACCCGGGTGGCCATCATGGCCGAGGGTCATCTCGAAGAATTCTTTGTGGAGCGGCCGACCGAGGAACGGATTGTCGGCAGTATTTACAAGGGTCGCATCCAGAACATCGAGGATGGGTTGCAGGCCGCGTTTGTGGACATCGGGTTAAAGAAAAACGCGTTTATCCACTATTGGGACATGATTCCGGAAGACGCGGCCCGGCTCGAGGCCGAGGAGGGGGTGGCGGTGGCCCGCGCCCGTAAGAAAAAGGCCCAGCCGGGCGAAATGGCCAAGCTGTTTCCGCCGGGCAGCGAGATCATTGTGCAGGTGACCAAGGGCCCCATCGGGACCAAGGGTCCGCGGGTGACCGCCAACTTCAGCATCCCCGGGCGTTATCTGGTGATGATGCCGGGCAGCAAGCTCAAGGGGGTGTCGCGCAAGATCGAAAGCGAAACGGAGCGCGAACGCCTGAAGAAGGTGCTAGGGCGGCTGCCGCTCCCTGCGGGCATCGGACTGATCATCCGGACCTCGGCCGAGAACGTGCGCGCGACCAGTTTTGTGCGCGATTTGCGCGGACTGCTCGACACGTGGCAGAGCATCGAGGACGGGATCAAGAACAAGTCCGCGCCGGCTTGCCTGTTTCACGAGCCGGACCTGGTCGAGCGCACCGTGCGCGACTGCCTGACCGAGGATGTCGGCCGCATCGTGATTGATTCGCGCGAGACGTTCGAGCGGATCCGTGACATGACCACGCGCATCTCGCGCCGGGTCAAAAACCGGGTCAAGTTTTATGACGGCGCGCAGCCGATTTTTGATTATTTCGATGTCGAGCGGCAGCTCGAGAACGCCTTCCGGCGCAAGGTGTGGCTCAAGTCCGGCGGTTATCTCATCTTTGACGAGACCGAGGCGCTGGTGGCCATTGATGTGAATACGGGGCGGCACAAGGGCGGCCAGACGCAGGAGGAGAGCATCCTGCAGGTCAACATCGAGGCCGCGGCCGAGGTGGCCCGCCAGTTGCGCCTGCGCAACATCGGCGGGCTGGTGGTGATTGACTTCATTGACATGAAGTCGCGCAAGAACCAGAACGCGGTCTATCGCGCGCTGAAGGAGGCGTTGCAGACGGACAAGGCCCGGACCAATGTGCTGCCGGTGTCCTCGCTGGGGCTGGTCGAAATGACCCGGCAGCGGATGGAGGAGAGCCTGCTGGCGTCGAACTTCATGGACTGCCCCTATTGCCACGGGCACGGCAAGATTCTCTCGACGCTCAGCATCAGCGTGCGCATTCAGCGGCGTATTCTCGAGGTGATGAAGAAGCAGTCCGAGAGCAGCGAGCTGCCCCTGCGCATTGCGGTGAATCCCAAAATCATGGAGCGTTTGCGCAGCGAGGACGAGCAGGTGCTGATTGATCTGGAGAAGAAGTGCGGCACGCGGCTGACGTTTGTCAGCGACAGCAATCTGCACGTGGAGGATTTCCGCATTTTCCATGGTCAAAGCGGCCAGTTGCTCTACAGCGATTCCGAGCAGGCGCAGGCGGCGGCCCGCGCGCCCAAGAAGTAGGCAGGCGGCCGGGAGCGGGGGGGGGCGGTCAGCAAATGCGCGGGAGCTGCTCGCCGGAGGGGGCGAGGAGTCGGCGGAGGGTTCCCAGCGCGGTGCGCGCGGCGACGGCGCCGCCGCGCCCGCCCACCCGGCCGATGAGCGCGGCCCGCGCCGAGACCTCGTGGCGGCGCAGGCAGGCGAGGGCGGCGTCGGCCTGATCGTGCGGCAGGAAGATTGCCGCGCAACCCTCGTTGGGCACGAAGAGGGGGTCGAAGCCCAGCAACTCGCAGGCGTGGCGCACGGAAGGCTCGACGGGGATGGCGGTTTCCTCGATTTCGAAATCGAGGCCGGCGGATTGGGCCAGTTCGCAGAGCGCCCCGCCCAGTCCGCCGCGGGTGAGGTCGCGCGCGCAGTGGGGCGGGGGGCCGCTGGTGAACAGCTCGAGCATGGGCGCGGCGAGGGGGGCGCAATCGCTGGCGATGGGCGGGGAGAAGGTCAGTCCATGGCGGGTGGCCATGACGGCCATGCCGTGGCGGCCGATGTCGCCGGTCAGGAGGATGGCATCGCCGGGGCGGATGCGTTCCGGGGAAAGGCCGCCTCCGGGCGCGATGATTTCGCCCACGCCGCTGGTGGTGATGTAGAGGCCGTCGCCCGCGCCCCGGCCAACCACTTTGGTGTCGCCGGCGATGACGCGCACGTTGGCGGCTTCGGCCGCGGCGCGCATCGAGGCGGCCACCCGCCGGAGGGTCTCGATGGGCAGGCCTTCCTCGAGGATAAAGCCCGCCGAGAGCGCGATGGGGCGCGCCCCGGCCATGAGCAGGTCATTGACGGTTCCGCAGACGGCCAGGGTGCCGATATCGCCGCCGGGGAAAAAGAGGGGCTGCACCACGTAGGAGTCGGTGGTCAGCGCAGCGCGGCCGCCGCCGATGGCAAAGGGGGTGGCATCGAGCAGGGAGGGCGTCGGTTGCCCAAACGCCGGTAAAAACACATCGCGAATGAGTGTTTCGGTCAGAGTGCCCCCGCCACCATGGGCCATGGTGATGGCGCTGTAGCGCGAGTTGGGCAGGGGGCAGTTCATCCGTACCACCATGAACCGCCCGGGCCCGGGAGAAAAGAATAAAACCGCCGGAAGCGCGTGATGGTTTGGCAAAAGAGTTTGACGGCCCGAATGGCGCGGGCCTATAAACGCGGACGTTATGGTTTGGCTTTTCAACAAGGATTGTGTCCGCGCGCGGCCGACGCCGGCGCCGGCGGGTTGGGGACGGGGAAGATGAAGCACGGAATCACTCTTCTGGTGCGGCCGTATGAGTGCGACTCCTACGGCCATGTGAACCACGCGGTCTATGTCAATTATCTCGAACACGCGCGGATGCAGTATCTGCACGCGATCGGGTTCGACTACAAGGGGATGATCGCGGCGGGCTTCTTCACGGTGATCACCCGGCTCGAGATGGCCTATCGCCTGCCGGCCTACGCGGATGATGAGTTGACCATTGAGACCGAGCCGGGGCCGACTCGCCGCAGCAGCGGGGTGTTTCAGCAGATGATCCGGCGGGGCGGAGATGTGATTGTCGAGGCGAAGGTGCATTGGTGCGTGGTGAACGGCCAGGGGCGGCCGACGCGCCCCCCGCCGCAATTCGGCCTGGGGAAGCTGTCGGGATGAAAGCCGCCCTGCGTGGGAAGATCCGGCGGAAGCGGGTGCCGCCCGCGATGTCGGCGGCCATTCAGCGGAAGGTGCTCGAGCAGGATTGGTGGGCGGCGGCGTTTGGGGTGGGATTGTACCGGGCCCTGCCGGTGGAGCCCGCGACGGATTGGCTGCTGGCGGACGCGCTCGGGCGCGGCGCGCGGGTGGCGGTGCCGATGGCGCGGAGGAAGGGGTATCGCTGGGGAACCGTGGAGGCGGACACGCGGTGGGTGAAGGGGCCGTACGGGGTTTTGGAGCCGGAGCGGGGGGGGCGGGCGGCCGCGGGGGATTTGCGGGTGGTGGCGGTGCCGGGACTGGCGTTTGACCGCAGGGGGGGGCGTCTGGGGCATGGCGGGGGGCATTATGACCGTTTGTTGTCGCAAACCCGTGGATTGCTGGTAGGCTTGTGTGTGGAGGATTGCCTCGTGGAGGACATCCCCATGGAACGCCACGATGTCCCCGTGGATGTCGTGGTGACAGAAAAGCGAATATGTTTCGCGCCGTCCGCGGCGCGAAAACTGGAACAATTGACAGGCTAGCATGACAGTTTGGGAATGGCTGTGGCCTACACTGACCGCGGCGGGGTTTGCCCTGCTCGGATTCTGGGGGCACGCGCTCTATGTAAAGATGAGGGATCGGGCGGAGCACCGCGCGGCGGGGGACCTGCTGCGCGAAGCCCGGCGCGATGCCGACATGGTGCGCAAGGAGGCCGAGCTGTCCGCGCGCGACGAGTGGATCCGTGGGCGCGAGCAAATCGAAGCGGAAATGAAGGCGCGCCAGCAGGTGCTGACGGCCGCGGCGGAGCGTTTGGCCCGCCAGGATGAGCGCATCGAGCGCGAGGAGCAGCGGGTGGCCGAACAGGCGCACGAGCTCGACCGGCGCCGGGGCGAACTGGACACGTTGCGCGCCGAGCTGGAGGGGCAGCGGGATGAATTGTCGCGCCAGCTGGCCGAAGCCCGGGAGCGCCTCGAGGGTTTGGCCCATCTGAGCGCGGAGGAGGCCCGCGAGGAGCTGCTCAAGCGGCTCGATGCCGAACTCGAGATCGAGCATGCCGCCCGCCTGCGGAAGGCCCAGGAGGAAGCGCGGGTGACCGCGGAGCAGAAAGCCCGCGAGATTCTGACGGGCGCCATCCAGCGCTATGCCGCCGACCAGGTGGCCGATGTGACCACCACGGCGGTGCATCTGCCGGACGAGAGCATGAAGGGGCGGATCATCGGCCGCGAGGGGCGCAACATCCGCGCGCTGGAACTGGCCACGGGCGTGACGGTGATCATTGATGATTCGCCGGAGCTGGTGGTGCTGTCGTCGTTTGATCCCATCCGGCGGGAGATCGCGCGGGTGGTGATCGAGCGGCTGATGCATGACGGCCGGATCAATCCGGTGCTGATCGAGGAAATGACCGACAAGGTGACCCAGGACGTGGACGCGTTGATCCTGCAGGCGGGGGAGGAGGCCGTCGAAGCCCTGCGTTTGGCGCCGGTACCGCTGGAGATTCTGCAGTTGCTGGGGCGGCTGAAATACCGGACCAGTTTTTCGCAGAATGTGCTGCGTCACTCGATCGAGGCCGCGCATCTGGCGGGAATGATGGCGTCGGAGATCGGCCTGGACCCGGTGATTGCCAAGCGGGCGGCGCTGTTTCATGACCTGGGCAAGGCGGTGGACCACGAGGTGGAGGGCCGCCACGCCGAAATCGGCGCGGACCTGCTGAACAAGGCGGGCGAGAGCGAGGTGGTGGTGGCGGCGGTGCGCGAGCATCATGACACCCCGCAGCCCGAAAGCGCCTATGCGGCGTTGGTGGCGGCGGCCGACGCCATTACGGCGGCGCGGCCGGGCGCGCGGGCCGAGACCACTGGGCTATATCTGAAGCGGCTCGAGGATCTGGAAGCGATTGCCAAGGCGGAGCCCGGCGTGGTGCGTTCGCTGGCGATGCAGGCCGGGCGCGAGCTGCGCGTATTTGTGGAACCCACCGAGGTGGATGACGCCACGGCCATCCAACTGGCGCGGCGGATCTCGAAGAACATCGAGGAATCGCTGGATTTTCCTGGCCAGATCAAGGTGACGGTAATTCGCGAGACCCGCTGTGTGGAATATGCCCGATGAGTAAAAAACTGGCGAAAGAGAAACTGCGCGTCCTGTTTGTGGGCGACATTGTGGGGCGTCCGGGCCGGATGGCCATGGCGCGGGTGGCCACGCGCTACAAGGCGGCGGGCCGGGCGGACGTGGTGGTGGCCAACGCGGAGAACAGCGCGGCGGGGCGGGGCATTACCGCGGCTCTGGCCGAGGAGCTGTTTGGCGCGGGGGCGGATGTGCTCACCATGGGCGATCATGTCTGGGACCAGAAGCAGACCATTTCCTATTACGATCAGGAGCCGCGGATTGTCCGGGCATTGAACCTGCCGCCGGGTTGCCCGGGGAACACGGAGGCCGTGGTGGAGACCGCGGCGGGTCCGCTGGTGGTGGTGCAGTTGATGGGGCGCACCTTCATGAACAGCCTGGCCGATTGTCCCTTCCGGGCCATTGACGCCTGGCTGAAGAAGAATGCCGGACGCTACCGGATGATTCTGGTGGATATGCATGCCGAGGCCACCAGCGAAAAGGTGGCCATGGGCAAGTATCTCGACGGGCGGGTGTCGGCGGTCATTGGCACGCACACCCATGTTCAGACCGCGGATGAGGAGGTGACGGCCCGGGGCACGGCCTATATGACCGACGCGGGGATGACCGGGCCGTGCGATTCCGTGATTGGGCGCACCACCGACGCCATCCTGAAGCGTTTCTTGACCGGCATGCCCACGGTCTTTGAGATTGCCTCTGACGACGTGCGCCTGCATGGCGCATTGGTCACGCTGGACCCGGTCAGCGGCCGGGCGACCGGTATCCGGCGGATCGAGGAAAAGATGGCGCCGGCCAAATCCTGAGGGGCGGGAGGGCGCGCGATGACCGAAACCGGGGCCGGGCCGCAGCGTCTGCTGGTGGTCAAGCTGAGCTCGATGGGCGACATCGCCAACGCGCTGCCGGCGGTGCGCGCGCTCAAGGAACGCACCGGCGCCGCGATGGATTGGGTGGTGCAGCCGGAATACGCGCCGCTGGTGGCGCTCTGCCCGGATGTGGAGCGGATTATCGAATATCCGCGGCGCAACCTGGCCAAGGGGTTTTGGCGTTTCGTACGCGAGTTGCGCCGCGAGCGCTATGACGCGGTGGTGGATTTGCAGGGGCTGCTCAAAAGCGCCAGCGTGGCGTGGCTGGCCCGCGGGTGTCGGCGGGTGGGGCCGGCCTGGGCCCGCGAGGGGGCGCACCTGTTCTATCATGCCCGGCCGGAGCGGCATCCCGGACCGCGCGGACACGTGGTGGGGGAGTTAATGGATGTGGTGGAGCTGGTCGCGCCGACGGGCAGCGTGGAATGGCCGGAGGCGCGCCTGGATGTGCCCGAGGCTCCGGCCAGCGTCCGCCAGACCGGGCCGCGGGTGGGACTGGCGCCCTTCTCGCGCTGGGCCACCAAGAATTGGCCCCCGGAATACATGGCCGAACTGGGGCGGCGGCTGGCGGCGGAGATGGGCTGCCGGCTGTTCATTCTGGGCGGCCCGGAGGATGAAGCGAACGGCCTGCGGCTGGCAGAAGCGATCGGCGATGCGGCGAGCAATCAGTGCGGCCAGACCGATTTGCCCGGGCTGTGCGCGTTGCTGAAGAGTCTTGATTTGCTGGTGACGGTGGACTCGGGCCCGATGCACTGGGCGGACGCCCTGGGGGTGCCGCTGGTGGCGATTTTCGGGGCGACGGATCCGGCGCGCACCGGGCCGTTGCGTCAGTTGGATCATGTGATTGTGGTGGATCATTTGGCCTGTCGGCCTTGTCACGAGCGCACCTGTGCGCGGGAGGACCTGGCCTGTCTGCGGGATCTCGAGGTGGAGCAGGTCTTTGCGGCGGCCCTGGAGCGTTTGTAGCGGCAGACGGAGTGGCGGCGCATGGCCGCGAAGCGCCTTGGATTGACTTGCTGGGGGAGAATGGCAAGCTAGGGACACAATTTTTAGCCTGAATAATTCACCAACATGAATGAAAACATCTTTATTTATTACTGCACTGCGTGACGCGGATATTTGAGTGAAAAAATTATTTTTCATCCCAGTTGCCCTTCGGCGCGACGATTCCAACCCGTCTGCGGCGTTATTCGGGGCTCGCAGGTTGCCAATACAGCTCCGCCCCTCCCGCCTTGTATCCGGGCCGGACTTGTCGCGTGAATTATCCAAGTTAGGAGATAAAACAGAATGAACCATGAGATTCCGAAGCGTGTATTGGTGACGGGCGGCAGCGGCTTTTTGGGCATCAATTTGATCCGTCATTTGTTTGCCAAGGGGGTCGAGAAGGTGCGGTCGCTGGACCTGGCGGAGTTTGACTATCCCGAGCGGGACCGGGTCGAGGCCGTTACGGGCGACATCCGCGATCCGGCGGTGGTGGCGCGCTGCATGGAGGGGGTGGATCAGGTGGTGCATACCGCGGCGGCGCTGCCGCTGTACACGCCGGAGGATATCCATACCACGGACGTGGTGGGTACGCGGGTGCTGCTGGACGCGGCGCTCGAGGCCAAGGTGGACCGCTTTGTGATGATTTCGAGCACGGCGGTGTACGGCATTCCTGACCATCATCCGCTGATGGAGGATGACGAGCTGGTCGGGGTGGGGCCGTACGGCCGGGCCAAGATCGAGGCCGAGGTGGAGTGTTTGCAGGCGCGCGAGCGGGGGCTGTGCGTGCCGATCATCCGGCCCAAATCGTTCATCGGTCCGGAGCGCCTCGGGGTATTTGCCATGTTCTATGACTGGGCGCACACGGGGCACGGTTTCCCCATGATCGGCAACGGCAAGAACCGCTATCAGTTGCTGGATGTGGAGGATTTGTGCGAGTCCATCTGGCTGACCATGACGCTGGACAAGAAGATTGTGAACGACATCTTCAACATTGGCGCCAAGGAGTTCACGACCATGCGCGAGGACTATCAAGCCGTGCTGGATGAGGCGGGCTACGGCAAGAAAATCCGCGGGTTCCCGGCGGCCCCGATGATCTGGACCCTGCGGTTCCTGGAACTGTTGAAGTTGTCGCCGCTGTACAAGTGGGTCTATGAAACCGCCAGCAAGGATTCGTTTGTGGCGATTGAGAAGGCCGAACGGATTCTCGGATTTGTGCCACGCTACTCGAACAAGGACGCGCTGGTGCGCAACTACCGGTGGTATGTCGAACATCTCGATCAGTTCAAGAACGCCAGCGGGGTTTCGCACCGGGTGCCCTGGAAACAGGGGATTCTGGCGTTGGCCAAGCATTTTTTCTAGCCGGATGAAGCACCGAGGGTAGTGATGCGTCGCCGAGAGCCGGAAAAGAAGGAGTTCCGCTGCCCCCATTGCGGGCGCGATTCGTGGTTGCAGCGCCAGCCGCTCTATGACGGTTTCACGCGGACGGGCGAGACGCTGCTTTGCGCGCTATGCCGGCATGAGTTTGCCAGCGAGGCGGAGATCACTTTCAAAGAGGGGGGGCGGCCGAAGATTTTCACCGAGGCCGATCGTCCGCGCCCGGTGAAGGTGTTCTCGGAGGATGAAAAGGGGCGCATGTGCCGCTATTGCGCGGAGTATGTGGTCAATCCATTCGTGCAGCGTTGCGCGTTGCATCAAGTGGAGGTCGAGGCCACGGACACCTGTCCGCATTTCCGTCCCAAGGACGACGGCGACAAGCCCGATCCGCTGGCGGCGTTTGAGAAGTAAAGAGGCGCGGGGGGGCTCAGGACCAGGCGAGCATCTGCTCGATAGCCCGGCGGGCCTGATTGGCCACCTCTTCCGCGACGGTGACGACAGGGGACAAGTCCCGGAGGGAGGTCAGAACTTTTTCGAGCGTGTTGCGCTTCATGTTGGGGCAGATGGCGTAGGACGACACGCGGTGGAACCGCTTGTCCAGATTGTCTTTCTGCAGACGGTGGATCAGGCCTTCCTCGGTGGCGATGATGAATTCGCGCGCGGGGCTGTCCTTCACGAAATTGACCATTTGGCCGGTAGAGAGGATGTGGTCGGAAGCGTCGCGCGCGGCCTTGGGGCATTCGGGGTGGGCCAGCACCAGCGCCCCGGGGTGGGCGGCTTTGAGCGCGGCGATTTCCTCCGGATGGATCCGCACATGGGTGGGGCAGTAGCCGGGCCAGAGGATGAGCTCGCGGCCGAGGGTTTCTGCCACATAGCTGCCGAGATGCTGGTCGGGCACGAAGAGGACTTCGTCGTCGGCGTAGCGGGCCACAATCTTGGCGGCGTTGCCGGAGGTGCAGCAACAGTCGCTGAGCGCTTTGACCTCGGCGGTGGAATTGACATAGCAGACCACCTTGGCACCGGGATGCTGGGCCTTGAATTCGGCGAGCTGCGGGCCGGTCAGCATGTCGGCCATGGGGCAGCCGGAGAGGGGGTCGGGCAGCAGAATGGTTTTGGCGGGGTTGAGAATAGCGGCGGTTTCTGCCATGAAATGCACGCCGCAAAAAACGAGGTAGCGGGCCTCGATCTCGTTGGCGATGCGGGCCAGTTCGAGGGAGTCGCCGACAAAATCAGCAATGTCCTGAACTTCCGGACGCTGATAGTTGTGGGCCACAATGAAGGCGTCGCGCTCGTCGCGCAGCTTGCGGATTTCTTCAACCAGGTTCATGGCGGAAAGTATCGGTCATGCGGGGGCGGTTGTCCAATCTTTAGCCCGAAAAATTCCGCTGACGTCGGGAGGATGGAACCAGGTCTGAGATGGATACAGCCCGGCTGCGGATGGCCGCAAGGCGGATCCGAGCCAGGCCGGATGGTTGTTCCGTTTACAGCGCCTTGAGGGCGGCGACGGCGGTGAGGGTGTCGATGCCGAAGTAGCGCCACAGTTCGAGGTGGCCCTCGGACGGGGCGATGCGCGGATCGGTGATGCCCAGATGGATGAGGGGGAGGGCGCGTCCGTGCGCGGCGCCGCGCACCAGCCCGGCGAAACCGCGCAGGCCGGTTTCGGGGGCGCCGATGAGGCCGTCCTCGATGGTGACGATGCCGTCGGGATATTGCGCGAAGAGGGTTTCGAGGCGGTCCGCCTCGAGCGGCAGGCCGTTGACGACCCAGGCATCGGCGGGGATGTCGTCCCTGGCGAGCAGGTCGGCGGCTTCGGCGGCGACATAGGCGCTGGCGCCGAAGGCGACGATGGCACGGCGCGCGCCGGGGCGGGCGCGCAGTTGGGTGGCGTCGGTCCAGGGGCTGTCGGGGTTCCAGAGGGGGGCGTCCGAGTCCTGGGCGGTCAGCACCGGGAGGTTGTCGCGCGGGATGCCGATGAGGTGGGCGCCGCTGCGCGCGGCCAGATCGCGGATGGCGATAAAGGCGGCGCGGGCATCGGCGGGGGCGTAGAAGCGGTCGAGATAGGGCAGGTAGCCGATGGCCAGATTGATCCAGTCGAGCGACCAGCCCGAGAAGTGGTCGCGGCCGGTGCAGGAGCCGACGTGCGAGAGGTGGAAGGTGACATTGAGGCCTTCGTTGGCGCCGTTGAGGTTGCGCTGGTAGCGCCACATTTCCATGCCTTCGCGGGCGATGCCCTCGAAGAAGGCGGCAAAGGTGGCGAACACCACCAGTTTGGGGTCGGCGGTGGACATGGCCAGGCCATTGGCCACCATGGTGGCGATTTGCTCTTCGATGGAGAGCTGGAACTGCTGTTCGGCATCGAGCACCTTGAGGGCCAGGTCCACCTTGGTCGAGGGGGCGAGGTCGCAATCAATCACGAACATGGCGTCGGGGTGGGCCTTGGCCATCATTTCATAGGCCAGGGCCACGCCCGCGCGGGGCGAGACCCATTTGCCGCCTGCGGCGGGCAGGGCCGCGCCGGCCTTGGCCACGGCGTCGGCGGAGATGAGCAGGTTTTCGCTGCCGGGGGCGGGGCGGGCCTCCGTGGTGATGGAGACGGGGGCCAGGGCGCGCCAGTGCTCGAGGGCGCAGGCCTGTTCATCGGTGAGCTGGAGCATGGGGTTGGCCAGGATCGCGGCGAGGTCGCGGCCCTTCATATGGCCGTCGTGGTGGGCTTTGCCGCCGGGCAGGTTGTTGACATAGAAGAGGCATTCGAGCATCGAGGGCAGGTCGCGATAGCTCATCAGGCAGCCGGGCAGCCAGACGGGCTTGTCGAGAGCGACGCCGTTGGCCCCTGCAAACTGGGCCAGTTCTTCGGCAATGCCGAGCTTATCGCCGATCTGGGCGAGGGGGACATCATATTTGCCGGTGGGATAGATGAGCGAGGGCACGCCTTCGCGGGCGAGGGCGCGGGCTTCGCGCAGCGTCTGCCAGAGGCCGGCGATGTCGTGCAGCGAGGGAGTCTCGAGGATTTGGATCCCGAGGGATTCGAGCACGGGGCGGGGGTCCGCGCCGGTGATGTTCTGGGTCGAGCCGGAGAGTTGGATGCCGTTGACATGCATGATGAAGGTGATGGGGGCCTTGTGCACGCTGGCGGCGTGGAAACCGTTGAGCGCGTGGCCGGCCAGCCAGCCGGCGTCGCCGGTGTGGCACAGGACCCAGGCGTCGGCGCCGTAGGCCGCGCGCTTGCCCAGCGCCTGGCCGACGGCGGTCGGGATCATGACGCCGAGGCGTCCGCCGTTGAGCTGGGTGCCGCCGGGCACCCAGGCCACATGACCGGGGATGTCCAGCCCGCGGCGGAAGGTGTCCACCACATGCTGGCGGTCCAGATAGCCCAGGGTTGACAGCGCCGAGAAGTAGCCCACCGAGGTGTGCGCGTTTTCGATGGTGAAATCAATCGCCTCATCATTCACCAGCGCCAGGGTCAGCAGCAGGGGCGGAATCATGTCCAAGCCGCCGCCCATGTGGTCCACTTCGTTGATTTGGGCCAGCGACGCGACGGCTTCGATGGCCAGGCGCGCGGACTCGATTTGCAGCCCTTCGAACAGGGCGATGTCTTCGTCCGAGAGCCGCGAAAGCTGCTCGATATCCAACTGCAGGGGCGGGACGGACGACACCACGCTGCGGCGCATGTAGAGGGAGTTGGCCAACAGCGCTTCGTTGCGCTGTTGCTGGAGGTTGTAGGCGGAGAATTGTGTCTTCATAGTGCCGCAAAGTGTGGCCCAAACGGACGGGAAGGTCAACCATCCGCGCACCGGGCGGACTTGTCGGACCGGGCGGGTGGGCCGGACAGGGGCAGTCCGCGGTTGGCAAGGAGCGGGGGCGCGGGGAGCGGGTCAGGCAGCTTTTTTGAGGGCTTTGGTGAGGAGGGCGAGGAGAAAGTTTGGCGTACCGTTTGGGGCGGAAATGTCGCGGGATTTATATGGTGATCCCCGTATCGGCAAATGCGGGGTAAAACAAAGCCAATGAAACCGCATAGGACAAGGCATTCCCGGCAAAAGAGATCAGGAACGAATATGCGATATGCACGCCGGATTTTCTCAGCCACAACAGCCAAAGAATCAAGCCTTCAACAAAAATGATGATGCCCTCAAGATAGATGACCCTGCGGTCATACAGGCTTGCGAAATCAGTCAGTTCCCACTTCAGAACCTCGAAAGGAACCAGCACCAGCAAACAAAATGTTCCCAAGGTCACCAGCAACCATAAAATAGTGTCGCGGATCAGGCGTTTACGCTTGGCCAGCAAGGCAATAATCACGGATTCCGCCAGCAGTGAGGCGAAAATAATAAGAGCTTGTACAAGAAATATATCCGCGTCCCTGAAGGAATACACCCCGATCGGATTGCCAAAAGCCGACAGCGCAAACGCAATCAATACAAAGACGGCAAAAGATATGGTCTTCATGGAATTCTTGAATCATCCATCAACAAGCAGGGGTTTGCAACCGTGAATGGCCGCGAATGAGCGCGAATAAAGGTAGGGCACGCCTCGCCGAGGCGTCCGGTGTGAGGGAAGATTATTCCTTATTGGTTTTTGGAACCACAAAGATCATAAAAGTCACAAAGAAAAAGGCATGGTCTCTCGCCAAGACGCCAAGATCGCAAAGAGATTTTTAGCCTGGATAATTCACGCGACAAGTCCGGCCCGGATGCAAGGCAGGCGGGGTGAAGCTGTATGGACATACTGCGAACCCCGAATAACACCGCAGACGGGTTGGAATCGTCGCGCCGAAGGGCAACAGGGATGAAAAATAACTTTTTTGTTCAAACATCCGCATCATGCTGCCCCGCAGCAAATAACAATACTTTCATCCATGTTGATGAATTATTCAGGTTAGCGCAAGGGGCGCGAGGGGCGCGAAGGAAACGCAAAAGAAGGCATTGTTTCTCGCCAAGATACAGAGAGCACGAGGCGGGTCAGGCGGCTTTTTTGAGGGCTTTGGCGAGGGGGGCGAGGAGTACTTGAGTTCCGCACACCCCAAAAATCTCGCTGTAAGTCATTGCATTGCAACAGGGTAATTTCATTTTTGGGTATCCCAGCCCCCCAGGGTCTGTCTCTTATACACATCT
>LSQX01380473.1_pt1 | contig 19927 bp, 11 predicted proteins | sample 654561 | NCBI WGS metagenome assembly LSQX01 (sample SAMN04489861, study PRJNA283612) | anaerobic digester metagenome | isolation source: 4 biogas reactors fed with cattle manure at either 37C or 55C with and... | place: Denmark: Kongens Lyngby | collected 2014
CACAACATTATTTAAAATGCTCTAATTCTTATCCCAAACCGCCCCTCAAAAACAGGTTGATGAATTATTCAGGTTAGGCATGAACGGCCAACCTAGCCTGAATAATTCACGCGACAAGTCCGGCCCGGATGCGAGGCGTGCGGGGTGAAGCTGTATGGACATACTGCGAACCCCGCAGAACAAAGCAGACGGGTTGGAATCGTCGCGCCTTGGGTCAACATGGATGAAAACTGAATTTTTCATGATTTTTTCCGCATCATACTGCCCTGCAGCAAATAACAATACTTTCATCCATGTTGATGAATAATCCAGGTTAGATGTATTACGTCTACATCATCCAAAACCCTCAAGGCCGCCGCTACATTGGCCTGACCGACAACCTTGAACGGCGCCTCCAAGACCACAACACCGGCATCTCCAAATGGACCCGCGTCCGCGGCCCATGGGAAATCGTTTGGTCCAAATCCTGTGCCGACCTTACCGAGGCACGCAAACTCGAAAACCTCCTGAAACGCCAAAAAGGTGGCCGTGGTCTGGCCCGCCTAACCGGCCTCGACCCCTAGAGTATTTGAAGAAATAATGTGGCCGGGAGGTCGTAGCGAATTGGGCTGGGCCAAGGAAGGCGAAACAGGAATAGCACCGCTATTTCGATGCAGCCTGACGACGGCCAAGCCCAATGCAGTAGACAAAACGGCTACAGAATTGATGAAAATGCTCTAGGCTCATAATCCCGCAACGGCGGGATCCTTGGTTCAAATCCAAGCCCCGCTACCAACTTCAAGCCGGGTCACCCCGGCTTTTTTATTCCCCGCGCGCGCCAGCGCCGTCGTTGCACCTGCCACCGCAATGTCCGTGTCCGTCCGTGTCCGTCCGTGTTTTGTCCGTGTTTGTCCGTGTTGGCGCCTCCCCCACCGCATTCATGTCCATCGCGATTTGTTTTGGGCGAAAAATTTTTCGCCCCTACCGCCCCCTTCCTGCTCTACGGCTCCGCCGCCGCCGCCGCCGCTTGCTCCTTCCCGGCCAATCCGATAATTTCCCCCCCATGACCCGCACCCTCGTCATAGATGCCTTTCTGGCCGGGCTGTCCACCGGAGTGGTGTGCGGCATGACCTGCCTCCCGGTGCTCGCGCCCGTGTTCGCCGCCGAGGCCCGCGGCACGCGCGCCTCCTGGGCGGCCCTACTCCAGGTTCTCGGCGGCCGCCTCGCCGGCTATCTGCTCTTCGGCGCGCTGGCCGGCTGGCTGGGACAGCGCGTCGGCAGCCCCGCCTTCCTGCTGCTCGCCACCATTGGCATGATGCTCATGGCGGTCTGGCTGCTCGTCTATGCCGCTGGCTTCCTCCAAACCCGTCCCCCCTGCGCGCGGCCAACGCGACGCGGCCGCGTCACCCCCGCCCTGCTGGGCTTCCTGCTCAGCGCCCGCGTCTGCCCACCCCTGCTGATGTCCCTCGCCTATGTCTTCACCCTCCAAAATGTGACCGCCGGCCTGCTCTATTTCCTCGTCTTCTTCCTGGCCACCAGCCTCTACTTTCTGCCCCTGCCCTTCATCGGCTGGCTCGGCCGCTTCCGCGAACTGCGGCTGGCCGCCCGCGTCAGCGCCACGCTGGTCGGCATCCTCTTCCTCGTCCACGGTGGAATAATGCTCTCCCGCCTGCTATAATTATGGTATGGAGTAGATCGTTATGGCTGCCGACCGTCCACGCCAAGTCTTGCTCTGGATCGCCGCGGTGCTGTTCCTCGTCGCGGTGGTGGGGGTCGCCGCCTTCTGGGTTTACGCGCAGAGCGGCTCCCTGACCGAAAAACCCGTCACCCCGGCCACCACTGCGCCCCCCCCCGCCGACAACGCCGGCCTGCACGAAGCCCGCTGGTATGACAAGCTGGCCGACGGCATGGTCATGTGCAAGCTCTGCCCCAACTTCTGCCGCCTCAGCGAAGGCCAAATCGGCTTTTGCCGCGTGCGCCAGAACATCGGCGGCACCCTCTACGCCATCGCCTACGGCAAGGTGGCCGCCGCCCACGTGGACCCCATCGAAAAGAAACCCTTCTTCCACGTTCTGCCCGGAACCCGCTCGTTCTCCATCGCCACCCCCGGCTGCAACCTGCGCTGCCTCTTCTGCCAAAATTGGGAAATCGCCCAACACTTCCCGTGGGAAATCAACACCCGCTCCGCCACCCCGGAAGAGATCATCGTGGCCGCCCTGCAAACCGGCTCCCGCTCCATCGCCTTTACCTACAGCGAACCCACCATCTTCTACGAATACATGTACGACATCGCCAAGCTGGCCAAAGCCCACGGACTCAAAACCGTGGTCATCAGCGCCGGCTACATCAACCCCGAACCCCTCGAGGCGCTCCTCCCCTATATTGATGCCTACAAAATTGATTTCAAAGGCTTCGACCCCGACTACTACACCCGCATGACCGGCGCCCGGCGCGACCCGGTCCTCGAAACCATGAAAAACATCCGCAAGGCCGGCGTCTGGCTCGAAGTCGTCAACCTCCTCGTGCCCGGCCACAACGACCGCGAGGAAGATGTCCGCCCCCTCGCCCAATGGGTGCGCGACAATCTGGGCGACGACGTACCCCTCCACTTCTCGCGCTTCCACCCCATGCACAAGCTCCTCAACCTGCCCCCCACCCCCGTCGAAAACGTCCTGCGCGCCCGCCAGATCGCCCTCGAAGAAGGCCTCAAGTTCGTCTATGTCGGCAACATCCCCTCCGTCGAAGGCGCCTCGACCTATTCCCCCCGCACCGGCGAACTCGTCATCGAGCGCAAATCCTACCACGTCACCCGCAACCTGCTCAAAGACGGCGTCGCCCCCGATGGCGAGCCCATCCCGGGAGTCTGGCAATGAACTTTCTGCGCACCACGGCCCTCCTCGTCGGCATCACCCTCGGCCTCTCCTGCCGCCCCGCCCCCGCCGAACAGGACGAGGTCCGCCCCCCCGCCTTCGCCGGCTCCTTCTATCCCGCCGACCCCGGCCGCCTCGCGCGCGACGTGGACGCCCTCCTCGCCGCCGCGCCAGCCCCTGCCCCCGATGCCGCCCCTCCTCGCGCGCTCATCGCCCCCCACGCCGGCTATGTCTATTCCGGCGCCGTGGCCGCCCATGCCTACCGCCTCGTCTCCGGCCAAACCCGCCCCACCGTCATCCTGATCGGCAGCAGCCATCGCGCTGCCTACCCCGGCGCCGCCCTCTGGCCCGCCGGCGTTTTCCGCACGCCCCTGGGCGACATCCCCATCGCCACCAACCTGACCCGAAAACTGCTGGACCGCGGCCGGCCTTTCGTCGCCCTCCCCGCCGCCCACCTCAACGACCACGTCCTCGAAGTGCACCTTCCCTTCCTCCAGCGCACCCTGGACAACTTCACCCTCGTCCCCATCATGATGGGCAACCCCGACGCCCAAACCGCCCGGCTCGTCGGTGAAGCCCTTGCCGAACTCGCCGGCCCCGACGCCCTCGTCATTGCCAGCACCGACCTCTCCCACTATCCCGTCTATCACGACGCCGTCGCCGCCGACGCCAAAACCATCGCCGCCATCCTCACTGGCGATCCCGATCAGCTCGCTGCCACCCTCCGCGCCATGGCCGGGCAGCCGCCCCCCAACACCTCCACCTTCATGTGCAGCGAAGGCGCGGTCCTCGCCGCCATGACTTTTGCCCGCAGCATCGGCACCGCCCCCCCCGTCCTGCTCAACTATGCCAATTCAGGCGACGCCCCCATCGGCGACAAACACCGCGTGGTGGGCTATGTCTCCATCGCCTTCCCCGCCGCCGCTGCCACCGTCCCACCCGCCCCCCAACCCGACCAGGAGCCCCCGCCCATGACCAATGCCAACGACTTCTCCCCCGAAGAACGCCAAGAACTGCTGCGCCTCGCCCGGCACACCGTCGAGTCCGTCGTCAAATCCGGCAAGCCCCCCCCCTACACCCCCGCCCTGCCCGGACTCGAACGCCCCCGCGGAGCGTTCGTCACCATCAACAAAAACGGCCAGCTCCGAGGCTGCATCGGCCACTTCGAGGCCGACAACCCCATCTGGCAAACCGTCATCAACATGGCCACCGCCGCCGCCACCCAGGACCCGCGCTTTCCCCAAGTCGCCGCCAAAGAACTCGACGCCCTCTCCTTCGAAATCTCCGTGCTCAGCCCCCTGCGCAAAATCTCCGACTGGCGCGAAATCGAACTCGGCAAGCACGGCGTGCAAATCGCCCGTGGTTTCCGACGCGGCGTTTTCCTGCCCCAAGTCGCCACCGACACCGGCTGGGACCTCGACACGTTCATGGGGCAGCTCTGCTCCCAAAAAGCCGGCCTGCCCTGGGACGCCTGGAAAGACCCCCAAACCGACCTCTATGTCTTCACCGCCGAAATCTTCTCCGAAACCGGCTCCCCCGAATAATTCAGAGCAGGAGTTTTTCACACCATCGTCAGTTTGGGTGCACGGTTTCCGATACCGAAGAATGCTCCTGCAAAAGCAAGAATTCTTCACGCAAACCACCAAATATTTACCCGATCCTGCAACTCAAATCCATTCTCACATATTATAATATGTGAGAATATAAGAATGGATAACTCTCTGCAGTAAAACAAATTGTATATATTTATTTATGGCAAAACATATTGATATATTACAATAAGTGAGAATAAATAGATGTTTTTGGCTGAACATAACGCGGTGCGGGAAGAGGGTTTTGGGGATGGTTGCGTTGTTGGGAGTTTGCAGGTTTCCAAATCAGTTTCGCTCCGCCTGCCCTGCATCCAGACCGGACTTGTCGTGTGAATGATTCAGGCCGGTCATACTTCGCGCCCGCCCGCCAGCACGGCGAGCGCGGCCAGGGCGTTCAGGCCGGCCAGCAGGCCCAGCGTTACGCTCCCGCCCAGTACGGGCAGCGCCCATAGCCCCACCAGCAGCGCCCCCGCGCTTGATGCGGCCACATCCACCGCATAGACCGCCCCCAGCCGCCCCCTGCCCGCCTTGGCCGACCGCGCCACATACACGCTGTTGGCCGTCGGGAACTGGTATCCCGCCAGCGCCCCCGCCGCAACCGCCAGCGCCACGAACAGGCCCTCCATCCACGGCAAGGACCCAGCCGCCGCCATCCACCGCAGCACCCCGCTCAGCGCGAGGGCATAGACCGCCATCCCCGCGTGCAGGACGCTCAGCGTCCGCGGGCCCGGCCGCCCCCCCCGCCGCGTCCCCGCCAAAGTCCCCAGCGCCATCCCCAGCATCAGCGCCGCCAGCAGCAGCGCCAAACGATAATGCAGGTGCCCCCGCAACGCCTGATAGGCCAGCAGCAGCACCAGCTCGAACCCCATCAGCGAGAAGCTCCCAATGCCCTTGGCCCACAGTCCCGCCCCCGGCCCTCGCGCGCGCGCCGCCAGCCCCAGCGCCGCCAGCACGGCCAGCCCCGCCCCCCACCGCCAATCCACTTGCCCCAAACGCGCCATGAAAGCCGAAGCGCGCGGGTGAAACGAGCGGAGCCACCAGGTCAGGTTGTAGTGGCAGGCAATCGGCCGGTCGTCCCGGTTCACCCGCGCCACGGTGTTCGCCGCGAACGCCGCGCTCACCTGCGCGATGCGGTCCGTACTCAAACGCTCGGCCATGGCCGCCGGAAACACAAAATCCGTCTCCAGCCCGCGCTCCTCATAGCGCCGCGACAACTCCCCCGCGTCCGGCGCGGCCGCGTCATCCAACGTCGCCAGCAGCAGCAGGTCATAGTCCGGCAGTACGCTCAATCCGCCAAACACCGGGCCCAGCGTCCGCACGATGGATGCGCCCAGCGTCTCCAGCTCCGGCCCCAGATAATCCGGCGTGAACGCCAACTGAACCGCCAGTACCCCGTCCGGCGCCAAGCGCGCGCGCGCGTCCTCATAAAACTCCCGCGTATAATATCGGTTCAGTAGCACCGTCCCCGGATTCGGCAGGTTCACAATCACCACGTCATAGTCCCCGTCCCCGCCCGCTCCCCCGCCGTGAAAGAGCGCCCGGCCGTCCCCGAAAACCACCCGCACCCTCGGATCATCCAGCGCGGCGATCCGCGCGGGCCCCGCGTGGCTCCGGACCAGCTCGATCAGCACCGGGTCCGTCTCCACATAGTCCACCCGCTCCGGCCCGTGCTTCAGAATCTCCTCGAGCGCCCCGTTGAACCCGTTGCCCAGCAGCAAGACTCGCCCCGGCCGCGGATGCCATAGCATGGGATAGTGCGCCAGCGTCTCGCCGGCCATCTGCTCCTCCTCCGCGCCCAACAGCAGCCCATGACTATGAAAATTGATCTGCGTCCCCAGCTTCGTCACCGCCAAGTTGCCGTGAATCGAGTTGCGCGACTCCACCAGCACCTGCCCCGGATAGCGCCAGGCCGCTGTACCCGCGCCAATCCACCCGGAACCGGCCACCAGCGCCAGTGCCCCCCCCACCCACGCGAGCAGCCCTGCCTGCGTCCGGCGGCGCAGCGGCCCCGCCCCCGCCAGCACCCCCCAAGCCGCCAGCGCATTCAGCCCGCCCAACCAGCCCGCCACCGCGAACTCCTCGCGCGCCACCGCGAAAAAGTTGAACGCCAGCCCCGCCGCCACAAACCCCGCGGTTTCCAGGCCGTAGGCCAGGCCCTGCACCCGCCCCGCATCGCCCGCGCCCGGCAACTGCCGCCACACCTGCGCCCCCACCACAAACTGCGCGCCCAGCACCACGCACAGCGGCATCAGCACCGCAAACGCGTAGCCCATCGCCGCCGGCAGGTTCGGCATCGCCCCCGCCATGGGCGTCACCCACAGCCGCGCCGCGCGAATCACCGCCAGCGCCGCCGGCAGCGCCAGCGCCGCCCCCACATGACACCCCACCAGCGTCCCCACGCCCGCTCGCGCGCGCGACACCCACCGCCCGCTGGCCCAGGCCCCCACCGACACCCAGAACAGCCATGAAAACAGCGTCCACCCCATGAAAAATTCGTTGCCATAAAACACATACAGCAGCTCGCGCAGCACCAGCACCTGCGCCACCAGCGACGTCCCCCCCAGGACCACAAACGAAGCTGCCAGCCGCCGCCTCATCCCCGTCCGCTCCCCGCCCGTCTCATAGCGCCCGCGCGATAATCTCGGCAATCTCGCCGCGCTCCAGCTCGATGGGATTCCCCCTCGTGCTCGAAGCCGCCAGCGTCTTCTCCACCAGCTCGGCGATATGCCCCTCCGTCACGCCATAGGCCGCCAAGCCCGGGATTACCAATCTCACCGCCAGGTCCCGCGCCCAGCGTTCGCCATCCGGCGCCCTCGCCTCCGCCCGCCCCGTCAGCAGCCGCGCCACCTCGTCATAACGCGCCAACACCGGACTGCCCGGCTCGCGCGCCTCGAGCGCGCGGCGATTCACCGCCAACGCGTGCGGCAGCAGCGCCGCGCACAACGCGCCGTGCGGCGCGGCAAACATCCCACCCGCCGGCCCGGCAATGCCATGCACAATCCCCAGCCCGGCATTCGCCAGCGCCATCCCCCCCAGCAAACTCGCCAACGACATATCCCCACGCGCGCCCGCGTCCGATCCGTCGGCCCATGCCCGCACCAATCCCCGTGCCACCCGCGCCATTCCCTCACGGCACAGCGCGTCCACCAGCGGATTCGCCCGCCGGCATGTAAACGGCTCGATCAACTGCGTCAGCGCGTCCATCCCCGTGCTTGCCGTCACCGCGGGCGGCATCTCATACGTCAGCTCCGGATCCACCAGCGCCACGCGCGGAATCATCAAGCGACTCCGCAGGCTCACCTTCGCCCGGTGCTCCGGCGACAGCAGTACCGCGTTGCGCGTCACCTCCGACCCCGTCCCCGCCGTGGTCGGCATCGCCAGCATCGGCAGCGGAGCGTTCGGCAGCTCCGCGCCGCCGCCGATCACCTCCAGATAATCCAGCACATCGCCCGGATTCGCCGCCAGCGCGGCCATCGCCTTCGCGGCATCCAGCGCGCTACCCCCGCCCAACCCGATCACCAGGTCGCACCCCTCCCGCCGGGCGTGCGCGGCCCCCTCGCGGGCCGCGTCCAGCGTCGGCTCCCCCGCCACCGCCAGCACCGAAAACTCCACCCCCGCCTCCCCCAGCAGCTCCCCCAGAAAATCCGCCCGCTCCGGACGGCTCCCCGTCACCACCAGCGCCTGCCGCCCCAGCCCGCGCGCCAGACCCCCGGCCTGCCGCCGCGTCCCCGCGCCAAACACAATCCGCGCCGAGGTCGCGAACTCGAACATTCCGTTCAAGCCCGCGCCCCTCACCACTCCGCGTCGGGCGGATCAATATTCACATACTTCACGCTCGTGCGCGGCGCCGCCATCATGTCCGCCACCCGATCCCGCCACTTCTTGTAATGCGCCGTCTCCTTGTGCGCCGCGGGCGCCTCCGGCGTACGGTAGCACTCGACCAGCACGAATTTCGTCGGATCATCCTCCTGCTGCACCACATCAAACCGGGCCACCCCCGGCTCCCGGCGGCTCGCCCGCGCATTAAGAATCGTCGCCGTGCGAAACTCCGCCACGTCTTTCCGCTTCACCTGAACATAAACATGAACAATCAGCATAACTCGCCTCCTTCCACCGCCGGCCAAATCCGCCCGCGCGACACCCGGCCACGCCGACAAAACCCGCCACGGCAGGACAGCCTCATCATAGATCGCCCCGCCCCGCACAGTCAAAGCCTCTTTTGCAAAACCTCCCCTAAAAATTCACGCATTCACGCAATCACGCAATCACGCAATCACGCACTCCCGAACGTCCCCCCCCCCCTCTTCCCACCCCCTTCCCCGCCACGCGGTCAAAAAATAGTATTACGAAACTTCACAATCGTAATACTCCCACCCACCCGATCCGTCAGATCCGTCCGATTCGTCTGCTTCGTCTTTCCGGTGGACAAACAAACCAAGAAGAGTTCATGGTGGTTGCATTTGGGAGGCGGCCTTGCTTTGCAAGGGCCAACCTGCATAATTCACGCGTCAAGTCCGGCCCGGATGCAATGCAGACGGGCCGAAATTGTCGCGCCGAAGGAAAACATGGATGAAAACTGATGCAATTGATAAAATCCCATATCATGCTGCCCCGCTATCGCTTGCCATATTTTTATCCTTGTTGCTGAAGCATTCAGGTTAGAATGCGGGACACCTTAACCCCGCAAACGCCTTCCCAGAAATCACACACTTTCGGACATCCACCAATCATTGCGCCGTGCAAATTTTTCCAAGCATTATTCTAAATCCGCGCGGGCATCTGCGCTGGGTGGAGGATGGCGGGGAGGCGTGGCCGAATCCTGAGGCATCGGGGCGGGTGGCGGCGGCGTTCGAGCGGGGGGTGCCGGCGGGATTGCTGCATTTGGCGGGGCGCGAGTTTTCAACGCCGCTGCCGCCGGCGCTGATGTATTGGCGGCGGTTGGCGCAGCGGTATGTCGAGGGGCTCTGCCGGATTCCAGAGGCGGAGCTGGCGGAGTCGGCGGTGCCGGTTCCGGACTTGGCGGAGCGGACGGAATGGGTGCTGCGGGCGCCGTCCATGCGCGGGCTCGAGTATTGGAATCCGGAGGTGCTGGCGGAGCTTTGGGGCGGGCTGGATGAGGTTGCGCGGGAGCGGGCGGCGGCGCACGGGGAGGGGTTGTCCGGGTTTTTGAGGGAGCTGCATCCGGCGTGGCGGATGGTGGGGCGGGTGTGTTTTCATCTGGCGCTGAACAAGAAAGACGAGGCGAGGCCGTTCGCATTTTTGGCGACCTACGCGAGCGGGGTCGGGGCGCACAACCAGGTGCAGCACCGCCCGCTGGGACAGGCGTTGCGCGAATATGCGGGGGAGCAAAACCGCGAGGCGCTGATTCATTTGCTGTCGCCGGTGCACGCGGCGGCGAAGGAGAGTCCGCTGGTGCGGGAGCTGGTGGGGACATCGGCGCTGTATCGCCCGTTGGCGTGGGTTCCGGCGCAGGCGATGCGGTTTTTGCGCGAGGTTCCGCAGATGGAGTCGAGCGGAATCCGGGTGCGGGTTCCGGATTTCTGGAAGAACGGGCGTCCGCCGCGGGCGCAGGTGAGCGTGAGCGTCGGGGAGAAGAAACGCTCCGGAATTGGATTGGATGCGCTGCTGACCTATGACGCGGTGGTGGCGGTGGACGGGGAGCCGCTGACGCGGGAGGAGCTCGAGCAGTTGCTGTCGGCGTCGGAGGGTTTGGCGCTGATTCGCGGCCAGTGGGTCGAGGCGGATCCCGAGAAGTTGCGCGCGGTGCTGGCGCACTGGGAGCAGGTGCGCTCAGGGATGCCGGAGGGGGTGTCGTTGGCGGACGGTTTGCGGATGCTCTCGGGGATGCCGTCGAAGACCGGCGAGCTGCCGGACGCGGAGGCGGCGGAGTGGATGGGGGTTCGCGCGGGGGCGTGGCTGGAGGAGACGCTGTCGGCGATGCGGTCGCCGGAGCGGATTCGGCTGCCGTCGGATATTGCGGGGTTGCGCGCGGAGCTGCGGCCGTATCAGCAGACGGGGGTGGGCTGGTTGGATTTCATGCGCGAGCTGGGGCTGGGGGCGTGTCTGGCGGATGACATGGGGCTGGGCAAGACGATTCAGGTGATTGCGATGCTCTTGCAGCGGCCGTCGGCGGACGGCGGAGCGCCGCGCTTGCCCGGGCTGTTGCTGGCGCCGGCGTCGCTGCTGGCCAACTGGCGGGCGGAAATGGAGCGTTTCGCGCCGTCGCTGCGCTATCGCATTTTGCATCCGTCGGCGATGGCCGCGGACGAGTGGAAGCGCGCGCAGGCGAACCCGGAGTCGGCGGCGGCGGGCTGCGATTTGGCGCTGACGACCTATGGCATGGCCGCCCGCTGGGAGGCGTTGCGCGGGATCGAGTGGGAACTGGTGGTGCTGGACGAGGCGCAGGCGATCAAGAATCCGGGCACGCGGCAGACGCGCGCGGTGAAGCTCTTGAAGACGAGGCACCGCCTGGCGCTGACCGGCACGCCGATTGAAAACCGGCTGACCGATCTGTGGAGCTTGTTTGATTTCTTGAATCCGGGTTTGCTGGGTTCCGCGCGGCAGTTCACGCAGTTGGTGAAGAAGACGGACTCGGATGCGGATTTGATTGGTGCGGTGCGCTCGCTGGTGCGACCGTATATTTTGCGGCGGATGAAGACGGACAAGCGGATTATCGCGGACTTGCCGGACAAGACGGAGGTCAAGGCGTATTGCGGGCTGTCCGGCGCCCAGTCGGCGCTGTATGAGCAGACCGTCCGCGAGCTGGAGCAGCAATTGCGCGAGGCGGAGGGCATCCAACGGCGCGGGCTGGTGCTGGCGGCGATTATGCGCTTCAAGCAGATTTGCAATCATCCGTCGCACTGGCTGCGCGACGGGGGATATGTGCCGGATGCCAGCGGGAAGTTCCGGCGCTTGCGGGAGCTGGCGGGCGAGATTGCGGAGCGTCAGGAAAAGGTGCTGGTGTTCACGCAGTTCCGGGAGATTATCGAGCCGTTGTCGGGGTTTCTGTCGGGGTTGTTCGGGCGCGCGGGGCTGACGCTGCACGGGGGGACGCCGGTGGCGGAGCGGCGGAAGCTGGTCGAGGCCTTCCAGCGCGAGGACGGGCCGCCCTTTTTTGTGCTGACCCACAAAGCGGGGGGGGCGGGGCTGAATTTGACGGAGGCGTCGCATGTGATTCACTTCGACCGCTGGTGGAATCCCGCGGTGGAAAACCAGGCGACGGACCGGGCGTTCCGGATCGGGCAGAAGCGGAATGTGCTGGTCCACAAATTCATCTGTACAGGGACGGTCGAGGAGCGTATAGACGAAATGCTCGATGAGAAAACGGCGCTGGCGAGCGATATACTGGATGGCGCGGGTGCCGAGAAAATGCTGACGGAGATGGATGATCAGGAGCTGATCCGGTTTGTCTCGCTGGACCTTCATCGGGCTTCGACCGTGGAAAACTAAGAGGAAGACAATGAGTCGGTATGGCAGATATTACGGATTTGCGCCCTATGTGCCGGTGGCGGTGCAGCGGCAGCGGGCGGAGAAACAGCTAAAAAAGATGCTCAAAAAGGGGGCGGAGCTGCAACCGGTCGAGCTGGAGGGGCGGACGATTGCGCGCACCTTCTGGGGGAAGGCGTGGTGCGACAATTTGGAGTCGTACATGGACTATGAGAACCGGTTGCCGCGCGGCCGGAGGTATGTTCGCAACGGTTCGGTGCTGCATCTCGAGGTTTCGCCGGGTTTGATTGCGGCGAAGGTGGCGGGCACTTCGCTCTACACCGTTGCCATCCGGATTCAACCCGTGCCGCGCGAAAAGTGGCAGGCGCTGTGCAAAGAGTGCGCGGGGCAGATCGGCTCGCTCCTGGAGCTGTTGTCGGGGAAGATGTCGAACGAGGTGATGCGGGTGATGACGCAACGGGAGACCGGGCTGTTTCCGAGTCCGCGGGAGATTCAGTTGGACTGCAGTTGCCCGGATTGGGCGGACATGTGCAAGCATGTGGCGGCGGTTTTGTATGGCGTGGGGGCGAGGCTGGATTCGCAGCCGGAGCTGCTGTTTGCCCTGCGCGGCGCGGATCACAACGAACTCATCACGGAAGCGGTCGCCGCGGATGTGACGGCGGGCGACGCGCCGATGTCGCCGGAGGATACGGTGGATGCCGGCGATCTGGCGGATGTGTTTGGCATTGAGCTTGTGACGGAAGATGTGCCGGAGCCCGTTGCGCCCGCCGCGCCAAAGGCCAAGAAGAAAGCCGCAGCGAAGCCGGTGAAACCGGCGAAAAAAGCAGCGAAGGTTGCCGGCAAAAAAGCGGCGACGCCCAAGAAAAAACCAATTGCGCGGACGACCCCCAAACCGGCGGCGAAAAAGAGCGCCCAAAAAGCCGTATCCGCGAAAAAGCCGGTTGCGCAGACGGGCAAACAACCGGCGAAACCGGCAGGCAAAAAAACCACCACGAAAACACTGGCCAAGTCCGCCGCCAAAGCAAAGAAGCCGGTAAAGAAATCCACGGTAAAAACGGCCAAAAAACCAGCGAAGAAGCCGGCCAAACAGGCAAAATCAGCGTAGATTGACCGCGCCGCGGTTTGGAACTGCCCCGCCCTGAGGCGAGCGCGGCAAAATTTGTCAAATTCAGCCCCATTTTTATAATTTTCCCCCGATTTTTGCCAATTTCGGCTCATTTTCAGCCTCTTTTTCTCTTTTCAGCTCTCAAATCATCAAGTTTTTGTCACTTTGGGAACATTTCCCACATTCTCCCTCTCCAATCTGCCAATTTTCTTACTTACAACTTTTCCTTGCCACTTTTTCTTTTTTCACCATTTTCGTCCCTTTTTCGCGTTTTCCCGCATCATTTTCGCAATTTTGACCATTTTGGGGCCATTTCCGGGCATTTTGACATCATTTTTCGTCAAAAACCTGTTATTTGTTTACCTTGGGCATCAATTCTGCCAGACTTCCTGCCATTGCAAAGGAGTTCGTTATGAAGCGTCTAATTCTCCCCGCCCTGATCGTTGCCCTGGCGTCCGCTGTCCTTGCGCAGGAAATCGACTATGTCGAAACCTTCACGCTGGCCGCCGATCGCTCCGAAGCCCTGCGCGAGCTGGTCCCCGGCACCGACGACTACTTTTATTATCATGCGCTCCACGCGCAAAACGAAGGTCGGCGCGACGATTTCCAAACTTGGATGGACCAGTGGATCGCCGAGCACAACGGCCACATCGTCGCCAACGCCCGCATGCTGCTGAACCGGCAGGCCATGCTCGACTTCGACACCGATCCCGACGCCACCTGCAAATATCTGACGACCCAGCTCAAGCCCCATTTCTACCATACCCGCAAAACCTCGGACTCCGGCCCTGTCGCATTCTATCCCATTGATCTCTCACGCATTTCCGACGAGGCCTTCCTCAAGGCCGCCCTGAGCCGCAGGAACCACCAAAGCCTGCTCGAAATCAAGCCCCACGCCATCGAGCGCGCCGCCGGGCTCGTTCTCAACGGCGAACAGCGCGGCAGCCTCATCGCCATGCTCACCCGCCCCGACTTCCCCAAGCTCGTGGACCACATCATCGCCGACCTCGACTTCAAAACGGACCGCAGCTTCGGCTATGCCGGCATCCACCGCCTGCTCACTCTCGACCAGCTCGACGAGTTGCTCCAAAAACGCCCCGGCATCCGCAACGAAGCCACGTTTGTCCAAACCTATCTCTCGAAACTTGTCCCGCCCGATGAAATCAACCTCGATCTCGACGCCGACGCCCGCAAGGCCTACCTCGACCGCGTTTGGACGTTCGTCCAAACCCTCGACCCCGCCTACAACTCGCTCAAGGCCAATGTGCTCTACAGCCTGCTGCGCCATGACCAGAAAGCCGGCGTTTACGACCGGGACCTCTTCCTCGCCTATATCCAACTGCCGCGCAATGTCCATTACCTTGCCGCCGACATGCGCAAGGCCCTGCCCCGCGGCGACCACATGGCCCAGCTCCAAGCCTCCTTCGACTACATCCGGCTGCCCCCCGTCCGGAACGAGGAACCCCTCGTGCGCGATTATCTCCTCCACTTCTTTGTCGAGGACAACGACTGCGCCGGCTTCGCCGAATGGATGCGCGACGACTTCCTCAAGCCCCTCTTGGCCGAAGCCAAAATCACCGCCGGCATCGGCGACCCCAAAAAATGGGTCGCCCTCATCAACCCCGAGCAATACCGCCAAATCAAAGAGCGCGTGGATATTGATTTCGCCCCGACCAATCCCGATGTCTTTGCCGCGGACGCCCCCGTCAAGCTCTCCGTGTTCGTCAAAAATGTGCCCGCCCTCATGGTCAAGATTTCCGAAATCAACACCCTCAACTATATTCGCGAAACCGGCCAGCCCCTCAATCTGGCCATCAATCTCGACGGACTGACCGCCACGGTCGAGCGGCGCCTGGCCTTCAAGGACGCCCCCGAGCTGCGCGTCGCCCGCGAACTGGATTTCCCCGAGCTGGACGCCCGCGGCACCTATGTGGTCGAGCTGATCGGCAACGGCAAAAGCAGCCGCGCCCTCGTCCAGAAAGGACGCCTCGATGTCCTCCAGGCCCTCACCGCCGCCGGCCAGGCCTTCACCGTCCTCGATGAAAACCAAAACCCGCTCCCCGACGCCCGCGCCTGGCTCGGCGGACGCGAATTCACCGCCAACTCTGACGGCAACATCGTCATCCCCTTCACCACCCGGCCCCAACCCGAAACCCTCGTGGTCTGGCACGGCAAGGTGGCCGCCCCCGTCCGCTTTGGCCACATCGCCGAGACCTATCAGCTCGAAGCCAACGCCTATGTGGACCGCGAATCGCTCCTCCGCCGCGAAAAAGCCGTCCTCGTCCTGCGTCCCGTCCTCACCGTGGCCGGCCACCCCACCAGCCTCGAGTTCCTCGAGTCGCCCAAGCTGCAGCTCACCCTCACCGACATCCACGACATCCAAACCCGGCAGCAGGTTGACCTGGCCCTCGCCGATGGCGATGTCGTCACCCACGAATTCACCGTGCCCGACAATGCCGTCTCCCTCTCCCTCACCCTCTCCGCCAAGGTCCAAAACCTCAGCCAGAACCGGAAGGACAAGCTCTCCGCCGACGCCCGGTTCTCCTTCAACGAAAGCGACACCCGCCCCCTCGTGCAGGACCTGCACCTGGGCAAAACCGCCAAGGGCTACATCCTTGAACTCCGCGGCAAAAACGGCGAGCCGCGCGCGGGCGTGTCCGTGTCCATCTGGTTCACCCACCGCGATTTCAACAACGAAATCTCGCTGGCCCTGCCCACCGACCAACACGGCCGCATCGAACTCGGCCCTCTCGCCAACATCCAACGCATCCGCGCGAGCGATCCCGCCCAAACCACCCGCTCGTGGGATCTCGCCACCGATGCCGTCACCCTGCCCCCCGCCCTGCACGGCAACGCGGGCGAAACCCTCCGTCTGCCGCTCACCGAGGGCCTCGCCGACACCCCCGCCGCCTACTCCCTGCTCGAACGCCGCAACAACCTGTTCATCCGCGACTGGAACCAGGCCCTCGCCGCCCGCGGCGGTTTCCTCGAGCTGCGCGGCCTGCCCGCCGGCGAATACTCCCTCTACATCAAGCCGCTCCAGCAGGACATCCCCGTCCGCGTCACCCGGGGCAAAGAAGAGCCGCAGTTCGTCCTCTCCCCCCGCCGCGCCCTCGAACGCCCCCGCCTGCAGCCGCTCCAGATCACCGGCGTAAAGGTGAAAAAGGACGCCGTCGAAATCCAACTCGCCAACGCCTCCCCCTACTCCCGCGTCCATGTGCTCGCCACCCGCTACCTCCCCGCGTTTGACCTCTTCGCCGGCCTCGTCTCCAGCTCCCGCGACGACCTGCAGCAGGCCGCCTGGACCGCCGCGCGCGCGTTCTACGAATCCGGACGCGACATCGGCGACGAATACCGCTACATCCTCGACCGCCAGTCCGCCGCCCGCTTCTACGGCAACATGCTCGAACGCCCGGGCCTCCTCCTCAATCCGTGGGAACTGCGCGCCACCGACGCCACCCGCGAAAACCTCCGCGGCGGCAGCGACTACCGCGGTGCCGTGGCCGACACCGCGCGCTCCTCCCTCCCCCGCGGCATGCGCAGGCCCCCCGCCCGCGCCGCGCGGAGCTGCCCCTCCAACCTCGACTTCCTCGCGCAGCCCGCTGTCGCCCGCTGGAACCTCGTTCCCGACGCCGCCGGTAAAATCCGCATTCCCCGCGCCGAACTCGCCAACCTCCCCCACCTCCGCGTGCTCGCCGCCGACCCCCTCTCCGCCGTGCTCAAACACATCGCGCTCGACGACTCCCCCGCGGCCACCCGTGAACTCCGCCACGCCGGCAACCTGGACCCGCACACCCCCTGCGCCGAACAGAAAATCATTACCCCGCTCCACGCCGGCCAATCCCTCGAAATGGACAACATCGTCACCGCCACCATCAACCGCTGCGACACCATCGAGAAAGCCTGGCAGCTCCTGACGACCCTTCTAACTCTGGAAAATGACGACACCGGCACGGTCGAAGCCCTGCAAGACCTCGCCGTCTGGAACACCCTCACGCCCGAAAAGCGCCTCCGCTTCTACTCGGATCATGCCAGCCACGAAGTCAACCTGTTCCTATATCACAAGGACCCCGAATTCTTCCAAGAGGTCATCCACCCCTATCTCCAAAACAAAAAAGACAAAACCTTCGTTGACCTCTGGCTGCTGGAAAGCGACCTCTCCGTCTTCCTCGAACCCTGGCGTTTTGCCCGCCTCAACGCCGCCGAGCGCGCCCTCCTCTCTCGCCGGCTCCCCGCCCAAAACGCGTCCCTCGCCCGCCACGCCCGCGAACTGGCCGATATCATTCCGCCCGACCCGTTCGAAGACAACATCCGCTTTGATGCCGCCATGCTGGCTGATAGCCTCTCCGCGGCCGATTCTACCATCCTCCTGATGGAAGAAGCCACGCTCGCGGAACAGGAGACCGCCTCGGACGCCGTCAGCCCCCTCATCCTCAAAGATCTTTCGGCTTCAGGCATGGCTGACCACCCCCACGCCATGGGACGCGCCACTTCGATCCGACGGGCACCCTCCGCCAGCATGGGTGTGGTGCCCAGGGAGGGCGAAATCATGTACGACGAACTTGCCATGAGGGAGCTCTCCGCCGTTCCCGACATTCAAGAGTTTGCCGCAGCCCCCTATGACGCCTTCGACATACGCCACCGCCAGGAAGCCGTCACCCGCTTCTTCCAGAAACTGGACAAAACCAAAGAGTGGGCCGAAAACAACTACTACCACCTGCCCATCGAAGCCCAAACCGCCGACCTGGTTCCCCCCGGCCCCTTCTGGGCCGATGCCGCCGCGCATGTGCCGGGCACGCCCTTCCTCTCCGAACATCTCCTCACCGCCGCCCACACCTCCACCGAGGTCATCCTCGCCCTCGCCCTCCTCGACCTCCCCTTCGAGGCCCCCGAACACTCCGAGCAATGGGACGGCCAACGCTACACCCTGACCGCCGCCCGGCCCACCATCGTCTTCCACCAGGAAATCCGCAAAGCCGGCCGGGAGGACGACAGCGGCGCCATCCTGATCGCCCAGCACTTCTTCCGCGCCGACGACCGCTACCGCTTTGTGGACGGCGTCCGCCTCGACAAAACCGTCGAGGACGAATTCCTGCCCCATGTCGTTTACGGCGCCGAGGTCGTTCTGACCAACCCCCAGGGCAACTCCCAGCCCGCCGTGGCGCTGCTGCAAATTCCGGATGGCGCCATCCCCGTCCAAAGCGGGTTCTACACCAAGGGCCAATACATCCACCTCGACTCCCACGAAACCCAAACCATCGAATACTACTTCTACTTCCCCGAAACCGGCACCTATGCCCACTATCCCGCCACCCTCGCCCTCAACGATCAGGTCATCGCCGGCGCCAAGCCCTTCACCTTCCATGTCGTCCCCCGGCTCACCGACATAGACCGCGAATCCTGGGCCTGGCTCGCCCACAACGGCACCACCCGCGATGTCGTCGCCTACCTCGAAAACAACAACATCGCCCGCATCCAGCCCCAACTCGGCGAAATCGCCTGGCGCATGCGCGAACGCAAGGTCTTCCAGCAACTCACCGCCCTCCTCGAAGAGCACCATATCTACGACCAGACCCTCTGGTCCTACGGCCTCTACCACAAAGATCCCGCCACCCTGCGCGCCTGGCTCGAGCACTCCGGGTTCGCCGAAAACTGCGGACTCTATCTCGACTCGCCCCTCCTCACCCTCAACCCCGTCGAACGCCTCACCTATCAGCACCTCGAATACTCCCCGCTCGTCAACCCCCGCGCGCACGCCGTCGGCGGCAAACCCAAAATCCACAACACCTCCTTCCACCGGCAATACGAAACCCTCATGAAGGTCCTCTCCCAGAAACCCGCCCTCTCCGCGGTGGATCAGCTCGCCGTCGCCCAGGCCATGCTCATGCAGGACCGCGTCGCCGAGGCCGCCGACTGGTTCGCCCGGGTTGATCGCGCCCAAATCCCCGAGCAGATGCAATATGACTACATCGCGGTCTATCTCGCTTTCTACCGCGGCGACACCGCCGCCGCGCGCGAGATCGCGGCGCCCTACGCCGGCCATCCCGTCCACCGCTGGCGCGTCCGCTTCGAGCAGGCCCTCGCCCAGCTCGACGAAATCGAGCGCGGCATCGCCGCCGCCGCCCCCGTGGACCCCGAAAGCCGCGAGCACTCCCACGATGCCATCGCCGCCGCCGAGCCCGCCCTCGAGCTGCTCGTCGAAGCCGGCGTCATCCGCCTCGACACCCGCAACCTCGACACCGTCACCCTCAACTTCTACCCCATGGACATCGAGCTGCTCTTCTCCCGCAACCCCTTCCTCTCCGACTCCGCCGCCCAGTTCGCCTTCGTCCGTCCCGCCCTCACCCAAACCGTCAACCTTGCCGGCAAAACCGCCCCCCATACGCTCGAGCTGCCCAAACCGTTCCGCGCCAAAAACGTCATGGTCGAAGCCCTCGGCGCCGGCCTCCGCCAAACCCAGGGCTACTACGCCAACACCCTCAAGGTGCAGGTCGTCGAAACCTACGGACAGGTCGCCGTCACCCACTCCGGCACCCAAAAGCCCGTCGCCGGCGCCTATGTCAAAGTCTATGCCCGCATGAACAACGGCCGAATCGAGTTCCTCAAGGACGGCTACACCGATCTGCGCGGACGCTTCGACTACGCCTCCCTCAACACCAACGAACTCGACCACGCCGACCGCCTCGCCATCCTCATCCTCACCGACGACCTCGGCGCCCTCGTCCGCGAAGCCAAGCCCCCCAAGCAATGACCCCATGACGCCATGACCCCATGACCCCCGCCCAAGCATTCCCCATCAATGCCCGGCGTCAAGGTGTCATGGCCTCATGGCGTCATCCCCACCCTTGCCCCCACAAGCAAAAAGCCCCAAACATGGGGCTTCTCCTGCACAGTTCTCGCTTTTGTAAAAATGGTGGTGGGGGATGGATTCGAAC
>LSQX01189053.1_pt1 | contig 19926 bp, 23 predicted proteins | sample 654561 | NCBI WGS metagenome assembly LSQX01 (sample SAMN04489861, study PRJNA283612) | anaerobic digester metagenome | isolation source: 4 biogas reactors fed with cattle manure at either 37C or 55C with and... | place: Denmark: Kongens Lyngby | collected 2014
GTGTAAGACATGTTTGCTCACCAGTTTTCGGTTTAAGAATCAAAGCAGATTTATCTGTTGATGCTAACTCGAAATCGCATGAATAATGGATAGCCTTTTTTGGACAAATTTCATAACAGTGATAACAGAAGATACATTTGGCTAAGTTTAATTGAGGCAGTTTTTTATTGCTGCAAAGAACCATTTCAATGGCCCTAGCTGGACATTCTTTGCTACATAAGCCGCAACCAATACAAGCAACAAAATCAAATTCAGGTTTACCGCGATAATCATCATCCAAGCTGGGTTTTTCTTGAGGATAGAACTGTGTCGCGGGTTTGCTGAACACTGTTTTTACAACCTTTCGCATCATTTTAACCACAGTAGATCACCAACCTTTTTTCAAATATTAAATACTCTAGTTTCTTAAATTGAATACATATTTTTTACATGATTCAGTTAAAATAATTGTTACATACGTATTTAGCTTTTTACATGTGTTCGTATAGAAATATGTTAAAAACTATTGTTTACCATCAAGTAATTTGAAGGGTACTTGTTAAAAGTAACGATTAAACAATAGGAAAACCATCATCAACTAAATACACATAAAATTACTAAAGGAGAAGCATAAAATTATTTTAGTTACTTTGATCAAGTAAATTTTTGGCGCCCGTCTGCTAATCGGCTAAAATTTCAATTGGACTGACGAGTCCACTCCTATGTTATCCTCCAAGAAAACAAAAGAGTAAACCCAAGAGTCTCAATCCAAACCCAAATAGAGATTAAAAACGATTTAAACCTTACCAACATACCCCACGAACTAAACCAAATAAACCCACCAAAGAAGATACTCAAATCAACCCTAAGGAAACCTCAAAACGACCTTGTCTTGGACCTATGTAAACCAGAATATGAAATAACCTCTAATAGAAAATTCAGTAGAGCCGGAACAACTAGTAAAACTCTGCTGACAAAGCATAACAAAATAGAACAGGCTTATTAAAAGTGCATAATTTAATCAATGATTGCTACTTTAAACCTTTGCTTGTCTACAGTGGAGCTTTGCCCAAAAAAGAATCGCTAACAATTTAACCATAGAGTGCGCAGAAACAGCAACTTACCTCACATATCACGATTCTAAAACAGTCATTGAAAACCTCACTTGTGCAGAGATTTCAAGGTGTAGAATTCATGATCGTGTACAGCGCGTAGGTGGCTTTATGAATATTTAGCGTAGGAGTGCTGTAGTGAAAAATCAAGACTTGATTGAGAAAGATAGCGCGAAATCGCATGGTTTGAATGGAAAGAATAATGAAATTAACGTTATTTTAGGAAATAATCAAAAGACAGGTGAGAAGTCGCTTTTGGGGCTTGGGGTAAATGAGGATTGGAGCAAGACAGTCTTACAGTTTAGAGGCAAAGCCAAGTTTGCAGTGTCTGATAATGAACCTTCACTTCGTAATGCACTTTTGGAGAAGGCAGATAATATCAAGCACGCGTTTTGCACGGTATTAGGGATGTGAAGTTTTATCTTTGGGTGCCGACCTGCCAAAGGACCAGAGGACAGAGATCGCGGGCAGGGTTGAGGTTGTGTTGTGGGCACTTCGTAACTTGGTTAGTGTGCATCTTGTTGATGGGATTTTGAAGGACTGAAGCGAAAGAGTGAGTGGGCTGGGTATAATGAGCAGAGTTTGTTGGAGTTGGTTTGCTGCTGGGGGCTAATTTTATCTGTAATGCACAGCTAATTATTTGGTTACTTTTGTACGCCTTGTAATAGAAGGGAATAAGCATTCCTTGTACGAACAATTTGGTTGAACGTTTGATGATGAGGTTGCTAGGCGAATTAAGGATAAGTGGAGACATTGGAGTACAAAAGGTCCTGAGAATTCGCTTAATATTTTACGCGCTAGGTACTATAACAAACGTAGCTATGGTGAGATGAAAGAAAGATACTTAAGCGCAAACAAGACATTACATTCGAATAGCGGTAACAAGCTAGCCTACTAGAAGGCACAACCAAATTTTTAAAGGCGAAAATTTTTCAATAACCCGCAAATTCTGATATTATCCAACGCACCAACCAAACCTCTTAATGTCAACCGGAGAAAGCTTCTCTGCAATCATCAAATTCTTCAAACATACCGGATCAGTTTCCAAATAATCATCTGTACACGCATAAGCCCGTCCTCTACAGTCGCCACAGCCCATACGATAATCACAACTTCCACATTCACCCTTTAAGTTGTGCCGCTGACGTAAAGAGTTCAATACTTCCGAATTGCGCCAAATCTCAGCTATACTTTTTTCACGTATATTTCCAATTTTTATTGGTAGAAACGTAAAGATAGACATCGCCGTTTGAACGAAGAGTAAAGTACATATTACCTGCATAGCAACCGATACTCTGGTAAATCCAAAATTCTTTCACTATTAGGTTTTTAGCTTTAGTACCATGGTTATGGTGCATTTCACAAGTGACTTCAGGAAACATGCGTGCCGCCAGACATTGTAAACGTCATTTCTGTGTCTTCTTGCTTGCTTTGTAACCAACGAATTAGATGCACGTGTTACTCCTGTGTCATAGCATTATCCATGACGTCTCTCCCTCTACTTACAGGAACCAAATCAGAGACTACAAATTCATCCACACCCAAATCATGGAGAAAAACAATAGCTGAGGCATTTCACTATAGGTATCTTTGAGTGCCATAGTAGCTACAATTAATGCATGTATAGTCAAGTATTCTTGGATGTCTAAGTTAGGGTTAATTGAGACATGCATCGTTCATCCATAGACGGGAATCCGACAACAAATTTTATTGGTATATAGATTGCATTTTCCCCGCTAAACTGCATTCCGTTCCCATTTTTGCCTTTGACAAGTATTGGATACGGTTCACCCGATAGGGTACCTGTGTTTATGCCTGTTTGGTCAGGGGTTATTTCTAGCGCGCCAATAGCTTTGAGTTCATCTAGCTTCCATTCACCGACTGTAATTACGCTCTCTCCCCGGGTGGTTGTTAGCAAAACTTGTCTTAGATGCCTGCCGTTAACAGACATAATGTTACAACTTTTATGAAATTTGATTTTCTCATCTGAATTTTCACTTTATACAAGAAATGACAAGATGCCATATAGCTCACCCCATGGAACAAGCTATTCTTCAAAAAGAACAGGTCAAACTCTCGAGTTATTTTGAAAAATTCAGGTAAATACTGAGAAAAAACTCAACCGTAATATATCATCACAACCAACCCTAACTATATGCGTAAGATAAAAGCCTCCAGCAACTATCTAAAAAAGCAAACCCGTACCAATCTCATAAAAGCAGCCCTTTGTATCTTCATTTTCAGTGTATTGCTTATCGGGATAATGTTTAGGTCGTTTTTAACTCTTCAATTAGATTTGCTAAACCAAGTTGGATTGGTTCTACTGCTTGCACCGTCGGTCGCGTCCTACTATTACCTGCGCCAATACCACCGCTACAATGGTGGCTGGCAAGGTGAAAAACGAGTAGCTAAATTACTTAACAACACACTAAGCGACGACTACTTCCTCATAAACGACCTTTATCTACGAGAAGGAGGGGGAGACGTTGACCATGTCGTTTTGGGACCAAACGGTATTTTTGTTTTAGAGACAAAAAATTGGAACGGCAAAATTATGTGCAATGGAGATGAATGGCAAAGAGGAGGAAAACGTAATTTTAAAAGTAGTCCAAGCAGACAGGTTAATCGTAATGTAGGAAAAATCAAGAAAATAATTGATAACTCAACTCTTCGACCTTTAAACGTACGGGTAGAAGGTATAGTTGTGATGACAAACAAATATGCCAAACTACACATAAATAACCCATCTGTACCTGTCCTAAAACTATCACAATTACCAAATTACTTAATCACACATAGAAGCCAAAGACAGTTTACACTGGAACAACTGGAAGCCATTGGAAAAGAAATTGCTAAGCAAAAAGCTTAGGCTGCTTACGTTTAGGCGGGGTAATCTTCAACCAATCCTTACGGATGAAGAATGCTAAGCACATTATACCGGTAATAAATAAGCTAACAATACCAAACAAATTAGGTAACCAGCGGTTAAAGTTTTCAGCAATAGTTGAAGCGAGCATTGCCATTGAAGTGTAAATAGCGAAAATACCCGTGATTAAAGTAGTATAGTGAAGGGTTTTCTTAATGTAGCAAGCTTTGGTCTTTACCCAGTTTAAACAAGTCTCCGTCTTAAGAGAAAGATCGGGTAAATCATCAAGGAACATAGCAAGACCCGCTAAAAAGAAGGCTCTAGCAGCATTAACGCCTATGTCGTTTGAATCAATGAAGAATATGGTGATAACTGAAAAAGGAGTAAAAACCCTAACAAAAATTGCTGTAATTGCTAACACAAAAAATCCATACACGTAATGATGGAACAGAAACCGGCCGGTATGTAGCGAGCGCCCGATTGCAGCCGCAGGAAAGATACAGATTGCACCGGCAGCTAGTGCTAGCCAGAATAGATTGCCATCTAGAAAGTAAGGGGCAAATGGGTACCAGGGATCTTTAGAGGTGTAAAAACCATAAAGCATTCCAGCAACTGCAGTGATACTGATTAACGCGTTGAAAATTAATGCCAGACTGAATACTTTTTTGAGGATCACCCAGACTGAACTAGCCATGTATATGCCGTGCCCTTAACTGTGCCGTTAGCTCTAATTTTGCTACATGGTTAATTTGGAGGCTATTATAAGTAACGCATGTTCACCTATTGTTTAATTATCTATACCAGCCAAAACAATGATTGGTGACATAACAATTTTGAAGTAGATCGCAGGTTAAATGACCAATAACCGTAAATAACAAAATATTCTTTTAAACAAGCAACAAAACGCTATAAGCAATACGAAATAGGGTTGAGAGAAAATGAAATTCGAAATTAAATATAAACCCTCATACTCAATGTTAGTCGCTAACCTAGAACAAGGCGATTCGCTTACGGCTGAATCAGGCGCATTAACTTACATGACCCCTAACATAGAAATCCACACACGTAAAAGGGAAAAAAGTTTTTGGGGTAGTTTAGGATTAAGCATCATCGGCGGTCAATCCTTCTGGGTTAATGATTACATAGCAAACAATGGACCTGGCGAAGCAGCTTTTGTATCTGCACCAGTCGGGGATATTAAACAACTGGATATCGCTCCAGGCAGCGGATATGTAATCCAAAAATCGGCATATATCGCTTCTACACAAGGCATTGATTTAGATATCAAGTGGGAAGGCTTCACTAAAGGTCTATTTGGTCAAGGTTTATTCATGATCAAAGCTACAGGAGGCGGTCAAATGTTCATTAACACCTTTGGAGCAATTGACTCCCATAAGTTAGAGGCGGGTCAAACACTTATCGTCGACAACTTCCACTTAGTCGGTTTCAGCGAAACCTGCAGCTATAAAGTTACAAGAATCGGCGGGATGAAAGAAACACTTCTCAGCGGCGAAGGTTTAGTCACCCAAATCACGGGTCCAGGAGAAATACATATCCAAACAAAGAATCTTCGGGAATTCACAGAATGGCTCTGGACGTTGCTTGCACCCAAGGTACGTTCTGAACGGTCAAGATAGAAAAATTTTTTATTTTCTTTCACCTTTTCCCGTTTGAGTGAATAACATTGAGAAGTATAGGACTTGGCACATTAGTAGGCTTGATAGTGGCTGTCACCTTGAGCATAATGTATCCAGGCATCGGTCAGCTTGTCGGCGCATTACTTGGAGGTTTCATCGCTGGACTTATCGCAAGAGGCATAATTGGCGGCACCATAGCAGGTATACTTACAGGCATTGCAAACGCCGTGATTTTAGCGATTTTAGCATTGGCTGGGTTTGCATGGTATGGATGTATCAACTATGGATTCCTAGGCGCGTTCCTTGCAGGGATAGTGGGCACTGCACTTAGCCTACTCATCAGCGTCTTTGCAACTGTTCTTTCAGCCATCAGCGGTTTCTTCGGCGGACTCCTCCGTAGACATTAAAGCTGCAGATTCTTTGTTATTGTACTCATGCACCAACAAAGCAGTATATAGACTATAACGTGTTTTTCAAATAGTAAATTGTAGTTGGTGAGTTATTTTTGGGCAACATCTGGTTGGGTGCATTTGTAGGTTTTTTAGTAACCTCAGCAATAGCTTTTTTCTTCCCAGGTTTAGGTCACTTGCTAGGAGGTTTTATCGGCGGAATAATAGCAGGAGTCGTCGCACGAGGTGCGGGTAGAGGATTGATTGCAGGATTCTTAGCAGGTATATTCGGAGGTATAATTATTGCAATATTAGCAATTATTGGGTTTGCAGTTCTCGGCGGAGTAACAACAGGCTTTGGCGGTGCATTATTTGGGGGCTTATCAGGTTTAGGCGTAGGTGTATTAGCGATTTTATTGGCACTATTCACAGGCATCGTTTCTGCTATCGGCGGTCTAATTGGCGGAGCCATCGTGCATTAAAAGTTATTCTATCTGTCAAGCATAAACGTTTTTTCATGTGTAGCTTTCTCAGGAATTAAATCTAACACCATTTTCTGTTCAGGTTTTCTACTAAGAACAATCGGTGATAATTGATTTGCTAGTTCTAAAGCTGCTTCAAGTTTACTACCTCGTTCCGCATATATTTCTAAGAGAGCACTATCTTTACGCACATCCTCGCCTAATTTAGCCCGTAATATCAGCCCTGCACCTTTTTCTTTAGGGGCTCCTGCCATACGTGCAATTCGAACGATATCGTCTGTGCTCAACCAAAGTACCTTGCCGGCTCTATCTGCACGGACCTCGGCGTGTTTTGGTCCAATAGGTAAATCCTCAGGTTTTATGTTAGGGTTTCCACCTTGGGCTGCAATGATTTCGCGGAGTTTCTTTTCAGCTCTGCCTGATTCAATCATTTCTTCTGCCATTCCACGGGGATTCTCCACACCGACCATGTCAAATAACATAGTTGATAGACTAACAGCTTTTTCCCTAAGATCCGGTGCACCTCCACCCATCAAAGTGACCAACGCTTCTTTTGCCTCAAGTGTAGGTCCGATATTACAACCAAGTGGCTGGTCACCAAAAGTTAAGGCACATTGAATGTCCATCCCAAGACGTTTGCCTAAATCTACAAAATCTGAGGCAAGAGAATAAGCTTCTTGTCGTGTCTTAATTTTCGCACCCATACCTGTTGGGATATCTATGGCAACATGTGTTGCCCCTATCGCTTTCTTTTTACTAAGAATAGAAGGTAAAAGCATAGGATCTATCCCTAGGGGGTATTCGATTTGTATAAATAGGTCATCTGCTGGGGCAAGTTCTAATGCGCCGCCCCAAACTAAGCAGCCACCGGTTTTTTTAACAGTGTCTTTGATTTCGGCAATGGAGAGATTGACTGGACAGAGTGTTTCTACACGATCAGCCGTTCCAGCAGGTGAGGTTATGGCTCGTGAAGAGGTTTTGGGAATGGTAAAGCCAGCTGCGGCTACTATGGGGACAACCATCATAGATGTTTTGTCGCCGGGGATTCCACCCACACTATGTTTATCCAGGATGGGACTTGATTCAAAGTCCAACGTGCTACCTGTTCGTATCATAGCGCGAGATAGGGCTTCTGTTTCAGCAGTACTTAGTCCATGAAAATTAAGTGCTGTAAGAAAACCAGCTATTTCAACTGTGCTTAAATGATGCTCGACAACATCTTTAACGATAGCATTTACATCTTGTTCGCGTAGCCGCTCGCCACGAATTTTAGCGCGTATATTAAAAAGTGATTCGGGCAGTGGAGCTAATGTTACTTGTACCGTTTCATTGTCTTTAATGCCTTGTAGTACCGCCTCTGTTTCTTCAAAAATGCCTATGCTATCGTCTGGGTAATGCTCACCGATGTTAGCTATTGCAATCATTTCTTTTTTACCGTATACGATTTTTATGCGATCAGAACTGTGCACACCAAGCTTGCTGGCGGTCGCTTCGCTTAATACTGCAATTCTGTTTCCGCCTGTTGTAATGTTTAGTAATTCCACAAGAAGCTCCATAGACATCACGTATTATTGGTCGGTTGGGTAGTTAAAGATTTTAAGCAAAAAGAGTGTAATTATTAAAAGAGGAATTCTACTTGAAGTATCTTGATTTCATTGATTTGACTTACAAACCAAAAGAAACAGACCTGCTATGTACCTTCTATGTGGATCCGGAAGGTATTAGCTTAAACGAAGCTGCAGGTGGTGTTGCAGCGGAAAGTTCTGTTGGCACATGGACAGAATTAACCACCGAGCAACCCTATGTAAAACAATTAGCAGCACATGTCTACGCAATAGAAGGCAATGTTATCAAAATTGCTTATCCGATCGAATTGTTTGAAGAAGGCAACATACCAAACATCCTCTCCAGCATAGCAGGGAACGTTTTTGGACTTAAAACACTCAAGAATTTGCGGCTACTTGAGCTTAAAATACCTAAAAAACTGCTAGCGGGTTTCAAAGGACCACAATATGGCATCACAGGTATACGCGAAGTTCTTAAAATTCCAAAACGCCCACTCGTCGGCACAATCGTCAAACCCAAACTTGGGCTAAACACCAAAGATCATGCCAGGGTATCCTACGAAGCATGGTTAGGCGGTTGCGACATAGTTAAAGACGACGAAAATCTTAGCAGTCAAACTTTTAATCCTTTCCAAAATCGCCTTATACAAACACTTGAGGCACGCGACAAAGCTCAATCCGAAACAGGTGAATGTAAAGTGTACATGATTAACATCACCTCAGAAACCGATCAGATGCTTAAACGAGCACAAGCTGTCGTTGATCAAGGCGGGGAGTACGTTATGGTTGATATCTTAACATGTGGTTGGTCTGCTTTACAAACCCTCCGTAATCAGAACTTCAAACTTGTAATCCATGCACATCGTGCAGGTCATGCCGCGTTTACAAAAAACCAGTACCATGGCATCTCAATGAAACCCATCGCATCGATAGCAAGAATAATCGGTGTCGACCAACTTCACGTCGGCACAGTAGTCGGAAAAATGTCAGAAACCAAAGCGGAAGTGCTAGAAAATATCGCTGTTTGCAAGGGCGAACTGGATAATCTGAAACCTGTTTTACCTGTTGCTTCAGGCGGTTTATACCCGACTCTAGTTCCTGCTTTACTGGAAACCTTTGGTAACGACGTTGTGTTGCAGGCAGGCGGTGGTATTCATGGACATCCAGAAGGTACAGTGAATGGCGCCAAGGCAATGCGGCAAGCAGTCGATGCCGTGCTTAAGAACAAAACGTTAGAGGAGTACGCTAAAAGCCACAAAGAACTTTCGCTTGCGCTTAAACATTGGCAGCCATAACAAGCTCATGAACTCATTTTCTTTTCTCTGTTTAGTTTTATTTAATACCATTACGCATTACGGAGATTATTAGAAAATAATTTTTCTTGTTTAATGCTACTGTTATAAACGAAATCATTACGCTATGAGAGTTAACCTCTTTTGATACGTAAAACCACCGACTCAGACCTAATAGACAGTACAAACAGTTGGACGAGTAGCCTTTAAGAGAGGAAAAGCGGTAAATTTTACAAGAGACTCTTTAGCTGCTCCAACTGCAAAACCACTATGCTCTCTGATGACTTACCATGAAGGGCACCCAGTCGGGCACATACTCTTTTTATAAAAGCCACAGTCATAAACGCACCAAACATCAAATGATCCTTTCTTGTGCCCTTAGCAGTTATCCCAAAGTGCCAAAAGCAAGGTATCAGCGGGAGGTTGCTTCTCTTGGTACCGCCCTCCCTTATATAAAACTGCCAACACAATACCTATGCAATGACCCCTCAAAGCGAGCAGTCCGATGTAGCGGTCGTGGGAGGCGGACCCGTCGGATCATATGCAGCCTTCAACCTCGCTAAAAGAGGCATACCAGTCACAGTTTACGAGGAACACTCCCAAATCGGAGTGCCTTCTCATTGTGCAGGTCACATCAGCATTCGAAGCCTCAAAAACATGAACCTCTACCGTCTCCCAAACGGTATAATCGAGAACAATTTCTCGGCAGCAAACTTTTACTCGCCGCAGGGTACCAAATTCTCGCTCCACCTCAAAGTCCCAGTTACCACCGTATTGAACAGAGTAAAGTTTGACCAGTACCTCGCCGAGCAGGCAAAGGGTGCAGGTGCCAAATTCGAGATGAATACCCGTGTAGAATCATTACTCATAAGGAAATGTCAGGTTAAAGGCATAAACACCAAAGCAGGCGAAACACAAACACAGGTTAACACAAAGGTTGTCTTTGACTGCGAGGGCATATCTTCTCGGCTTCTACGCCAAACAGGTTTAAAACCGTTTAGTCCCAAAGATTTGGTTTATGCGGTTGAGACTGAAATTACAGGCGTCCAAAACATCGAATTGAATGCAGTCGAGGTGTACTTCGGTAAAGGTTACGCTCCTGGCTTTTATGGCTGGCTCATTCCCCGACCCGATGGCACTGCTAAACTTGGCTTAGCCACTAACCAAGGCGACCCCCGAATATATCTCAAACGACTCATGACCAAGCACCCGGTTGCATCGAAGCAACTTGCGAAAGCCAAAATTACAAAAATCGGTTACCATGCCATAAGTTTAGGTGGACCGATTAAGAAGGCGTATATAGATGGATTTTTAGCTATGGGTGACTGTGCCTCACAAGTTAAGCCGACGACAGGTGGTGGAGTTATTTTTGGCTTAACATGTGCTAAAGAGGCAGTTGAAGTTGCAGCCCATGCAATTCAAAGCGGTGACGTTTCAGCTAATACACTTGAAACCTATCAAAAACGCTGTGATGAACTACTCAACTTCGATGTTCATGTTATGCTACGTCTAAGGAGATTCATCAATTCGCTATCAGATCAAAAGCTTGACGAGATGCTTCGAGTGTGCGGTAAATTAGGCGTCGACAAAGCCCTTAGTGGAGTGGACGAGATTGACTATCAAGGTAAGATGTTGTTGTCTGTTGCTGGAAAACCCGCGATGTGGGCGGCACTTGCCTATTTTGGATTGCTCTACCTGTCTGCAAACCCTTAAAATCATCCAGTGTTAACCTATAGGCAGGAACATAAATGCCAGAGCAATTCGAATACAAACAAGTCATTATCTTTCGTACCGACCTACAAATGGGCAAAGGAAAAATCGCAGCACAGGCAGGGCATGCAGCAATTTCAGCAGCACAAGATGCATTCATCCACCATAAAAAGTGGTGGGATACCTGGATGTATGAAGGCCAAAAAAAGGTTGCGTTAAAAGTTGCTAGTGAAAAAGAGTTATGCGAATTGGAAGAAGCTGCAGAGGATTTGGGTTTACCACATGCACTCATTTTTGATCGTGGTTTAACACAAATTCCAGAAGGCTCGATTACCTGTCTAGGCATCGGTCCTGCCCCAACAGGCAAAATTGACCGATTAACTGGAATGTTAAAATTGTTGTAGAGGTTTTTTTGCTGATTCCTCAAATCGATAAACAACTTGGAATAGATGCCTACGCAACTAAAACCGAAGGTACAGGAGGTTACATCAAGCAATCGGCAGAAGATTTTGTTGTTGAAGAACAATTAGTGGATGGAAGCAAAGCTAGCATCACGGGAGTTTTTCCCGACAGAGTCATCGGCTCGTCTGCAAGAAAGCAACGGTTCCTGCTTTGCCTAATGATAAAACGTAACTGGGATACATTTATAGCGGCAAAAAATGTCGCTAAGTTCCTAGGCATAGACCAAGCATGTGTGCAGTTTGCTGGAATAAAAGATGCCAAAGCATTAACAGCTCAATATGTCACCATAGAAAACATCGCCCCTGAAAACGTGACTCAGGCAATACTTAAAGGTATCAAGCTCACCCCAGTCGGCTATGTACGAGAGATGATGTCGCTGTTCTATCTCTTGGGAAATAACTTCTCAATCACAATCAGAAATGCCGACTTGCCAGAGGAAAACATCAAAGAGCAAGTGGATAAAACCATCCAAGAACTTACTGCACAAGGTGGAATACCTAACTATTTCGGACACCAACGCTTCGGCACTACTAGACCTATAACACATCTTGTAGGAAAAGCACTTTATCAAGGTGCCTTTGAAAAAGCAGCTATGCTCTTCTTAGCAAAACCAAGCCCATATGAACATCCTGAATCACGGAAGGCCCGACAGCAACTAGAAGAAACCCATGATTTTAAATGGGCAAAAGATAACTACCCCAAGCAACTCCGATTTGAACGCATGATGCTATGCCACCTTGCAGGGCACCCAACAGACTATATTGGCGCCTTTCAAAGATTACCACAGAAATTACAGGCACTTTTTGTTCAGGCTCATCAGTCTTATCTCTTTAATCGTTTCTTAAGCGAGCGGCTCAAGCAGGGATTGCCACTTAAGGAAGCAGTTATAGGAGATTTCGTCGTTGGGGTTGAACGGTCTGGATTACCGTTAACTACAGTAGATAAAGTTGTTACCGCGGAAAACCTTGCACAGGTTAATGCAGCTGTTAATACCGGTCGGATGCGTGTTGCAATGCCAATTTATGGTATGCGACAAAAACTATCCGGCGGCGAAATTGGTGAGATTGAACGGAAAGTCCTTGCTACTGAAGGAATTGGAGATGAATCAGTATGGCTCAATGAATTATCAAGGATTGGGGGTAAAGGTGGATTACGTACGATTTCGGCTCCAGTTAAAGATTTTAAATTGTTAAGTGCGACTGATAACATACTGCAGGTTAGTTTTATGCTTCTTCGCGGTTGCTATGCAACTATATTCTTGCGTGAATTAATGAAACCAAAAGATCCAGTAAGCACTGGCTTTTAAAGAAAACAGATTACATAAATGCTGATAAAGTCGACTTTAGTTCTTTATTTTTAGGAGCTACTTTTATGGAAAAAACCAAACGAGAAACAAAACAATGCATTATTCCCATTCATAAGCCCAATTTACGGGAATATGCTTTCTTTTTTGTTTCAGGTATCGTTGTGAGTATTCCTTTTGCCGCTTTCTTTGAGTCCATTTACCCAACTGAAACAGCTTTTGCTACGATTATTTTGATTGTTGTGTTAGCGCCAATAATTGAGGAGTTAGCCAAAATCTTTCCGTTGTTCTATAGGCATGGGGAAACTCAACGTTCCATAGTCACATTGGGACTACTGTTAGGATTAGGATTTGGAATAGCCGAGTTTTTTCAATACGTAGTCTTTGTCGGAGTGCCTCCTATCGCTCGAGTTCCAGGAATTATTTTTCATGCTTCCAGCTCTATTGTTGTAGCATATGGAATTGCTAAGAAAAATCCGATACCTTATTACTTGATTGCTGTAGCACTTCATTCCGCAAACAACTTTTTGGCTGTAACTGGGGGTTTCTATGGGTTACTCTTGGCTTTGCTGGTGCTGATTTCAACGTATTGGCTGGCTTGGCGTTATTGGCGCCGCGCTAGGCCAGATGTTATTGTGGTCTAGCAAATTCTGTCGGATTGCGCTAAGTCTTTTAGCCTATTTACACCGTCAATTTCGTCTATGAAGGTTGCAACTGCTTTAGGTACAAGCGTAGTCCAGTTTTTGTTTTTAATCATGTTTTCACGTATCAACGTCGATATGTAGACTTTACGGTCAAAAAGCGGCAGGTCATTTACTTTGTAACCGGCTTCCATGAATAGCCTACGAGTGAGGGGTTCATTAGAATAAACTGTAGTAAATTTTGGAGTGTACCCTTCGACGGCGCTAACCCAAAGCATATGAAGGTGTACATCTGGTACAGGTACGATCCAAAGTTTATCGAGATTAACATTAGCTTCCAACAGCGCCTGGCGGATCATTACTATCCGTTCGCCTGCAGTAAAGGGATTATGGTTATTGTGGCTATATTGTGCACTACCTATTACAACGATCAATTCGTCAATATTTTGAAGTACATACTTGACAGCGTCTAAGTGTCCATTATGGAACGGTTGAAACCTACCGACATACAGTCCCCTTTTAAACTCCATATGCATGCCTGTTGTGTGGTTGGTCAGAGCTGAATTTATGATTTGTGTAAGCAATACTTGCTATTTATACTAGTTATTACTGACTTTTTGAGCTATTAATAATTAAAAATAATTAAGCGATTACAATTTTTAGGTTCAAATTAGAAACCTAAGAATAAACTCAGGTAAACTTTGCCAAAACAAGCTCTACAGGAAATACCTTAAGTTGACCACCACAAACCATGATGCATCTCGGTTCACTATATCCTCGGCGTTCTCTAGTTAAAAAGTCAAGTTTAACCTTCAATCCACCTGCACTATAACCACCAAGCGTTAGGTTCGATTTAACAACTCTATGGCAAGGTACAATTGGTGCAAAAAGGTTGCAAGCCATGGCGTTACCGACCGCACGAGGTCCACCCCCAACTGCCATTGCAATTGCCCCATAGGTGCTTACATAACCAATGGGTATAGCAACTGTGGCTTTGAGCACCTTCTTAGTGTAAGCCGACAGGTGTGAGGTGCATAACGGCAAGTCTATAACCGGATTTTCGCCATCATAAATTAATTTCATTGTCGATATTGCCTTATTTGCGCTGGATGGGGAGATAGAAAATACCTGAAAAGGTACACTAAACGGCAAATTATTTAAAACAGTATGAATTGCGGATTTTTCATCTTTATGAAAAGAGGTTGTTAGAATCTGGTCTTTGTTCAAGGCCACTACGAATGTTACACCCTCGATAGTTTGACTATAGACGTCTATCAAACAGAGCACTAAATAAATAATCAATAGGGGTTTGTGTTAAAAGTTTTCCCTGAAAAAAGTCGTTTCTTCTCGACAGTCCATACAACTGACAACTTTTACTTGTTATAAAGTTATAAGTAAGCTTAATACATTGTTTTGTGTATTAAAATCGGTCAGGCGAAAAATTATGGACAGATATGGACCATCTTTACCAACATTACAACAACTTCCAACAATCCCACTTATGCCTCAGGTGCAAGAGGCAGCACAGCCACAGCAAACTCAAAGCCAAGACTCAGCCCAAAGGGGCATTTCCTGGATCCCAGGCGCTACAACCGTTGGTCTCGTTTTTCAAGACGGCGTCCTCTTAGTTGCAGAAAAAAGAGTAACTTATGGCGGGTTTATCATGAGCAGAGGTGGTAAAAAAGTCTTCAAAGTAACCGACCGCATCGGAGTTGCATGCGCAGGTCTAGTAGGCGACATGCAGATTCTCGCAAGAGAGATGGAAGCACAAGCTAACCTCTACAGCATGGACGTGGGTAGAGCTATCAGCGTACGTAGCGCAGCAAAACTTATGGCAACCGTACTCTTTAACCGCCGGTATGCCCCACTCATCACCCAAACCATCGTTGGTGGCGTAGATGAAGAAGGTGCGTCGATCTATGTCTTGGACGTTTTAGGCTCGTTAATTCCAGACAAATATGCAGCAGTCGGTTCTGGTACAGAAACAGCTATTGGTGTTATTGAAGAAGGTTTCAAAGAGAATATGTCTCTAGGGGATGCAAAAGAACTCGCAACGCGTGCAGTCAAAGCAGCCATAAACCGAGATGCTATGAGCGGTGATGGCTTAGACTATGTCATCATCACTAAGGATGGCGTAACTGAAGAATCAACAAAATTCTAAATCTACGCTTTTCAATATTTTTCAAACAAGTATGCATTCCAGCGGCTAATCCGTATACAGGAGCAAATATGTTATGGCGTTTGAGCTTAGTCAAGAAGAAGGCGAATTTCTAGTTAAACTATCACGCAATACTGTTAAAACCTACTTAGGAACCGGTAAAATTCTCAAACCACCCAAAGAAACCCCTCAGAAACTTTTTCAAAAGTGCGGCGTATTTGTAACTATAAACACTTTACGGGGTACAAACAAGGAATTACGTGGGTGCATTGGTTACCCGTATCCCACTGACCCCCTTGTAGAAGCTGTAATTGACTCAGCCATAAATGCTTCCACACAAGACCCGCGTTTTGAAGCTATGACAGAAACGGAGTTAGGTCAAGTAATTTTTGAAGTCAGCGTATTAACTCCGCCTGAACGTATTGTTACAGATAATCCAAAAGAATACATTAATAAAATCAAAGTAGGCGAAGATGGTCTAATCATCGAACGTGGTTATCATAAAGGCTTGCTATTACCTCAAGTATCTGTAGAGTGGGGTTGGACTGAAGAAGAATTCGTCTGTCAATGCTGCATGAAAGCAGGGTTACCTCCCGATAGTTGGCTTGTCAAAGATACGAAAATTTTTAAATTCAAGGCGATTATCTTCGAAGAAGAAACACCTGTTGGAATTGTTAATCGCTTGAAAATCAAGCGTTCAGCAGTTTAAATCTTCAATAATTTTGATTGCACGATCTAAACCTTTAAACCGTCCAGAAAATGCACTTAAGGTTTTAACGTTTTGAGTATAAGCATCTAATCTAGCGTCCATGGTAGCTATAGCTTGCTTAAGTTGATTCTTGTTCTTAACCATGATACTACAGTTCATTTTTTCTAACTTGGCAGCGTTACCTAACTGTTCGGGCTGGGTCGGAATGCAAATGCTGGGTTTGCTATACTTGATAGTCTCAAAGCAAGTCGCATGGCCACCACTAAAAATGACATACTTAGCATTACGCATGGCTTTCCTGCGTTCGTCTTCAGAGAGCCAAGTATGTAGTTCATAGTTGCCGATTTTAGCTGATGTTTTCTTGCCCGGTGTGCCCAAACTGATTATACATTTACTCTTGACTGTCTCTAGTACTGGCAGTAGTGTTTTGAGCATTCGACCACGGGTGCCGATTGGGCCACTAATGGGTGCAAAAATATGGTCCTGTGTGCCAGTTTCAGGTTTAGTATCCACGAAGCTTCCTACATATTCAGTTCGTTCTGCTATTCCTAAGTGTGCTATGTCGCCAATGCTGTATTCTGATACGGTATAAGGCATTGGGTTATCGGGAATAATGATTTTTTTGCAAGCTCTGTAATAGCGCTCTAAAAATCGCTCGCCGGGGCTAAGGAATGATGAGAAACCATAGCTTGGGCGGATCATGTTTTCAATGTAGACTGCGGGGATTTTCCATCTACTTGCAAGCCTTAGGGCGTTTATGTCCCCATCTGCTATGAGTATGTCAGGTGCTATGTTGAGTATGTTCTCTCGTAGGTCATAGTAGCGGTGGATAGTTTCGTATGTGTTAGAATTTTTAATTTCAATCTTATTTAACTCCACATTGAAAAATGGAAGCGGTAAAAATATATTCAGCAGAGATGCTGAAGTTAGAATGCCATATGCATTTTCGTACCAAGATATCGGTGTAACCCTGTAAACGCTTCTGAATTCCCTCTTTAATAACTCGTATGCTTTACCACCTGAAAATAAAAATACTTCATGTCCACGCGCCTCCAACTTTTTTCCCAATGGGATTATCCTTGAAACGTGACCAAGACCAATTTCAGCACAACTAAGTAGCAACCGCATACAGTAACTATTGAGGGGATAAATCTATATGAACTCTAGCTTGGTTTAGTAAAGAATGGTAATCATTTTAAGCATAGCTGATGAAATTAAAAAGTATGTTTATTCCAAGAAGAATCATAGAAGAGCGCCTTAGAGAATTCTTAGTGGAAGATTTGGGCGAAGGAGACGTAACGGCATCAGCCATTATAGCACATGACTTAAAAGTGAAAGCCGAGATTGTCGCAAAACAAGAGGGTATTGTCGCCGGGATAGAAGAATCAATTATACTTGCCGAACTAGTGGGACTTGAAGTGGAAGCTAAAGTAGTTGACGGCGACAAAGTTGAAAAACAACAGACTCTCATGGTGATCTTTGGGAACGCTCAAACAATCCTCTCTGTGGAACGTACATTACTAAACCTATTATCTAGAATGAGTGGCATCGCTACTAAAACTCATACGTTATCACAACAACTTTTGAAGGCAAAAGTAAAAGCTAGAGTGGCAGCTACACGAAAATCAGCTCCAGGGCTTCTCTATTTCGATAAAAAAGCAGTCGCTATTGGAGGAGGTGACCCCCATAGACTGCACTTAGATGATATGGTTTTAATCAAAGACAATCACTTAGCTATACTTGGCGATACTGAGGAAGCGGTGAAGAAAGCAAAAACTAATACTTCCTTCACTAAGAAAATTGAGATAGAAGTAACGGATATACAAAATGCACTCAAAGCAGCTAGAGCAGGTGCTGATATAGTTATGCTCGATAATTTTGCGCCTAAGGAAGCAATGGAAGCGGGTGAACAATTGCGGAAAGCAGGATTTAACCATGTGATTTTGGAAGTTAGTGGTGGGGTAACCTCAGAAAACATTCTCGAGTATGCGTCGGCTCAAGTCGATATTATTAGTATAGGCGAGTTAACCCATAGCATAAGAGCACTAGACATAAGCTTAGAAGTAAGCAGGAGCTAGAGGCTGGCTGCATTTATCAACCAAACCTCAACGAACGCTCCAATTATCAGCAACAATGCTGAAATCCCAATGGACAGCGCGGTCCATTTTAGTTCACTTAAGCGTTGTTGCAGTATTCGCCTAAACAACCAGATACTGCCTGCCATCGCAATTGAGTATGCGACGAATTCTAGCCAGAAGACAGGGGTTGCCATTAGTTCAAGAATGCCTAAGTACGCAGGATATCCATGAATCGTCGATAGGGCACTAAGTGTGACTCCGGTGTTGTAAATTATGAACAGCCCTAACCCAGCGCCTACAAGTGGAATGAACATTAGAAGTGTAATGAAGAAATTATTAAAGAAGATGCGTTCAGTTAAAGTGTTACTTGCTATGCTTTCGTTTATTGTCTGGTTTAAAGCGTCACTTCTAAATTGAGCTTCGCTTTGACCCAGTGGTGTAAAACTTCCTATTGCCATAGCTAAGATAGTAACTAAAAGAACTAGCAATGTCGAATAGACCCGTTTTCTTTTGGTAGACACATTTTGCCAAAATGATAAACACTTCATTCTTTCACCAAAACTTACAGAATAGTAGTAAAATGGGTGTTTAAATGCCTATTGATAAAGTATACGTTTCAACGATAGCACCTATTATTAGGAGCAAAGCGACTGTCCCAATTAGTAGAGCAGTCCACTTCAGTTCACGCCAGCGTCTTTGCCATAATCTGCGGGCTAACCATATGCTCTCGGTCATGCCAATTGCGTAGGAAGCGTATTCGAGTAGAAAAACTAAACCGACAGCAACTAAAGATAATATGGCAACTTCAGCTGAAATATCCACTGCAGAAGCCTGTATACCGTTTGCTATTTGAATATCAAAAATAGCCCTAAACGCCTGTCCAGTGCTAAATAGAACATACAGACCAAAGAATAGACCTACTATTGGGATAAACATCAGTAAGGCAAGAGAAAAATTATTTACAAAGATGTCCTGGATTAGAGTTTCGTTTTCAAGCCCTTGTTCTACAGTTTGATTCAAGCTTTTGTAGACTTCTAATGCATCCTGCTCGCTCAACGGAAACATTGTGCCAGTTATAGTTGTTAGCACGGCCAATATGAGAATAAAGAGTGTTGAGTATATCCTTTTGCGGTGTCGCGTAGCTGCCACCCAGAAATGAGGATACTTCATAGTTTATTCTTCCTTACGTTGCTTTAACGTTATTTTGTCTGCACTAAAACCATTTGCCACCGAGTTTAACGTTTCTGTCAATTTAACTTTTGCTAATAAGTCAATTTGGAGGTATAGAATTAGATTCCGATTTCTATGAATTACTTTTGAGATTTAAAGCAAGCAGGTATTCTTCACTGCTTTTAGCACGGCTAGCCGGAGGCTTAACGATTTTAACAGTTTCAAAGTTGACTTTAAGGTCTTGAATGAAGTCATCTAACAAGTCACCTTGAAAAACTTTTACAAAAAAGTTTCCACCTGGTTTTAAGATACATTTAGCTATATTCATAGCCTTGGTTGCGAGGTCGATTTGACATGCATGATCTACCTCCCA
>LSQX01373587.1_pt1 | contig 19925 bp, 21 predicted proteins | sample 654561 | NCBI WGS metagenome assembly LSQX01 (sample SAMN04489861, study PRJNA283612) | anaerobic digester metagenome | isolation source: 4 biogas reactors fed with cattle manure at either 37C or 55C with and... | place: Denmark: Kongens Lyngby | collected 2014
GATCAATAAACAATTGATAGTGTCCGAAATCATATTCCCCTTTAAGGTCCTGGTAGGCTTTATACCCTTTATTGTTGATCTTGATAATTTTTTCTTTTAAAGTCTTGCTGTCCTGCAAAACTTACACCTCTTTTATAAAAAATATACACATCTGCTGCATAACAGCTAATACTATCTGCAGGCTTCGTATTTCATTTATTACACTTACCGTTTTGCAGCTAATAAAAAGGCATCATCAACCAGCAGAGAAACAAGCTCAGCAAAAGAAATGCCCGCTGCTCTGGCAGCATCGGGGAAAAGGCTGGTTTCAGTCATTCCTGGCAGTGTATTGGTCTCCAGAATAAAAGGTTCGTATTTTTTGTTTAACATTAAATCAACACGGGCATACTGACGGCAGTTCATGGCTTTATAGGTTTTCAAGGCCATCTCTTCCACTTTTGCGGCTGTCTCAGGTGGAATGCGAGCGGGAATTATATGGTGGCTCATCCCTGGAGTGTATTTTGCTGTATAATCGTAAAACTCTGTTTCAGAAACGATCTCGATCAAGGGCAGCACCCGCGGCTCCTTTGTTCCCAGAACAGCTGCTGTGAGTTCTATACCATCAATGTATTTCTCTACTAAAACTAATTGATCATACTTGAAGGCCTCATGGAGAGCCTTTTCCAGCTCATCTTCTTCCCTGACAATAGTAACCCCTATTGTTGAACCCTCACGTGACGGTTTTACTACCAAGGGCAATCCCAGTTCTTTTTTTAAGCCTTCTACTGTGCTGCGGTCAGATTGGTCTGTTAGGAACTTATATGATGGAGTAGAAATTCCTTCATACTCCATGATCTTTTTAGACATCACCTTATCCATACACAAAGCACTGGAAAACACACCGGAACCTGTATAGGGAAATCCCAGTATTTCCAATAAGCCCTGTACAGTACCATCTTCACCGTATCTGCCGTGCAGTGCTATAAAAACAACATCCGGTAGGAATCCCTGCAACTCACCAATCAGATCACCTGCAGGATCGATCTGCTTTATCTCATAACCTTTTTCAATCAGTGCTTGTGATATTTGCCTTCCTGTCTTTTGTGAGATCTCTCGTTCAGAGGAACGCCCACCCATCAATACCGCAATTTTACGCGGTTTTTTACTTGCCACCGAGCTCACTCCTTTGCTATAATTAGTACCACATTTTTATTATTCTATAACAACTAATAAAATACCTGAAACTTTTTTTAACCTTCTTTACATAAATTCAGTTTTTCGCTATAATAGTAATGCGAATACAGGGGTGTAGCTCAATTGGTAGAGTAGCGGACTCCAAATCCGTTGGTTGCGGGTTCGAATCCTGCCACCCCTGCCAGTGAAACCAAGAATGACGGAGTTTGAACGCTCCGTCATTTTTTTACTATTGTTTAGACGCCCAATGATAAATCTGAATTTCCTACCGGGTTATCCCACTCTGATTCAAGTTCCGATTAATCAACAAGATAATATGTATTTTGTAATAGTATCATAAACCTTAAAAAGAAGCTCAGACATCTGCTTACTTTTAAAGAATTGCAATTCAACCGATATCCCGCCAGACAGGACAAGTTTGATCTCAGCATCCAAATCAAATGTGCCAGCGGTTTCGATGGAGTAAGCAACGATTGACTTATAAGGGATTGTGCAGTATTCGATCTTTTTTCCTGTTAATCCCTGTTTATCAGCAATCAAAATCCTCTTGTCAGTGAAAACTGCGGCATCCCGGATAGTTTTCACCGCAAAAAGGGGTGTTTCCTGTGGAGCCAGTAGATCCTCCATGTGCTTCGGAACCGGCACTTCATTATAAAAACAATACTTGATAGATAATACATCTGACATAACAAACACCTCCCATTATTTCTTACATTCTTCTACAAGAAAAGGATTTCCTGCTAGAGAGACTTATCAGTTGCTCAACCCCCTTGCAACGAACATCTGTTTGGCTTATAATAAAGGAAACACATGTTCGGAGAGATCAAAATGAACCGTGCTATCCTGCTTGCAGATATGAACTCCTTTTTCGCCAGTGTGCATCAGGCGCTTGATCCAGAGTTGCAGGGCAAAGCGGTTATTGTTGCCGGGGATCCGGAAAAGCGCCATGGAATAGTTCTCGCCGCCAGTTTTGAAGCCAAAAAAAGGGGCATCAAAACAGGAATGGGGGTCTGGGAGGCAAGGCAGCGCTGCCCTGAGGGGATTTTTATCAAGCCCCAGTATCACCTTTATGTGGATTTTTCCAGCCGCGTTTTGCAAATAATGGGTGATTTCACACCACTTGTGGAACCCTTTTCCATTGATGAGGCCTTTATGGATGTTACCGGCTCTCAGAAGCTCTTCGGTTCTCCCGTGGAGATCGCCAAACAGTTAAAGGAGCGGATCCGCCGGGAAATTGGGATCACCTGCAGTATCGGAATTGGCCATAATAAATTATTAGCTAAAATGGCAGCTGGTCTACAAAAACCGGACGGTTTGACAGTGATAACCCGTGAAAATATACCTCACCTCCTATGGCCACTGCCGGTGCGGGAGCTTTTCGGTGTGGGGCCCCGCTATGAGCAGCATCTTCACAAGCTGAATATTTATACAATCGGGGATCTGGCCAGATACCCGGCAGCTATTCTCAAAAAAAAGTTCGGCCTTTACGGTGAAATACTGTGGTTGAGCGCCAATGGCATCGATTCTAGCCCGGTTGATCCCGATAGCCTCAACCGGGTGAAAAGCATCGGCCAGCAGATTACTCTCCCCCGGGACTATAAGGGAAATGAAATCAAGGTGGTTATCCTGGAACTTGCGGATCTGGTGGCTCACCGGGTGCGGGCCGGAGGGTACCTTGGGAGGACTGTATCACTCACCCTCAAGGACACCAACTTCTGCTGGCTTTCCCGGATGCAGACCCTAAAGAGGCCCACCGATCTTGCTGCAGATATTTCAGCAGCAGCCTTTGATCTGCTGCAGAAGCACTGGTCCCCCCATTGGCCTGTGCGCATGGTGGGAGTATCCCTGGCCAACCTCTTCCCCTCCCAGCTGGAACAGACAGAATTATTCGGCAACAGGAAAAAGCTCCGGGGGATAGAAAAGGCATGTGATCAGGTGCGGGAACGTTACGGAAGAACAGCCGTTTTCCGGGCAGTCTCACTGAAGGAAGGATGCCTGGAACATGTGCGCTACCTTTAATACTTTGGGGGTTTGGTTACAATGAGCATTTATAACAATAACAAACTCTGGGAAGGCCACCGGATTATCCTCCCAGAGTTCCGGGAAAAAGTAATACACAAATGCCGGGACTGCCGTTATTATATTTCGATTCAGGGCAAGACAGAGGTTCGACAGGGTTGTATCGAAAAATACAAAGAATTGTGGTCAAGACCACCGGAAAAGATAGATGTGCTTGTTCTCCTAAAGCTGGTGGGAGGAGTGGGACTGCAGGAAATATTGAGCAGAGCTAAGCCTGAGGCACAGAGCTGTGGTTATTTCAGGCGAAAATTACCCCCTAAAAATATACGCACCCCGCAACGGGGATAACTGTATTGATATTTATTTAAATTATAGAACTACTGTCTCACTATAAACCTGAGAACAAGAGAAGCTGGCCTCTTTTGAAGAACCAGCTTCTCTCACTCAAATGATTAGGAAATTCAATAACTTCTGTAGATCATTACCCCAGGATAGCCTTGATATCCTCCTCAGGTGTGGTAATAGGCTGAATATTGTAATTATCCTGCAGTACCTTAAGCACATTTGGTGTCAGGAATGCAGGCAATGTCGGGCCTAGCCTGATGTCTTTAATCCCAAGATGTAACAGTGTCAGAAGGATAGACACAGCTTTCTGTTCGAACCAGGAGAGAACAAGGCTCAATGGCAGATCATTGACCCCACACTTAAAGGCATCAGCTAGGGCAACTGCCACCTGGATGGCTGAATAAGCATTATTGCACTGCCCCATATCTAAGAGGCGCGGTATACCATCGATCTCGCCCAGGTCCAGATAGTTAAAGCGGTACTTTCCACACCCCAGAGTCAGGACTACACAGTCCTGCGGCAGCTTCTGTACGAACTCTGTATAGTATGACCTGCTGGAGCGTGTTCCATCACAACCACCAACAAGGAAGAAGTGGCGGATCTTGCCTGACTTAACTGCTTCAATTACTTTGTCTGCTATCTGAAGAACAGCTTGATGATGGAAACCGGTCATGGTTGTAGGCCCGATATTCTCTTTGAGTGGAGGCAAAGACAAAGCCTTCTCGATTACTGGAGTAAAATCACGGTTTTCTATATGGACAACACCCGGCAAATCAGCGATCCCACAGGTAAACATCCGGTCTTTGTAAGATTCCCGGGGTATCAGCACACAGTTGGTGGTTCCCAAGATGGCACCTGAAAACTCTTCAAACTCTTTCTTCTGATTCTGCCAGGCAGTGCCGTAGTTCCCCACCAGGTGTGGGAACTTCTTCAATTCAGGGTAGGCTAGAGCCGGCAGCATCTCCCCATGGGTATAAACATTAACTCCCTTGCCTTCTGACTGCTTCAACAGTTCGTAAAGGTCCAAAATATCATGGCCGGTAACCAGGATGCCGGGACCTTCCTTTGTTCCTACCTGTACCTTTGTAGGCTCCATCTGTCCAAAGCGCTCAATATGCGCCTTATCCAGCATCTCCATAGCCCGCAGGTTTATTTCTCCAGCTTTAAACAGCAGTTTGATGTGGCTCTCCAAATCAAAGTTGACATTGGTCAGTGTGGAAAAAAGCCCCTCCGCAAAAAAGGCATCTACCTGTTCATCATGGGCACCAAGCTCCCGGGCATGGTAGGCATAGGCTGCGATCCCCTTGAGAGCAATAACAAGTGTGTCCTGAAGGCTGGCAATATCCGGATCCTTCCCACAGACACCCGATTTGGTGCACCCTGTTCCTTTAGCGGTTTGTTCACACTGATAACAAAACATGTTTCTCCCTCCTCATTTTATACAGGATTAATTTAATCCAAATTAGATTAAAAAAACAACACAAAACAATTATTCCGTTTTCTTTAAACAAATTATACAAGACTAATTACATCCATATTAGGGGCAAAAAATGTATTATTTCTTTACACCACCTCCCGGCAGGCCGCCTTCACGCACCTGTTCCGCCAAATCCAACAGGGTGATCTGACTTAAAAAACCGGCAATTCTCTGTTCCAACTGCAGCCAGTTATATTTGAGCACACACTTAGGAGCGCGATTACATCCGTCTTTTCCCAAAAAGCATTTGTTCATAGCCAATTTACCCTGCATAAGCTCAATAACCTCAAGCAAATTGATCTCTTCGGGATTCTTGGCCAGATAAAAGCCACCGTAAGCTCCTCTTTGTGCACCCACAAAACCGCCACGAGTCAGCTTCTGCAGAATCTTTTGCAAATATTCAAGAGGAACATCCTGCTCTTCAGCGATCTCTGCAGCTGTCACTTCCTTTCCGGGATGAAGTGCCAGATGTACAAGTGCCCTGATACCGTATTCTGTTTTGCGTCTGATAATTTCCATGCTAACACCAACCCCTATGTGGACTATTATAGTCCACATTGATCTACCTGTCAATATATTTTTGATAATTTTTTAACTTTTTTAAATCCGGTAAGAACCAGTGAATTATGAAGAACTGCTATCATATATAGCTGTGTAAGCCTGGTACCAAAAGGGTAATTCCCATCAAAGTAAAAATAACTGCGAAAAACCCCAGACAGCTAAGGATAGCACCACCTTTGTTACTCCAAATAGAAGTATGCCTCAAATGCAAGTAAAAGCCATAGACAAGCCACGTAACCAATGATGCTGTTTCTTTCGGGTCCCAGCCCCACCATGTTCCCCAGGCCTGCTCTGCCCAAATTGCCCCTGTAATAAGTACCAGAGTGAGGAAGGAGAAACCAAGAGCATTACACCCATATATAAGATCATCAAGACCCTTGTGATGGCTGATTATCACAGGCACTTTTAGCAAAGACGTCAGGGCTAGAGCAAAAGAAACAGCAAAAACACTGTAACCGATCATGGCAACAGACACATGAAACTTTAACCAGGGACTTTGCAGGGCGGGCATCAGCGGTTCTATTTTACTGGAAAACAATGCAGCACAACCCAAAACTCCGATAATCAGAGGAAGGATAAACACTCCACTGTTTTGGAGTTTGTACTTAATCGTGATAAACAGGTAAGTGGCGCTCATCCCCCAGGCGAAAAGCAGCAAAAACTCATAAAGATTGCTACCTGGTAACCTCCCTGCCAGCAGAGAGCGGTAAATCAATAAAATGTTAAGGAGAATAAAACCGGTGATAGTACACAAGATGGCCATCTTTTCCAGGATGTACTGTTTGTGCCACAATACTACAAGACAAATTAGAGCAGCAATAAAATAAAAACAAAAAGTTATTAAAACAAGATTCTCCTCCAAAGGTCACTCACCTTTCCTTCCCCTCTTGGAAAGCAGGTAATACATTGGAATACCACAGCCAAGAAAAACAAAGCCAGTAAAAACTATAGGAACTCCGGGATCTTTTTTAACATGAAGTCCTGTATAGTTCCTGTAGCCTGAAAAAGTAATTTTTAACCCATCACCCAACTCCGCTGAGTCCTGGGGCTTGAGCATACCTATGTCAACCGGTAAACCGCCTGATGTCCGTAGAAAAGCCAGCTGTGGGTTGTTTGCTTGTGGTGTACGGGAAATCGGGCGCCCTTTTGCATCCCTTGCCCAGTCCGGATAAAACCTTAGTTGTAGGATTTCACTGCCCTCTTCATTAAGAGCAAGCTGATCCCCATCTTTAACATGAAAGTTTCGGGAACTGCCATCCTTCTCCAGAGAGAGAGCCAAGAGCCATCCGTAGTTGAACTGATAAACTTTAAATCCTTGATAAGAAAGAGGGTTATTAACAGATATGGTTTTTTCATATAAATTTCTGCCATCTTTGGCCAGTTTCAAGTCGGTATAGTACTGGCTGGGAGAACCATCTGGGTGGTGCTCTATATCAAAGCTCACCGCTTGCAATTCATAGCGCTGCTCCCCTATAGTGATCCCTTGAGACCCGGGTACAGCTATTTCACAGTAATGTTCAAAACTGTAAAATGCTCCGATAAAAGCGCCCAATAAAACAAGTAAAAGGCCTGTGTGAATCAAAGGAGACCCCAGAAAATGCAGAACAGCAGTAATTGAAGGTTTTTTGATAATCAAGCGATAAAAGTTCTGCCATCTTTTGATGGTACAGGCCAACAGGTTAATAAAAAGGAGCAAGCACAATACCAAGAACCATGTGGAAGTAAAAACCTGATCAAAGTCAAGTGCAGTGATCAAAGAGCCTACTAGATCCCCGTAATTGTGATAATAAAATGAGGGATCTTCACCTTGAGGGATGAAGATCCCCGGCAAGCAGACTACAGCGAGTATGCTAAATAGTAGGAGGGCAATCCTTACAGAAGTTAATAATCTCCACAAAAAGGTGCCCCAACCCATACCGGTGCAGCTATTCACATCATGTTTTCTAAATGCCATATCTTATCTCTCCGCTGTTCTCGCCTCTTGTGCTTTTTCTATAGCTTTGTGAGCGCAGTCAACAGCTTTACCGAGAATATACAAGCTTTCCTGGGGGTTATGAAAGCCCATGGAGTTTTCAGCAGCCATCCAGTCCCAGTACCACTGGGCTTGCCGGTGAAGTGTCCTGGCCTGATCAAGGATTTCTTCATTTACCCCTGCTGTTTGAGCACTTTTTGCTATCTCTTGAATTGCTTTTTCTATTGTTGTTCCAGCCAGGTTCTTCATTTCATAAGTGCGGTCCTGAGTATAAAAAACTCGATCCCTTAATTCTTCGGCACTCTCTCTGTGGCATACCAAACAGCTTTGTTCCATGTGTTTGAGTGGGCTGGTCCACCAGTGGGATGTTATCTTAACATTCCCTTCTTTTACGTATGGCATATGACAATCAGCACAGGATACACCTGCTGCATAGTGTGTGCTGTTAACAAAAAGCTCGTAATCCGGGTGCTGGGCTTTGAGCAGTGAAGTTCCACTATCAGGGTGAAGCCAATCGCTGAAATTTAGATTGTCGTAATATTCAAGCATTTCATCCGGTTTCAGCCCCTTAGCCCAGGGGAAGGTTAGCTTTTTCGTCTCAGGCTGCATGTAATATTCTACATGGCACTGAGCACAGACCAGGGAGCGCATCTCCTGCCTTGTTGCTTTATCTGGGTCTTTCCCTATAGACTTTAAAGCCTCCAGTAAGGCCGGACGGGAGATTCTCAGTTCCATGGTTTTGGGGTCATGACAGTCCAGACAAGCAATAGGGTGTGTTAATTGATCATTTATCTCTTCAAATCCCATTAAGTAATAGTCCTCTCCGTACTTATCTATCAATGATGGGATCTGGGCTGATTTACAGGTGTTACATACCGCCCCTGCTTTTTGTCTGACCGGAGTAATGTTTCGCACATCCTCCACTGAATACAGATGTCCCCGGTCCTCATTGTATTCTACAGAGAAACCATATCCAGCAAAGAGGTTTTTCATATATGGATACCTATCCAGGTGGGATTCTTTTTCAAAGGCCCCACCATATTTTCCATATTTACTGTATTCCTCAACTGTGTCCACAATCAAATTTTTTTGGTAACTGTCATAATGGCGCGGGTAGTATTTGCCCCAGACAGCAGGATCTGCTTCATCTTCCCCAATCGCGGGAAGAATAACCTCCTCAGCCAATTCCTTATTTTGATAATAAAAGACAACAGACCCCACAGCGATCAAAAAAACAATGACAACAGATGTAACTATAAAAAGTGTTTTTTTATCCCTCATAGTACCTCCCCCTGTTTATTTCATATGAGGAACACCCCGATGACAATCAAAACAATAACTACCGCAGTTCTCCGTAGTATCACCTATTTCTCTCATCAGGGTATTATGACAGCGCAAACAATTCTCCTGCACCACACCCTTTCCGAGATTGGATATACGAATATTTTCATCTCTACCGGTCAAAACAGCCAACAGGTCCTTGGTACCTGTATAAGATTTATAGATTCCACCCCACAAAACATCATCTGGTACATGACAGGAACCGCAGGTTGTCACCTCCCGGTGAGATGACGCTAAATAAGTATCAATTGCGGGCTGCATAACATGGCAGCTTCCGCAGAAGCCTGGTCCATCCATTGCATTGCTGACAACCGGCAGTTTCATAAAGAAGAAAGCACCGATCATTAATAAGGGCAGAGCCATGATCAGCAGCAAAATCTTTTTATTATTCCATGACAAGATCCTTTTTTTGTTGATACCCGTTCCCTCCATTTTAGAAAAAATTGATGAAGAAATGAAATGGAGAAGAAGTCAATATTGGTATTATTCGTTAATAAATCGATAATACCTTCCTGTTTAGGCATTTTATTGTTGAATTCGGGACAGTTAAATAAAGGTAAATAGTAACCCAGTTGGTGGTTGTTGTTGGCCGTTAGTCATTGGAACAAGAGGTCACTTTTGCCTGTAGTGACACTAGGAAGCTATATCTGATAGTTTTATATTCCAGATAAAGCAAAAAAGCAGGCCTACTAGATTAGAGGTCGAATACCAGAAGTCAGATGTCGGAAAAGGGATTATCCTATAGCTCAAAAAAATAAACTGTAATCATCTCCAATCCAATTATCGATATGAATAAAATAAAGCAAAAAAGCAAGCCTGGCACCGTAAAAGTAGTAGAAAAAATAAACAGGCTGCCTCTTAAATAAGACAGCCTGTTTTATTATTTTTTTATTCTTCCTGTTCCGCCTTGTGTTTTTCGATAATCTCTTCTGCCAATTTGGCTGGAACCTCTTCATAACTGGAGAATTCCATCTTAAAGGAGCCGCGTCCCTGAGTGATTGACTTTAAAACAATGGGATAATCCTGCATTTCGGCAAGGGGAACCTGGGCTTTGATTAACTGCATGCCATCAGCCTGTGGTTCCATCCCCAAAATCCTGCCGCGTTTTCCATTGAGGTCACCCATTATGTCACCCATAAACTGCTCAGGTACAGTGATCTCCACATTCATGATCGGCTCTAGCAGAACAGGATCCGCTTTTTCCATACCCTTTTTGAAGGCCATAGAAGCTGCAATCTTAAAGGCCATTTCCGAAGAATCCACCGGGTGGTAAGAACCATCATAGAGAGTGGCTTTAATTCCAATGACCGGGTACCCTGCTAGAACTCCTTCAGTGATCGCTTCTCTGAGCCCTTTTTCCACAGCTGGGAAGTACTGCTTGGGAACTGCGCCACCAAAAATCTTTTCTTCAAAAACGAAATCTGCTTCAGTTGTGGGTTCAAAGGTTATCCACACATGGCCGTACTGACCCCGTCCACCGGTCTGTTTTTTATATTTGCCTTCCTGCTGTACTGTTCCTCTGATGGCTTCCCTGTAAGGTATCTTTGGTGTCCTGGATGTGACCTCCACTCCAAACTTCTGATGGAGCCGCTCAAGAACAATATCTAAATGGGTTTCTCCTGTTCCAGTCAGAATAGTCTCTTTTGTCTCTGTATTCTTTTCAATACGCAGTGTGGGATCAGCCTCAGTCAGCTTTCCTATGGCACCACTCAGTTTGTCCTCATCACCCTTGCTCTTGGGCACAATGGCAATAGAGAGCATCGGTTCCGGAAAATCTATCCCTTCCAGTATTACAGGGTTATCCTTTTTGCAGAGTGTATCACCGCTTTCTGTAACCTGTAATTTGGCAACAACAGCTATGTCACCAGCCTTAACTGAGGAAAGGGATTCCTGATGCTTTCCACGCATGGTGAAGATCTGTGCGATCTTTTCCTCTTTTTCTTTGTTGGCATTATAGACAACACTGTCGCTTTTAATTTCTCCCCCATAAACCCGGAAGAAATTCAGCCTGCCCACATAGGGATCAGCCAGTGTTTTAAAAACTAGTGCAGATAATGGCTCTTCAGCTTTTACTTCAGGAGAGGGAACCACATCAACTATAAAATCAAGCAGGTGTCTAATTCCCATATTGTTCAGTGCTGTACCACATAGAACTGGAACAAAACTGTTAGCTTTAAATGCCTTTTTCAGTCCAATGTTAACTTCTTCGTCAGAAAGGGTTTCCCCATCCAGGTATTTCATTAAAAGTTCATCATCACCTTCAGCAGCCGCCTCAACAACAGCCTCCCGGGCAGATTCCGCAGCACTGATTAAATCAGATGGGATCTCCTGCTCCTGATAACTGCCATCCTTGGAGTTATAGATACAGGCCTTCATCTTTAATATATCTACAACACCTTTGAAATCTGCTTCACTTCCGATAGGAAGGGCTAGAGGGATAATATTATTTCTAGAAAAATCCTTCAGCTGCTGTAATACACGATCGAAATTGGCATTTTCCCGATCCATCTTATTAACAAAAACTATTTTGGGAATTTTTTTCTGTTCAGTTTCTTTCCAGCCAATTTCGGTCTGCACTTCAACACCTGAAACAGCGCATACAGTTACCAGTACACTGTCCACCACCCGTACAGCACCCTTGACTTCACCAAAAAAGTCCGCGTAACCTGGTGTGTCTAAAAGATTGATCTTGCAATCCTTCCATTCACAGGGTGCCAGCGCGGTGCTAACAGAAATCTTGCGTTTTATTTCCTCCGGGAAAAAATCTGTGGTGGCTGTGCCGTCATCTACTTTGCCCAATCTGCTGGTATGCCCAGCATTAAAAAGCATTGCTTCAACTAAAGATGTTTTACCCGCACCACCGTGCCCAATTACAGCAATATTGCGTATGCGGGAAGAGTCATATACTTTCAAAGCAGTTTTTCCCTCCTCTAGGTTGTGAAAAAACCAGAAAAGTGTACATGATTATTGATTAAATAAATATTTTACTGACTCATTATATTATAGTTTGCCTTTCAAGTCAAAAACAACAGTTTAAAGCATAAATTAGCTGTATAATCATACAGCAGTAATTGAACAATAATAATGGGTGCACAAAGGAGGTTTTTATGGGACGTCGAAACAGAGGGTTGATGTCTGAAGCGCTGAAGTACGAACTGGCTAAGGAAATGGGAGTTCTGGATCTGGTGCAGTCAGAGGGTTGGGGAAGTGTTCCCTCCCGTGATTGTGGTAACCTGGTAAGACTCGCCATTGAAAGAGCCGAACGCAGTCTCCAGACAGCTAACCAGTTTCGCTCTTAAAACCAGGTGCACCCTGCCGGGGATAAAACCCCGGCTTTTATTCTGTTTTTTCCTTAAATACCAATGCTCCCACAGGACATACCTTCACACACTCACCACACTGTGTACAGCGGGATTCCGCTAAGGGGACATCACCAAATGTGCCCATTTTTCGTTTAAATCCGCGATTAATGAACCCGATAGCACCTACCTCCACTATTTTATGATCCACCCAGATACACTGCCCGCAAAGTACACACCTGTTCGGATCATAAATAAAAACATCTGTTGAATCATCCACCGGTTTTTCCTCAGTGAGCAGCGGCCGCAGCCGGGTCAGTTTCAATTTCAATTTCCGCTCCCTGGCTATCTTCTGCAGCTCACACTGGCGGTTTTGGGGGCACTTACCACAGCGCAGCTTATGGTTGGACAACAGCAGTTCAAAAGCTGTTTGCACCAGCCGGTCCACTTGAGGTGTGCGGGTTCTAACCACCATTCCCTCAAACACCTCCTGGGTACAGGAGGTCACAGGATTACTGAATCCTTCTATCTCAACAAAACATAGCCTGCAGCTGGCATCTGGCCGCTCTTTATCCTTGTTGGCGCACAGATGAGGGATATAAACCCCACAGTCCAGCGCCGCCCAGAGCAGTTTTTCTCCTGCAGGCACTTGGTACTGCTGTCCGTCTATTGTAATATTAACCTTACTCATCTTCCTTGCCCCCTTCCACTGTTTCTTCCTTTTCTTCAACAATAGGAGGCGACACTTTGATGACCGCTTTGTACTGAGGCGGACAGGCTACCATACAGTTGTTGCACTTAACACATTTATCCAGATAAATAGCTTTGAGCATATCTGGCCTTGTGTAAATAGCTTCAGTAGGACAGCTGCCGATACAGACATCACACAGCTTACTGCACTTCTCAGGGATGATTATATAAGTAATCAGATCCTTACACATCAATGCCGGACAGCGCCCTTCATTGATATGTGCCTCATATTCATCCCTGAAATATTTAAGTGTTGTCAGCACAGGGTTTGGCGCAGTTTTACCTAGGCTGCATAGCGATCCCATTTTGACATCCTCGGCCAGGTCTTGGAGTATATTCAAGTCCTCTAAACTGCCCTTACCCTGTGTAATATCAGTTAAAATATCCAGCATCTGTTTGGTTCCCAAGCGGCAGAAGGTGCACTTCCCGCAGGACTCTTTTTGGGTAAAATCAAGGAAAAAGCGGGCGATCTCCACCATACAGTCATCTTCATCCAGGACCACCAGCCCTCCTGACCCCATCATTGCCCCTGCCTCTTGAAGAGAATCGAAATCGATGGGCAGATCAAGTGATGATTCAGGGAGACATCCCCCAGAAGGCCCGCCGATCTGTACTGCCTTGAACATCTTGTCATCTTTAATCCCGCTTCCCACATCATAAACCAACTCTCTGATGGTAGTCCCCATAGGAACTTCCACCAAACCAGTACCAACAACCTTTCCTGCCAGAGCAAAAACAGCAGTCCCTGGACTGTTTTCTGTGCCTATGCTTCTAAACCAGTCTGCACCTTTGCGCAATATATGAGGCACATAGGAAAGTGTTTTCACATTGTTGATCACAGTGGGTTTACCGTATAACCCACAGGTGGCAGGGTAAGGAGGTCTGTGATTAGGCACCCCTGGTTTACCCTCAATAGATTCAATTAAAGCGGTTTCTTCCCCACACACAAAGGCCCCAGATCCCTGGAAGATAATCACATCAAAGCTGAAATCACTGCCAAGAATATTATCACCAAGCAGCCCTTTTTCACGAGCTTGGCTTATAGCATTGCGCAAACGAGCAACTGCTAGAGGGTATTCAGCACGCACATAAATATAACCGGTTGAAGCCTGAATGGCATAAGCAGCTATGATCATACCCTCAATTAACTGATGAGGGTTTGACTCCAGGATAGCCCGGTCCATAAAAGCACCAGGGTCACCCTCATCAGCGTTACAGATAACATATTTAGGGGACCCCTCTGCTTTAAAACACCTTTCCCATTTAACACCCGTAGGAAACCCAGCTCCACCTCGGCCCCGCAGTTTGGCAGACTTAACCTCCTCGATAACAGCATAGGGCTCCATCTCTAAAACCTTAGCCAAGGCGGCATATCCATCCCGGGCAAGATAGTGATCTATGTCATTAGGATCGATAAAACCGCAGTCCGCCAGGATGATTTTTTTCTCAATGACACCCCTTGGAAAATCCTCAAAAGTAGGGAACTCATCATTGGGTTCCAATGCAGCAATTGCAAAATCATAACAGGGGTCATCATTTACAAGAAAATCAACAACAAGCCTCTTGGCAATACCTTCATCTACTGGCCCATAACACAGAGTTGGAAAACCTGGCTTGGCAATAACCACCAGGGGTTCTGCATAACAATGACCCATACAACCTACTTCATCAATAATTATATCTAACTGATGTTTATCAGCTTCCTCACGAAAAACATCAAGAATAGTTAAGGCCCCTGCTGCCCTCCCACAGGTTGCTGTTCCTACAAGAACATGCGGTTTTTCCTTCATTTTATCTATTTTTTCTACAGCAGCAATCCTAATTGCATTATACTTATCAGCAATGCTCACTCCTCTACCCCTCCCTCCTGCTGTTCTTTTTCCTCTACCTTTTCCTGCTCACTTTTCTCTATCTCAAAGGTCAGCAGGATACCGTCAACACGTATCGGTGAAACCTTAGCCTCCACCTTTTCATCAACCAAAACAACAGGAGCAAGAGCACAGCAGCCTACACAGGCAACACGCTCTAGGCTGAATTCCCTGTCAGGAGTGGTTTCTCCCTCTTTGATCTCCAGCCTCCGTTCAAAAGAATCCATAACAATATGACCGCCCATCATGTGACAGGCAGTGCCCATACATACCTTGATTTGATGTTTGCCAGGTGGATTCAAACGAAACTGGTTATAAAAGGTAGCAACACTGTAGACGTCCACCTCAGGTATATCAAGCGCTCTGGCAACCTGTTCCATGGCTGGTTTCGGCAGATAGCCCAACCTTTCTTGGATCTCCTGGATGATAGGAATCAGTTCCTGGCGTTCGGTACCATGCTGCTGCAGAATCTCAGCAGTTTCTGCTTTTATCTGTTCAAGTTCCCCAGGTAATAACTCCAAAGCCCCGCCTCCTTTCATAATATCTGATTATCTTATTACTTCACCCTTTTTACTCGCTTTTCCTGCCGATTCACACAGGCAAATTGAATTCAACCCATAGAAGATTCTAGAGAACTGTAATTTTCCTTATACCGTTCCAGAGCTGCTAAAAGGTTATCAACATAATCCTTTTGATAATGTCCAGCATTGAGCATCAGAATCGTTTTTGCCCAATCAACAAGCTGAGGTGATGCAAACCCCAGCTGAGCTCCCTGATCTCTGACCTTAGCCACAGCAAGGGCGATATTCTCCTTTAGGATCTCAAGTTCATTAGAAGCTTTTGTCCGGATTATTGCAGCTTCTTCATCAATAGCAGGATAATCAAGATATAAGAAAACACATCTGCGTCTAAGAGGTTCAGTGAGCTCACGCTCCCCGCTGTTTGTGATCACAACTACCGGTTTGCGAACCGCTTGGATCGTACCGACTTCAGGTATCGAGATTTGGAAATCAGAAAGCAGTTCTAGCAAAAGGGACTCAAAATCCGGGTCTGAGCGGTCAATCTCATCTATCAACAGCAAAACCTGCTCTTTTTGTGTTATGGCCTCAAGCAGAGGCCGTTGAAGTATGTAAGATAGAGAAAAAAGATCCTCTTCCTCTTCTTGAAAATCTCCCTTTTGATGGGAAAGGTGTATTTTGATCAGCTGGCGCTGAATATTCCAATCATAAAGGGCTTTGCTTTCATCAAGTGCTTCATAACACTGCAAACGTATCAACCTGGCATTGATGATAGCGCTCAAAACTTTGGCCAACTCTGTTTTCCCTACACCTGTAGGCCCGCTGATCAAAAGGGGTTTCTCTAGCTTAAGGGCCAGATAAATTGTTGATAGGGTTTCTTCATTTATAAAGTAAGACCTTTGCTTAAAGCCATCTCTCAGTTCTTCTAGCTGTATATCGATGATATCCCTCCTCTATTTGCTAGCCTCTTTTCCAACTGCGCAGCAAAAAATAGCATAACAAGGCAACAACGATAAAAATAAGCAGAGCATAAAAAAAAGCTGCTCTTAAAAAGGTGTCCACTATTACTAAAGCAAAACTCAGGGAAAACGGTAGTATTAGAGAGCCAGGCTGAAATTTGAAATTGCCGCTGCGCAGCTGAGAATAGTTCAAAATAAGAAAAAAGATTGCTGTTAAGATAATTAAACGAACAAAAAACATGCTCCACTCCTTTTAAGCTATAACAGTTTTTGCACTGTCCTAGAACAGGTCATTCAAAACATCATTTAGGCTTCTCATCGCTTTGTAATTGGTCAAGTCTATTTGAATCGGTGTAATGGAAACCTTATTTTCCTTGATCGTGGCAACATCAGTATCATTTCCTGCTGTATCATCATCAACAACATCTCCACCCAGCCAGTAGTAAACCCTGCCCCAGGGATCCACCCTAGCATCGAAAGAATTAATATACTTTCGATTGCCTAATCTGGTGATCTTCACCCCACATATCTTTTCAGAGGGTAGAGATGGCACATTGATATTCAATAATACATCCTTCAAATTGTGATGTTCTAAAACTTTAGGTGCGATCTTTTTAATGAACTCAGCCGCAAAGTCGTATATAGGGTTCTGGAAACTCGCAACTGAAACAGCAATAGAAGGAAAACCAAGAATCGTCCCTTCCATAGCTCCTGATACTGTACCAGAGTAAAAAACATCGATTCCCAGATTTGGACCCCGATTAATACCTGCAATAACAAGATCCGGTTTTTCTTTGAGCAAACAGTTGACAGCTAATTTAACACAATCCGCCGGAGTCCCGTTGACCATCCAGCCCTGACCATCAAAAAGTGAAGTATTCTCCGCCCGCAGTGGCACGTCCATAGTTATTCCATGCCCTGTAGCACTGCGCTCCCTATCTGGTGCAACTACCACAACATCTGCAATATCTTTTAACGCAGACCAAAGAGCAGCAAGGCCTTCTGCCCAGATACTGTCATCATTTGTTAGCAGTATTTTCATTGACAACTCCCTGACCTTTTATCTTTTTCCGTTATTTATTGCTTAATAAAAAATATAAAATATTATATAATATCACGCCCAATCATATCTCACACATAATAGTCTACACCTCAACTGCACTTAAAGCAATGAAGACCGCCTATATAAAAAGCACCAAAAATGGCGCTCTTTTTCTAGACCTGCATTTGATTTAAAAAAGCAACATTTACGAGGCTTTAATCAAGGAAAATGCTTCTGCCCTTGTGGCTTCATTGGTTATAAATAAACCACGCACTGCAGATGTTATAGTTTTGGCCCCCGCTTTCTTTATTCCCCGCATGGTCATACACATATGCTCTGCTTCTATAACAACAATAACACCCATTGGGTTAAGAGCTTCCATAATCGTATCAGCCACCTGAGAAGTCAACCTTTCCTGCAGCTGTGGCCTCTTCGAAAGAATTTCCACCACCCGGGCAAGCTTGCTGAGACCCGTCAGTTTCCCCATCCTTGGAATATAAGCAACATGTGCTTTCCCATAGAACGGCAGCAAATGATGTTCACAAATTGAATACAAGGGTATATCCTTTACCAGGATCATCTCATTGTGATTTTCGGTAAAACAAACACTGAGTTCTCTTTTTGGATCAATACCTACACCGCAAAAAATCTCTTCACACATACGGGCAACCCGCTCAGGTGTCCCTTGCAACCCCTCCCTTTCGAGATCCTCCCCTATTCCCTCCAGGAGTAAACGAACACCTTGCAATATCTTTTCTTTATCCATATTAATTTTTTTGCCCCCCCAGATTGCTTTAATGTTTCTCTTATTTCTAGCCAAAATTTTAAGAGAAATATTTACTCCTTAGAGATATTCGCTAATAATTGAGGATATCCTGCAAAAATAAATGTTCTTTTATCAAACTGCTTCATTCCAATCCAAGAGATCTATTAAAACAGTCCAGTGCTTTAGCATTGGATCCTTTGCTTAAATAAATTACTGCCAAGCCCATCCAAGCAGCAGGATTTGTCCGGTCCTTATCAAGAGCATGCCGAAGGTACAAAACAGCTTCATCAGATTTACCCATCTCTATGAGCATCATCCCTTTGTTACATAAAAAGACGGGGTTCTCAGGTTCAACAGCTAAGGCCTGGGAGCAGCATTTTACGGCACTGTCATAATTACCCTGAACTGCTAGATAGACCGCTACATTGTTTAAGAGCAGGGGATCCTGTGGAGTTAGCTGCAGTGCTCTATCAAAAAAATACATCGCATCTCTATATTTACCTGCTTTCATCAGCACAGAAGCAGCATTACAAAGAAGGTGAGCATCTTCGTTCTCACTGACATCGAGAGCTTTCTGATATGCGGCACAGGCACCATCATTACACCGCAAGCAGGCCAGACAATATCCCTTATTGTTCCAGAGCACAGCTGATCTGGGGTCATAGTTAAGGGCTTTTTCAATATACTGGAGAGCCCTTTTATGTTCCTGAAGTTTGCAGTAGCATACCCCGATCATATTCAGCAGTTCAGTATCTCTAGGACGGCAATTTAAGGCCTCGAAAAAGTAAGCCAGAGCATTCCTATAGCGGTCCATTTTGAACAAACAATACCCCTTACCCATGAGTGCCCCCAAATGTTTGTTTTTTTGCTCTAATACTTGATCAAAATAGAGACTGGCCTCTTGATAACGGGATTTTTTCATTAATTCCCTGCCTTTGAGGTACCATTGATCCATTGTTTTTAATTCATTTTTTTGATAATCATCTAAAAGAACAAAATCTGAAGTTTTTAAGTCAGCAGTCTGTAAATAATAGAGACCCTGATAATTGTTGATAGCTTTTCTCTTTAAAATACTGCGTACAAATTGCATAATATGATCAAACAAATTCATCATATTATCACTCCTCCCTGTAAAATAAAAAAAATATTCTACATCTGAACAGCTAGCACCTCCCAAAATATTCCATGTTATTCTGCCCATATTCGTCAACAATAAAATCATTGTTGCCATTTGCCAAAATAAAAAAACCCCGCACAGCTGCGAGGTTCCCTTTTTATACTTTTTATTGGCATTCTTTACAATAGCCAAAAAACTTTAACTGGTGATTGGTGATATTAAACCCTGTTTGCTTTTCAATCCAATTTTCCAGCGTTTCTAAAAAATCATCATTAACCTCTATTACCTTACCACACTTGACACAGATCAAGTGGTGGTGATTATGTGCTTCTTGATCTGCAAATTCATATCTGATACAGCCATCACCAAAGTCAATTTTATGCAGAATATTCAGATCAGCGAGTATTTCCAAAGTACGATAAATTGTAGCCAAGCCGATCTCAGGATCTTTTTGTTTCGTTATGGTATGAATCTCCTCAGCACTCAGGTGTTCCTCAATATTGTCCAGCAACACCTTTAAAATTATCTGTCTCTGAGGAGTAATTTTATAGCTTTTTTCCTGAAGTAACTCGCAATATAAATCAAATTTCTCCTGCATAGCTACCACCTTTTAATCTTTTTCCGAAGCCCTTGTAGCATTATGTGTGTATCATTATATGCCTTATAATAATCAATATCAATATCCTATTATCTTTGGACGGTGTCAACTTTTTATAGG
>LSQX01158083.1_pt1 | contig 19923 bp, 18 predicted proteins | sample 654561 | NCBI WGS metagenome assembly LSQX01 (sample SAMN04489861, study PRJNA283612) | anaerobic digester metagenome | isolation source: 4 biogas reactors fed with cattle manure at either 37C or 55C with and... | place: Denmark: Kongens Lyngby | collected 2014
ATTCCAACATTCTTGTCCAAACGGTCATTCCTTGCCGGGATATACCAAATCTTTGAATCCATCAGCTCACCTCCACATCATTAATTAGCCTAATCATATCACAATTTCGTACTGATGATAAGTAGGCAATTTACGTTTATTAAATGAGCCTAAACACAATATATTGCTTTCATACTTTTACGAATCACTATATATTGCGTGACATCAATACTACTGTCTCCACATGCGCTGTCTGAGGGAACATGTCCACGGGCTGAACCTTAACTACCCTGTACCCTCTTTCCGACAAATAGGCTAAATCTCTGGCCAGGGTAGCTGGGTTACAGGATACGTATACCATTCTTTCAGGCTGTGCTTGGATTATGGCTTCCAGCAGCTTTTCATCACAGCCCTTGCGTGGGGGATCTACCACAATAACATCAACTTTTAAGCCTTCGTCAATCATATCCTGGACCACAAGCTCTGCCTGTCCCACTATAAATTCTACATTATGGATATCGTTTTCCAAAGCATTTATCCTTGCATCCTCTATAGCCTGGGGTACAACCTCTATCCCATACACCTTTGCCGCCTTACGCGCCATGAAAAGGGAGATAGTCCCAATGCCGCAATATGCATCCAGAACTGCTTCTCTTCCCTTGAGGCGTGCATAGTCCAACGCCTTATTGTAGAGTACAGCCGTCTGTATTGGATTTACCTGAAAAAAGGAGAGGGGCGAAATCCTGAATTTCAGCCCATCAATGTAATCAACTATATGATCCCTGCCCCATAGGACAATGTTTTCCCCGCCCATTATCACATTGGTTTTTTTACTGTTAACGTTTTGGACAACGCTTACCAGGCCGGGGACATTATCCCTAAGCCTCTCTACCAGCCTATCCCCTTTGGGCAACTGGGTACCATTTGTTACAATAACCACCATTACTTCTCCGCTTTCAAAACCAACCTTGCTTACCAGGTGGCGAAGGATGCCCTTATGAGCCGTCTCATCATAAACAGGGATGTTAAACTCATTAATATAGTCCCTAACCAGCTTAACTATGGTATCGTTGACGCTGTGTTGAATATGACAAGTATCTATATCGATAAGGTTATGGCTTCTGGGGGCATAAAAGCCAATAGCCGGCTTATCCCCCAGCATGCCAATAGGAAATTGCATCTTGTTCCGGTAATGCCATGGCTCTTCCATGCCTAAAGTGTCGTGGATTATGATATCTTCCAGATTTCCTATCCTTTCCAGGGCATCCTTAACAAGCTGCTTCTTAAATTCCAGTTGCAGCTCGTAGGACATATGCTGGAGCTGGCATCCGCCACATCTCTTCGCATATTGACATATGGGCTCAACCCGCTGGTCTGAAGGCTTCAATATGTCTATCTGCTTTCCATAGCCATATCTTTTCCCTACCTTGACCGCTTTTACTTTTACTCTTTCTCCGGGAAGAGCCCCGGTTACGAACATGGTAAATCCGTCTATCCTTCCTATGCCTTCGCCGTTAGAGCCTAAATTGTCTATGTCCATAATGTAGTCACGGTTCTTAATGACCGGAACTTCCTTCGATTTCCTATTATTCAAACAGAATTACTCCTTCTTATTTTTTAGTAAGTTCTCTTACCAGACCGCTACCTGACCGTCTGTCCTGGGCTCGGTTGCGCCGCACAAAACGCCCTCATCATTTCTCCAGATTATTTCTCCTCTACCAAAGGTTCCACTGCTTGCCCTAACCACAATGTCGTGACCTGCCCGCATCAGCTCTAAAGCCAACCTATTGTCGAAGCCATGCTCGACCTCTATGGTCTTACCACCGACCCATTGCCACCTCGGCCTGTCCAGGGCCTCCTGGGGGTTCATCGTGTAGTCTATGGTATTAACCATAACCTGAAGATGGGCCTGGGGCTGCATAAATCCGCCCATTATTCCAAAAGGACCAACCGGTTTACCGCCCTTGGTCAGGAAGCCGGGGATAATGGTATGATAGGGTCGTTTGCAGCTTCCGACACAGTTGTCAGACTCCTCGTCCATGTTAAAGTTGGCTCCTCTATTATGGAGTGCAATCCCTGTGCCCGGTACAACAAGTCCCGAACCAAATCCCATGTAATTGCTTTGGATGAATGAAACCATATTTCCGTCCCCATCGGCAGTGCATAGATATACGGTTCCTCCCTTGGAGGGATTACCCGCTTCCGGCATAATAGCCTTATCCGTAATTAATGCCCTTCTTTCCCTGGCATATTCATCGGAAAGCAATTCATCTATTTTTACCTTCATAACCCTTGGTTCCGCTACATATTTTTGTACATCAACAAAGGCCAGCTTCAAAGCCTCTATCTGCAGATGGGTACTGTTAAAGGAATCTCTGGCTCCAAGGTCCATCTCCCTTAAGATGTTCAGCGCCATCAGGGTAGTTATCCCATGTCCGTTTGGGGGAATTTCATGTACCTGGTATCCTCTGTATTCCACACTTATGGGCTCAACCCATTCCGGATAATAGTCTGCTAAATCCTCCTTGGATATGAATCCGCCGTACTCTTTAGAGAAGTCATCGATCCTCTGGGCCAGCTCCCCGCGATAGAAATCCTCCGCCATGGTTTCTGCGATCTTTCTTAGGGTTTTCCCATGGTCCTTTAGTGTGACATAGTCTCCGGGGCCAGGGCAAGCTCCCCCCGGTGCAAAGGTCTCAAACCAGGGTTCAAATTCCTTTCCCGTTTTCCTCAATTTATCGTAACCCCTGTATGATCCCTGCCAGGCTGCCCCAACTGTGGGTTGAAGAGTAAAACCTTCCTCTGCATACCTGATGGCAGGTTCCAATACCTCCTCAAAGGGCAGCTTCCCAAACCGCTTGGACAGTTCTGCCCAGGCCGCAGGTGCACCCGGGACGTTCACCGGAATGAAGCCGTGTTCGGGCATTTCAGTATATCCCCTTTCCCTCAATGCTTCCAGGCTTATTGACTTGGGTGAGGGTCCGCTACTGTTTAATCCATGAAGCTTGCCGCCCGTCCACACCAGAGCAAAGGCATCACCGCCTATTCCATTGGATGTAGGCTCTACAACTGTCAGGGTAACCGCAGTTGCTATGGCTGCATCAATGGCATTTCCACCTTTTTTTAGTATTTCCAATCCTACCTGGGCTGCCAGTGGATTACCCGTGGCCACCATGCCCTTCTTACCATAGACAACATTCCTTCTGGATGGATAACTATAGGCCAACGAATCAAACTGAAATTTCAAATCCCATTCCCCCTTTGCATTTGTAACCCTTTTTACTGCCCCACACTCTCGCAGAATCAACCGGTGCTTCTAATGCCATTGTACTAACCGCCGCATTAAATGGCAAGAACATTATCATGAAAGACCTTACGGGGCCTCTATCGTTGATTATATTCCTTTTCGATGGTAGAATTAAAACCGCAAAAGATATGACCGGATACAATATTAGAAATGGAGACAAGATACTTGAAGACTAAGAAACAGGTTTTAATGCAGGCTTTTAAAGCGGCCTTTCCAAATACCATACCTATTTTGGCGGGGTTTACCTTTTTAGGGATGGCCTATGGCATATACATGAATGCTATGGGGTTTAGCTTCCTGTACCCTATGTTGATGAGCCTTACCATCCTGGCCGGATCCATCGAGTTTGTTACTGTGGGTTTGTTGTTGGAACCCTTTGACCCCCTGAGGGCCTTCTTTATGGCCCTGACCATCAATGCACGCCACCTCTTCTATGGGATTTCCATGCTGGAGAAATATCGGGTTCCGGGGATTAAGAGGTTTTATCTAATCTTTGGAATGTGTGACGAATCCTTTTCTGTAAACTATATGGCGGATATTCCTGAGGATGTGGATAGGGGCTGGTTCCAATTCTTTGTCACTGCCCTCAATCACAGCTATTGGGTTTTGGGCGCAACGCTGGGTGGTTTATTGGGACAAGTAATCGAATTCAATACAAAAGGGCTTGAATTCATTATGACAGCCTTGTTTATAGTCCTCTTTTTAAACCAGTGGATGAAGGAAGAAAGCCATCATAGTTCCCTAATCGGACTTACAATCTCTGCAATCTGTCTAATACTATTTGGCAGCGATGGATTTATCATCCCCGCCATGGTTCTCATATTGTTAATCCTCCCCCTTTTTAGGAAAGCTTTTGTAAAGGCAGGTGTTGTACGATGACCATGAATGTCAGTCAACATATAATAACCATCTTAGCGGTAATCCTGGGAACTATGGCCACACGTTTTATCCCCTTTATCCTGTTTCCTGCCGATAAGTCCACACCCAAATATGTGGAATACCTGGGAAAGGTGCTGCCAGCAGCGGTTCTGGCCCTCCTGGTAGTATATAGCCTGAAGGATGTAGAGATCCTCACAGGGAATCACGGGATACCGGAATTAATCGCCATAGCTGTAGTAGTAGCCCTTCACCTTTGGAAAAAGCAAATGCTCCTTTCCATAGCGGGAGGAACCATTACCTATATGCTATTGGTACAGTTCATATTCTAATTGTGACTAGTACAAGGCATTTATTATACAAACACATTAATATTTATACAATTTATCCGTATATTTATTAAAATATGTCTTTACACTTCCCCATTCTTGATATAAAATAGTATTTATGAAGCCAGTCAAAAACAGAATACTAATTTTTTTGTGGGAGTGAAATAGATGAGCAAAAAAAATGTAATAATTATAGGCGCGGCAGGCCGGGATTTTCACAACTTCAATACCTACTACCGCGATAATGACAGCTACAATGTCGTAGCTTTTACCGCAGCCCAAATTCCGGATATAGATGGCAGGATGTACCCCAGTGAATTGGCGGGTCATCTGTACCCCCAGGGTATACCTATATATTCCCAGGATAGACTGCCTGAACTTATCCAGGAACTTGATGTGGACGAATGCGTATTTGCATACAGCGACGTATCCTATGAAGATGTGATGGGTATAGGGGCAATTGTCAACGCAGCCGGTGCCGACTTTCGACTTCTTGGGCCAAAGAGTACGATGCTAAAGAGCACTAAACCGGTTATATCCGTTTGCTCTATCAGGACAGGCTGTGGAAAGAGCCAGACATCCAGAAAGGTAATCGAACTGTTGATGGCCTACGGTCTCAAGGTTGTGGCCATAAGGCACCCAATGCCCTATGGTGACCTGGCAGCCCAAAAGGTCCAAAGGTTTGCCACACTGGACGACCTGAAGAAACACAAGTGTACCATAGAAGAGATGGAGGAATACGAGCCCCATATAGAGCGCGGGAACATCATCTATGCCGGGGTCGATTATGAAGAGATCCTAAGGGCGGCAGAGAATGACCCTGACGGCTGTGATGTTATCCTTTGGGATGGGGGTAATAACGACTTCTCCTTCTACCAGCCGGATCTAACCATTACAGTATTGGATCCTCACAGGGCAGGCCATGAGCTTAGTTATTATCCGGGAGAAGTGAACCTTAGAACCGCCGATGTGGCAATAATAAATAAAGTCGACAGCGCCGATAAGGAAGCAATCTGCGAAGTGGAGCAGAATATTAAAAAGGTCAACCCAAAGGCTACAATAATCAAGGCGGAATCCAAAATAACCGTAGGAGACCCCGATATCATCAAGGGTAAGCGTGTTCTAATCGTGGAAGACGGGCCTACCCTCACCCACGGCGGTATGGATATCGGTGCCGGCACGGTTGCAGCTGAAAGGTTCGGTGCAAAGGAGGCCGTGGATCCCCGACCCTTTATTGTGGGAACCCTGAAAAAGACCTTCGAGACCTATAAAAACATAGGCAGTCTACTTCCGGCCATGGGCTACGGGGAACAGCAGCTTAAGGATCTTGAGGAAACCATCAACAATACAGATTGCGATTCTGTAATTATTGGAACCCCCATCGATCTATCCAGGGTTATCAGCATCAATAAGCCCCATACCAGGGTATATTATGAACTCAATGAAATTGATAAGCCCGATCTGGAAGCGATACTTAAGGACTTTATCGATGGTTGCTTAAATTAGCCCTTTGTGATAAATGGTGGTACCATAATGGCTATAAATAAATTTTTGTTGAATGTTTAAAGGTTTTATGGTATCTTATAATAACTATTGGAATACGGATGAAGACCTCTTCTTTGTGGAAACCCTGACAGAGATTCAGCGCCGTGGCTGTAAGCGCTGATTAGGGAAGTAGTAGAATGAGCAACACTTCATCTATATAAAAGTTAATCAAACTGTATATAATGAGTTGGGCGCTTATGCGTCAATGTGGGTGGCACCGCGGGAAGTCATCTCGTCCCTCAAAACGAAATCGTTTTGAGGGTTTTCTATTATAAGGCAGTATTATTATGCAGGAGGAATTGATTTGGACAGGTACAGAACACATAATTGTGGGGAATTGAGAAAAAGTAATGTGGATGAACGAGTACGATTAGCCGGATGGGTCAATAGTATACGTGACCATGGCGGCGTTATATTTATTGATCTGAGGGATCATTATGGCATAACCCAGATAGTCACCGATGACGATTCCTTATTGAAGGGAATTGGCCGGGAGTATGTAATTTCCGTTGAAGGCGTCTTGCGCCAAAGGTCCGAGGATACCGTAAACTCCAAGATAGCCACGGGAGAAGTTGAAGTATTGATAGACAGCCTCACTGTGCTTAGCACTTCGCTCTCGCAGTTGCCCTTTGAAATTGGGGAATCTACCATGACTCGTGAAGATATTCGACTGAAGTATAGGTTTTTGGATCTGCGGAACCCTTCCGTTCATGAAAATATCGTCATGCGCTCCAGAATTATCAGCCAATTAAGAAGAAAGATGGAGGAGCTGGNNTTTATGGAAATACAAACGCCGATCCTGACATCCTCGTCCCCTGAAGGAGCCAGGGATTATCTGGTACCCAGCAGAAAGCACCATGGCAAATTCTACGCCCTGCCACAGGCTCCCCAAATCTTCAAACAGATTCTGATGGCCTCAGGCTTTGATAAGTACTTCCAAATCGCACCCTGTTTTCGGGATGAGGATTCCAGGGCAGATCGCTCCCCGGGCGAATTCTATCAGCTGGATTTTGAGATGGCCTTTGCCACCCAGGAGGATGTTTTCAGGGTGGCGGAGGAAGTACTCTATGATACCTTCACCAAATTCTCAGAGAAGAGGGTCAGTCCCCCACCCTTCAGGCGCATTCCCTATGCCGAATGCATGCTTAATTACGGTACTGATAAGCCGGATCTGCGAAATCCCTTGGTTATAAGGGATCTGACAGACTTCTTTATGGACGTGGACTTTGCTCCCTTTAAGAATAGGCCTGTCAGGGGTATCGTTGCTCCAAACTGTGCCGGCATGCCCAGATCCTTCTTTGAAAGGATGCTAAACTTTGCCACGGGAATCGGAATGAAGGGCCTGGGATATATCTCGGTGCTTACAGGTATGGAATTAAAGGGCCCCATCGTGAAATTTCTATCTGCAGAAAAACAGCAGGAGTTGATCCACCTCCTGGGTCTTAAGGAAGATGACACCCTGTTCTTTATCTGTGACACCCCTAAATTGGTGGATAACCTGGCAGGACAAATTCGAAAGGAATTGGGTGAACGCCTTGACATCATAGACCGCGACTCCTTTGAGATGTGCTTTATTACGGATTACCCCATGTACGGCATAAACGAAGATACAGGTGCCATCGAGTTTACCCACAATCCATTCTCCATGCCCCAGGGTGAAATGAAGGCCCTAAACGAAATGAATCCGCTGGATATCAAGGCCTACCAATACGATATCGTCTGCAACGGGGTTGAGCTTTCCTCCGGTGCGGTAAGAAATCATCGTCCCGATGTAATGGTGAAGGCATTTGAAATAGCGGGTTATACCGAGGAAGACATCAAGAGTAAGTTTCCAGCCCTTTATACTGCCTTTCACTACGGTACTCCGCCCCATGCGGGTATGGCTCCGGGGGTTGACCGGATGGTTATGCTCCTTACAGAACAGGAGAACATTCGCGAGGTCATAGCCTTCCCCATGAATGCCAATGCGGAGGATCTACTCCTGGGGGCACCCGGTCCGGTTAGCGAAACACAGCTTCGGGAAGTCCATATAAGGATCAGATAAGAAGTTTAGTTGTTGTAACTGTGTTTATCCAAAAGAAAGGAGCTGATATTATGCCGAATATAGAGGATTATGAAGCCATGACCAAGATTTCCTTAAGTGAAGATGAGAGGGCTGTAGTATCGGACTATATGGATATGCTGCTGGACAGCTTTAATAAGCTGGAGGATACGGATGTTTCAGGGGTGGAGCCCCTTATAAGTGTTTTGGATGTAAAAGGGCCCATGCGGGACGACCTTGTCATCAAGACCATATCGCGGGAAGAGCTCCTGTCCAACGCCCCTGAACAACATGACGGCTACTTTCAAGTTCCAAGAACCGTTGATTAGAGGAGGGATAATGTGGGACTCTTTATAGAGGATTATAAAGTATCCGGTGCCGATACCGTGGCATTGGAGGATAGCATAATGCAAAAAGGCAAACAGGTGACAGCGGGATCCAGGATATTGGATAACTTCACTTCTCCGTTTAACGCAACGGTGGTGGACAGACTTTTGGATGGAGGATTTAAGATCTCCGGCAGAACTGTCATGGACGAATTTGGCCTGTTAAAGCTCTCAAGGGATGATGATAATACTCCAAGCGGAGCCCTAAGGGCTGTATCGGAAGGCATCTCTGCCTATGCCCTGTGCAACGACCTGTTTGGCAGATATCGAGGGGAAGCCCCAAAAAACGATTGCTGCTATATACACCCCACCTATGGAACCGTATCCAGGTACGGCCTTATCCCCCTGGCTTCGTCCATGGATCAGATCGGTATAGTATGCAAGGACTTATCACAAGGCTTCAAGCTGCTCTCCCATTTGGCAGGCAAGGATCCAAAAGACGGTGCCATGTTTCCCGATAGTTCATACAACTATGGGACAACGGATGAAAAGATAACCCTGGGAGTACCCAGATCCGTCGTAGAAAAGGCCGATGAGGGTACACGGGAAGCCATTATGGACTTCATCAAGGAATTTTCCAGTACAGATATAAACCTTGAATATTTCGACCTGTACAATCAGGTAATGTATATCCTGAGCTCTGCTGAAATCAGCAGCAATCTAAGCCGCTATGACGGAATAAAGTTCGGATATCGGGCATCGGGCTATACAAATATCGATGACCTCTATATCAAAACCCGCAGCGAAGGTTTTGGTCTGGATGCAAAGTTGACCGCCATTATGGGGGCTATGATCCTTTCCAAGGATCAGTACGGTCCATACTATGAAAAGGCCATGAAAATCCGTCGCCTTATAAAGGAATCCGTAAAGTTTGATACCTATAAGGTCATTGTTCTGCCTTGCAGGATAAGCGACGATCCCTATGAGAACCTTGCCCTCTATTCACTTGCTCCTCTGGCTGGCCTGCCTTCGGTATCCTTTTCCTATAAGGGTCATGGCATACAGCTTGTTGCAGGTGTAAAGAAAGAGAACTTACTCTTATCTACATGGGAGGTGTCTATGGCATGAAATACGAAACAGTAATGGGTTTGGAGGTCCATGTGGAATTGGCGACAAAATCCAAATTGTTCTGTGCCTGTTCTACAGAATTCGGATCGGATATCAACGAAAACGTGTGCCCGGTGTGTGCCGGAATGCCCGGTACATCCCTCATGGTCAACAAGAAGGCCGTTGAACTGGCTATAGCCGCCGGGCTTTTGACCAATAGTGAAATCTCCCCCAGGATAACCTTTGATAAGAAGAACTACTTTTACCCCGATCTTCCTTCGGGCTACCAGCTTACCCAGCTCTACTCCCCCATCTGCAAAAACGGCTGGGTGGAAATAGAGACAGATGCAGGTAAGAAGAAGATCAATCTGGTCCAGATTCATCTCGAAGAGGATGCAGGAAAGTTGATCCATGACGACTGGACGGACACGACCCTGATTGACTTTAACAGGGCGGCGGTTCCCCTGATTGAGATAGTGACCAGGCCGGATTTCCGCTCTGCAGAGGAAGTAGTCGCCTTCCTGGAAAAGCTCCGCTCGCTCCTCAGCTTCGCGGACGTATCCGACTGCAAGATGCAGGAGGGCTCCATGCGATGCGACCTTAACCTTTCCGTCCGTGAAAAGGGCACAGAAAAACTGGGGACCAGAACCGAGATCAAGAATATGAATTCATTAAAGGCCATTGCCGCTGCCATAGCCTATGAGTCACAGAGGCATATAGATGCCCTTGAGACAGGGGATGAAGTCCTGATACAGGAGACCCGCAGGTGGGACGATAGTATAGGTGCTACCTTTTCCATGCGTGATAAAGAAGATGCCACCGATTATCGGGTTTTCCCCAATCCCGATATTATGCCGGTTTTCATAGACGATGAATGGATAGACGCTGTTGGTTCCAATCTACCTGAAACAGCACAGGATAAGTTCATAAGATTGACCCAGGGGCTTGGCTTGCCTGAGTATGACAGTGAAATAATCACCAGGAGCAAAAACCTGTCGAATATCTTCGATGAGACCCTGAAACACTTTAATAATCCCAAGGAAGTAGCCAACTGGATCATAGTTGAGCTGCTCAGCATAGCCAAGGGGGACAATAAGAGCGAGGATGATGTAAGAATTGACTGCCGGAAGTTTGCAAAGCTTATAGAGCTGGTAGATGGCAGAACCATCAATCGCAATGTGGGTAAAAAAATACTCTCCCTTATCCTGGAGGAGGGTATCGATCCCGTCGAGTATGTGGAGAAGAACAAGCTGGGAATGATCAACGATACCAGCCTTATCACCAGTACCATACAGGAAGTTCTGTCGGAGAATCCCAAAGCCCTTGAGGAATACAGGGGCGGAAGCAAAAAAGTTCACGGTTTTTTCGTTGGTCAAATCATGAGAAAACTGGGGGGAAAAGCAAATCCCCAGATAGTCAACAAGCTTCTAGTGGAAGCATTAAAAGAGATTTAGACATAAAACCAGGGGCGGATGTTTTTAACACCGCCCCTTTTTTATGCTATCCAGCCAATATCCTGCATATCTCTTTAATTAATCGCTTACCAGCCTGACCAGGGCCGGCTCATCTTCCAGTATTTCACTGAATCTTCCTATGTCGGGATTGTCAAAGAAGTTATCAGCCTCATCATCGTTGGCCGTGGATACTTCGCCCACTATGGCGTAATCGCTGTGTGCCCAGAAGGAATGCCTTATCCCCTGGGTCATGGTTATCCTCTCCCCCGCTTTCAGATAGATGGACCCATTGGCTGGAATGTCCCTTTCCTCACCGTTGATCTGTAGCCTTACTGTCTCATCATGGGATGAAATTTCCACAGCCAATACTCCCCATCTGCAGATAATATCCTCCTTCTTCTTTGCATGATAATGGGTCGGTGTAACCTGATCCTTTTTGACGTACATGATCTTCTCGCAGTACTCCGGCTGCTCGGCTAAATTCACCAGCACAAGACCTATCCGATCGAAGTCCTCTAGCCCAAAGTCCGTCACATCCCATCTTGGATTTGGCGGAAGAATCCAGTGGTGTCTTTCAAAGGCTTCGCTGGCTTCTCTTACAATAGCGTTAATTTGAGAACGTTTCATAATACCCATTCCCCCTATCAGCTAATTTAATTAGTACCTATAATCGATAAAGTTAAATTAACATAAAGAATCCAGTATTGGACCCATAGGCTCAATACTGGATAGCATTCTATAGCAGTTATTTCATTATGTCTGTCTTTTTGGGGCTGCTCCGTCCCTCTAAATCCGGTCGACGGGATTCCAGCGCTGCCAAGGAAATCTCTATATCTTCCCTGGCCTCATCCGGTGTTAGACAGCCAACGGTAACCATATCGCAAGGCCTGATGGTATGCCAGGAGAAGGTCAAGCCTACAAAGGGGCTAACCCGACCTGCAGCCATGGGCTTAATAGTCATAACGGGTTTTTTTGCATCCCAGATGACTTTGTGGATGTATTCAACCTCTACCTGCATCAAAAAGCCCATACAGTTATAGATCTGTATATAGGTTTCAACATCATAATCATTGAGATCGGAGTATACGACCAGCTCGGGCATATGAGCGGATAGGCCCGGTACCATATCATGATCCCTGATCATAGCCAAATAATCCGGCAGTCTGTCTATGATCTTCTTATTCTTGTTGACCAGTTCCTCTACGGAGCTGTGATGGGGAAGACAAAAAGTAGATCCCAGCTTTTTGCTTGCTGCAATAGTTTTTTCAGCCTCAGCCCTGGCCTCCGGCGAATTATCTACATTGATGATGGGAGTATCAATGATAATCATACCCTTACCCGTCCTGTCTTCGGCATTCCTCACAGCATTTACCAACATGGAGTTGCCATTAAACGGGCCCATGATTGTATCGACACCAGATTCCAAAAAGACCTCCAACATATTCGCGATCTTTTCCGGAGTGTCATGGTTTTGTCTGATAAAGTTGTCAGCAGCAACGGTCGTATGGCTATATCCCAGTATCCAGTTGGTTCCAATAATCATTCTGGACAGGGATACACCGCCTACCTCTGTTCGGGGAAATTGTTTTGTCATGGATTTTCCTCCTATATAGATATTTATTTTATTTAAGTGTAGTAGTGATACCTACTGCAAAAACTATAAACCAGTATAATTTGGAAAAGTGGTTAAGGGCCAGATAATGCATTAGACCCTGATTAAAAGATTATGAATAGAACAGGCTGTATTTCTCCAGTGAGCTGCAGATAGCCTCGATATTCTCCAAGGGTACATCAGGGGCACACTCGGCAAGCAGCATAAGGCCACCCTCCGGCGATCCTAATTTCTCTACGGCTTCCCTTATATGGTCATCAATATCTTTTGGTGTACAGAATGGGAACATCTGGCGATCCAGGTCCAGGTTCACACACACCTTACCCTTACAGGTCTTTACCAGATTGCCCAGGCCATTTGCCCGAAATTGGGGATTTATGATATCAACCCCGCATTCAATCAGATCCGGGATAATGGGATATATCTGCCCATCGCTGTGCATATACACATATCTGCCGTGGTCATGGGTATGTTGATACATCTTCATATAACATGGCTTTAAATACTTCCGCCATTTATCCGGACTTATGGGGAGGCTGTCCTGCATACCCAGATCATCACCAAAATACAGGACCTTCGACTTGTTGTTTTCGAGTATTATCTTTAATTGCCGCATGTTATACTCAAGCACAATATCGATCAACAGCTGTAGTTCGGGCGGCTCCTCTGCAAAATCAATCATAAGCTCCTCAAAACCCCGCAGATCCGCCAATCTCAAATACATAAACCCATGGGGAAGACCAGCATCCTCTCCCGGGGCCTTTAACTGCCTTACCGCTTCCCTGGTGGGGACCGGATGATGGGTTACAATGGCTTCCATACCATCATGGATATTGCTCCATACACATCCCCAGGCATCTACATGCTCTCCTTCATGGTAGGTTTCGGGCTTTATGTTATCCTTATACCTGCCCTTTACATATCCCCTGAAGATTGCAGGGTATCTGATTACAATCTCCTCCAGGGCTTCCCCATATTTAGCCCATGTAGCGGGCAACAGGGATACCTCAGTGGGAATTCTACTGGGGTATTCATATTTCATGGCCTTGAAATAATCCTGCTCATAGGAATTCATAGTGACCCTCCCCTTACTATGTTCCCAAAATGCTATGAAAGTCGAAGTACCAGCGATAAAATAGGGATACATCCCTATAAAAGTGGCCAGTATCCCCTATTTATTTATATATATAGTGTAATTTCTTATCCTTCAACAATATCCTAACAAGCAACAACCTGTTTGTCAATATACTCTTACACAGGAGAATGATTATATTCACACAGATAAAAATACCATTAAGGTCACCATAAAAAGCTTATAATAAAAAAGGCTGCAAAACTCCTTGGGAGCCTTTGCAGCCAATAAATTTCATTATATAAACCTATACTAAATGTTTATTAGCACTAACCAATCCCTATTTAACTAAAAGGGAAACTAGATTAAAGGCATTCATAACCGGTAGCATAACAACTGCCGCAGTTGCCATCATTTTAATCATGATGTCCTGGTTGGGACCGACTACATCCTTGTATCCGTCACCAACGGTATCACCGATGATGCTGGCGTTATGAATCTCATTGAAGCCGTCCTCACCATACTCTTCAACCAGCTGAGCTTGTAGGGATTTTACGTACTTCTTGGCATTATCCCATGTACCGCCGCTGTTTGCAGTTGACATTGCCATTACACAACTGTCCAGGATGGTACCCAACAGAAAACCGCCGACAAATATGGGTCCAAAGACGAAACCACCGACAATTGGTGCCAGCAGGGATACCAGAACCGGCTTCTTCATCTCTGCGATACCGCTTCTTGTACATATATCAATACAGGCATTGTAATCCGGCTTTACTTCACCAGTCAGGATGCCAGGATTCTCCCGCATCTGCCTGCGCACCTCATCCACCATCTGTTGTGCGTTACGGCATACCGAGTTGAGCATTACACCGGAGAGCCAATGCATAAGACCTACACCAAAGAAGGCACCACCAAGGGCTAGATAGTTGAGAATATTCAATTCTCCACCAGCATCACCGCCGCTGGCAAAGGACATCATCATGGAGAGTGCTGCCAGAACACCGGATCCGATTGCAAAGCCCTTACCAATAGCTGCAGTGGTGTTACCCTGAGAGTCCAAGCTATCGGTGATCTCACGAACTCCACTATCCAACTGGGACATCTCCGCAATACCGCCGGCATTGTCGGAAATAGGACCATAGGTATCTACTGTAACAGTGGCTACAACGAATGAAAGCATGCCAACTGCCGCAATAGCCGACCCATAGAGACCTGAAAAATAGCTCGAGATTATTATACCGCCACCCAATGTGACACAAGCAGGCAGGCAGCTTCTCCAGCCGGTGCTGGTCCCGCCGATAATAACCAAAGCCGGACCTTCCTTGGCCAAATTGGCAACATTTCTTGTCTCTTTATAGTTCTCACTTGTGTATATTTCCGCAATTATACCCAGTAAAATACCTGCTATGATTCCTACTATGGCACTTAACCATGGGGATATCCAGCCAAAACGGAAACCAACACCAGAAAAATCGAAACCGGCAAAGAAATAACGGCTTAGCACAAGGGTTGCAACAGCTATGATGGCCGCCGAACTCCATAGGGAGATATTAAGCTCCCTGCTGAGATTATTGCTTGGCTTTCTTAAAAGCACATAGGCAACACCCAGGACACAAGCGAGTAAGCCGACCCCAAAGAATGCAAAGGGATATTGCATCATACGAGTAATTAATTCAGTACTGATGGGAGTGTTAGAGTTAATAGCCGCAGTGTGGATAGCAGTGGGCAATACTGATGATGCTACAACGGACCCAATGGTACTCTCCAGTAGATCGGAACCATTGCCGTTTACGTCACCAACATTGTCTCCAACACAGTCCGCTATAACCGCTGGGTTTCGTGGATCGTCCTCCGGTAATCCCAGTTCAGTTTTTCCTACCAGATCCGCACCCATATCTGCGCCCTTGGTATAGATACCGCCGCCAAGTCGGTTGAATACAGCGATTGAAGAGCAACCCAGAGAATAACATGCCAGGACCTGGGGGAAAACTACAAACTTAAGTCCAACCCAGCTGGTCACTTCGACAAGATTTTCTAAGTCACTATACTGTAGCATTATACCTACGATTAAGTACAGTACAAGAAGTCCCAACATAGCAAAACCACCAACCGACAAGCCCATTACCGAGCCTCCCCGGAAAGCAATGTTCAGTGCCTTCCCCAAGGTTGATGGATCTTTTCTCTCTACGCCTAAACGGGCTTCGTTAGCAACGCGCTCATTGTATATGACCGCAGCTTTCATACCTACCAAACCGGCAAAGGCACTCATAGCAGCACCAAGTAAAAAAGCCAGTCCGGCCCAAGGCGTAAATATGACACCAAATAATACCGCTATTCCAATAATGATTGGAGTACTAATGGCAAACTCTCTTTTTAAAAAGGCGTCTGCACCTTCTCTTATGGCATCTGCAATGTCCTGCATTACAGGTGTTCCATGCTCCATTTTCGTTCCCTTTTGGAAATTGTAGAAGGCGTAGATTAGAGAGACAATAGCCCCCAAACCCATAAGATAAATTGTAATTGATACCATTGAAATACGTCCTCCTAGATCGACTATATTTTTACCCACGGGGATAATTATATCAATGATATATATAAAAGGCAACTATAATTATAATGGTATAAATGTCTAATAAGTACCATGGAATAGGCCTTCTCTCCCATTAAGCAGGTTGAACCGGCAGTGGTTTTTTTCCCATATTGCGAAACTCAGCCATTACCATAATTCCCGAGACGACCGCGGCTGCCAGATCGGCCACAGGCCCTGCGTACATGATGCCGTCAATGCCTAAAAAAAGTGGGAGTATGAGTATAAAAGGCAAAAGGAAGATGATCTGCCTGGTCAGGGAAAGAAAGATACCCTTCTTTGGCTTGCCTATGGATGTAAATAAATTGGATGATACAGGTTGTACACAGTTTAAAAAAGTAAATAACATATATATCCGGAAATAGAACGTAGCAAAATCGAAGAATTCCTTGGAGCCGGAACCAAATATGGATATAATTTGCCTGGGGAATATTTGGAAGGACAAAAAGGCAGTGATTGATACAACCAGGCCGGAACGGATAGCTATTTTATAGACACCCTTAACCCTATCATATTTTTTGGCTCCATAATTAAAACTGGCTATGGGCTGCATCCCTTGGGATATTCCGATGATAAGGGAAAAGAATACCATAGCCACCTTGTTGATGATACCGGCAACAGCCAGGGGAACAGATTTACCATAAACGGATAGTGCACCATAGTGGGTGAGGGACTTGTTCATAATTATCTGAACCACCATCATGGCCACCTGGTTAAAGGCAGGTGCTGTACCTAAGGAGACAATGCGCCTTATATATGACCATACCGGAACAAAATGATCCCTGCGAAGGCGTTCCGTCTTAAAGTTTCGAAAATATCGGACAGCCATTAAAAATGAAAACAGCTGGCCGATTACCGTAGCCAGAGCGGCGCCGGCCATATCCATATTAAGTACAAATATGAAGATTGGATCCAGAATGGTGTTGATTATGGCCCCCAACAGGTTGCAAAGCATGGCATACCTGGGGCTGCCGTCAGCCCGTATCAAATGTCCGCCCCCGTTGGAAACAATGAGAAAGGGAAAACCCAAGGAGGTGATTCGGGTATAGACTCTGGCATAATCCAGAACATTTTCTGGTGCGCCAAAAAACCTTAACAAAGGAGTTAAAAAGATCTGAGTTATAACGCTAAGCATTAGTCCAAGTATAAATAGCATCACGATTGCATTGCCCACATAGTATACCGCCTTCTCCTTATTCCCCTCGCCCATTGTGAGGTTGAAGGCAGCAGCTCCACCAATTCCAAGCAGCAGTGCAATGGCCACACATGCCGTGCTCAGGGGAAAGGCCACATTGGTGGCGGCATTTCCCAGTTCGCCAATCTTTTGCCCAATAAAGAACTGGTCCACGATATTGTACAGGGCACCAACCAGCATAGCCACTATACTGGGTATTGCATATCTTCTTAGCAGGCCTCCCACCGGTTCCGTACCAAGAGGGTTTTCGTTGTTTACTACTTCATTTACCATAGCTATCCCATCCATTGTCTTTTCTATATTTACCTCTCCATTCTACTCGAATCGGTTGAATTAATATAGTAAAACCAACAATCATTATATTGGTTTCTCTATATGTTTCAACGCTAAATGACCGTCGTCCAAGTTTTTGACCTCGGGATTTCTTTTCTGCATGATAAGGTACCAGGTCATCAAAACTGTGCCCTTTAATATGCTTGAGATGCTAATGGCCCACCATGCGCCGTTTAATCCCAATGCTGTGGAGGATAGAATTAGGGCCATGGGTATCATCAGTGCATTTAAAGTTATACCCACCACCGAAGGGGGGACGGTTTTCCCAAGACCATTAAAAGCACCCGCAGTTGTTGCCTCTATACACTTAGGCAGCTGGGAAAGTCCTATTATCTTAAGATAGACTATCCCTGATACTATTGTACTTTCTTCCTTTATAAAGATCGAGAATAAGGGTCTGCCAAAAAATACTAGAAGGGCAGTTGCTATTATTCCGTTTATGGACATAATTATCATTCCGACGGTATACCCCCTCTTGATCCTATTCCATTTTTTTGCCCCGTAGTTTTGTCCTACAAAAGCACTCATAGCAGTTTGAAAGCCTCCGCTGGTCATCCAGGATATTGCCTCTATTTGCGAACCCACCTTATCAACTGCGATGGGTATAGGCCCCCATCTTGCTACAATACGGACTATTACCATCGAAAAAACGGTAAATAAACCGCTTTGGAGCGCCACCGGAAAACCCAGTTTTGTAATCTCCCTAATATGCTCCATATCAGACTGTCTATTCTGCTCTGTTTATGCTCTGTCCCTTGTCAAAACCATTTGGGTATCTCTTTTCTAATTTTAGGATATTCTCCCTGTATATATCATCCATACTAAGGCCCAAAGCATCGGACATAAGAGCTATATACCAGGCAATATCCCCCAGCTCCTTTTTTACATAATCCTTGTTGAGCTCATGACCATGGAAAATTCCCTTTTTAATATGATCCACACATTCGCCTACCTCACCTGCCAGTCCCAGGCTGGCATTTAAAATCTGACCTTCTACAGATGTGAACCGATTCTTTGTCCGCATTGCCTTAACCTGGTATTCAGATATGCTCATGCTGTTATCCGGCCATATCAAACGATTATTAAGAATCCCTATAAAATCCTGTAGACCCTTAGCATCGTCCTCGTCAAACCGGGCCTTGATGGGACTGTCTATATCAAGAACCCCTATGAGCTTGTCCTCCTCTATTACAGGCAGGACTATTTCCGATTGGGAGGCAGCATCGCATGCAATATGTCCCGGGAATTTATGTACATCTTCAACTATCTGTATCTCCCTGGTCTTTGCGGCAGTACCGCATACCCCCTTACCCATCTGAATGCGAACGCATGCCGGTTTTCCCTGGAAGGGTCCAAGCACCAATTCTCCATCCCTATAGAGGTAAAAGCCTGCCCAATTTATATTATCCATGGTCTGATACAGTAAGGAGGAGGCGTTGGACATCCCTGCCAGCCAATTTGTCTGCCCTTCCAGCAACCCCTCTAAATAGGTGTTTAATTCCCTGTAAAATTCAGTTTTATCTTCTCCTGGTATCTTTTCTATTACAAACATTACAGTATCCCCCCTGCCATTTGCACAGCGCTGTGTACATGCTCACATTATCTCATATTTATAATTGTGTGACAAGAAAAGTGGGAAATGCTCTTCCTATCACTATGACATATTTACCAAAAAATTAAAGGTATTTGGAAAAGTTTGTAGAATATTATATATGTATACCATTTGGTCTCTATGTTCTGCTATGCGATTACATCTATCACAATGTTATTACCCATCAATGTCATGACTAATATATTTTCCTCTATTAGATACAGATAAGGAAGTATACAGTACTTCATTCTGCCTTCTCAATGTTGCTGCATAAAAAGATACGTCAAAGTTATTACTCGTGTATAGTCTTTTACCAATATGCCTTTGAAGAGGTTTCTTAGTCTATGCTGTCATGTTCTATAGGTGAAAGGAGTGGTCCTGCTTGATAAAACTATCCCGGGAAGCGGAGAGTGTTTGGGCAAAAAAGTCCAGTAAGAATGGGGATCTTCTATGGCTTCCATTGACAGCTCATATGGTTGACTCCGCTATGGTTGCTCGTAGATTATGGAATCATTGGCTTCCCAATGGGGTACGGGATACAATCTCCACTGGGATTATGGGGAATG
>LSQX01221071.1_pt1 | contig 19921 bp, 15 predicted proteins | sample 654561 | NCBI WGS metagenome assembly LSQX01 (sample SAMN04489861, study PRJNA283612) | anaerobic digester metagenome | isolation source: 4 biogas reactors fed with cattle manure at either 37C or 55C with and... | place: Denmark: Kongens Lyngby | collected 2014
TGCGCTGTGGTTCGGATTCAAGAGTAACCGTTGTTCCATCAGCTGATGTAACTTCTAATGGATAACCTGTTTCCTCAGCGGTGACTGCCTCTGCAGCGGTGGTGGTTTCTGGTGTTCCTTGAGTGGTGGCTGTTGTGGTTTCAACAGCTGCCGTTGTTCCGGCTGTTGTTGTCCCATTGGTTGTGGTGGGCGTCGTTGTACATCCTACTAAGCTTAATGCAAAGAAGAGAACTAATGCGATACTTTTTGAAAAGTTTTTCATTTTTTTGATTCCTCCCGGATATCGATATAATCATTTTTGTCCACTGAAATATCATCAAAGGTTGCCATGGTTCCCAGGGTATAAAGAGAACATTCAATGAGGTTCATGCCTAAGGGACAGCCCGAGGCTTCGCCTAGGCGCATGTTCATGTCCAGCATGGGGCGAACAAGTAGCACTTCTTCCACTGCTCTGGCTCCTGCATCTTGGCTCTTATGAGATGGGAAGCAGTAATCCATCACTTGGGGATGAAAGGCTTTAGCGGCAGCTAAAGCGGCCATGGAGATGACGCCATCTAAAACAAAGGGGATTCGGTTGGCAGCGCAGACTAGGTAGGTTCCAGCCATGGCGCAGATATCAGCCCCAGAGATCTTAGCCAAGACATCTAAGATATCTCGGTAAGGCTCGTTGACTTGTAGGGCATCTTTCACCACTTGAATCTTATTGTTTCGCATGGTTTCGGTAATGCCTGATCCGTAGCCGGTGGTTACGTCAGGAGCAACGCCGGTTAGGATACTGATTACAGCGGAAGAGGTTGTGGTGTTACCCACCCCCATTTCCCCTGCACCAATCAGGTTATAACCCGAATCGATTAAACCTTGGGTCCGCCGGATCCCAGCCAGCACTGCCTGAGCTGCCTCATCTCTTGTCATGGCAGGTCCTAGGCGAATATCACCTGTTCCTTTTAAAACCTTATAGTCCGTGTAGCCTGGCACATCTTCTAAGACAGCTAGGTCTTCGAGATAGACGTCCACGCCATAAAAAGCTGCTATGCGTCCTAGTCCAGAACGTCCAGTCAGAATGCTTTCACACACCTTAAAGGTTACGTCCTGGGGGTTTGAAGAGACGCCTTGAGCGCAAACTCCATTATCCCCTGCATAAACGACCACCGCCTTTTTAAGGTGCTCTAGTTTGCCTTTTGTAATAGCCCACATGGTTTCCCAAATGTCTTCCATTCTGCCTAAGGATCCTAAGGGTTTTGCTAAAGAATCAGAATACTTTTTCGCCTCATCAATATAGCCTTGATCAAGGGGCTCAATGTGTTCTAACACTTGAGCAATTTCTAATTCAATTTCGCTTGCTTCGGGTTTAAAATTAAACTTTTCCATGGTTCATTCCTTTTGTCCAAAAAATTAAAAAAGAGCAACAGGTCGCCCTACTGCTCATGAAATCAATCATCTACCAATAGTATTTTCCACCCGAAAATGATTAGGATCCATTAAGGCAGGTCTCCTGGCTCATGTCATCAAACCTTGCTTCATCCCTTCCCCACAGATTCTGTGAGTGGATATTATGAAGCTCGTAGACATATACAGTAGCGGGGGCTGCTGTGGTTTTACACCACATTCCCTTTTCACCCGAGTTCTCGGGCACCTTTAATGTTTTGTTATTCAGTTACTATACTATCTTAGTCCCACATCGCCCATTCTGTCAATGCTAGCTCAAGGCATTTAATGTTTTTTTCTCATCTTTTTATCAATCTATTTTAGAGCTTTTCTTCGGATTTTAGCTTCAAATTCTCTCTTTGAACCCATGGTTCTAGTTTTCAATCACTAGACAACTGTTAGCCAATCCATCATACTAGGTCCTCTAAACCCAACTTCCTAGTATCCAGTTAATTATTACTTAGCTCGTTTTTTTCTGCTCTTTCGATCAGCTCTTTTTTCCGCCCTTGTTCGTTTTGTCATTATAGGCTTTAAAGACCGTTTCGATGGTTTAGGCTGTTTAACTTTTTTAGCCTTTTTCGCTGACCGAGCTTTCTTAATCTTTATTGGGTCATCGACTCGGCCTTGCTCTTTCAGCCAACGGTAGGTATCACGGAGAGTTTCTGCCATATCTCTTGTTGTGTAGCCAAGCTCTTTGGTTGCTTTTTCATGGTTATAGTGGGTATCTGTAGACAGGGTATAAATGGAGTAAGGGGTAAAAAGAGGTGGTTGTTTGCGGACTTTGTAGTGGAGTTCTGCCAAGGGAGCCACAATACGGACAAACCAAAGCGGTAGGTAGGAGCGAATGGACTTTCTGCCTGTAATCTTTTGCAGCATCTCTAGTAATTCACGGATCTTATAGTACTCATTGGATAAGATGTAGGTCTCACCTGGCCTACCTAATCGGCTGCAACTAATGATCCCTTGCACCACATCCCGAACATCAGCAAAGTCATAGCCCCCTTCTAGATCAAAGCTTACGAGCTTAATCAAGACGGGGGCTATTTTACGCTTACAATCAGCTTGGCACCTAGATACTTTTAAAAAACAATGACCAAGTTATAAGAAAGGCCCATGCAAGTTGCATGAGCCTTTTTCTTAAACCTATATTCTTATTTTTCGTTAGCAGCAGCTGCGCCTGCTTGACGTCCAAAGGTAAGGAAAGCAATTAGTGCTGTTCCGCTGCCTGGGTATTCCTTGTGAAGAATTTGGCCGCTGGCTACTTCTCCAGCTGCATACAGTCCAGGAATAATGTCTCCTGATTTGTTGATTACATGAGAATCAATGTCGATTTTGAGTCCACCATGGGTTCCACTATTTGACATAACAAAATGTGCAGCATAATATTTTCCGGATTCAATGGGCTCCATAAAATCTTTTGATTTGTTGAAGTCCGTGTCTTCACCTTTTTTAGCTAACTCATTATATTTTTCAATGGTTGCTTTTAGTTTTGTAGGATCAGCACTCATTTTTTCTGCAAGTTCTTCGATTGAACCAGCTTCAACGGTCATCTTTTCCTCTAAGGACTTAGCAACTCGATCATTAAAGACGCTTTCATCGAAGATGTACCAACAATTATCAATTCCCTCATCCATCATAATGCGAGTCCGTTTGAAATGGAATACGGATTCATCCATAAAACGTTCACCTTCTGGTGTGACGAATAGACCCTTTGCCTCTTCTCCGTATCCATAGTAGGTGTATGGATTCAAAGCTAAATTGATGCCGCCGTCAGGCATAACCAAATCAGCATCAACTGAAAGTCCCATGGTAATACCGTCTCCTGTATTTCCATCACCTGCATTGGAAGTAAAATTACCAGAGCTTGGATAGTACTCTGCAATATATTCAGGGTTTCTTGAAAATCCACCCGTTGCTAAAATAACAGCTTTAGCAGTTATTGTGATATCATCCTTTGCAAGGTTGGTTGCCTTAACTCCAATAACTCGACCTTCTTCACTGATTAAAGATAGAGCAGGGGTTTCAAGTAAAACTTGTACATTTTTTTCTTTTAATTTCTCATATAAGGGGAGAACAATTCCTGAACCAGATCCGTTGACAGGGAAGTGTCCACGCGCTGGTGTTATTGATGAGTGAACAAGCTCGATTTCGTCTGACAGCTCAACCCCGTTACTTATTAACCATTCAACATTATCCGCTGAGTTATTGGCGATTAACTCGATGAAGCTTCTGTCCACCTGGTTTTCACCAACTTCCATTAAATAGTCGACAAATTGCTCAGGCGTATCTTCAATGCCAGCTGCTTTTTGAATGGATGTTCCAGCGGCTTGAATTTTACCACCTGAACGAATGGTACTTCCACCAATAGATGCCATTTTTTCTAGAAGGATAACCTTCGCTCCCTGATTGGTAGCTTCAAGAGCAGCAGATACGCCAGCAATTCCGGCTCCTACTACTATGACATCAGCTTCATAGGAAACTGCTGTACCTTCTTTTTCTTCGCCTTTATTTTCTTTAAATGCTGCAATATCTCCGCCAGCTTCAATTAATGCATTCTCAACTGCTGTCAGAATAGCGTTCGATGTATAGGTTGCACCACTTACAGTATCTACAGCTAAAGACTGAGCCTCAATAATTCCCTTGGGAATACGATCTAAAGCGGGATCAGAAATTTCTTCAGTTTCTTTATGATCCGTAATGTCAATTGCAGTTATTTGTTTATCCGCTATTGTTACTTCCAAAGTTAAGGGAGCATTGTGCCCTTGAGCTTCTGCCACAAACTTCCCATCTTTCAAGCCAGTTCCTCCTGAGGATGGGCTTGAAGTGTCGGTGCTGGTAGCCGTTGTGGTGCCAGTGGTTTCGGCGGGTTTAGAATCATTCCCTTTAGGTGTGCATGCGCCCATTAGGGTGGAGATCAATAAAATACTTAGTAACTTAGACATTTTTTTCATATAAAAACTCCTGATTTTTTTATCCAGGTTTGCTAACATTGTATCTATATTAACAAAACCGGCAAAATTTATTATATTAGATTACATGCAATTTATCAATCCTTTTCGAGAGCATCAACTTCCTTGTAGTTCACCAAATTTCGCACTAAACAAAGCTTTCGGGTAGAGTTTGATTCTTAGACTAATAACCTTGCTGCATAAGTAATCATAATTCATGTATTTTTCCAGTTTGTTTTCAAGGAAACACGGTCATATCCTTTTCTACCTTCCCTTGCATCATGTTCTGTTTCAAATCCTTCAAGGCAAGAGAAAATTAAAACATCTAGATTTAGGCTCTTTATTGGCTCCAAATCTAGATGCTTTAATTTTTGATATATTTTTAGACGTGAGCTAATCAGACCAAGATAATATTTGGGCACTTTCGTATATCTATTGATTTTTTTGAGAGGCATTTTAGAGTAACTGGACTAGTCTAATGCCATGTTTAAATTAATGAAATTTTACTTCATCACTGGTTTCTAGAGGATAGACTGCAGATGAAAGTAAAACTTTACAGTTAAAGTCCTCTTCTTAAACACTTCAATAATATTTGAACCCTATTTGAAGAGAGTAATATCGGTAGCGTCTAGTCTGACACTTTCATGGCTTTCATAATCGCTTTTGCCGATAGCTAGTATTAGCACAGGGACATAACGATCTTTATCTAGACCGAAAGCTTCTGCCAGTTGATTTTCCTCAAATCCACCGATGGGATTAGTGTCATAACCATAGTGTCTTGCAACGAGCATAAGCTGGGCTGCAACTAAGCTTGAGTCAATCTTTACTATATCATTCATTTTCTGTCTGCTTGCATTTTCGTAGGCAGGGATGAATAAATTCAATGTATCATTTTTAACGTCTTCTGGCATTAGACCTTTATTTACAGCTTCCTCATAGATTTCATCTCCCTTTTTGTAGCACTCCATATCACCGAAAATAAGGATCATAGCTGACGATGTGTCATTCTGTCTTTTATTAAACCTAATTAGGGGTCTTAGTTTATCTTTGCCTTCTTTTGATTCTACGATAACAAATCTCCATGGCTGAAGATTCACAGAGGAAGGAGCTGTCACCGCCTTATTTATCATTTCAAGCATTTCTTCCTGGCTTATCTTTACATTTTCATCAAATACTTTAACAGATCTTCTGTTAAAAACAACATCTTCAAAATTATTATTTCTCATTTTATATCTCCTGGTGTATTTCATTTTCTATTCCGTCAAGAAGCTCAATAAGGGCATTAATCTGATCTCCATTTATGTTTATAGGGAGGATACAAGAATTACCATTGTGCTTCTGAGTACATTTGTTAAGTTCTGATTTGGCAAAATCATTTAAAGATACCTTGATTTCTCTTGCGTTATCTTTGTTTCTTTTCCTCGTGATGTAACCTTTTTCCTCGAGAACTTTAAGATGTCTGGTAATGGCAGATCGATCAATTTGTATAAACTGCCTAATCTCTTCTTGATTACATTCATCATGCTCTTTTACAAAATTGAGTATCTGATATCTTGTAAGGCTAAAACCAGTTTTGTCTTCAAAATTCTGTGTTAGTTTGTATTCAATAGCTCTAAGTCTACGCAATATTTCACTAAGATCATTGAGTTTCATTTTAAACCTCCAAAGATTAGTTGATTAATCAACAATTGACATGTCAACAATATGGATAGAATAACTAAAATTAGCACATTTGTCAAATGGTATAAAAAAACATCAAATATAAAACTAATCTTATAATAACCAAGCAGGACAAGAATAGAGGCTAAACAGTCTTGGAGGACCAATAGTTCTTGAATTAATCTGCAAATTATTGTGTTTATATTTTTAGAGGATTCTCCGCTGTCTGGCTATTCGTTGTGAAGAATCTGGCCACTGATTACTTCTCCTTTTGCATAAAGTCTTGATCATATATTTCAATTGTTCCTGGGTAGGGCTTATTAAAACACTTAAAACCTGTTAGCCCGGGGACGATGTCAACTTAAGAATACATGACAACGACTGGAGTTAAATTTCAGAACAGGCCTTTTACTAGATATGGAAGTACTGGTGTTGTTGCCAAGAGATCAACGGTTCAGTTTATTTCCATATCAAATAACTGGGCAAAGGTAAGTTATAAGGGGGAAACAGGGCATATACATACCGCCTACATTGAATTTAAAACCAATCTTACGCTTGGAAATGAAATTCAATATAGATTCTATATGTAGTAATATCCAGACAACATCAACGTAATATCCTAACCGGATGTTTGGTACAATAGCTGCTGCTAACGCCTAAAACTATATTGCCGATGAATTAAATAAACTATGACCCTAAAAAAAAAAAGTGGTATTTGTGGCTCAATATGATACCGTAGCAAATACACAAGGCACTTAATTATCTAATGTGATAAAACTTAAATGATAATTGGGAACATAGATTGCTGAACTATCCGGAATTACCGGATAGTTCAGTTAAAAAGATCAGGCAATGTTTGACGACTTGAGGCTACATATGGAGAAGGAGAATTACAATGGAACATAATAATGATTTACTTATATATCAGACAGAAGATGGAAAAACAAAAATAGATGTAAGACTTGAAAATGAAACTGTATGGATGACACAGAAGAAGATTGCTGAGCGTCATCAAAAAGGCGTTAATATCATTAATGAGCATATAAGAAATATTTATGAAAAAGGTGAACTTGAAGAAAACCGAATTGTTCAAACTGAGGGAAATAGAGAGGTTGAAAGAACAGTGCGTTTTTATAACCTGGAAATAATCATTGCTGTTGGTTACCGTGTACGCTCTAGCCGAAGCACCCAATTTAGATGATGGGCAACAGAGCGATTAAACGAATACCTAGTTAAAGGCTTTACCATGGATGATGAATGCCTTAAAGGTATGCGTAATATTGGTGATGATTACTTTGATGAGCTATTAGAACGTATTCGTGATATAAGAGCCTCAGAAAAAAGATTTTATAGCGAGTAATAAAAATCGGCATCTGAATCATACTGAGGTAGTGATTAATCTCGATATGGTGGGCAGGGGGAATAACTATCAAATTTGGAATCTAAATTCGATAATGGAAAACAAAACCTATCCTCAGCTTGCTAATAAGATAGGAAAGCAAATGGACCTGCGGAACGAATTAAAAAGAAATAGCAGGGGCATTGCCGACTACATAATGTTTGAGTTAATTAACATCTCCACAATCACATTCATGAATATAAAAGACGAAAACGGGAAAAACATTCTTTATTACCATACTAGTCTTGATAGAATTGATACGATAAGCAAAACTACTAGGCGGAATATATCCGCTATGGTAATGAACCTTGTTGAATATATAAACCACAATCAATAAGTCCATATGGTGTTGTTGTCAAATAGCCTACTTTTGTTTGTAAAACTCCTTTGAACTGTCTGTTAGAGGTCGTTCAAAGGAGTTTTAATTTTTCAATGAATAACTTTGTTCAAGTTAGTGTACACAAAATAAGCAGGAATCGTGGACAGTGGCTCGAGATGCTTCAAGACGGGTTATAATGAGAAAATCAGAGGTTAAAATGGATGATATTATAATGAAAGGTCACTGCCTGGCTGCGGGAGCCGGCGGTGACCTTTCATTGTGCTTGGTGGAGTGAGGAGCCTAGATTGGTCTGTTCGTTTGTTGAACGATAAGTGAGATGAGAGACCATCTTATTTTGTTAAACACGGACGATTACATGACATTCGGAAGCGGCCTGAAGAGGAATCAGGTTATCTGTGAGAATGTGACCTTCAAGAGTGATTTCAGGAGTCGTTAGACCAACGTTTCTTACTTCAATATGATAGGTGCAACCTCTGAATTTTCGTTGGATTTTATATTGCTTTAAGTGATCTGGAAGGCAAGGGGCTATGCGTAGACCATCAAAGTCGGGTTGAACCCCTAAGATGGCCTGGCTGATGTTGACAAAAGACCAGGCGGCCGTGCCGGTAAGCCATGAGTTTTTTGCTTCACCTAGGGATGAGCTGGCGCGTCCTGCAATGGTTTGACTATAGACGTAAGGTTCGGTCTTGCGAATCTCACTCACCTCTTGAAGATAGGCCGGTGAAATCCTTCGATATAAATCGAACGCTTCGTTGCCCCGCCCTAGTCTGGTTTCAGCAATACTCACCCAGGGGTTGTTATGGGCAAAGATGGAGCCGTTTTCCTTATAACCTGGGGGATAACTGGTAATTTCACCCAGCTCCACGTGGTAGCGGGTATAGCAGGGGGTAAGCAGTTCAATGCCATAATCATTGACTAGATGACGGTGGACGGAATCGAGAGCTTTTTCTGCCAATCCATTGTCTAGACCCATATCAGCCATGATGCACATCCCTTGCGGTTCAATAAAGATTTTTCCTTCTTCGGACTCTGAGCTGCCCACCTTGTTGCCATAGGCGTCGTAGGCTCGCAGAAACCACTCGCCATCCCAGCCATGGGTGTAAATGGAGTCTTTCATTTGATTGATGTGATGTGTGATTTCGGCGGCCTCTTCCTTGGAGCCGAATCGTTGGCATAATTCTACATATTCTTTGCCATATTTCACAAACATACCGGCGATGAATATACTCTCAGCGATACCGCTTTCGTAATTTGAAGTGGTTTGGAAGCTTTCACCAGGAGTGGTTGAGAAACAGTTTAAATTCAGGCAATCATTCCAGTCGGCCCGTCCGATCAGTGGTAAACCATGAGGCCCCTTATGATTAATGGTGAAGTGGATGCTACGACGTAGATGTTCAAAGAGAGGAACTTCGGTACCTTCTGTATTGTCAAAGGGGACTGGGGTATCCAGAATGCTGGCATCCCCGGTTTCTTTAATATAAGCGGAGGTGCTGGCAATTAGCCATAGAGGATCATCATTAAAGCCGCCACCAGCCGCATCGTTCCCTTTCTTGGTTAAAGGCTGGAACTGATGGTAGGTGGAACCATCTTCAAATTGGATGGATGCAAGGTCAATGATTCGTTCTTTGGCCTTCTCCGGTATTAGGTGGAGGAAGCCCAATAGGTCTTGATTTCCGTCACGGAAGCCAATGCCACGGCCCATTCCACTCTCAAAATAGCTGGCACTACGGCTGATGTTGAAGGTGACCATACATTGATACTGATTCCAGATGTTGACCATGCGATCCATTCGTTCATCGGAACTAGTCACCTGATAGGTGGATAGCAGTTGGGACCAGTACATTTTAAGTTCCTGTAGGGCCAAGGCGACAGCCTCCGATGTTTCAAATTTTTTAATCACGTGGCGTGCCACGGCTTTATGAATGACATTAGGGGCTTCCCACTTTTCATCATCAGGGTTATGAGCATAGCCCAAAACGAAAATGAGTTCTTCCGTTTGTCCCGGTTCTAAAGTCAGCTCCAGGCGATGGCTGGCGATCGGGTACCAACCATGGGCAATGGACTGATAGGAGGTTTCGCTAGCTACGGCTTGGGGGTTATCAAAGCCCCTGAAATGCCCAAGGAAAGTATCTCGATCGGTGTCAAATCCATTGATTGGACGGTTTACACTGTAGTAGGCAAAATGATTTCTACGTTCGCGATATTCCGTTTTATGATATAGGACACCGTCTTCCTCTTCCACCTCGGCAATGTTTAAGCTGCGTTGAAAGTTTTGACCGTCCTCCACCGCATCCCAAAGACACCACTCCGCTAGGCTGTGAAGGTTGAGCTGTTTCTTTTCCTGCGTTGTATTTGTAAGGGACAAGCGATGAATTTCGCAGGTTTCGCCCAAAGGGATGAAAACTGTCAGTTCGCTTTTTAGGCCATTTTTTTCACTTTCAATCGTGGTGTAACCTAAGCCGTGGCGGCAAAGATAGCGGTCAAGGGGTGTTTTCGTTGGCGAGAAGCCTGGATTCCAAGCTTCCTGACCGGCCTCCTTTATATAATAATAGCGGCCTCCGGTATCAGCCGGGACATTATTGTAGCGAAAACGAGTAAGGCGCTGGAGCCGTGCATCTCGGTAGAACGTATAACCTCCTAGGGTATTGGAAATCAGTCCGAAAAAATCTTCATTACCCAAGTAATTAATCCAGGGTAGGGGTGTTTTTGGATTTTGGATGACGTATTCTTTCTTATTGTCATTAAAATAACCGTATTGCATGATACCACTCCTTAACTACATCGATTTCGTGTATTTGATTTAATCCTATATCAAACCCGATGAAAAATCAATAAAAGACCAAACTTGGAGATGTAATCGTTTGTTGACAGAAATTAAAATGGAATCTATAATGAACTCAAGGAGCTGACGAAAACGTATTCGAGAAAAGTACAATGAGATAAGTCAGGTGATATATGACAACAATTAAAGATATTTCGAAAAAATGTGGATACTCCATTTCCACGGTCAGTAAGGCATTGAATGATTCAGAAGAAATCGGCGAGGAAACGAAGAAGAAGATTAAAAAAGTTGCCAGGGAAATGAATTATTTTCCCAATGCAGCTGCACGGCTTCTTAAAACGAACCGGTCCAATAATATCGGTGTCTTATTTGTAGATCAGATGCAAAGTGGTCTGAAGCACGAATACTTTTCTGCTGTATTGAATAGTTTGAAAGTGGAAGCAGAACGACTAGGCTTTGATATTACATTTATCAGTCAGAATATCGGAAACATTACGATGAGTTACTACGAACATGCCAGGTATCGGAACTGCGATGGGATTGTTATAGCATGTGTTGATTTTTATGATCCTGCTGTTATTGAACTGATTAACAGTGATATACCAACGGTGACCATCGATCATATATTTAATGAGAGCACGGCAATTATTTCAGATAACCTTAACGGGGTTCGAGATTTGGTTCATCATATTGGTGAGCGGGGCCATACTAAGATTGCTTTTATTCATGGTGAGAATACTTCAGTGACAAAAAATCGACTGGCAGGGTTCCACAAGGCTTGCAAGGAGTTGGGAATTAAAACAGAGGATGAGTATATCAAACAAGCTCGATACCATGATCCCAAATCAAGTGGAAAGACTACAAGAGAGTTGCTTGAATTGCCGGATCCACCAACTTGCATCATGTATCCGGATGACTTTTCATTCCTTGGTGGAATGAATGAAATCGAACGTCAGGGATTATCTATTCCTGAGGATATCAGCGTAGTAGGGTACGATGGCATTTACCTATCCCAGGTTTTACGTCCTAAACTCACGACGTATCGACAGGATACAGAAGCCTTAGGTAGGGAAGCGGCCCAACAGATAATCAGTCAAATTACTGATAAAAAAACCTTTAACCCCAAACAAATTTGGATTAAAGGAGATTTGATGGTTGGAGATTCGATTAAAAATATCGATCTTTAACATAGTTCAGAAGGAGTTCTAAAACTTAAGGAGGATGCATTTTTATGAAGAGATTAAAAAGTCTGATTGCCTCAACACTGGTAAGTGCTCTAATCTTATCCACGGCTGCCTGCTCGGCACCAACAGAAAACACCACAACAGCCGGGAACACGACGACGGGTACGACTACTACTGAGGGAACCATGCCAGAAGGAACCATGCCAGAGGAAACAAAAGACACGGGAAAGGTTTTGAATATCTGGGGATGGAATGAAGAGTTCAAGGGTTTGTTTGAAACCTACTTTGCCGGTGAGGGAAAAGTTCCGGATGGTGTCGAAGTTAAATTCACCATCGTTCCAAATGCTGATAACGCCTATCAGAATGCTTTGGATGAAGCGCTCTTGAAGCAGGACACCGTACCGGAAGATGAGAAAATTGACTTGTTCCTTGTGGAGGCGGATTATGCACTGAAGTATGTTGATTCCGATTACACACTGGATATTAAGAACGATGTCGGTTTAACCGATGCAGAGTTGGCAGGACAATACAAATATACTCAGGACATCGTCACCAACTCCGAGGGCGTGCTGAAGGGAACTTCCTGGCAGGCCACACCGGGACTTTTCGCATATAGACGGTCCATCGCTAAAGATGTACTTGGAACGGATGATCCAACCGAAGTTCAGGCCGCTTTGTCAGATTGGGATAAGTTCAACGAAGTAGCTACAAAAGCAGCCGATAAGGGCTATAAGATGCTCTCTGGCTTTGACGATTCTTTCCGCACATTCGCTAATAACATGAAGGGCAAATGGGTGGATGAAAACAACAACATTATGCTTGATGAGAATATCGTAAAGTGGATTGAACAAACCAAAACCTTCACAGAAAAAGGCTACAATAATAAATCTTCCCTTTGGGATGACCAATGGGCAGCAGACCAGGGTTCAGCAGGAAAAGTGTTTGGATTCTTCTACTCTACATGGGGAATTAACTTTACTCTGCTAGGTAATGCGCTTGATACCCCTCTACCAGATGGTGTATCTGCCACTGGTGATCCGGAAGCTTTTAAAGCAGCAACAGAGGGCAATGGAATCTTCGGCGACTATGCAGTGGTTGAAGGCCCACAGAACTACTACTGGGGCGGTAGCTGGCTGGCAGCAGCTAAGGGTTCCGACAATTTAAACCTGATTCGTGACATTATGTATACCATGACCATCGATAAGGATACATTGACCAGCATCACCAAGGACACCCAGGACTTTACCAACAACATTGAAGCCATGGAGGCCATTGCGGCCGATGACACATTTGCTTCGGCTTTCCTTGGTGGCCAAAACCATATCAAACTCTTTACCGAATCCGCCAAAGGAATCGACATGAGTAATATTTCCAAGTATGATCAGGGAATGACTGAAGAAATTCAGACAGCCTTTGCAGATTACTTTAACGGAAGTGTTGATTACGACAATGCCCTTGATAACTTCTATAAAGCGGTTATTGAAAAATATCCTGAACTCAAGAGACCAGAATAATAAAACCAAGGTTCAAGGGGAGCGCGGGTTCCGCACTCCCTTTTCCTTATCCCGAGGTGATGTGATTTGAAAAATGTCAAAAAAAAATCGGCCGTTAATTTTTCCAAGTGGGGATATATTTTCTTAATTCCATTCTTTGGAACCTATGTATTCTTTTCATTGATCCCATTGGCATCGACCTTCTACAATAGTTTTTTTGAAAATTACATGAGTGGATTAGAACAGATTGGTCCCAACTTTGTAGGATTCGACAATTATAAAGCCATCTTGTTTGATTCCGATTTGCCGAAATATGCGTACAATACAATTTTCATTTGGATGATGGGCTTTGTGCCACAACTCATCGTTTCGATGTTGTTGGCGCTCTGGTTTACAAATATTCGAATGAAACTTAAATTTGTTAATTTCTTTAAAACAGTCATCTATATGCCGAATCTGATTATGGCAGCAGCTTTTTCCATGCTGTTTTTCACCTTGTTCTCAGACATCGGTCCGGTGAATAATATGCTGGTTTCTATGGGATTTGAACCCTTTGATTTTTTCGCCAGTATCACCGGCAACCGCTCATTGATAGCCTTGATGAACTTCTTGATGTGGTTTGGTAATACAACTATTTTGCTCATGGCAGCTGTAATGGGCATCGATTATTCGATCATGGAAGCCGCTCAGATTGATGGAGCCAATTCATGGAAAACCTTTTGGAATGTAACGCTCCCATCTATTCGCCCGATTCTGGTGTATGTGCTTTTAACCTCACTGATTGGTGGGATCCAAATGTTTGATGTACCACAGATTCTCACTGATGGTGGTGGGGGACCCAATCGAACGTCTATGACTATGATTATGTTTTTAAATAAACATTTATTTAGTAAAAACTATGGATTAGCTGGAGCACTATCTGTTATTTTGTTTTTTATCACCGGAATATTAAGTTTTATAGTTTATAAAAACCTTGCTGAACGAGACCCCCTCGCCAAACCCAATATTCAAAAGGATAGAAAAAAAGCGCGGAAAACCGAAAAGGGAGGCATTCAATGACAATACGTAAATTAAATAAATTAGTTCGATATGTTGTGTTGATTTTTCTTTCGATTTTATGCCTGTTTTCTTTCTATGTTTTGATTGTGAATTCAACGCGGGCCCATTCTCAGATTCAAAAGGGTTTTTCTTTTACATTGGGTGATTTTTTCTCCACGAATCTGAAAAAAGTGTTGGCCAATGAAAACTTGCCAGTGCTTAAAGGCATTCGGAACTCTTTGCTGGTATCTGCCTTATCGGCACTGCTGTCGACTTACTTTTCAGTATTGACAGCTTTTGCCATTCATACCTATGAGTTCCGTTTTAAACGATTGGTCTTTACGTTTATTATGATGATCATGATGGTTCCCCCACAGGTTTCTGCCCTGGGGTTCATTCGTTGGATGGGTCGAATGAATATGATGGATTCCCTGATTCCGTTGTTCCTACCGGCTATTGCAGCGCCCATTGTATTTTATTTTATGCTGTCGTATATGCAAAGCAATTTGCCCAAGGCGGTTGTGGAAGCTGCTCGTATGGACGGGGCCAGTGAATTCAGGACTTTTAATCAAATTGTTCTGCCCATGATGAAGCCGGCCATAGCTGTTCAGGCAATCTTTGCCTTTGTTGGCTCTTGGAACAACTATTTTATTCCTGCCTTAATCATTCGTTCAGCAGATAAAAAGACAATGCCTATCCTGATTGCTCAGCTTCGCGGGGCAGATTTTCTAAAGTTTGATATGGGGCAGGTTTATATGCTGATTTTTCTGGCCATCATCCCCATCATAATTGTTTATATCTTTCTCTCGAAATATATCGTTCGAGGTGTTGCCGTTGGCAGTGTAAAGGGGTAAAACTATGAAATATGGTTATTTTGACGAAACACTTCAAGAATATGTGATTACACGGCCGGATACACCGGCCCCCTGGACGAACTACTTGGGTTCACCGAACTATGGTGCCATTATCACTAACCAGGCAGGCGGGTACAGCTTTGTGCAAAGTGGTGCCCGCGGACGGTTATTGCGCTATCGCTTTAATGCCGATGATAAGCCGGGCCGCTACATCTATCTGCGCGATGATGAAGACGGGGATTTTTGGTCAGCCTCCTGGCAACCCGTTGGGAAAAAGCAAGGCTATGAAACCATCTGTCGCCATGGGTTGGGTTATACCATTTTTGACACCAGTTATCGAGGCATCGCTTCAAAGAGCATCTATTATGTGCCATTGGATAAAACTTGGGAAGTATGGAGCCATCGGGTTAAAAATAATTCAGATCGGGAGCGGAGCATATCAGTTTTTGGCTATGCTGAATTCACCAACGATCCCAACTTTGAGCAGGATCTGGTAAATCTTCAGTATTCCTTGTTTGTTTCGAAAACTGATTATACAAGGAATAAGATCATTCAAACACTTCATCAAAATTCAAAGGACATCAACCATCGCTTCTTTGGCATGGCCGGTTCCCCGGTGGCCTCATATACGGGCGACAAACAGAGATTTCTTGGTGCTTATCGTTCCTACTCAGAGCCACTGGCCGTCGAAGTCGGCCAGTGTGACGATAGTCTCAATTATAATCTCAACAGTTGTGGTGCACTCCAGGCAGAGCTTAAACTGGCTCCTGGCGAAGAGAAAACCATACTCTTTATTTTGGGCGAAGGGGATGAAGATTTGGCAGAATCCATTCGCATCGGTTACGATGATCCAGAAAAAGTTTCAACGGAGCTGGCGGATTTAAAAGCCCATTGGAAGACTCGATTATCTGCCTTTCAGGTTCAAACGCCGGACCCAGCTTTTGATGCCATGATCAACACTTGGAATGCTTATCAGTGCTTTACAACCTTTATCTGGTCAAGGGCCGCTTCCCTGATTTACTGTGGTCATCGCAATGGTTTTGGTTATCGGGATACGGTTCAGGACATTCAGGGGATTATTCACCTAGCGCCAGCCCGTGCTAAGGAACAGCTGGTCTTTATGCTATCGGCTCAGGTTCAATCCGGTGCCGGACTGCCTTTAGTTAAGTATTCGCATACACCAGGACAGGAAGACACTCCAGATGACTTCTCCTATGTGCGCGATACCGGTCATCCTTCCTACCGGGCCGATGACGCTTTGTGGCTTTTCCCGACGGTGAAAAAGTTGATCGATGAGACAGGAGACTTGGACTTCCTCCATGAAAGAATTCCTTATGCAGACCATGGAGAAGATACGGTTTACAATCATTTGAAACAGGCCATCGAATTTTCCCGAAATCATTTGGGTGTGCATGGTCTTCCAGCGGGACTTCATGCCGATTGGAACGATTGTCTCAGGCTGGGGGCTGCAGGGGAATCTTCCTTTATAGCCATGCAGCTGTATTTGGCAATGACCATCATGAGAGATTTTGCCCGGCGATGTGAGGATTGGGACTATCTTGATTTTCTTGAAACTACGCAGGCAAAGTTTGGTAAAACTTTGGAAGAAAATTGTTTTGAAGAAGACCGCTACATTCGCGGGATTACTGATGATGGAATGAAGATCGGGTCGGCTGAAAATATGGAAGCCAGTTTTTGGTTAAATCCGCAAAGTTGGTCGGTATTGTCCGGCCTAGCTGACTCTCAGCGGGGGATGCAAGTGTTGGACAAAGTCCATCAGGAGCTGAATACGGCCTATGGAGCCCGTCTAATGACACCTTCCTTTCATAAACATGGTTTCGATGGCGCACTGGCCACGGTGTACAACGGCTCCACCAAAGAAAATGGAAGCATCTTCCTGCAAACTCAAGGGTGGCTGATTCTAGCCGAGGCCTTGCTGGGCCGAGGCAATCGAGCCTTTGAGTACTATAGAGAAAGCTCCCCAGCCCATCAAAATGAGATGGGCGAGATTCGGGAATTGGAACCTTATGTTTATGGTCAGTTTACAGAAAGTGTGGAAAGTCCAAAAGAGGGACGCTCTCACGTTCACTGGCTCACCGGAACGGCTTCTACTGTCATGGTGGGTTGTGTTGAAGGCATTCTGGGAATGCGTCCCAAGCCAGAGGGATTGGTGATAGCCCCTTCCATTCCTGCAGACTGGGACAAAGTGGTGATAGAGAAAACATTCAGGGGAAAACAGATTGTAATTACCATTGAAAATACTCAGGGCGGACAAAGTGGAGCAAAAGAAGTTTATCTCAACGGTGAGCTGTTGGTCGACAATTTTCTGCCAGAAGAAAAACTAAAACAAACGAATCAGGTTCGATATATTATGTAGCGAGGAAACACATTATGGGCAGTATTATTTTAAAGAACATCAATAAAGTTTATCCTGGTGGTGTCCAGGCAGTTAGGGACTTTAGCCTTGAAATCAAAGATCAGGAATTTATGGTTCTGGTTGGACCGTCTGGTTGCGGAAAATCTACCGTCTTGCGTATGATTGCAGGACTTGAAGAAATTACTTCCGGAGAACTCTACATTAGTGACAAGTTGGTGAATGATGTAGAACCAAAGGAACGGGATATTGCCATGGTTTTCCAAAATTATGCCTTATACCCCCATATGACGGTTTACAAAAATTTGGCCTTTGCGTTAACGCTGCGCAAATTACCGAAAGATGAAATTGACAGAAAGGTTCGCGAAACGGCTGATCTTCTGGAGCTGGGTGAACTATTGGATCGGAAACCGAAAGCATTATCCGGTGGACAGCGACAACGCGTTGCTTTGGGCCGAGCCATGGTTCGGAATCCTCAGGCTTTTCTTTTGGATGAGCCGCTCTCAAACTTGGATGCCAAGTTAAGGGCATCCACTCGAACGGAAATTAATAAACTCCACAATAAACTTGCGACCACCTTTGTCTATGTTACGCATGATCAGGTGGAGGCTATGACTATGGCTGATCGCATTGTCGTTATGAAAGATGGAAGTATTCACCAGGTTGGAGCTCCTCAAGAGCTTTATGAACTCCCTTGTAATATGTTTGTAGCCAGTTTCATTGGCACACCGCAGATAAATTTTTTGGAAGTCGAAGTTATTAAACAAGGTACTGGCTATGCAATCCAAATTGGGGAAACCACTATTTCACTCCCGAAAGGATCTTTTCCAGAGGAGGTATTGGCAACCAATCAGGGGAAAAAGGTTATGCTGGGAATCCGTTCCGAGGATATTGTAGAGGCTCAATCAGCTCCAGATGAAATGACCTTGCAGACAACACTTGAAGTGAGGGAACACATGGGATCTGAGATTCTGGCTTACTTAGATTATCAGGGCAATAAGATTGTTGCTAAAGTAGATTCAAATAAAGATGCCTTCCTTAAAACCAACAAGAATCTACAAATTACATTTAAACCAGAAAACATTCATCTTTTTGATAAGGAGACCGAAGTATCGCTTCGCGAAGGCAGCTTTAACTAAAGACCTTTGTCCTGACTCATCAGATGAACCAGTAAATCCTTGATAAAATAAGAAGAAATAATAAAAAAGAAAAAGTGGACAAGAAACATAAGAACAAAAGGTGAGTTTATTTTAAATTAACAGCGAGAAAGCAGTGAAATCTAAAATCCTTGGATTTAGATTTCACTGCTTTCAGCATGATGGGAAGATGTAGATGTTGACGGGTAAAGGAAGGGATAAATTTCTCCTGGACCATTCGAGCTCTATAGTAAAAAGAAACAGCCAAATAAATAAATGCTGTAACAAATAAGCGCCGTATTTAAAAGACATATAGTAAGCGGTTCATAGTTACGTTTAACAGTAATTCTTAAATCGTGAGGGAATAAGCGCATTAAGTCGTGAAAGTGCTGAGATATTAGCAATTATTTTGGTTTCAAATCGAAATCTCAGATCCATCGGATTCCTAGCATTGTTGATTTCTGTAAATCGTCCGATGGCTTGACAAAGATCATTTAGGAAGAACTCCTCTTAGTCACATGGAGAATGCCAACTTTGTGTTTTACAGTGGTCAACGCAATCGAATCAAGATGATCGATGGGATGATACTGGTTCTGACTTTACCATAAATGAGCCTATTGATTGGAGTCAGAAGAGTTTATCTGGCTGAACTTAGATCAATCCATTTTGCCGATTTCTTGGGTTTAATAGGACTAGTTGGTGATTGGTCTGAGCAGTGATCCAAGGGATGGGTTCAAGAAAGGTTTAACTAAAAAAGTGATATGAGTCTGAATACAAAAAGCCTAGAATACTGATAAAATCAGTGCTCCAGGTTTTTTTGAGTTCTAAATCTTAGTATGTTCGAACGATGGGAAACAGTATGAACACAACGAAAAATGCGCTTAATAGTCTTAAAGAACTGCATAGTTTCTCCAACGTTGCAGTTTTAAAAAGTACTTGGAGGTTGCAGTTGAAATAAAAAAGTCATTCAGGTGGAAGAACTTTAAGCTAAAGTCGACCAGCTTAGAGAACTGCTGCAGTAAGTTCAGAAGAAAGGATATGCACCAATCAGTGAAAAGAATAGCGTTGAAGAGATCTAGTAGATGAGTGCTTTGAAGGGGAACATCTTGGAGTGTTTAAATGAAGTCGAACAGTTTGCAGAAGTCGAGAGAAAGACTCATCTAAAAAATCTACTGAAGAACTAGCAGTTGGAAATCCAATCTGAAACACTTGCGGCGGAATGCTCTTTGTCCTGAAAAGTATTGAGCGCTTTGGAATCTGCAGGGTACCAGTGACACTCTATAATAAAA
>LSQX01067353.1_pt1 | contig 19916 bp, 11 predicted proteins | sample 654561 | NCBI WGS metagenome assembly LSQX01 (sample SAMN04489861, study PRJNA283612) | anaerobic digester metagenome | isolation source: 4 biogas reactors fed with cattle manure at either 37C or 55C with and... | place: Denmark: Kongens Lyngby | collected 2014
TTGGTGGAGGAATTGTTCCTACCACAAAAAGTGACGGCGGTTTTCTCTCAAGTCCAAAAGACCGCCAGATCTATTATATCACACTCACTCTAAGTGCTTGCTGACGCGCTATACCCGCAGGAATGCATTCGTCAGTCCCTTATTTGCGTGTGTAGTCGAACGAGAACAGCTTCACGTGAGTGTGCCTCGTCGCACGCATTGAGTTACTGCGACCCGGATGGCCTTGTGCTCAACTCGAGTGCAAAACCATCCTCCTCCGTGAGTTATCGCCGGAATTCCATAGCAGAGCATAGATACTCCAGTCCAAGTCTATTCCACGTTTCCCGATTCATCCCTGGATAGCCCTATCTCATCAAGTACATCGCCAACCTCGGCAGGACCAATCCTGCCTGCATCGATATCAACGGAAGCGGAAGCTGCTGCAGCCGCGCGTATAGCTGGTGTGTCCATTGGCTCGTCTTCCGACAGGTAGCCATTATCGGAGAGGTAAGCACGCAGCTTCTCACGCGTCTTAGCTTGAAAGCCCTTCACCCTGCTCTGTTCCAAGGCCGCAAGCAACTGTGCAGCATCACCGCCGAGTTCTGTCGCAAGAAGGGGGACCTGTTCTCTGAAATTCTCCGTTGTGAGCGCGCCTGACTCAACAAGCGCTGTCATATCCACAGGCTTTCCGCGCCCACGACGATATAGTCGATTGGCTTCATCCACAAGTCTGCCAACAGCCTGTACCTGGCCCCAGGATTCTTGACCAATCAGAGGGGCTGTTCCCGCGATCTCCGCTGCGTTTTGCAGTGGACCCCAATTGCGGATGCCCAAGTCCAAGAGCGACTTGAGTGCCTGATTATCGCGGACGAAATACCACAGATGCGCACCAGAAACCGACTCCGATCCTAGCGGGAACTGCGGAACTTGGAGCGCCTGTGCATACTCCTCGCGCGACATCTTCCCTGGCTCCGGCGCGGTGGCGTTCTCTGCGAGGGGCACTCGGATTCGTTCCATCTCACCGCCCGTGCCGATGGAGGTTATGCCGAATGCCACAGATGGATGTTCTGACGCCACCACAGCCCACTTGTCACGCTCCTCGTCTTTGCAGGTGAAGTAGAATACCTGTCGGCCGGATTCGGCAATCTCGATAGCTACCTCAATGATTGCTCGCGCGCGGGTGTCGTCGCTGTCGGCAAGTGTCTCATCAAGGAGAAGAGGAAGCTTTGGTCCCTGTTCCTGCGTCTCCACGAATGCGACGCGTACCGCGAGCAGAAGCTGCAGCCGAGTGCCACTGGAAAGCTCATTCAACGCACGCTCGCGGCCGTCTACAGTATCGTGGGCGGTGAACGACGAATGCTCTCTGTCCAGCTTCAATTGGTACCTACTGCGGGTTACGTTGGCAAAGATATCTCTGGCCCGAAGGAAAACCCGGGGCAGATCGGACTCCAGACTTCGCTTTTCTATGAAATCGGATATCGCCCATCCTACTTTTGCAACGGTCTTGCGGGTTCGGTCGGCTCTGAGATCGTCGATTCGCTGTTCGAACCGTGCGCGAGCCTCTTCAAGGGTATGCTTCTGCTTTGCGTCCGCAATCGCGCCCTGAATGCTGCCGATGCTCTGATTGACCTGTTCTAGTTTGGACGCAAGGTTGATCTCACGCTCTCTTTCTGACTCAAGATCGGCAACAGTACGATCGACCATCTCCGGTGCCTGAGCGAGCGCGCTGATCTTCTCTGCCAGCACAGCATCACAGTCGCTCACTCTCCTCTTTGCTTTCCCATAATCCTCGAACTGATCGAACCATTTGTCCAGAGTCGAGGTGTCTCCAGGCTCAAGCCCAATGTCTTCAAAGAGCTTTCGGCGCTGTTCCTCCAGTTCTGTAATCTCCGTATCCAGATCCAATATCTCAGTCTGCTTCTGTTTCTTCGTAGTCTCCGCCGCCTCGTATCCCCTCGCACGGTCGCGAAGGTCGTTTATGCTTGACTGCACTGCCTCGGCTGAATCCACATCAGCGTAGCCAAAGATCGAGAGCCTGCTGTTCAGCGAAGAGAGTTTCGAGTCATATTCCCCGCGCAGCCCCGTGAGCACCTTGTTCTGAGCACTAGCTGCCGAGCACGCGGTCTGCCACTGTGAAACAGTGTAGAGTAGGTAGTATAGCTCTGCCTCACAGTTGTTCTGCAGATCGCTCTCGCTAAATGCGACCCCCAGTCTCGCCAGTAAGGATTTGCGGTCTTCCTGCACTTTGGCCCACTGCTCGTCCAGTCCGTGGTGCTGGTCGCACGCTGATTTCCATACCATCGCCCTCTCCGCCGAAAGAGCCTGCTTTGCGAGCAATGCGTTAAGCGAGTCTACCAGGCGCGACACTTGCTCTGGTGTCCAGTCGGCTGGTCCAACGATCCTGGTGCGCTCAAACTCCTTGCGGTAAGAATCCCTCTTGTCCGTTCCTGCTTTCGTCCTCCATGCAAAAAGCGTGACGGCTATCCCGATTATCGGCAACACAAGTGCTATTATACCGACGGTAGAGAACAGCCCTATGCCCGCGCCGATCAAGAGCCCGGCGATGAGCATCGCCATTCGATCTGACGGAGCATCTTGGCTAGAACTGAGCCAGTAGTTGAGCAGGTCGATGCCCTTTCGCAGATCTGGCCCTGTCTCGTTGGGTTCGCTCGATGCGGCGTCAAGCCAGGACTTCATGCGGTCCCTTGCTGTCAAGTTGGAGCGGGCTTGCTGCGCTTCTTTTGCGAACTCTGCGAGCTTGCCGATCTCAGCGCAGTCGATGCGTTCGAGAAGTGCTTTGTCGACATCTTTGCCTATACGATCCAGTGCCTCAGCCGCATTGACTTCCGATGCCTCAACCAGTTTCGCGGCTTCACGCATCTCGCCCTGCACCCGTGCAAGCTCCGCATGCTCACCGATAAGTTCCGCGATTTCCGTGCCAGCCACGCCGCCTTTGGGGAGCGCGCACTTTGCACTGGCACTATTGGCTTCCTTTACCACGTTCTCGGCACTGGTCTTCTTGCCCTGCGCGCTAATGATGCGATTGGCAAAGTCACCAAGCCGATCTTGCTCGTCACCATTGAGCTTGTCGACGCCCTCAGGGAAGTTGCCCAAGGCTTCTGCAGCCTTGCCTCTCTCGTTCTGCGCATTCGCGAGCGCTATAGCAGCATCTAAGAGGGACACCTGCTTCGTTGCGGTCTCCGCACGAGCCTTTTCTTCCTCAAGCTGTGCGAGTTGATTTTGTCTGCGGACAAGCGTAGCTGCGTCCCTCCCCGCATTGCTCACGGCACTGAAAGCTTCATTCATCTCTTTGAGCTCAGTGCCAGGACGAGTCACGTCAGGTCGGTACCCGAGTATCTTCCTCGCCTCGTCCATCCGGTATCCACCCCTCGCCTCGATAAGCACCTCGTCGGCGAAATCGCGGGCATCGGTACGGAGCAGGTCATGGAGAGCGAGCATATATCTGTGGCGGTTCGACGCAGCACCAAACGCTGGTGGAGCGCCTCCAAACACAGTCTTGCCAAGTTCGTGAGAGATAGTCAGCACATCTCCGTCGCAATTCAGAGTCCCCTCGATAATCGCACCTTGTGGCGCGACCTCCTTTGGCCAGAAAAGTGAGTGCATCGCAGTCGCGGTAGTGGTCTTGCCTGATGCGTTCGGCCCGTAGATCACATTGATCCCAGGGCACAGATTCGTCACCTCGAAACCGCCTCTTACGAAGCCGGGCATGCGGTCTATCCTTATCTTTGAGAACACCAAGGAGCTATCAGGCATTGGAGACCTCGCCTTTCTGGCGCAGCAGAGTATCAATAAGCCGCCTGCACTCGGTGCGGATATAGCATTCCGGGGTTGGGCGGTCGTCTGCGTTCAGAAGCTTATAATGCCTCGATCCAAACACCTCTCCAATCTCACTCTTCACGCTCTCCAGAAGCCCCGAGTAATCTTGTTGCAGTTTGCCATCCTCGATTGCAGCGAGTATTCCTGCCGCAATCCCCACGGCGTCACCCGATTCGGCCAAGGCGCGCACGTCGTAGTCCAGGGATATATCGAGAGGTATCTCATCGATGAATACTCCCTCTCCACTCCAAGGCTGGCTCTTAACCACCTTCTCGGCCCACACCTCTATCTCGCGAAGCAGGCTGGAGCGGCCGCTGAGCGTGATTCTGCACGAGAATACCGGAGGATCCCCGAATTGGGGATATGTGGCGATGATATCGTTTACCGCCTTCTCCACACAATCTTTGAACTCGCTCTCTGCTCGAACCTCTGTCACATCAGCGTTCTCTCGGCAGTAGCAGACGCTCGACAGCGGAACTTGGGTAATGCTCGTCACGTTGCGCCCGTCGGTTTCGATGATCCATGGACCGTGCACTCCAGTCTCGCCCGGGTCCATCGCCTGAGGGGAGCCAACATTCAGCACAGGGCAGTCGCCGTCGCGGCAATCCACCGGCGCATGAACATGCCCTACAACCCACACATCCACTCCACGCTGGCGCAGGTCCGAAGTTGGCACCGGAGCATAGCGGCACGATGCGCTGTCGAGAGTGGCGTGCAGTATTCCCAAAACAGGGACGCCGTTTGATGCCAAAGAAGGGAACGATTGCATGGGATTGTTGTCTACGTAACGATCCGCAAACGACCAACCGACGAGGTGTAATACCGGCTCGCCGTTATTGGAATGCACAGTCTGCTGCCATTCCCCACCAACTCCCAACAGGTGAAGATTGAACTCCCGCAGATCCCGTTCGAGCTTGGGCAAGACTTCATAGTCGTGGTTTCCGGCGATCACATAGGTGGCTATTTTGCATTCAGAAAGCCTCCTCATACCTCTTTCGAGTGGTCCTAGAGTCTCGAAATACGCAGCGTTCTCGTCCACTATGTCGCCGCTCAACACCAGCACATTAACGTGCTCACGCTCTGCCAGATCGACTATCCGATCCCAGGCATTCTCACACGAATGCTCGCCATCGCGCGTTGTCAGCACCTTGCTTGACGACCTACCAAGGTGGAGGTCACCTGTGCATAGTATTCTCATATGCTTCCCCTTTGCGTTCTCTCTAGTCTCAGGCACTTCCGCAAAACCAAAAATGGGATTCTTGTATCTCATCACACTTCATCACTAGACGTCCATGACCGGGCATATAACAGCGTAGTCACATCGTCCGCACTTGAAGCCGTCCGGGTTCGCTTCAAACTTGCGGGCGGAGATCGCTTCCGCAACAGAAAGCACGTGCTTGACCACTTCGGAAAGCTGTGTATCTGTGCGGGTGGTTGATATTATCTCGTCTGTCTGCAGGAAGTGTAGGCTGAGCTGTTCGGCTCTAAGCCCTAGACATTCACGGACAGCAAGCGCGTACATGCTGAGTTGCAGGTCGGCATCCACGTCCTTTTGATTGCGCGGCTTTCCCGTTTTGTAGTCGATCACCGAACATGCCCCGTCACCCAACGCATCTATCCTATCCACGTATCCAGTGACGAAATGCCCGCCGACCGGCAACGTGAACTTCCACTCCAAATGTAATGGGACAACCTTTGCCGACTTGTAGCGCCGATAAAACGCCTCTAGTGCGGTCTCCCCATCGCGGCGATAGTTGCGCTCCTGGCTCGGTATCACATAGCCCTCATTCTGCCAGTTCTCATTGTAGGTGGTCTTGAGATCGTCGAGCGACGGCTCTCTGCCAGCTTGCACTTCCTCAAAGAATCGTTTGAGCGATTCATGTATTGTGCTGCCGAACGAGAAGTATGGCTTGGCCTTGCCCGGTATCTTCAGTTCATAAGCAAACTTGTAACCCAGCGGACAGTCTTCATAAGTGGACATCCTACTGTAGCTCATGTAGAGTGGCTCGCGTGGAGTCGGTGCAGCGACTGACGAAATCACGTATTGCTCATCGAGCGCATTCTCGATCAACTCCCGCAGTGAGGGGTCGATTCCCGTATCGGCAGCAAGGCTCCGCACTTGACTGGGATCGTTATCAGTCTGTCTGATGGATGCGAGAAGCTTTGTGTATGGCCTCAGCATCTCGATGTCAACGGAGCCGCCCAAGACACGTATAATCTGTCGGCGGATGTCGCGTTCGACAACCGCCATCTTCCAGGCAGATTCGATTTCCTGGTCGAACGCAACCTCGGGAGCCAGCCTTTCTACGGCAGCACTGTCGCCGCTTACCTCCTGCACAAACACAGACGGCTTCTTGCCTTTCTTCTCCACGCAGGATAGATACAGCTTGCGCTGGGCGCGAGTGAAGGCGACATAGGCAAGTCTGCGTTCCTCTTGGATGTGAAAGTCCCCCTGGGGTGCGGTTTCTCGCACAAGCTCGTCAGGAAACGGGATGGCCTCCGACTTCCTGCTTGTAGGAAAGCGCGCGCTCGACATGCTTACGACGAATACATACGGCCACTCCAATCCTTTTGCCGCATGCACCGTCATCAACTGAACGGCGTCTCTGGAATCGTCGATCTCGGCTTCTTCTTCATCCGCACCGGACTCTAAAAGGTAGTCCAAGTACTCGGCAAAGGCAGCGATGCTTTTGTCCTCTCCGGCTTCTTCAAATGCCTGAACCTTGCGCAGGAACTTTGCGAGATTGGCGGCACGCTGGCGGCTGTCGAGCGAATCATCGTAGAGATACCGCTTCAGAACTTGGGTTGTCTCAAGTATGCACTGGCAGACCTCGCCTGCTGTCTTCTCTTGCGCAAGCGCCTTGAGTCCGACGAGATAATCCAGAGCCTTTCTGATCCGTTCGCTACTCTCATCCTCAATGCCCGCGCACTCGTCGATTCGACTGAGCGCGCCGCTCAAGTCCAGCTTTTCATCACTCATCCACCGGGATAATGTCCTCAAGCCACTTGGGGGTATGGACAAGTCTGCAAGAGATAGAGCGCGATGACGCGCTACCCCATCCTCTCGACCGGCGGCGCATTTGACCAATGCGCATATGTCCTTGATCTCCTCTTTCTTGAAGAGGCCCGCGCCGCTCACGACCCTGTAAGGTATTTGACGCCGCTCAAGTGCCGCGATGAACTCCTCCCTATGACTGTGCGCCCTGTAAAGGATGGCGAAATCGGAAAAGCGCCTTTCGGGTTCCGGGATGTCAGTGAGCACAGACACGATTTCGTCTGCCACAGCCTCAGCTTCTGCAGGGAATGATGGCGCCTTGAGCACTGTAACAGGCAAACCGTCTTCGCATTCAGTCCATACCGGCTTGGCCCCAGTATAACGATCTATGTTGTTGGCTATCAGCCGTGCCGCAGTGTTCAGGACGTTCTTTGTGGAACGGTAGTTGCGTGTCAGCGCGAACGGCTGTCGCGTCGGGTATGCCTCATCAAATCGGAGGAAGCTTGCGAACGACGCTCCTCGGAAGCGGTAGATGCTCTGGTCTGGATCGCCTACCACGCATACAGCGGCGTCCGATCTGGAGAGTTGCTTGAGGAGTTCGATCTGGACAATGTTCGTGTCCTGGAACTCATCTACCAGAATGTAGTCCCACCTGGACTGTATCTGCTTGCGCACATCCGAATGCTCTGATAACAGCCGAAAGGCCATCATAATCTGGTCGCCGAAATCTATGCAGTTCTCTGCCTGGAGGATATCCTGATAGCGAGTGTAGAACCGAGCCAGCTCTTCACGTTTCTCGACTTCGATGAGTTGCTCTGCTGCTTCCTCCGGGGTAAGAGATTCCTTGGCGGCTTCATACTGCTCTCCGTGTTTGCGCACGTAGATTTCGTAGTCTTGTGGGGAGATACCCTCGTCCTTAGCTCGGCTCACGTGCCCAAGCAGATCAAAGATGTACTTGAATGGATCAGAGTTCGGGAGGTAGTGGCGAAGGCCAAACTCCTCAATGTGACGACGCACAAGCACCCAAGCGGCTGTCTTATCCAGCACCTGAACACCTTGCCTGAAACCGGCTTCAGCGGCGAACTCCTGCACGATGGTCCAGCACAAGGCATGGAATGTGTGTATGCTGAACTCGTGCGACCGGTAGGGAAACGCTTCGGCTAGGCGATCCGCCATCTCGTCCGCAGCCTTGGTGCTGAACGTGATCGCCAGTATCCGGGTAGGATTGATATGAAGCTGAGACACCAAGTGCTCAATCTTGGAGATGATAACACGGGTCTTGCCCGAACCCGGCCCGGCAACGATCACCTGTGGTCCGACAACGTACTCGACCGCAGCCTTCTGTTCAGCGTTCAGCAACATTGTCCCATCCCCCATTTCCTAGACCCAGTCGACCAAATGACTGCCTTACGCGGATTGCCGCAGTCGCCGCAGGCACGTCAAGATAATTGAGTGAGAACATAGAGTTCAGCAATTCCTCATGCAGAAATCCATCATACTTCTCTTGCACCTTGCTAGTCACTTTGGATGCGACGGCCTCTGCTGAAGGCGGATCGACAAGCAAAGCCTGATATCCGCGTGCTAATGAGATGGGATCAGCCTTAGGAAAGGTAAGTGCAATACCTTCGTCTATTACATCAAGCCCGACAAAGTGCTTTCCCAACAAGGCAAGCGTGCGGTTGACCCGAGAACCTGTCCAAGTGAACCAGACGACATCTGGTCCATCACCCACAAACGCCTCGGTTGCTATCCCTGAGGCTTGTGCCGCATGGCGCGCTTGTCGCAGCATCTCTTTTGCCTTTGAGTCTAAGTATATGGGATAGTCATCAGCGCACAGTATATCTTTCATCTTCGCACGTATACAAGGATGTATGTCTGCCCCCAAAGAACTCGCGAAATACGGAAGCCTGCCACCTTTGGATGGTTCTACCAGTATTTCTTTGCGGTCGGTGTCGATTTCGATGATCTTCCAGCGTCGACCAGCCAAGATCAGATATGTATCAGCGCCGATGCTGGGTGATGCTGTAACGCTTCCGATCCTGTGACCCTTGTGAATAACTTGCATTTCTTCACTCGATGCAAAAGCTGAGTAGAAGTCGAAGCTGCGCACGATTCGCTCACCCCTCAAGCCAAGGATCAGTTCTCCTTCAGGTGTCTGCTCAATCAGATCCGCAGCCCCCATGGATTTTAGCGTTGCCACGAATTCTGCTCTGGCGACATTCGTAAACGCGCCTTTCTCAACCAGATCGCCATATAATACCTGCGCGCTTGCTCCGCCTCGTTCGGCAATGATGCTCATTACTTGCTGAACTAGCGTGGAAAGATGCAGTCGATCAATGTCAGGCGGTTCGCACCATTTCTCAAGCATCATCTCCGTCATTGCGATGGACTGGAGCAGTTCAGGAAACAGACGATCCACCAGTCGCGACTTATCAGATGGTTCGTCCTCTTCGATATAGACCCACATTTCGGATGCTTCGCCATCTCGTCTGCCGCTCCGGCCTAGACGCTGAGTAAGTGAACTCACAGACCATGGGCAGCCAATCTGACCTACACGACTGACGTTTCCGACATCGATCCCAAGCTCTAGCGTGCTCGAGCAGAACGTAGACGTCGGCGAATCGGAGCGTAGCGCATCTTCTGTGTCTTCCCTTTCACCCTTTGACAGCGAACCGTGGTGAATGCGGAACCTGTCAGGAATGCATTGTCTCTCAAGCGTCCGCCTTGTAAGATCGGCATAGAATTCAAGACGTGCCCGGCTATTGGCAAAGATCAGTGCCGTCTTGCCGTAGAATGTTTTGATGATATCATCCGTTAGCCTTAAGTCATCAGGCGTGGCTTCTATGTCATCTGGTGCGAGTGCGTGGAGGTCGGGATCGCCCCCAGCTTGCTCAACCGATGATGATCTCAGATAGCCCTTGATTAGGTAACGAACGCTCTTCTCACCCTCTCCCTTAATGATTAGGACCTTCTGCGCATCCTTAGGGCACAGCCAAGTCTTTGCCGATTCGACATCGCCGATGGTGGCGGAGAGTCCGATGATCCGCACGCCGTTGGTGCTGAACTTGGACAATCGGGAGATCAGGCTCTTCATGTGTGCTCCGCGCTCAGTGCCCATGAAAGCGTGGGCCTCGTCGATTACGATGTAGGATAGGTGAGCGAAAAGAGACGGCAGGAAAGTCGGACGGTTGACGAACAGTGATTCTATCGATTCCGGCGTTATTAGTAGGACCCCGGAAGGTCTCTTGAGCAGATCGCTTTTCGCGGACTGCGACACATCTCCGTGCCACTTGTGGACTGGTATACCGCTACGCTCACACAGATCTTCTAGCCTGCGAAACTGATCATTTATGAGAGCTTTGAGCGGACCCACGTAAAGGGCCCTGACACCATCTTGGCAGTCATCTACTATGCACGAGAGCACCGGTAGAAACGCCGCCTCAGTTTTGCCTCCGGCGGTCATCGCGGTAATGATCAGATGGTCGTCACTCCGCATGACCGCGTGTATTGCATCGACCTGAATTGGACGCAGCTCCGTCCAACACATCCTGTAGAGCTGCTCCTGTATGGCCGGGCTAAGAAGACTAAATGTGCTTGTGCTGTCAGTTTCCAAGTATCATGCTCCGCCAATCACAAGCTGAAATGCGCAAGTTCGTCTGTGCTGCTTGGTATTTGGCCATCGTTGCCGGCTTCCAAAGCTTCGGGCACAGGTTCGGTTTCGGGATCGGCAGTTTGTTCGATCTTTATCTCACCCACCAATGACCTCCAGTCAGTGTCGGGATTCTGATCCAGCACCGACAGCAGTCCAACGAAGCCTTTCACGGCATCGCGGGGCGTGCGATAGAACTCCGCACCAAGGGTTTTCGCACAGTGGGTAAGGAACGCCGAAAGCGCATCATCAGGCACGATGTGTTTTGCCGGATCTCCCAAAGCAAACACATTTCTGATGTTGTGCAGCAGTACATACATGTCTTCCGGTGACAGGTTCTGAAGCCGGATCACAGGACCGGAGAGGTCTCTGAGTCCGCCTGTGGCAAAAGAATTGTCGGCAAGGCGCGTTGCCAGCGCCTCATAGCTTGCCAACCCGCGTCGCTTATCATCAAGGAACGAATCCGTCCCGGCGAATACGAACCCGATGCCGGACACGTTTCCCTGAAGACAGTCATTGACAATCCTGAGAATCATCTCATAGTTAGCATTGCGCGCCTGTGAGCTGTTTAGACGATGGGAAAGAACGCCCATCTCATCAAAGCTCACCAATAGGCCCGAATACCCAGCCATCTGAACAAAGGCAGCCATCAGCTTCAGATAGTCATAGATATTCTCATCATCGATTATGGAGCGCACTCCAAGATCCTGCCGTGCCTCGGTTTTAGTCGTGTATTCAGCTCGAAGCCATCTGATGGCACAGGCCATCAGACCATCGTTGCCGGACTGGAAGCCCTCATAGTACTTGCTTATCACGGTGGCGAAGTCGTATCCACTGACGAGGTCCTGCAAAGGCTTAAGGTGTTCGCAAATAGCCTTGGGCATGTCAGACTCGCTGGTGCCGCAGCTTCTGAGCTTGTAGTCGAGATCTGATATCCACCTCTCGACCACACCGGGAAGAGCGCCGCCTTCTGGCTTGGAACGTATCGCCAGATTGGACATAAGCTCAGCGAATAGAGATCGTGCTTGCCCTCCAGTAGCGTGCAAGCGCTTGTCAGGGGTTATGTCGGCCTGTGCCACAACGAAACTCTTCTCCAAGGCAACCATACGGGCGAGGTTCAGGAAGAAGCTCTTCCCAGCGCCGAAACGACCGATGATGAAACGTACAGTAGCGCCGCCATTGTCGATCTGATCAAGGTCGCGCAGAATGGCTGTGACCTCTTCTTTTCTGCCAACTTGAATATGTCGAAGTCCAACTCGCGGCACAACCCCCGCTCGAAGTGACTGAAGGATCGCGTCCCTTTCTCTAGGCTTGATTGGCCCACTCATATATCACCCTCCAAGGATTTGTCTGTTTATGCAGAGCGAATCGGATTCGTCAATAAGGAAATCGCCGAGGTGCTCATCCGACCAGCTATTGATCATTTCTACTGTACTTGATGGCATCAGTCCGTGCTGCCTGACTAACGAATCAAATTCATCTCGCGTCCACTCATCGCGGGCTAGCAGCAAATCAAGAAGCCTATGGTAACGCTGGTCCAACTGCTCCAAAGCGTCGGACGGCACCAAAGACACATGCCCATCTGCAACAGCGGCCTCAGTCAGATCCACTGTGACACCTGGCCCGTAGACAGACAGGATGGGCTCGTTCTCAGGAATGATCTCTTGCATGGCTTCTCCCAACATACGCGAGACTTCTTTTGTCTCATCTATCAGCCGACGCACTCTGTCGTGGTCGATAGTTATGACCGGTTCGTCAATTGCCTTGGCCCTGGAGGGAATAGGCTCTCCGGGCTTTGTTGGAGTCGCTGTAGCAATCTCCACGGGACTATCCGATGAAGCCGATATCTCGTTGAGGAGCGCAAACAGGTCTGCTTCGTCGACCCCCAATGCCGTATAGGTCGACCTTAACAGCTTGATCTCATCTTTGGGCACCCTGCCATCAGCGGCGGCCACCCCGACAAGGAAATGGCAAAGCATCGTCAGTTGATCTTTGGAAAGAACAGCTTTCAACTGCGCCGCAACGGACTTGATCGATGGCGGACTAACCGTAAGGACCTCCCTGTATACCTCAAGCCTACTCAAGTCATCGGGTCCCAAACCGAATTCCGTCTCCAGGAAGTGAGTGATGTGTTCAATCTCATCTCCGGTGATCTTGCCATCGGCCGCCGCCATCGCCACACCAAGCTCAAGCATTCGAGCCGCAGGTCTGTAGGAATCATCGGCAGGCAGCGTCGGCTTGCCTTGTGGGCGGAAGAGACCCACCACGTCTCCCCACTTATAGGCCAGTCCGGTGATCCGGAAATCCGGAACCAACACGTATCCCACGTGGTTCGCAGTCTCGGCAAGTTCCGCGCTCTGCTTCGCAGTCAGTCGCGCCTGTGGTGTTTGGCCACTTATTGCGGCAATGTCACTGACCTGAAGCAAGGCCAGCTCATCTTTCACGATGTGCCCGTTGACCACCGTATCCCATTGTGGCTTGTCGGGGTGATCGACTTCCGCTTTGAGCGATTCTGGAAGCGCGTTATAGGCTTCCCGTGTATTGACATCGATGCCTTTCGCCAGCTTGCGACTAAGTGGCTTGAGTTCTTCTATGCAGGCTGTCCAGATTTCGATGAGCTTATTGAATTGGCTTGGTATACCCATGACATTTGGCACCTCGACAGGTGTCATATGCTGGGATGACCTGAATGATGGGCTGGCAGTCTGATAGAACAGCCGGAGCGGCCGTTTTGCACACCGTAGCAGGAGACCATCGCCGAATGCTTCTCTATACTTCTTCGCGAAGAGCTGCTCGAATTGTTTAGGTAGTCTCTGGACAACAACGCTGCTTGGAAAACGTACATCGTGCGATGCCAGCAGACAAGCAAGCTTCGGCGACAGAGGACGTTGATGCACATATAGCCATGCCAGAGCGAACGACATTGGCTCTCCGCCTATACGGAGAAACGGTTCGGCTAGAGTGTTGAACCAATTCTCCGCTAAGCGATCAATGCCGCCCTTGGCTGCGACATAGGCAAGGAAGTTGCTTGCATAGCTGTTGAACGATCCAGAGAATGAGTATTTCGACAGGAGCCGAACTACTTCTGTAACAACCGGTCTGACATCAGCCCCATCAACCAAGACTCGTCGTTCAAGTCCATAGAAGAAAACGAATGCGTAGCCTATGTCATTTAGCGGTGATGTGCGGCCACTGGCCAGCCAGTGCAAGTAGTTTGCCCTTTGGTTGGGCGACATCCTGCTATATTCCGGCCAGTATCCGAGTGCTCCTTTCGGCTCATCGACCCTAGCCCCGACAGACAAGCTGTAGTCGATGCAAGAAGCCTCAGAAGGCACAGCCCTGCCGGTAGAACAATAAGTCAGGGGATCCGAAATCTGATACTGACCTACGCTCATTCGCGAACCGGGTCCCATCCATCGCATCGATGATGGCGCAGGTGAACCTCCTGCCTGCGGGACACGCGGGGGCGGAGTGGTGGAATGTGTTGGGAACTGAGTCTTGACCGGCTGCCTGTTGGCCACCGGCACCTGTTGCGTGGCGGTGCCTCTTGCGCGCTCCTGGTCTATCGTCCTACCATCTGTAGAAGCATTGCCTGATTGCTTATTTGCCCATCTCAATATCCAGATGATCACAGCGGGGGCAAGCAAGAAGACAAATGCCGCAGGGTAGTTGATTGCCACCACCAGGCATATACATATGATGATAAAACCGACCACGCAATTCATAATATGCACTCGGTTAGCTCGATATAGACAGACATACTTATAGCAGTCATCCCATCCTCCACATATATAGTTAAATTATAAGGCAGTCAGGCATACTACTCAAGCCTGGAGACTCTGTCAGCATCTTCTTGCGATTTCACGAGCCCAAGCTTCCTCAGTCTGCTCGAAATGGCACTGGGCTGGCGCTGCAGTTCCTGGGCTATCTCTCGCTTGCTCCTCCCCGCGTCGAGAAGCTTCTTTAGCCGCGCTTCTTCCTCGCACGTCCATTTCTCGTAAGCTCTCGAATGGACGCGCCTGATATCCGATAGGCGGTACTTCGGCTCGCGATCTTTGCTGCTCGCCGAATCCGCCGCACGACGTTTATCGAAGCTTGCGCCTGCAGTGCGCGAGAGACTCTGAATGAGCGCTGCAGCCCCGGCAACGAGCATCGCGTTATCGTCTGCCCCGGATCGGTCTGCTTGGAACGTCAGAACGGGTTTGCCCAAGCAACTGACCTCCCTGAGAATGCCTTCCGTGATTCCGCCGGAAGCGGCATATGGGACGAGAACGGCGTCGCCAAGCGCGACAACCAGCCGATTGCGCAGCCTGGATGTATTTCTGGTCGCATGATTCTGTGCTTCATTGAATGGTGAGAGCAAAAGCACTCGGCCATCATCTATCGGTTTCACATACTCGGGTGGCACTCGTCCTGGCAGGCTGCGCGCATAGCAGACTACAATTGCGCAGGTTCCCCGAAGAAGTATCTTGAGGCATTCCTGTTCCAGCGGCGAATGAAAACCGCTGACCACACAGACTTCCAGGTTCCGAAGTTCGTGCATCAGATCGAGCGTCTTCAATATGATGTCACCCGGGCACTGGATCGAGCAAAGCAGGCCGATCTTGTGAGACGTCAGCAGTCTGTCACTCCCAATGATATCGATAAACGGTGGGCTGACAAGACCAGGTGTCAGCGCGAGTCTATCGCCATATTGGAAGCCTTCTGCGGGCAATCTGACAGTCTCCACTTTCTCTGTTCTCACGTCATCACTCCATCAGCGCCAGGTTGATGTCATCATCGTTGTAGACCGAGTTGGTTGCAGAGGAATGTCGTAGCGATACTCTTGACCACCTCTAATGAAGCAGAGCCAACAGGTTTCAGCTTATCCCTCGTCTGGCTCCACACACCATCGTCCCTCACCGAGTCCAGGAACTCGTGGCCTTGCCAGGTGATGCCCTTAACGAAGCAACTGAACACCTTGGAGTCCTTTGTATTTGTATCGATCACGTCGATCAGTCCGCCGTCAGCTAGAATGCCGAGGTGATAGCCTATCTGTGCATCGGAATAGCCGCCAATCGCGATGTCGCTCGACCTGAGCGGCTTGTAATCTACTGCGACCTCAAGATAGAGCAGCAGCTTCCGAACGATATCCATGTCACGCTTCACAGCTTCACCCCCACACCCCGAACGCCATACCGAGGCGAGAGATCAGCCTATCCACGACTGCTTCTGGTTGCTCCTGTATGTCGCTTACTGACGACTCCTCCTCGAACACTATCTGATCGCCGTCTTGATACCGCTTCTCCAACTCCTCCAGTGTGTCGTAGAAATGGCGGTTGAACCGCACTGACCGTTCGCCGTTGCTGATCTTATTCCGAGCAGCACTGAGTCTTCTGAACTCATCATCGTCTCTCACGCATCCAAGGCCGCGAGCGCCCGTCAGACAAACCTGGAGAATAAGAGGACCAGCAACTCCTAATGCTCGGAATATGCGCTCTGAGGATCGCAAGAACAGATCAGGTAGGTAGTCACGAAGCTCGCTCAAGCCAAGGAAACCATCAAACACGCAGGCGGAACCAACATCCATGTTCAAGCAGATCGCTCCGTTGTGAAAAACCCTCATCTCATACAACTTGCCGGAAATGTTGCCTTTCTCTGTTCCAAGAAATCGCCAACCATCGAGGAACGGTGCCCAGTCACCCTGCATTGACAGGTGAAGAGAAAATGGGGCATTCTTGCTTAGCCAGTTCGTAATGCCTGGATGTAATAGCATTTCCTTGAACTGTCCTCTAAGGACGGGGCAAGCTGTAGCTCTCAGCACAGTGCCAGGATGATTGCCGAATGAAGCTGCCCTAAGGAAATCACGGACATGGGCACGAGCTGATTCCCTTGCCAGATATGCGGCTTCGACCTCACGCTCGTTCATGATCACGGCTTGGAAGTTGCCGCGTCGGTAGTATCGCCGAACACCATAGCCCTCTATCATATGGGGCTTCCAGTAGCTCTCAGGATGCTGGATAATCAACAACTGCTTGGGAGCAATCTCAGGTAGGTCCACTACTCGAATGGTAAGGGCATGAAGTGGAGGCTGCACCGTGGATATCAGGATCCTCTCGATGCTTTCCGGTAGACTGCGGTCTATCTCCATCCCGCATTCCACGAGAGGCTTTGGCCTCGGCAATTCTCCATCTCGTGCTTCTGGGACACCATATATAAGGATACCGCCTTGTTCGTTGGCGAACGAGGAGACATCCTTGGCAAGTTCCTTCTTTCCAGAGTCCTTGCTGATGTCCAGCGTCTCCTTGTAGTCGAGGCGAAGCGACTCAGGTTCGCGGTCTTCTATCAGAGCCTTGATTGCCGTCGATAGCTCAGCATCGGACATTTGCCTTATGTTGTTTCCCAGCATCTACTTACTCTCCATCGACCTGCCTCGGCAGAAAAGGCCGGTTCTATTGGGTGAGGATCATCTATGTATCACCAGCATCCGAATCGGGGTTGCCCGGCTTGAAGTCCGGATCAAAGCGACCCTTCTTGATCGTCTGTCTTGCTTTCTCGAACGCTTCAGAGTCGGTAACCTCTGTTGACTGCACCAAGGTGTTGTGGCGCTCCTGTAGTCGTCTCACCTTGCACGTGAGCTGATCTAGCGGCATTTCCGAGGCGAATGTCTCGGCCAGAGCACGGGAATCGTGTCGAAGCACCGTGAAAAGGTTTCCAGCTACTCTGTGAGCCGACTCATCATTTGAACCGAAATAAGCAGCCACAGCTGTCACGATTCCAGCGACCGCAGGAACAATCCCAAGCAATGCCCAAGCCTTGTTGTTCATTAACACGCCCACGGGAATGGCTATGCCTGCTGCGCCAGACAGGACAGAAGGCCACAATATGAAGCGCCGACTCTTTATGCCAGCACGGCGTGCCATCTCGAAGTGTGTCTGCGCGGTATACAAGCAGTTCTCCGCAATCATGCGGCACTCGTTGACCAAGTTATCCTTGATATCCATTGCTACGGACTCCTATACGGCGAGAATGGCTTCCCGAAGAAACTGGCCCACATGGCGGCTTCTTTGGGGGAATGCTGAGTATCACATATCTTCCATGCCCGCTCACCAAGCTTCTGCAGCACTAATCCGATCTTATATAGCTCTGCGGCGCTCTTGCCCGAATCCTGAGGAGGTGTAAGGCTTCCTGGTATCCTCACGGGAGCATTCAGGAGTTCCTGCGCAGACAGGAGAAACTGTGCTACAACGTATTTGTAGCCAAACGTGTATCCTTGAGCTATCCACTTCTGGACCAGCGCCGGAATGATGTGCCTGCAGAGCAATTCTATGTGGAAAGACTTGAGCGGTATCTGCCGGTATCTCAGAAGTGCTTTAACGATCTTGATGGACGGGACCAACATCCCGTCAGACTCCTGATTGCCTGCGGTTATCCAGACAGCGTCGTGGTCATAGTCAGCGTACATCCAACTGCGGTTGTTGGCACCCACGATATAGCACCTTGGCGTAGAACGATCCGCAATGTCAAACGACAACGCAGGCACAAGTTCCACCTTCGTGTTGTCGGCGTATTTCATGCTTACTGTCGGAGCATCAAGTTTGGGGTTCATTCCGAAATAGACCTTGTTCTGATTCAGCGCCCTTCGCACGAGCTTGAGTGCATCCGACGGCAGAAACGCGTCAGTGAAATCCTGAACTCTCCCAAGGTTGACCACTGCATCAATGTCCAGACGACCCGCCAAAGCTGCTGAGCGTATCTTCGTCTTTCTCTGGAATGAACCAATTTGCGTGACCTTGCACCCAGGCAACGCATTCTCAATCGTTGACTTGATGGCGTTGTAGCGGGTCGAAGCCTTATCAACCCTTGTCGCGTCCAACTCCAGCCGGGACAAAAGCTGGTTGAATGCCTGGTCCGGATTGGCGATGAGAGCCATCACTCATCCTCCTCCGCATCCCCGTCACCGCTGATTCCCATCCGATACTTGATATCGTAGTTGATGATGAAGTCCAGTTCCTCGTCGGTGAAACTGTAGTGCTTGGCCAGAGCGCGGTCTATCTCATCAATGATGGGTTTGGACTTCAGTGCTTTGATCTCGTCATACTCAATCCTGTGCCCCTCTTTGGTCGTGATAGTCTTGCGCTGTGCGTTGCGTTCAAGGCTTTCTGATAGTCCTAACCAAAGTGCCTTCCAGTCTGTGCCCGACCAACTGTTCGAAACGGGGAAACCTCGGACAAGCTCATCATTGATATGCTCACAGTCGGAGAACAAGCTATAGTACCAGTAGAATAGTGATGAGTTCATGAGGCAGGAAGTGAAGCAGCAAGCCTGCTCATCGGGTAAGTGAATGTACCTGCCATGCGGAGGATTCATATCCACACCATTACGTTTGAAGAAGGGTACCCCAAGGACGGCTTTGGTCCAGTATCGGCAAGCCTCCTGATAGTATACGACGTGATCAGATGACTTGACGATCAAAATGTCTAGAGGGTCCCGGTGCTGCATCAACTTATGTGATATGCCGACCTGAAGCTCAGAGCCGACTTTCGCGATACGGCATGAATTGAGCCTGGTGTCGTGCTGAACGAGGCTGAGAACCTCTAGAGCTTGTTGCCGCTCCTCGGTATAGATGCGTCCGACCCGTGACGTACTATAGCGCTCATTTGCACACGGCAGCGATAGGACTATCGTAACCGGCATCTCCACACCATCGAACATCGATTCTGGTCGCCGTGGGAACGAGAGAGCGCATAGATTCCCGCGATCTGCAATCAAGTTCTGGAGTGAAGACATGCGTTCCGAGGACATAACCGTCATCTGCACTATCAAGCCAATTGGCGAATTCGGCTTCCCCAAGTTTGCTGAACGCTCAAATACGTAAGCATAGGTATTCTTGGATTCGCCACTTAGGAAATGACTGAGATCGAGTCGGTAACCTGTCCTCGATTCCGAGTAGACGACATATGGCGGATTTCCGATGATAACGTCAAACCCACCGCGCCGCATTATTCCATAGAACTCAACGAACCAATGGAATGGCCTATGCGAGTCGAGCCACTTGGCATACTTTGCCGTGTGGCGAGATGCATCAATGTCGTATTGCTTTGCCAGATACCTATTGAGGTCGTCGTCCAAGTGATGCAGTTTGTTGCGAAGAGCTTGTTTATCTTCAGCCGTCACTTCGCCGCCGAGTTCCACCTGCTGTCTTCGGAACATATCGTAGGCGGCATCCACAATGGCAAGCTTGTCCTTGATGCGTTTGAATGCGGGACTCTCATCTATGTTGCCTATTAGTTCCATCTGGTCACCGGAGTAGCCGTCCGGCATCATTGTGAGCTGTTTGGCCTTGCCTTCGATTGTCGCTCCGCGAATTTCCTCTTCGCTCGCGTATCCGACCAGCGTGTTTCCGGCCTGGATGTTGAAGTCGATATCCGGAAGCGGTTCAAGGCCATAGTTATCCCTGGATTCATCCGGCTCGAC
>LSQX01269573.1_pt5 | contig 19916 bp, 25 predicted proteins | sample 654561 | NCBI WGS metagenome assembly LSQX01 (sample SAMN04489861, study PRJNA283612) | anaerobic digester metagenome | isolation source: 4 biogas reactors fed with cattle manure at either 37C or 55C with and... | place: Denmark: Kongens Lyngby | collected 2014
ATCGCCGCCAAAATGGCGGGCGTCAACGTGGACAGGACAAAGATCGCGGTGTTCGCCATCACGGGCCTCCTTTGCGGTTTTACCAGCTGGGTCTATTCGTCCAAACTCATGGCGGTGGCCGCGGCCAATGCGGGCAGCGGCTTTGAAATGGACGCTATCGCCGCGGTCGCCATCGGCGGCACGGCCATGTCGGGCGGCCGCGGAAAGATCATCGGTACATTCCTTGGCGTATTGATGTTTAAAATGATCAGCAACACTCTGGTGGCCGCTCAGGTGCCCACTTTCCTGACAGGTGCCATATCGGGCGCCATCATCATTATTGCCGTGCTGCTGCAAAGCATGCGCGGGAGGACCAAGTAAGGGAGGCAGCATGTTAAGAGTCGGCATTATCGGCTGCGGCAAGATAGCGGAACTGCGGCACGCGCCGGAATACCTGGAAAACCCGAATGCGGAAATCGCGGGTTTCTGGTGCTATCAGGACGTACCAAGAGCAGAAAGTTTTGCAAAGAGGTTTGGCGGCAGGGCCTATGAAACGGTAAAAGACATGCTGGGCGACCCCACAATTGACGCAATCAGCATGTGCGCCGCCAACACTTTCCACGCGCAGACGACAGTAGACGCCCTCAAAATGGGCAAGCACGTGCTGTGCGAAAAACCCATGGCGACGACGCTCGAAGACTGCCAAAGGATGGCGGATACCGCGCGGGAAACGGGCAAGGTGCTGATGCTGGGACACAACCAACGCTTCGCAAAAGCACATGTCGCCGCCAAAGAAATGATCCTGGCGGGGCGTATCGGCAGGCCCCTGTCTTTCATCACGACCTTTGGCCATCCCGGCCCCGAAGGCTGGACTGGGCAGAAAAACTCCTGGTTCTTCTCTAAAGACGACGCGGTGTTTGGTGTGCTGGGTGATCTGGGCATCCACAAGGTGGATCTGATCCACTATTTGCTCGATGATCCCATCGTTTCTGTCTCAGCGGTCATGGACACCCTGGACAAAACCTACCCGGACGGCACGAAGATCAATGTGGAAGACAATGCCCTGTGCCAGTTCGAAACGCTTGGCGGGGTCCTGGGCACGATGCAGGTCTCCTGGACCTATTACGCCCGCGAAGACAACTCCACCCGTATTTACGGAACTTTGGGCACACTGCGGCTTTATGACGACCCCGAATACTCCCTGATCCTGGAAACAAAGGGCGGCAAGCAAGAAAAGTTGGCGCTGGACCTGCTCACCAGCAACAAGGAGCAGACCACCGGCAAGCGCACCAACACCGGCGTTATTGACGCCTTTGTTGACGCTGTTTTGACGGGCCGGCGCTCCCGAATCGACGGGGACGAAGCCCTAAAAGCGATGAAAGTCATATTCGCCGCGCAGGAGGCGGCTTCGAAGGGTCAAAAGGTACAAATACATCAAGTATAGCGCGCCGCGCCGCGTCCGGCTTGTTAAATCTGTCCAAAAACTGTTTGTATAATTGTGGCGGTTCGTATATAATAACCTCATGTCTATTGAAGGAGGGTGTGGAATTGTACAAACTGCTGTTGGTAACAGACAGGGACGAGGTGAGACAGGCCTTCCTCAAGATCGACAACTGGGAAGAAATGATGTTCCGGCCGGTCACTATGATCGAGGATGTTGAGGAGGCTATCGATTATCTGGAATCGCACGCGGTAGACGCGGTTGGTTATTCCATCGCCAATGCCCCTGTGGCACCGCTGCACCAGTACCTCAACAACCGGCCCAGCCTTCCCGTCTTTCAGACACATAAACACGATGATACCTTACGCCGGGAGCTCATGGACATCAGCCGCTTTTTGGGCAGGATGCACTCTGACGACACCGACGAATACTACGATGAACAAACCGTCCTCAATATGCTCCGGGACGAACTGATGCGCCAATTGATTCGGGAAGAGATCAGCTCGCGCGAGCAGCTTTTAAGCCGCATCAAGCTCGTGCGCGCCAATGCTTCGGCGACCATGGCGTGCTATCTTTACGACTTTGATCTGCCGCAAGGCGAAGTATACCTCGCCGACCGCTGGCATTATGGCTCGGAGCGGCTGGAAAGCGCGCTGCGCAACAACTTTTTCGGCCGCTACATAGACGATGTGTACTACGATGTGGCAGTGCTGACGCCGCGGCATATCCGCGTGTTCGCCTGCCCCCGTTTCAATACCGAAAAAAACAATGATGAGATCCAGCAAGCCGTCCAAGCCCGTGTGCGCACGGTATTGGAAAGCATCAAACAATACCTCGACCTGGACCTTGACTTGGAACAGATGACTGTGTTACCCAATCTCTTCGCCCTTGTAAGGGAGACTGAAGAAACTTAAGGAGGTTATATCATATGGGACTGTTTGACATGCTGAAAGGTCAGTTCATCGACGTCATCGAATGGGTCGATGCATCCAGCAACACCATGGTTCACCGCTTTGACGACGGCGGCAAGGAAATCATGATGGGCGCACAGCTCACCGTGCGCGAAAGCCAAGTGGCAGTGTTCGTCAACGAGGGGCGCATCGCCGATGTGTTCCAGCCCGGCCGCTATGAACTGAGCACACAGAACATGCCTATTATGACAGCGCTGCGCAGCTGGAAATACGGTTTCAACAGCCCTTTCAAAAGTGAAGTCTACTTTGTCAATACAAAGCAGTACCTCGACCTCAAATGGGGCACGAGCAACCCGGTGATGATGCGTGATCAGGACTTTGGCATGATCCGCCTTCGCGCCTTTGGCATCTATTCTTTCCGCGTGCAGGATCCCGTTATGTTCCTCAAGGAAGTCTTTGGGACAAGCGCCCTGTTTACCGTGGAAGGTGTGGAAGGCCAAATCAAGCGCACCATCGTGTCCGCCTTAAGCGACGTATTGGCGCAGAGCAATATCCCCGCGCTGGACCTGGCCGCCAACTATGACGAACTGTCTTCAAAAGCGCTGGAGCTCCTCATGCCGCGCATTGCGCCGCTGGGGCTTAAGTTGGAAACATTCCTTATTGAAAACATCAGCCTGCCCGAAGAAGTGGAAAAAGCGATGGACCGCCGCACCTCCATGGGCGTAGTGGGCGACCTTGGCAAGTACACCCAGTTCCAGGCTGCTGAATCCATGCGCGACGCTGCCTCCTCAGAAGGCAGCATGGCGGGCATGGGTGTGGGTATGGGCGCCGGGATGGCAATGGGCAATATGATGCAACAGGCGATGAACCAGCCGCAATCAACGCCCCAAGCGCCCCAGCAAGCCACCGTACAGTGCCACAACTGCCAAAGCCAGATCCCCGCAGACAGCAAGTTCTGCCCGGTCTGCGGCGCAAAACAGGGCGGCGCAGTCTGCAAATCCTGCGGCAAGAGCATTGAAACCGGCGTCAAATTCTGCCCTGAGTGCGGCGCACAACAGTAATCTACCCAATTCAATAGTCCGATGCGCCCGTATCTGTTTCCGGGCGCATTTTTATGGGAGTCAGTATGAGCGAATTCTTAAACATCCCCCTGAGTGAGTTTGACACTGAAAACAGCATGATCACCCCCACCGTAATGGAAGACCTCTTCCGCGATATGACGGGCATTGATACCTGCGTCATGACGGCTTTTCCCAACCTTGAACACCACGCGTTGAGCCGCGACCTGTCGCCGCTTTACAACTTTTCGGCAGGCGGCACGTACGTGACGCAGTACGTGTTTAAAGACAGCCTCATTGTCGCCAATATGCCGACCGGCGGCCCGGCAGCAGCAGCCCTTATGGAGGAGCTTATTTCGCTTGGGGTGATCCGCTTCATCGCCATTACGTCAGCGGGACTTTTGGACAAAAAGTTTGATGAAAAAAAGCTGCTGGTGGTCACCGACGCCATCCGCGACGAAGGCACCAGCTACCATTACCTTCCCGCGGGCGAGCAAGCATACGCGTCGCCGCTGCTGACTGAACAGTTCAAGCAATCCTTGCGCGGGCAGGGCATCGCCTTTGAAGAAGGACGCGTGTGGACGACGGACGCCATTTACCGCGAGACACCCTCCCGGGTTGAACGGCGCAAAAATGAAGGCGCCATCGCCGTGGACACCGAGTGCGCTTCCCTGTGCGCCGTCGCGCAGTTCAGGGGCGTAGAGTTTGCGTCAGCCTTCTACTTCAGCGATTTTCTCTTGTCCGATATCTGGAGCGGCTACAGCGCGGATTATGACGATATGCGCGCCAAATCGCTGCAAATACTGTTGGAAACAGGGCTGGAAGTGGCGGGACTGCTGTAATCAGCCCGCGTACGCAAGCATGATTTGTTCTTTGATACCGGTGTCCTTGACGCCGGTGAAAGGTTTGCGCGCCACTTCTTCAAAACCCTGCCTTTTGTATGCCGCCAGCATGGCGGTATTTTTGTCCGTTATTTCTGCCTTGATGGTCATGCCGGGCAAACTGCTTTTGACATGATTAAGGAGAGCATCCGCATCGAAAGGGTCATCCGCCACCAGCGCGTCGATAAACCATACGTTGCTTGATAGATCGGTACGCGGGGAAAACTCTTTTTTGAGCGCCCTGGCGATCAGAGTGCCCATAATGGGACCAAAGTGCCTGCGGGCGGCGCCGGCGTCAACCTTGATCATACGCTCCCGCCCGTCGATTATGGCAGCTGCGCCCTGCACAACACCCTCCCTTTCCGACACTAAAAAAAGCGCGGTATGGAGGGAATCCTCTATCAGCGCCATAATGCGTGCACGCTCATTATCCGCGATGGCGAAATCCCGCATGATGCTGCCGGTCAGCAGCGCGGCAATGCCTTTTTTATCTTGATTTTGCGCGCATCTTATCATTGCGCGAAATTATCAAGTACGCGCATAACGATTTTTGCGCCGATATCCGCCGCGCGCTGCATGTTGTTGTCATACGTCTCACGGCTCGCGTCATCCGCTAAATCCGATATCGTGCGAATGACCAGCAGCGCAATGCCGTTGACGAACGCCGCGTTGGCAATGGCAGCGCTTTCCATATCCGCCGCCAGAGCGGCCGGATGCCTGGAGAGAATCTGATCTTTTTGCTCCTGGGACTCGATAAACTGATCGCCCGTCACGATCAGGCCTTTTAGGTAAGGGTTACCCGAATCCTGCATGTATTTTTCGGCAATGGCAAGGAGTTTTTCGTCCGAATGAAAAGCTGTCTGATAAGGGTAAAACTTCTCCAGGATCTTGGGATCCATATCATGAAACGTGATGCTTTCACCCAACACTACGCGCAGCAGCGCCGCGTCCTTGTGAAGGCCGCCCGCGATGCCCGTATGGATGATGGCGTCGGGATGAAACCGGTCGATCACCATTTGCGCGCCGATGGCGGCGTTGGTTTTGCCCACGCTGGCAGCGCCTACGATGATTTCCTTTTTGTGGAGGCGTCCATGCGTAAAGACACGTCCATTCAAATCAAAAGGCGCGGCATTGTCCATTTTTAGGATAAGCTGTTCACACTCGATGTCCATGGCGGAAAGGATGGCTATCACTTAAAAGCTCCTCTTTATTCGATGGTGCGCACGGGCAAAATCAAATACGTGTACTGATTGCCCTTTACCGGACCTACTACGCAGGGGCTGACGTTGGTATTGAAGCGCATCGCCATTTCCTGTGTATCTACATTGCGCAGCACATCCTGAAGGTAGCGAGCGCTAAAAGCGATGTTGAGCGGCGCGCCGTCAAACTCCGCCGCGACGTTTTCTTCCGCGCTGCCCCGCTCGGTGTTGGCAGAAATGGTCATGCCGCTCATATCCATGTGAAGGCGCAGCAAATTGTTGCCTTCCCGCGCAATGACCGCCGCGCGCTCGATAGCGTTGTTAAGCGCCGCGCGGTCCAGTTTGACCGCTGTCGTCCACGTGGCAGGCAATATCTGTTTGTAGTTGATGTATTCGCCGGCAATTAGGGGGCTGAACACTGTCGTTTTGCCGATCACTGCCATCATGTGCGTGTTGGAACACGTAATGGCCAGTTCATCCTGGGTATCACCTGCCATGCGGCTCACTTCGTTGATGATGGTGCCCGGAATAATGGCTGAGCGGCATTCCTGGTCGGCCGGCACGTCGTGGTTGACATATACCTTTTGCATAGCCAGGCGAAAACCGTCCAGGCACACAAAGCGCACTTCTTCGCGATACACTTCCATTAGGCACCCGGTCAGTATTTGCCTCACTTCATCCGAAGCAATAGCGAAAATGATCTTGGAAATGGCAGAAGCAAACTCTTTTTGCGGCAAATTCGTAACAAAATCACCCGCCACATCGGCGATCTCCGGGAATTCTACGGCATCCATACAGACGATATTGGTTTTGGATCCCATTGCTGTAACAGTGGCCTTCAACGTTTGGGTATCCACATGGATAACCATTTCTCCCTCGGATTTGCGCAGCAATTCATACAGCAATTTGGCAGGGATCAACGCGCAGCCGTCCTCTTCCACCATAGCCGGGACCAGTGTTTTTATGGTGATCTTGCCATCCGTGCAGGTCAGCTGCACCCCTTCAGGTATCGTCTCCATAAAGACACCGTCATAGGCGTGCTTGGCCACGTGCGAACTGAGCGCCCTGACAGCCATGCCCATCCCATAATTCATATCGCTCGCTGTTACTTTAAACTGCATTGTGCTCCATCCTTTTTCAGCCGCCTCTATGGCAGTAGTAGTAATATATAGGTAGTAGTAGTAGTAGGGGGTGTGGATACTGTGGAAAAGCCATTTGCGTCTTTGTACCGTATGGTTTTTCGTGTCTGATAACCTGTGTAAGAAACAACAAATACTGTGGACGAACGGTGGACACTTTTCTTTTGATTTGGTCTTTGGTATTGGGATTGCCCCAAAGCTTGGTCAAAAAGTGTTTACCGGGTAACCGTTCTTTTGGAAGTGAGCCGACAAGCGGGACATAATACTCCCCAAACGCTGTTCTCCACCGCATCCACATGTGCCTTATCCCCTGGCGTGGACAACTTTTAATAAGAGCGGTGTGACTATTTCGTCACCGGTTTTGGAAGAATCCCCAGCTTGTCACCATGCTGTCCACATTTTTACAATTGCGCGGCAGCCTTCCTGTCGCACAGCAAAATGCAGTCCTGGTGCATTTGCAGTATGGAAGCGGGCAAGTGAGGCGTTACCGGTCCTTTGACCGCGCCGTAAACAGCATCCTGTTTATCATCTCCCATGGCGATCATGACCACGCGGCGCGATGCCATAATTGTGCCCACGCCCATGGAAATGGCCATTGACGGTACTTCCTCATGCTCGTCAAAAAAGCGGCGGTTGGCATCGATCGTAGACGGGGTCAATGTTACCACCTGCGTACCAAAAGAGAAAGCATCAGACGGTTCGTTAAAACCGATATGGCCGTTGCGGCCGATGCCCAGCAGCTGCAGATCGATACCGCCGGCTTTCTTGATCGCCTTGTCATAATTGCGGCATGCGCCACGCATGTCTTTGGAATTGCCGTCGGGCAAATAGGAGGCTTTCAGATTGATGCCATGGAACAGCTGGTTTTGCATAAAGCAGTGATACGAACACTCGTTGCTTTCCGGGATACCTACGTATTCATCCAGATTGAAAGAGGTTGCCTCGGAAAAATCAAGGATGTCCTCGTTGTACCAATTGATCAATTGCTGATACGTGCCGATGGGGGATGAGCCGGTGGCAAGGCCCAAAACAGCGCGGGGATTAGAGATAACCTGGGATGCAAAAAGCATGGCGCAGGCCGTGGAGACCTGCTCGGGCGATTCAAAAACGCGAACGACCATAAGGTGGTTTCTCCTTCCAATATCCATTAAGGGGATTATACCATATTATCCACATTTAAGTAAATAAGCGCACTTGACACACAAGACCCTCCCGCTTATGATAAAAAGACGGCAAAACAGCGCGTACGCCCCTATCAACGGGAGGGAGATATGCCTAAATACGAGCAGAACCTGACGGGAAGATTTGATGATTTGCTTGATGTCCTTGACCACGCCGCGAAGGGCAACCCTTCTGTATCCCTAAGTGAACAAAGTGACGCTACGATAGGCGATATACGCATGGCGCTGCGCGTTTATCAGCGCTTAAGCGTGGTCGCCGGCAACCGTCTGACGCTTACCGTGTCGCTTCTTGGCGAAAAAAGTGCGCTGTTTCTGTGCGCTATTTGCACAGGCGGCCATGGTCTTTCCCTTGGCAAATTAAAAATACAAGGGGAAGAAGAGTTCCTGCATTCTATCAAAAGAGCGTGCAAAGCGTATATTGCCGACGGGGAGAATAGCGCGGACGATCAGGGTTTGGTACTCAATGAAAAGGGCGGTGACATGTCTCCGTCGGAGGGTTCAAGATGAAACCACGGTATCAGGACATCAACGCAGAAGCGGTAGATAAATGGGTGGCTGAAGGATGGGAGTGGGGCCGCCCCATTGACCATGATGTGTTTGTGCGCGCGGCAAATGGCGACTGGCAGGTGTTGCTGACGCCCCTCAGGAGCGTTCCCCGTGAATGGTTTGGGGAAATGCGTGGCAAACGCGTGCTGGGCCTGGCTTCCGGCGGAGGCCAGCAGATGCCGGTGTTTGCGGCGCTGGGCGCCGGGTGCACGGTGCTGGACTATTCCCCGGCACAGCTGAATGCCGAGCGGCTGGTGGCTCAGAGGGAAGGCTATGAGATCGCCATCGTCCGTGCCGACATGACGCAGCCGCTGCCCTTTGAGGACGCATCCTTTGACATGATCTTCCATCCCGTCTCCAACTGCTATATAAGGGACGTAAAAAGCGTGTGGCGCGAGTGCTTCCGCATACTAAAAAAAGGCGGCCGGCTTTTGAGCGGCCTTGATACGGGACTTAATTTTCTGTTTGACGAAGAGGATGAAACACGCCTGGTGCGTCCCTTGCCCTTTGACCCCCTTGTCGACGAGGAATTGTACCATCTTAGCGTCGCAAGTGATTGGGGTATTCAGTTTTCGCACACAGTGGAAGAACAGATAGGCGGCCAGATCGAGGCGGGTTTCCTGCTGCGCGATATCTACCACGATTTGAACGGCGAGGGGAAACTCAGGGAGCTTAACGTACCCACCTTTTTTGCGACCCTGGCTGAAAAACCTTAAGGCGGTACGCCAGACGCTTCGTCCGCCAGCGTGGCAGGACGCTTATGCCACCCTGCCTGTGAACCGCTTGTCGGGGTCGTAGTTGATTTCCACGGTGGAACAATGTACATGGAGAGGCGACACCAGCCATCTTACACGGTCGCGCAGCTGACGCTGCTTTTCGGGGGTATCCGCCCGGGAGAACAGCGTCACCGCGAAGTTGTTGACTTCTCCGTCCATGCTCCATACGTGCAGATGGCTCAGACCATGCACGCTTGGGAGGCCCAGCAGGTCCTTTTCCAGTTTTTCGATGTTGATATCGTCCGGTACCGACTCCATGAAGATGCGCAGAGCGCTTAAGGCCTGCGGTACAGCCCTGTACAGGATAAACAGGGAGATCAGGACGGAGACCAGGGGATCCAGGAAATACCACGGGCGGATGCGCAAGATCAGGGAGACGATCAGGATCGCGATCCAGCCCAGCATGTCTTCGAGCATGTGCAAATTCAGCATGGATTCGTTGCGCGTGTGGCCGCGGTGCAGCGCCCATGCCGATACGGCATTGAGCGCAATGGCGGCGAGTGCCAGGTAGAGCAGGCCGTCAAAATTGACGGGTTCCGGGGCAATCAGGCGCGGCACAGCGCGCAGCAGGGCAAAAAAGGAACCGATGATCAGTACCAGCCCTGTTATCAGTGCGCCCAGCAGCGAAAAGCGGCGGTGGCCGAAGGAATAGCGGCGGTCGGCGTGCGCGTTGCTCTTTTTTTCAAGGAAGAAGGACACGCCCACCGACACGGCGTCGCCCAGATCGTGCACCGCGTCGGCAAAAACGGCGGTGGAGTTGAGGATCGCGCCGAATATGAATTCGCCCACCGCAAAAATGAGGTTCATGAAGAAGACCACGGCGATATTGCGCGTCGCGCCACCATGGTGGTGGCCATGGTTATGGGCACGGTCATGCCCATGCTCTGATACATGTTCGTGTTCGTGTCCCAGGATGTGCGCTTCTTCGTGCGCTTCTTCCAACCCTTTTTCATCAGGCTCGTCATACACGCAGTGTGCGCAGGCGCAGCGACCGTCCTTTGTCCGGTAGTGGCAGATGGTTATTTTGTCGGCATCCAGCACGTCATGTACAATATCCATATCCGCGCTGTCTGGGGCGGAGAGGATCATGTGGTCAGCGTCGTAGGCAAAGCCTTCCACACCCGTTGCGCTTTGCAGCCGTTTCAGCAGGGAGTCGGCGCAGTCTTTGCAGTGAAGGCCCGTTATGCGGATGTCTTTCATAGGGCGTCTTCCTTTTCTTCCCGCTCCGCCACATGCTCCTGCACGTGATTGAGCAAGCTGTAAATATGGTGGTCGCACGGCGCGTAGAGGGAGTTGCGGCCGTCGCGGCGGACAGAAACCAGCCGCGCCGCGCGCAGTTTGCCCAACTGATGGCTCATGGCACTTTGCTCAAATCCAAGCTTTTCGCACAGCTGGCTGACGGTGTGCTCGCTGTCTTTGAGCGTCAGCAGGATCTTGAGGCGCGTGGGGTCTGCCAGTACCTTGAGCATCCCTGTTGCCTTCCTTACCAGTTCCTCGTCCATGCCCATCCTCCTAAAATGAAAATCCATTCATATGAATGTACAATCATTATACTCGGCTGCTGCGCGGCCGTCAAGCTTTGACAAGAACATTCCTTCTGAGTATACTATTGTCTGGATCAATACAATTTGGGGGAACACTATGACAGCAAGAGCGAATCGTAAAAGAATCAACAAGCGCGACATATTCATCCGCATCGTCAGCATTTTCCTGGCGCTGCTGATCGTCGGCGGGACGCTGATAACCATTATATTATAATTATCATTAAGGAGGCACAAAGATGGATCTGAAAGGGAGCAATACCGAGAAAAACCTGTGGGACGCGTTTGCGGGGGAATCCAAAGCGCGCACGAAGTACGACTTCTTCTCTTCCGCCGCTAAAAAAGAAGGATTTGAGCAGATTGCCGGCTTCTTTGCGGAAACCTCACTGAACGAAAAAGAGCACGCCAAACTGTGGCTGCGCGCTTTGGGCGGTTTTAAGGAAGGCAAGAGCAAAGGCGATACCATCTGGAACCTGCAAAACGCCGCTGAGGGTGAGCGTTACGAGTGGACAGAAATGTACACAGGCTTTGCCGAAACAGCCCGTCAGGAAGGGTTTGAAGAGATCGCCAGGCAGTTTGACGAAGTGGCCAAGGTAGAGTTCCAGCACGAAGCGCGCTACAACAAGCTGCGTGAAGCGGTAGAGCAGGAACGCGTGTTTAAGGACGAGAAGACCCAGCGGTGGCATTGCCGCAACTGTGGCTACATCTTCGAAGGTGAAGAAGCGCCGCAAGTATGCCCCGCCTGCAAGCATCCCCGCGCCCACTTTGAGCGCATGCAGGAAAACTATTAATCAAATTAGGGATTGATGGCGGCTTGCTAATCCACTATTGCGGGTTCCAAGGGGGCGCGCGCCCCCTTGGTGGGTTTGGGCGAAGCCAAAGCGTACCCATCAGAACCTGAGCAAAAACAGCGCAGCGCTTTTTTGCGGCGGCCCTAAATCGCTAATAAAGAGGGACTTGTAATGGAAAATCGTTGCAGGCCCCTTTTTCTATGAGGTCCAAACAGCCGAAGAGAATTGCTTTGCTCTTTTCTCTTGGGTTTACATTGGGCGGCGCCCAAACCCGCCAAAGGGGATGATCCCCTTTGGAAACCGCAATTGCACCTTAGGCATAGCTCCCGTCTTTCATGTGGATGGAGACCTCGCCGCTGGAAAGGCCAATTGTGCCTCCGAATGTCTCCACTACCAGCGAGCCGTCATCCGCTACGTCCTTTGCCGTGCCTTCCATCGTTTCACCGTCCTGCATCCAGCGTACCCTGCGCCCCAATGTGACGCAGCGTGCGCGGTATTCCGTCATATGCCCCGGCATGTCCTTCATCCCCTCCAGCACGTCGCGCGCGATCTGCGCCGCAATGTTTTCCATGGGCAGGCGCGGCGCCCTTTCAAACAGCGCCGCAGCTTTCCCCAGCAGATCTTCCGGAAGAACCATGGGCCCGACATTAAGGCCGATACCCACCACCACAAAGGGCGGTACCTGCTGCAAACCGCCTTCAGCCAGGATACCGCACACCTTTTTGCCGTCCAACATACAGTCGTTGACCCATTTGATCTTAAGGTCGAACCCCTGCCGCTTTGCAAACCGACAGACGGCGACGGCGGCGAGCGTTGTGATGCCGCCGATGCTTTCCACGCCGCCCTTCAGGATCAGGCTCATGTAAAGACCGCCCTCAGGCGAACAGTAGCTGCGCCCATGGCGGCCGCGCCCCCGAGTCTGCCGGTCCGCCGCTACCAGCGCGCCGTGCGGCGCGCCCGCTTTCGCCCACGCCATCGCTGCGGCGTTGGTGGAAGCGGTCTCATCAAAGCATTGCACCGGCGCATCTAAAAGGCGCTCCAAGGTATTCGCGTTCATTGATCCTCCATGTTGACGGCGGCGCTTTACGCCGCTACAATTAAGAAAAAAGGGGGTGCGGCCGTGAAAACAGCGCTGATCGTGGGCGGTTCCCGGGGCATCGGGGAAGCGATGGTGCGCTTGTTCTGCGCGCGCGGTCATCGCGTGATGTTTACTTACCATAAGTCAGAAAACGAGGCCCTGCAACTCTCAAAAGAAACGGGCGCCCTCTCGTTCCCGGCGGACGTGCGCGAGGAAGAAAATATCGATTTGCTTAAACAAGCGGCGCTCCGCCAACTTATCCATTTGGACGCCCTCATTTTGAACACCGGCATCGCCTGGATGGGGCTGCTGTCTGAAATGCCCGTTAGCGCCTGGGATGATCTTCAAAATACCAACGTGCGTGGCGCATTCCTGGTACTAAAAGACCTTTTGCCCATAATGCGCCAAAGGGGAGGCGCCGTGCTCCTCATGTCCAGCATGTGGGGCAAGCGCGGCGCGTCCTGTGAGGCCGCCTATTCCGCGTCCAAAGCGGCGCTTATCGGGCTTGCCCAGGCACTGGCGCGGGAAGAAGGCCCCGGCGGCATTCGCGTCAATGCCCTGTGCCCCGGTGTCATCAGCACTGACATGTTGGACGGATACACGCATGATGAACTCATTGCGCTTAAACAAGCGACGCCGCTTTGCCACCTTGGAACACCCGACGACGTTGCCCGCGCAGCATTTTTCCTGTGCGGGGAGGATGCCGCGTTCATCACCGGCCAGGCGCTTAATGTGGATGGCGGGTATCTGTAATTACTTGCAGATGCCGCCGCCGTCGAGCCTTTCGCGGATCACGATGTCATTGCTTTTGTAGGCGACAACGTGGCAGGGCGGCACAGAAGACGTCAGCCATACGTTGCCGCCGATAATGCAATCATCGCCGATCACCGTATTGCCGCCCAATATCACGGCGTTGCCGTATATAACGACGTTGTTGCCGATGTTTGGGTGGCGTTTGATGGCTTTGACGGGATTGCCGTCTTCGTCCAGCTCAAATGACTTGGCGCCCAGCGTCACGCCCTGGTAGATCTTGACGTGGTCTCCGATCACCGTTGTTTCCCCGATAACAATGCCGGTACCGTGGTCCATGCAGAAATAGCGCCCTATTTTGGCGCCGGCGTGGATATCGATGCCCGTTTTGGTGTGCGCGTATTCGGTCATAATGCGAGGCAGAAGCGGCACATCCATTTCGTACAATACATGCGCTACACGGAAAATGGACATGGCGTAGAAGCCCGGGTAACATAGCAGCACTTCATCCACGCTGCGCGCCGCCGGGTCGCCAAAGTAGAGCGCCTCAGCGTCCGTGAGGAGATCTTCCTTTACTTTGGGGAGGGCGTTTATTAGTTTTTCGCATATTTCCTCATCTTTGTTTTCGTTTTCGCAACCAAAGATAAGGGCGGTGCGCATCTGCTGTTTGAGACGCGGCAGCATGTCCAGGAGGAGTTTTTCGCCCGTCAAGCGGCCGCGGGCCATACGCGTGGGGCGAAAGTAATGCGGGAACATCACTGCCTGCATATCTTTGATCAGCCGCACTACCTCGGTACGCACGGGGATACCTTCTTCTCTGCAGCAGTCAGGCAAATCATCGGAAAAACTTAGCGCGTTCATCCTGTCAAGTGCGGCGAGGGCGGCTTTGTTTGACATCTTTTTATTCCTCCCCATTCGGGTAGAGGCCGGGCGTGCTCAGATAACGGGCACCGGTGTCCGGCAATACGACCACAATGGTCTTGCCCTTGTTATCGCTCCGCCGGGACAGCACTACGGCGGCGTGGAGCGCGGCGCCCGAAGAAATGCCGACCAGCAGCCCGTCCATACAGGCGGCGTCCCTGGTGGCGCGCAAAGCGTCTTCATCCGAAACAGTGATGATCTCATCATATATTTCGGTATCCAGCACAGAGGGCACAAACCCCGCGCCGATGCCCTGGAGGCGATGCGTTCCCTTGACGCCTGAAGACAGCACGGGCGAGCCTTCAGGCTCCACGGCGACCACCTTCACGCGGGGATTCCTGCTTTTCAGGTACTGCCCCGCTCCTGTGATGGTGCCGCCGGTGCCCACGCCTGCCACCAGGATATCCACTCTACCGTCGGTATCCCGGTAAATTTCGGGGCCGGTGGTCTCAAGATGAGCCTTCGGGTTGGCAGGGTTGTCAAACTGCGCCGCGACCACGCTGCCGGGGATCTCTTTTTTCAACTTCTCCGCTTTTGCCATGGCGGCCTTCATGCCGTCTTTGCCGGGTGTCAGGAAAAACTTGGCACCGTACGCAGCCATCAGCTGGCGGCGTTCCACACTCATGGTGTCAGGCATAACGGAGATCAGCTTATAACCCTTCGCGGCGGCGAGCGCCGCCAGTGCAACGCCCGTATTGCCGCTGGTGGCTTCGATCAGGGTGCCGCCGGGCTGAAGTGTGCCGTCTTTCTCGGCAGAAGTGATCATGGATAGCGCAATACGGTCCTTGACGCTGCCGGCGGGGTTGAAATATTCCACTTTGGCCAGGATATCCGCGCCCGCGCCATGCTCTTTTGCGTAGCGCTGCATGCGTACCAGCGGGGTGTTGCCTACCAATTGGCCAATATTGTCCTTGATGTTCATTCTTTTTTCTCCTCATAATAGATCATCATACTGAGCTGCGCGTCAGTTGCGCCCAAATTGCGGTAAGTGTGCGGGCCGTCGGCCCGCAAATAGATGGATTCGCCTGCGTGCACCGGATAACATCGCCCGCCCGCGCATATTTCCACGTCGCCGGAAAAAACGGTGACATATTCCTCCGTGCCCGGCATGTGGCCGTCGTTTTGGGAAAAAGCTTCAGGCCGTAGTATAAGCCGGTACGTCTCAAAAGGCCGCTTGTCGCTAAAGGTGAATGCGGGGTAGCTTAAAAAGCGGCCGGCATCATCTTTGAGCGGCTCACATATTTCCACCTTGCGAACATAGGTTCCTTCGTCTGTTTCCTGCAGCAGCTTTGAAAAAGACACCTTGTAGCCACTGGCGATCTTCCACAGGATTGAGATGGTAGGGTTGACCGAACCGCGCTCGATCTGTGCCAGCATGCTGCGGCTGACCCCGGTCGCGGCAGCGGCTTCATCCAGCGTCAGTTTCTTGCTTTCGCGGATCCGTCTTACGTTTTTGGCGACAATGACGTTTACATCCACAGCGCGTATCCCCTTTCCCTTCATCTCTCCCAATATAATATTATACTGATACGCTCGTGTCAATACCTTGTCACAAGAGGGGGATATCATGATCCCATTGTGCAGAAAATACCCGTTCATGCACTGGATCACGCAAAAAGTGGGCATGCATGTTCTGCAGCATCGACTTCTGGCCATGGCGGCGCATTGTTCGCGCCAACTCTACGATACGTAGCTTGCTTTGGCCGGCAAAAAAGGTGTATCGTTTTCTCGGCAGCAAACGCTCGCCGGAAAGAGGTCATCGCTATGGAAAATTATGTAACCGGGGATACGATTCGTGCCCTGCGCGAAAAGAAGGGCTATACGCAAAAGCAGCTCGCGGACCTGATCTTGGTCAGCGATAAGGCGGTGTCCAAGTGGGAGAACGGCCGCGGGCTGCCCGACATCACGCTATTGGAGCCCCTGGGCACGGCGCTGGGGGTTTCCGTTGCTGAACTTCTCAGCGGCCGGCAGGCGGTCAATTTGAACCGCGCGGGGAATATGCAAAAAGGTAGTTTTTCCGTGTGCCCCATCTGCGGCAACGTGCTGTTTTCCCTGGGCAGGGGCGCGTTCAGCTGTTGCGGAGTGACGCTGCCTGAGCTGGAAGCGGAAGAAGGCGAAAATGAGCATGCGATCCACATCGACAATGTGGAGGATGAGCATTATGTGCATCTTGACCACCCCATGGGCAAGGCACACCACATTTCCTTCCTGGCGCATGTTTCAAGCGATGCCGTGCAGGTCGTCAAGCTTTACCCCGAAGGTGACGCTGCCGCGCGTTTCCGCCTGTCCAAAGGAGGCAGGGTATACGCCTATTGCGCCCATCACGGGCTGTTTGCAAGAAAAGTGTAGTCATGGTAGCGGCAGCGCGCAGCGCGCGCTTTGCAAATAAGGATCCCTCGCGCGGGGCGCAAAAAAAGAGTGCGGCAAAAAAGTGCTGCACCCCTTTTTGCATAAGGGGCAGGATCGAAAGAAAAATGAGTCTCGCCCGGGGTCCCTGTCGGAACCCAGGCTTTTTCTCAGTTCGCCAGATCCTTATGCCCGTAGTTGATGATTCCCGCCGCCAGGGTGACAAGTGCGAGCGCAAAGCCCGACAGTATCTCCGGACATTGCAAGCGGCCGCCGATCAAGTTGATATAGTCTGCGTAATAGAACGGCGTCAGGAAGCGCAGTACCTTCAGGTCGTCCATTACATTCATCATGAGGTTAAGGATATACAGCATCAGCGCAACGCCGATGCCCACACCCACGGATTCAGTGGCAACAAAGCAGGAGATGCCAAAGCAGATGAGGCCCACCTGAAGGTGCAACAGCAGCTGCGACACCATCAGGCGCAGGAAGTCCGCCATGACGTATTCGCCGCCCACCACCAGGAACGACAGCCAGGAGACAAGCGTCACACCGAGATTCATCAGTATGATAAAAACGATCATGCACAGCAGCTTCCCTGCCAGCGCTTGCGAGCGTTTTAGGGGGTGCGAAAACAGGAACTCCGCCGTGCGGCGGTTTTCTTCCCGGGACACCGCGGAAAGCCCCAGTATCGCGGCGAACATCGCGCCGCCTATGCCCAGTACCGTGCCCACTTCGATGCCGAAGAAGCCGATGAGGGTACTCATTTTAATCTTGTCCAGCCCGAACATTTTGGTAAACATGCCCATGCCGGACATCAGCGCGTCCAAGCCCGCCATTTGACCCGCGAATGAGGGATACAGCATCATCATCAACAGTACAAACAGCGAGATGCCGCCCGTCCACCACAAAAATGCCTTGCGGCCCTGCCGCCATTCCATTCTAAACACGGTCTTCATAGCGGTTATCTCCATATAATCGTCCGAAGACTTCTTCCAGATTAGGCTCGGTGATGGTGACATCCTTGATCTGCCCCGCGGCCAGTGCGCCAAGAAGCGTCGGCATATCGCCCTCGTAAAAGAAGCTCATGTGTCCGTTGTAGTGTGCAAGGTCACTCACGCCCTTGAGCGCGGATACATCCATTTGTCCCACCAGCGATACTTTGCGTGTGCTGGTTTCCATAAGGGCGTTTACCCGGTCGCGGGCGATAATGTGCCCGTTGCGAATCACCGCGGTATCGCGGCAGTAGCGCTGCACTTCTGACAGCGTGTGCGATGACACGAACACGGTTTTTCCCTTCCTGTTCTCTTCCAGCATATAGTCCCAAAAACGCTTCTGCATCAAGGGGTCAAGGCCGCCCGTGGGTTCATCGAGCATGTACAGATCCGGTTCATGCTGCAGGGCGCAAAGAATGCTCACTTTTTTGCGGTTACCCAACGACAGTGTCTCCACTTTCTGATCAAGGCCAATTTCCATCAGTTCCGCCAGCGCCGCCGCCTTTTTGCTGCATTGGCAATGTCGCAGTTCTTGCGAAAAGGACAGGATCTCTTTAACCGACAGCCCTTTATAGAAGATCGACTCACCGGGCAGATATCCCACACGCTTTAAGTTGATATGCTGCCCAAGGCCGATGCTTTCGCCCAGCAGGGTGGCATCGCCCCCGGTTTTGCCGATGTAGCCCAGCAAAGTCCTTATCAGGGTGCTTTTGCCCGCGCCGTTGGGGCCGATGAAGCCAAACATGTCGCCCTCATCCACGGTCAAATTAACATTCCGTATGCCGCGCCCGTTTTTGTAAATCTTGGTAAGCGCTTTTGTTTCAATGGCTGCCACAGCATCCACCCTTTCTTATTTCGCCTTGCTTCCCGGCATTATACTACGCCGGCACAATGCCTGCAATCGCCTTGACAAGGGGGGTCAAATACGCTATCTTTTGTTTGGTAATCTTTTCGTAATGATTTGACGCATATCAAGGAGGACTTTGGTGAATTCGGAACCCATGAACGATTATAAGGTGCGGCGCATCGTTTTGCTCATCCTCAGCGTTTTGCTGGTGGTGATTATTGTGCTGTTTGTACAGGCGGTGCAGCCGCCGCAAGCGCCCAAGGTGACACAGGCGCCGCCCTCCATCAGTCAGATCTCCGAACAGCCCGGCTATGTGGACATCAACGATGTGCTTAATAACCAGCCCAGCGCCGCGCCCGAAAATACTCCGGAGCCCAGCCCCACACCCGAGCCCACGCCCGTACCCACCCCCACGCCCCGGCCCACTGAGATCGTATCGCTGCGCAAGGGCGATAAAAAGGATGAAGTGCGCTCCATGCAGCAGCGCTTGATAGAGCTGGGGTACCTAAAGCAGGGCGACGCGGATGGCAGTTTCGGCAAGGGTACCAAAGCCGCGGTGCAGGAATTCCAAAAGAATAATGGCCTTGCCCCTGACGGTGTCGCCGGGCGCGAAACGCTGACCAAGATGTTTTCCGGCGACGCGAGGTAACTATAGAGAAATGGCTGCGCCTCCCTTTTTCGGAAGCGTCCTCACATAACCCGGTCCCGCATGAGCACAGATGCTTTACGCAGGCCGGGTTTTCTGCGTTGTTCTTTAGCCCGGCGCGACCTGCGGCCTTTCATTGAGTTTATGCAGGCACATAATAATTAGCACGTTTGCCCCAAAGGACCATCCTGAACGTATTGGGACCGTGACTAAACGGGTGATGCCAAACCATGGCGCAAACGCGGAAAATGACAGAATATTCCAATTGCGCATTGACATAGCTTAGGGAAATGACATACAATTGCACTGACAAATAGAAAACGGCGGTCTGACGCTGCCTATAAGGAGTGATCTCGCATGAATGATGCCAAGTGGGGCGACATCAAGCGCGTCATAAGGGGTGAGGACGGTCCCGTACCCATGACCGCGATTGTTGACAGCCCGTGGATGCCGGGGTATTGCGGGATCAACAATCTGGACTTCTACGCCCAACAAAATGCCTGGTTTGAAAGCTATGTAAAAATACACACCGATTTTCCGGACATCACGTTTATCCCGGACTGGTGGGTCGAATACGGAATGGCCGCTGAAACCTCCGGCTTTGGGTGCAAAATGGATTTCTACGGCAACAATCTGCCGCTGGTACATCATATCTTTCCATCAGCGGACGAAACAGAAGGCCTGGATGATCTGCGCGTACCCAACCCGCGCGTTAACGGTCTGATGCCGCTGGCGCTCAGCCTTCAGCGTGCCGCAAGGCCCCGTATTGAGGCGCTGGGGGAAACCGTTAAGATGGTGTGCACGCGCGGCCCGCTCACGATCGGCTCTTACCTGTTTGGTGTCAGCGAGTTTTTGACACTGTCCATGATCGACCCCGAAAAAACGCACAA
>LSQX01232684.1_pt2 | contig 19908 bp, 18 predicted proteins | sample 654561 | NCBI WGS metagenome assembly LSQX01 (sample SAMN04489861, study PRJNA283612) | anaerobic digester metagenome | isolation source: 4 biogas reactors fed with cattle manure at either 37C or 55C with and... | place: Denmark: Kongens Lyngby | collected 2014
AAGGTAGGCGACCGGTATGTTCTTGAAGACATGCAGCGCTTGGGGAGCGTGCTGGGCGGCGAGCAGTCCGGCCACGTGATATTCCTCGACCATCACACCACCGGCGATGGAATACTCACCGCCATGCAGCTACTGGCGGCGATGCTGAAGGCGGGCAGGCCGCTCTCAGAGATGGCGAAGCTGATGGACGTCTTTCCGCAGAGACTCGTCAACGTTGACGTCCAGAGTAAGCCGGACATCCAGTCGGTACCGGCGATAGCGGAGGCCATCAAACAGGTGGAGTCGGAGCTCAAGGACGAGGGCAGGGTACTGGTCCGCTACTCGGGCACCCAGAACATGTGCCGGGTGATGGTGGAAGGTCCCAGCACCGCGATCACCGACAGGTACGCCGCGCAACTCGCCGATGTGGTGAAGGCCGCTCTCGGTTAAGAACCTCCTACAGGAGACAACCATGTCTTTCAAGATCTACGTCACGATGGATTTCGACCATATGAGCAGAGTGGCTGCGGGTATCGTGGAGGCCGACATCAAGGAGAGGCAGGCGGCCAAGGGGCGGTACGTGTTGGGACTGGCCACGGGTCATTCCCCCACGGGCCTCTACAAGCACCTGGCCCGAGCTTTCAACGAGGGAGGGATAGACCCCACCCTCGTCCGCACCTTCAATTTAGACGAGTACATCGGCCTGCCGGGAGAGAACGCCCAACAGCGTTGCCTGCACTGCGAGTCCTACAGCTACTTCATGGTGCAGGAGCTCTTCGGTCTCCTGGAGCGTAAGTTCGCCGAGACCTGCATCCCCTGGGGGACTCTGATCGACAAGGACGAACTGATCGCTGCGCTGGAAGGGCGGCCCGATCTATACGAGGTACAGGGGGCCGACCAAGGGAAGGCCATTGTCATCAAAGACGGGGCGAATGGTGTCCTGGGCGCCATCAAAGAAGACATCCTCGTGGCCTACGAGCGCAAGATCGAAGCATCCGGCGGCATCGACCTGCAGATCGTGGGCGTGGGAGAGCGTGGCCACTTGGCCTTTCACGAGAGCGGTATCCCGTTCGAAGGCAACCGTGTCCTCCTGGTGAAGCTCGATGACAGCACGCTGGGGAATGCTGTCCTGGACGGGCACTTCAGCAGCGTCGAGGAGAGGCCTCGTTACGCGGTCTCCATGGGAGCTGAGCTGGTCTATGGGGCGCCGACAGTCGTCCTTCTCGCCAGCGGTCCTCGCAAGAGCAGCGCCGTAGCGAAGTCCGTGCTCGGCGAGGTGACGTGTGAGGTGCCGATCAGCTACGGACAGAAGTACGCGGCCGCCGGCGGCGATCTAGTCTATGTACTTGACGAGGCGGCTGCGGCCGGACTCTTGGCTCATAGCGCCGAGGCGGAGATCAAGGGCTGCGAGATCATCGATTTGCGCGATCAACCGTAGGCGTGTGGGTGGAAGAGGGCTCGTCGGCTGCCGGAGAAACGTGGTCCTCAGACCGGGGCAGGGCTACACACGGGGAGGCTGCAGGTGAGGAGTGCCCGCTGAGCTACACCCCGCAGTCCCAGATCTGGGGACGGAGGTCTTTGCGGCTTTCGAAGCTGTAGACGGCGTCTGGGCCATCCGAGCGCAGCGCACTGCCTGTCGCCGTACCCACTGTGCTGCTGGTCGCCGCGCCGCCTCCCACACGCAAGGTCGCCGAATCCGGAGTCACGTCGATGGTCATGGCGGCTCCAGGGTGGCGGGCCCGAAGCACGTTGGCCAGTAAGAGAGCTTTCTCAGCGCCGTCCCCGCGTCGGTAGTTCCACACCTCGTCCGGCTGAGCTAGACGGCCGGCATCGTCGTAGATGGATTCGTCAGCGAGGGCCTGGACTGTGGCCGCCACCGCGTCGTCGGCCATCCCCTCGCAGGCGGCGATCGACACCGGGCATCGTTCTAGAGCAGCCTTGACAAACGGCTCCGGCTCCACGCGGTTCAGGTCGCGGTAGGCGTAGAAGGCCAGCCCGGCCAATTCGTTGGAGTCACGCAGCGACTCAAGGCGCGCGATCACGTCGACGCGCTCCATGCTCACGTCCAGACCCAAAGGGGGTTGGTCCCGATGGAAGGTCTTGGTTGCCGGATCGGGGAGGCGCGGTTCGGTCCAACAGAAGTCGCGCAGCTTCTCCATGGCGTCCTGAGCGCTGACGCATGAGGAGCCCACACTCTCCACCATGAGGACGAAGCCTTCAGGAGTGCGGATATCCACCTGCCCCTGCTTTACCAGAGTCTCCAGATCGTCGAGAACGATGCGGTCGGGTAGAGGTCTCATCTCGAAGTCCTCGTCCGCGACCTCCATCATCAGCCGCTCGCGCGTGCCGTCGTTGAAACGGAAGGGGGAGCTTTGCTCGTAGGCGAGCAGCTTCTCCATGGTTATGTAACGATCGACCCCGAATTTGTGCCAGCGGGCCTGGAAGCATTTGTGCAGATCGGGACTGTGACGGACGAAGTTGCCGAGGAGCTCCGACGTCAGCGGCGTCTGCAGGAAGCGGCGCAGCCTTCCGGCGAAACGGTCGTAGGCTCGTGGGTCGATGGTGGCCCGGTCGAAGAGGATGTGGATATAGCCCGTCTCGTGAGCCACGACCGTCACGCGTTCGTTCTCAAGGGCACGGCGCGCCTGGGCCGATAGGGCGCTGCCGTTGAACCACATGTTCTTGGTCACCAGCCGGCGGTTGTTGGTGAGGACGCCTTGTCCCGTGTCGATGAAATTCTGGGAGTGAAGAGGAGTCGCCATGAGGTAGATGTCGTTGAGCGGGATGTGCGCGACTACGAAGAGCGCTGCGGCGTAGAGAGCGCCCAAGGATACGCACTCCCCGGCGCCGGCGTTGTAGGCGGGCTTATGCCGGAAGGCGTCCATGGCCTCGATTGTCTCGGTCTTCCAGTAGGGGATGACGTCGCCCTCGTACTTGTCGAGGCCGAAGTGGGTGCGGATGTCGATGTCGAAATAGTACTTGTCACCTTCGTAGCCGAACAGCGCATTCGATTGAGCCAGCGCCTCGAGACTTACGTAGCTCTTGAACCGCTCGATCTCACGCTGTTTGTCGGTCAGCCCCCAGGTCTCGAGGTCCAGATTGAAGGCGTAATGGTCCATGATGAACTGCTTGAGCCGGGTGATGCGCCGGTAGGGCGTCATGCTCTCAAATCCGTCGAACCAGGGGTCGTTGCGCCATTCCCAGATGCGGGGCGACATGATGTTGGCCAGCACCAGTGAGTACATCAACTCGGGGAAGATGAACACCTCCATGTCGGAGAGCGTCACCGCTGAGGATCTCCGCTCCATCTTGGGGTCGTCGGCGGCCCATACGGGAGACGGCTCCCGGCCTATTCTGTCGGTCATGAGAACGCTCCTAGTGGGATTCCACGCAGCCTGATGAGGTCGGTCATCCGTCTTCTTCCACTTCGTCTTCGGGCGGTCCTTCCAGCGGTCCGTCTGTGTCTGCGACCGGTGATCGCACAGCTTGGTCGTCGGGCGGTGCGACCGTTTCTGCGGCCTCCGGCCGGGCGGCGGCGAGGCGGGCCGTGGTCTCCTCGAGCGCGTCGCGCCTGCGCCTAAGCCGGGCGGGCTGTACGAAGTAAAGCTCGAACAGGAGTTCATGGACGTCGAGCAGCCACTCCGCTTCGCCCGGTTCCGCCGGGGCGAGAGCCTCGGGGTGCAGGTTCTTGTCGTTCCCGATGCCGATCTTCGCCAGCTCCATGTATGTCTGCAGGGCTTCCTTGATGTATGGAGGCAGCGCTGGCGAAAGGAGGGCGCGCTTGATCTGGTCGGCCAGACCGCCTCCGCCGACGCCGGCCTGGTCGCTAAGGAATCTCTGCAGCAGGCGGCGGCTGATGGCCGCCGAGGCTTCGGGACTGTAGACAACAACCTGCGCGGCGGTGAGGAACTCGTCTGCCAGGTCGGCGGGTACCTCAGCGTCGGGTCGCGCCCGTGTGATTCCCGCGGGCCAAGCGGGGTAGGTGCAGACATCCTTCAGAATGAGGTCGACGATCAGGCGATCGCAGGCGGGACACCTGGTGCTGGACACCTGCCAGGTGCCGTCCGGGTCCTCCCCCAACGCGAAGGAGTGAGCCTTGACCTCCACCTCGGAGCGGCAGTGTGGGCATTGCATGATCGGAACCCTCCTTGGCCGCCTGCCGGCGGCCCCAGATATGCGAGATTCGGCAGAGCATACTTGCCCGACCCGCATGAATACAACCGTCGGATCTCCCTCGCCTTAGTCCTTGATCGACCCAGCTGCTTTTGTAAACACCTGATCCCGCCGATAATCAGACGGGGAAGTGATTGTACCCGAAGTAGCAAGGTGGCCCGAGATGCTGACCGGTGAGAGCGCGGCGCAGAGTCTGCGCCTGGGTGACATCCTCGTCAAGCGAGGGCTGATCTCTGAGAAGCAGCTTAACAACAGCCTCGATTATCAGCATGAGACCGGGGCCAGGCTCGGCGAAGCCCTCATCCACCTGGGCTACGTCACTCCCGAGAGGTTGGAGGGTGCGCTCTTATGGCAGCATTCCTACGGCCTTACCGCGCTCGCCGAGCTTGTTCCCAATCCGAGCACAGTGGGTCTGCTGACGGAGAAGTTCTGTCGCGCCCGGCACGTTCTACCCCTCGATTTCGACCGTCATGGCACCTTGATCTTAGCTATGGCCGACCCTTCGGATGTGGTCACCATTGACGATGTGCGGCTCATCACGGGCATCTCGGTTACGGCCGTAACGGCTATTCCCGGAGCCCTAGAGGAAGCGTGGGACGAGGTCTTCACCAACAAGGGGCGGCTGGAGCGTGAGACCATCGAGCCGGAACGGGCGGGCCCCGACCTCCTCGTCCTGGCAGAGTACGACAAGGTGGTATCGCTCGTCGAGGAGATCCTTGCCGCGGCAGTACGCCAGGGAGCCTCCGATATCCACTTCGAGCCTCAGGCCGATTGCATGGTCGTTCGGATCAGGGTAGACGGTATGCTCCACCGTCTGACGGACGTTCGAGACGAGATGAAAGAAGGAGTGGTATCTCGGATCAAGATCCTGGGAGACATGGACATCGCGGAAAGGCGTCTGTGCCAAGACGGCCGGGCCACCTTCCGCTTCGACGACCGGGCTGTGGACCTGCGCATAGCCAGCATCCCTACCGTGTTCGGCGAGAATGTGACCATACGCCTACTCGATGGCGCTCTCGCCGACATCACACTTGAAGACTTGGGCATGGGCGAGGAGGATCTGGCGGAGTTCCGGAGATCACTCAAGCGCCCCTGGGGAGAGATCCTGGTTACGGGCCCCACCGGTTCGGGGAAGTCGACCACCCTCTATGCGGCGTTGGGGGAGCTGAACGCACCAGACGTGAAGATCTATACGGTGGAGGATCCCGTGGAGCGGCGGATCCCAGGCATTCTGCAGTCGCAGGTCCGTGCGAACATCGGGCTTACCTTCTCCACCATGCTGCGCTCGTTGGTCCGGAGCGACCCAGACATCATCATGGTGGGTGAGATACGTGATCAGGAGACCGCCTTGATCGCCACGGAGGCTTCTCTGACCGGGCACCTGGTCCTTTCGACCCTGCATACCAACGACGCGGCGTCGGCCATCACCAGGCTCATGGAAATGGGCCTCCCGCCGTACCTGATCGCTTCGTCGCTTGAGTGCATAGTCGCGCAACGGTTGGCCCGACGCGTGTGCCCCAAGTGCGCGCAGATGGTCACCCTCACGCCATCGAAGATGACGGCCGGGGAGCGCAAGTTCCTTCAGGTCAAGAAGGCGACCATTGCAAAACCAGTAGGTTGCAACTTTTGTTTCAATACCGGGTACAGCGGTCGCGTCGGTCTGTTCGAGGTCTTGGCGGTGAGTCGCGAGATCCGAGCGTTGGTGTTGGAGCACGCTTCCGCGGACGATCTGCGTGATCAGGGAACGGCCTCCGGCACGAGGCCCCTGCGGGAGGACGGACGCTTGAAAGTGCTCGAGGGACTCACCACTATCGAGGAGGTCGAGCGGGTCACCGCTTAAGCGAGAGTCCTTCTGCCCGAACGGGTCGGTGCTGGAAGAAGGAGATCTTCTCTTGGGAGCATGGATACGTCCGTTGACGGGTATGGAAGCGACAGGTGGGCGATCCGGCCCGTCGCAAGCACCCGAGCAGGGGTTGAGATGATGGACTACGATGTATCCGTGATCAGGCCCGAGATGCGGGCCGAGCAGGTCAAGGCCAGAGGCGGCGCCTTCACCGCCCAGCGGAGGAAGGCGGTCAAGAAGGGGCTTCGCACCCTGCATACCCTGGAGATCATGGCCGCCAAGATCTACCAGTGTCAGATGACCTCGAAGCCCAGCCCTCTCAACACGCAGCTTGCCGCCGCCATGTGCAACGAGCTGACCCACATGCAGGATTTTCAGACGAAGATCTACGAGTATGGGTTCAAGCCGAGCAGGCTCCGCTGGGCCTACTGGATGGTCGGCTATGTGTTCGGACTGGGTTCGCGCATGCTGGGGACGACGCAGGTCCTGAAGACCGGTGTGTGGGTGGAGGCCAAGGCCGTCAACCACTACTCGCGGCTGCTCGACGATATCGAGTGGGACGACGAGACGCGAGCCATCATCCAGAAAGACCAAGCCGACGAACGCGGCCATATCGCGCGCTGGAGATATCTGCTGGAACACTCCGAGGATCTCGTCTGAAGGACAATGGCTGTAGTCTGTCGACCGCCTCACCGCAGGGTGGTATGTTGGAGTTGTGAAACTGCTCGGTGGGGGGTTCATGGGGGGAAGGACGGTCGGCGAGATGAGAGTGTTGCTAATACAACCCCGGCAGAGGCGCCGGGCAGGATTCAGGTCGGGATTCCGGTCGATGGCCGTGGTCGAGCCCTTGGGGCTGGAGATGGTCGCTGCGGCTCTGAAGGACGAACACGAGGTCCGAGTGGTAGACCTACTCCCCGGGGTGGACCTGGATGGAGTGGCTCGGCGTTTTCAGCCCGAAGTGTGCGGTATAAGCTGCTCGTTCACGGTCGACGTCGGCGAGACGCTTCAAATCGCGAAAGCGCTCAAGCAGGCCTCGCCGGGGATGTTCGTATTCGTTGGTGGGCACCATGCCTCCCTGAACCCGGCCGATTTCAAGGCGCCATGGATCGACGCGATCGCCGTCGGGGAAGGCGAGTCGTCGGCGCCGGCCTTGCTGACGGCTCTCGGCGCCGGTGACGACCTCCGTTCCGTGCCCGGTCTGGTGGTGAATACGGTCCAAGGGCAGATCGCCACCGGCCTTAGACCTCTCATCGGGGACCTCGACCGGTTGCCTTTGCCCGCGCGGTCGGACATAGAAGACCGGCGGCGTGCCTACCATCTGGGGATGCGGGGATATCTCACGAGCATCGAGACTTCTCGCGGCTGTCCCTACAGATGTACCTTCTGCAGCGTCTGGCGCTTTCATCAGGGCAAGATACGCTTCAAGAGCCCGGAGCGGGTGATCGAGGAGTTGGAGGCCGTCGAGCGCAAGAATGTCTTCATAACCGACGACAACTTCCTGGCCAGCATCCCGCGCGCTGAAGCCATCGTCGATCTTCTGTTGCGGAAGGGCATCGAGAAACGTTTCATATTCCAGGCTCGGACCGACTCCATCGCGCGGCACCCGGAGACGGTCGCCAAGCTGAGAGAGGCCGGGTTCGCAACCGTGTTCTTGGGGCTGGAGAAGATCGACGCTGAGGGGATGGAAAGGGTCCACAAAGGAAACACGGTGGAGTGCAACGAAACGGCCATCGCCGTGCTGAAGAAAGCGGGGATCAACATCTTCGGCACTCTGATCGTTGACCCCGACTACGACGAGAAGGACTTCACGCGCCTACGTGACTACGTGACCCGCCATGCCATCCCCAACGCCTGGTTCACCGTGCTCACCCCGCTCCCCGGCACCGCGCTCTTCGAACAGGTACAAGAGGCTCTCACCACACGTAACTGGGAGATGTTCGACTTGGCCCACGCCGTGCTTCCTACCAAGCTCGGCCTGGAGCGCTTCTATCGCGAATACGCCGGGCTCTATACGGCCGTGTACTCTCCGAAAGTTGCCGTACAGCGGATATGGAATGCGATGTTCAACCGTCAGGGGCGCAGCCTGGGTGAGTTCCCCAGGCTCAGTCTGGTCTGGCGGAGCTTGGAATCCCTCAGATGTATGGCCGACCCCCGCGAGTACCTATTGGGGCATTCAGAAGACTCGCGTGTCCCTGGGAGCTGACATTGGTCGGATGATCGACCGTGAGAAGGAGGAGACATGGCACGCTGTGATGAGATGCGCGAGGGCGAAGTCTACTACTGCGAACACTGTGGGCTGGAGATCGAGGTGATCGAGGAATGCAGCCACGAGGAAGACGAGGAGATGGAGGAGACCTGTCGCGTCGAGGGTTTCGTGTGCTGCGGTGAGCCCTTGTCTCTCAGGGAGGACTGAGGTCGGCCGAACCCGTGGTCGGCCGACCGCCCCGCGCGGACTCTATCTGGACACCGGTTGCTTCGTGGAGCCGTTGCGCGTGGGTCTGCCGACCGGGAGGCGCCTCCACCACGGCCTCTGCACGGCCTCCATGACGTCGATACCGGGGCTGTCCAGCTTGAAGTAGGGCAGCAGCAGATCTTCCATGTTGTAGAAACCGATCGGCTTGTCCTCTAAGTTGCGGATGGCGAACAGTATGCCGTTGCCGAAGGCCTCGCGAGAGATCGATTCGTGTCTCAAACGGACGGTCTGGTGGGGAAAGCCGAAGAGGATCTCGTGTACCCCGATGATGCCTCCGGCCCGCACGGTCTTGATGCTCTCTTCCGGTACCTCTAGGGTGCTCGCTATGAGCCTGGCCGTGCCGGACACCTCGGGCTTCTCCTTGAAATGCTCCTCGATGATCTCGATATCCGTGTAGGGCGCGATCTTCTTCAGGATCTGGGCGGCGACTATCAAGAAGTTGATGCCGACCGTGATGTTGGGGGAGTGCATGACCTTGGTTATCTGCGAGTAGTGGCGTAACTGATCGAGCTGTTCGGACGAGTACTGGGAGACGGCGCTGACGATAGAGACGCCGCGCCGCGCCGCCGCCTTGCCGTAGTAGTCCAAGCCCGTCTCTGAGGAGAAGTCCACCACGGCGTCCACCGGGTGCCTGTCGAACAGCTCCTCACCCGTGCACTCGTCGGACCTGTAGATGAGGCCGGGCTCTTCGGAACAGACCCCCAGGAACTCCGGTACGGAGCGGTGTAGGAGCGCACTGGAGCGCCTGACGACCCACTGAAGATAGGTCTCCTTAGATTCGAGCAGGACGCGGGCCACCGATCTTCCTGTTCGTCCGAAGCCTATGAGGCCGACCTTCATATCTTCCTCCCAGGTGCGTGTGCATGTTGTTTTGCGACAAGCCTCGACGGCGGGTGTTCGATTCGAGATCGGTATCGGATGTCAGATGTTCGTCGAGGTCGTGTGTTAGTACTAGCCGGAGTGCCTCTTGCCGGCGTTCCTCCGTGTCGACAGGCCTTCGATGCCGCCAACGTCCCGGAGGATGCACACAACTATGGTGCGCGATCCGTTGACATGAACAGCGCATAGCGCAACTGTATGTATATCATAGGGAGGGCCGGTGATGCGAGCCCGGTGTCAGGGGCGGGATGGTCGGGGAACGTGATGGCGGGGCCCGGTGGCGGACGCCGGGCCGGAGCTCGAGTGAGGCAGGCTATAATGCCGAGGTGCCTTCTTCAGAAAGAGAGTCAGCCATGATCCTGAAACTCGGCATCCCCAAGGGCAGCTTGGAGAACGCCACCATCGACCTGTTCAAGCGGGCCGGCTTCAACATGACTACGAGCAGTCGGTCATATTTTCCACTTATAGACGATACAGAGATCGAGTGCCTGCTCGTCCGCGCCCAGGAAATGGCCCGCTACGTGGAGAACGGCATCCTTGACGCCGGCATCACAGGGCTGGACTGGGTCAGAGAGAACGGAGCAGATGTTCACACGGTTTGCGACTTGGTTTACGCGAAGCAGAGTTTTGGCAAGGTGCGCTGGGTTCTCGCGGTGCCCGACGAGTCGTCTGTGCGGAGCGTGAAGGATCTCGAGGGCAAGATCATCGCCACCGAGCTGGTGGAGACCACGAAGCGATACCTGGCTGAGAAGGACGTGAACGCGAAGGTAGAGTTCAGCTGGGGAGCGACCGAAGTGAAGCCCCCTGAACTCGCCGACGCCATCGTCGAGGTCACCGAGACGGGGAGCTCGCTACGGGCGAACAAACTGCGCATCGTGGAGACCGTGCTTGAGTCGAACACGCAACTCATCGCCAATCTGGCTGCTTGGGAGAATGGCGACAAGCGACGCAAGCTGGAGGACATCACCTTACTGCTGGAGGGAGCTATAGCCGCTCTGGGTAAGGTCGGCTTGATGCTGAACGTGCGCTGTGCCGACCTCCAGGCCGTGCTGCAGGTGCTCCCGGCCCTGCAAAGGCCGACTATCTCGTCGCTCAGCGATGAGGAATGGCTGGCTGTGAATACCATCATCGACGAGCCGGTGGTGAGGGTGATCATCCCGAGGCTGAAGGAAGCCGGCGCTCAGGGCATCGTCGAGTATCCACTGAACAAGATCGTGATGTAGTGATGTAGCAGCGGCGCGTGGGGCGAAGAGAAGACCGAGGGCCCGCCGGAAGGCGGGCCCTCGGTCTTCGCGTAGTATCTTGCCGGTGGGTCGCGGCGACATGATGCCGCACCTCGCTGGGGTCGTTCAGCGACCGGGGTCTTTCTTGCGCCGGGCTTCAGAACCACGGGCCGCCGCCCACCGCCCCAGGATGAACCGGCCGTCGTCCACTACCCCAGGATGGTCGCCAGGTCTTCTTCCGGAGTGGTGATCGGCTTCAGGTCGAACGTGTCGACTATGAACTTGGTCACGTCGGGGGTCAAGAAGGCCGGCATTGACGGGCCGAGGCGGATGTCCTTCAGACCTAGGTACAGCAGGCTGAGGAGGATGGCCGCCGCCTTCTGCTCGTACCAGGAGAGTATGAGTGAGAGCGGCAGGTCGTTCACTTCGACTTCGAAGGCATCGGATAGCGCTAAGGCCACCTGGATGGCTGAATATGCGTCGTTACACTGACCCATGTCGAGCAGCCGGGGGATGCCGTCGATGGCGCCCAGGTCTTTGTCGTAGAAGCGATACTTGCCACAGGCAAGGGTGAGGATCACGGTGTCGGCGGGGGCCTGCTCCACGAACTTGGTGTAATAGTCGCGGCCGGGTTTGGCGCCGTCGCATCCGCCGACCAAGAAGAAGTGCCGGATCTTACCGGCCTTCACCAGCTCGATGATCTTCTCTGCATTGGCCAGCACCGCATCGTGCATGAAACCCACGTGCACCGTGTTGCCCGCTACGTCCTCGGGGAAGCCGGGGAGGGCCAACGCTCGCTCGATGACGGTGCTGAAGTCGCGGCCGTCGATGTGACGGACGCCCGGCGCGCCGACCGCCTGGGTGGAGAAGATATTGTCCGCGTAGCTGTCCGGTGGGATCTGGATGCAGTTGGTAGTCATCAGGATGGCGCCGGGGAACTTGGGGAACTCTCTTTTCTGGTTCTGCCAGGCGCCGCCCCAGTTGCCATAGAGATGTGGGTACGCCTTGAGCTTCGGGTAGGCATGAGCCGGGAGCATCTCACCGTGAGTATAGACGGTGATGCCTCTGCCCTCGGTCTGCTTCAGCAAGGCTTCGAGGTCGAGGAAGTCATGGCCGGAGACGAGGATGGCCTTGCCGGCCTTGACACCCAGAGGCACCTCGGTCGGTATGGGTGTGCCGTAGGTCTCGGTATTGGCCCTATCGAGGAGCTCCATGGTCTTGTAGTTGATCTCGCCGCAGCGCAGGGTCTTGGCGATCCATGTGTCGAGGTCGCCCTGATCGTACCGAGCGAGATCGGAGAGGGCTTCGATGAAGTACTCATCGACGTCGGGGTCGCGGTGACCAAGCTCCGCGGCATGAAAGGCGTATGCGCCCACGCCTTTCAGTCCATAGAGGATGGTGTGCTGGAGGGAGCGGAGATTGGGATCGGCGGAGGCTTCGGAATTGATGTCGTGCTGCCGCCCTTGCTCGGCCAACGCCGTCACAGTCGCGGCGGGTACGAAAGCAACCGGGGCCTCTTCGAAAGTGAGGTCGGCCCTCTTCTTGGCCAGTCCGGCCTTGAGAGAATCACGCCTGGCGACCGTCTCGTCCACCCAAGCCTTGATAGCGTCAGGATCGAAGTTGACGTTCGTCAGCGTCACGAAGATGCCCTCGGCCAGGAAAGGGTAGGTGTCCTCGGGCACCAGACCTTCCGGCGCCGCCTTCTCCGCGACGAGGGCCAAACCCTTGAGCGCGTAGACCAGCGCGTCTTGGATCGCCGCGACCTCTTCCGTCTTGCCACACACACCCTTGACCGTACAGGCGACCGATTTGGCCGTCTGTTCGCACTGATAGCAGAACATGTAGATCCTCCCGTGTCTTGTCTTGGAACGCACCGCCTCCCTTATGGCGGTAGACGTACCGGTTTCTTTTCCCAAGAAGAAGCTAACATAGTCGTTCGAGCGCGCTCTTGACCTCAGTCAAGAGCCCCGGATCATTTGTGAGACCTGTGCTGCGGAGTGTGGTGAAGACCCAAGATGACAAGAGCGGTGGCGGCCGAGACGGGGCCAAAGGGCTCTACGTGGTGCTGCGGGGACGAGTGATCCACCACCGGATCGACCGGGGAAGCGCCCGCGTCCGGAGAAGCCGCGCGACACCCACTTTGGTTCTCCTATGTGCCGTTGCTTTGACGATGCTGTCGTTGACTGGAGGCTGTGGAGGAGCGTCCGGGGACTCCGCCGCCGGCGACGACCGTCCGGCGGTCGTGACCGACACTACCTTCCTGGCCGACATAGTGCAGAACGTGGCAGGCGAACGGATGGCCGTTTCGGCGCTGCTACCGGTCGGCTCCGACCCTCATTCCTTCGAACCCACGCCTCAAGACGCCAAACGCATTGCAAAGAGCAGTGCCGTAGTGATCAACGTCCTCGGACTCGAGCCGCAATTGGACGGTCTGCTCGCTGATGTAGCCGGCGCCGATGTGCAGGTGATCGAGGCCGCCGCGGGGGTGGTCGGCGCCTCCGAAGACCCCCACGTGTGGCTTGACCCGATATTGGTGATGACCTACGTGGAGAATATCGCCCGAAAACTGTCGGAGATCGATCCCATAGGCGGCGAAGACTACCGCGCGAACGCGGAGGCTTATCGCTGCGAGCTCCAGGAGTTGGACAGATGGATAGTGGAGCGGGTGGCCACCGTTCCGGTCGAGCGGAAGTTGTTGGTGACCAACCACGACAGCCTCGGTTACTTCGCCGGACGGTACGGATTCAAGGTAGTGGGCAAAGTGTTCCCGACGGTGTCCGGGCAGGGGGCACCCTCTGCTCAACAGATCGCGTCCCTGGTGAGGGAGATCGAATACACGGGGGCTCCTGCCATCTTCCTTGAGACCGGTGCCAATGTCGATCTCGCCGCCCAGATAGCAAAAGAGAGTGGCGTGACGGTGGTCACGGATCTCTACATCGCTTCTGTCGGGGAGGATGCCCCCACGTATCTAGACATGATGCGCAGGAACGTCGAAATGATCGTGAAAGCCCTCCGGTGAGCCGGAGGCGAGCACAGGCACGCGCATGAACGAGCTGCTCGAAGTGCGCGATGTGAGCGTTGTTTACGGGGAGCGGACCGTGCTTGACTCCGTGTCTCTGGTGATACCGCACGGGGCGCAGATAGCGGTCGTCGGACCAAATGGGGCGGGCAAGTCGACCCTCTTCAAGGCGATGATGGGCTTGGTCCCCCTGAGACACGGAGAGATGCTCATCCATGGGCGTCCGGCGTCTGAGTATCGGGACCCAGTGGCATACGTGCCTCAGCGGGAGGAGGTCGATTGGCACTTCCCTGTGACGGTGTGGGACGTAGTGTCCATGGGGCGTTACGGCCGAGGACGATGGCTGAGGAAGCGATGCGCGTCAGACTTGGAGATCATCCGGCGGAGTATGGATAGCCTGGGCATCTCCGCATTGGCCGAGCGGCCCATAGGCGAACTGTCCGGCGGTCAGCAACAGCGGGTCTTCCTGGCTCGCGCCCTGGCTCAGGAGCCACACGTGCTGCTGCTGGACGAGCCCTTCACAGGGGTGGATATCTCGACGAAAGAGGCCGTTTTGGAGTTTCTCTCGAGCTTGAGGGACCGGGTCGTGACCGTCCTTGTCTCCACCCACGACCTGGAGCTGGCTTCAGCCCGCTTCGATGAGATCGTGCTTCTGAACGGCCGCCTGATCAGCTCCGGCAGTCCCGAGCAGGTCTTCACCGAGGCGCACCTGCAGGCCGCTTTCGGAGGCCAGATGGTGGTCGTGAACGGCAGGGTGATAGCCGTCGATCAATGTTGCGGAGGCGGTGCCCACGACGCCCATGGGCCCACGCACAACGGGACGTTATGATGGGATGGGTGACGGAACCCTTCGCTTTCGGCTTCATGCAAAGGGCGCTGGTGGCCTCGATCATCGTAGGAGTCGTCTGCGCTGTCATCGGCTGCTACGTCGTTCTTCGCTCCATGGCGTTCCTGGGGGACGCCCTTGCGCATGCCATCCTCCCGGGCGTGGCCGTGGCGTATCTGGTAGGGGCGAACCTGCTCGCCGGAGCGCTCGTTGCCGGTGTGATCGTGGCTGTGGGGATCAGCTTCGTGACAAAGGCGGGGACCATCCGGGAGGATACGGCCATCGGCATCTTCTTCGCGGCGGCGCTGGCCCTGGGGGTGGTGCTCATCAGTACGACCGGCGGTTATACGGTCGACCTGACACACGTACTATTCGGCAACGTCCTCGGGGTGAGCGGCGCCGACTTGTGGATCAGCGGGGGTCTGGCGCTCGCGGTGCTGGCGGCGATAGTCCTGCTCTACCGACGACTGCTGGTGGTCTCGTTCGATCCTGTCTTCGGCCGGACTCTCGGTCTACGGATCCACGCGCTCCGCACCGGACTGTTCCTGATGCTGGCGGCTACCATAGTCGTGTCGCTACGCACCGTCGGCGTGGCGCTGGTGGCCGCTATGTTGGTCACTCCGCCGGCGGCCGCGTATCTGCTGACCCGTCGGTTGCCGGCCATGATGGTGGTCTCGGCTCTGATCGGGGTGGTGTCGGCCGTGGCAGGGCTTTACCTCAGCTACTACCTCGACATAGCTTCCGGAGGGGCGGTGGTGCTGGTGGCCACGGCCATCTTCGTTCTGGCTTTCTTGTTCGCTCCGCGGAAGGGCGTCCTGTGGAAGGTGCGCCGGGCGCGCCGTGTCAGAGCCAGCTGACCACCCCGGTGGTCAAGTCGTACCAGGCTTGGAGGATGGCCAGGCCTCCCGCTGCAACCGCCCCAGCGATCATCCGACTGTCGAGGAGAGTCTGAGCCTGCGCCTTCATGTTCAGCTTCGCGCTGAGATCAATGATCTCCTCGGGAACGGCGCAGGTAGAGCGTGCGGCGTTCACGGAGGGTTCAAGCGCACGGAGTACGGCGCCGGTTGCTCCTTCAAGACTGCTGAAGTCGCAGGCACAGGCGGTGGTGACGGCGCCGCAGGAGCTGTGGCCCATGATCAATATGACGCCCACATCGAGATGCTCGACCGCGTATTCGAGACTGCCGAGCACCGTGTCGTCGACGATGTTGCCCGCCACCCGCACCACGAAGAGTTCACCGAGGCCTTGGTCGAACACCAGCTCAGGTCCTACGCGCGAATCGGAACAGGCCAGGACGGCCGCGACCGGGCTCTGCCCGCAGACAAGGTCCGCACGGCGTCCGGGGCTGGAATCCGCGACGAGCGGTAGGCCTTGGGCGAAGCGGAGGTTGCCTTCGGTGAGGCGGGATACGATCTGGTCTGCGGTCTCATGTGGGTGAGCGGCGGATTGCTCTGGCATGGTTGCTGTGCTCCTTGTTGGACGGTGCACGAAGGCAGGACTCGCGGGATCCTGAAGGTTCATGATAGCCTGTTGCGGACATGCGGGGTGGCGGGTCCCAACGCATGGATCGACGGAGTGACATCACACTACTCTTGGAGGGGGGAGCGCAGGTGGTTCAGGAGAAGGCTCAGGAGAAGGTCACAAACCGGTGGCTGATGGTCGCGGCCGCGCTGGTGGTCCAGTTGTGCCTCGGTGTGTTGTACGCTTGGTCGGTATTCCGTCCTGTCTTTGAGGCGGACCTTGGTTGGAGCAAGAGCCAGACCGGGTTCCCATACCAGGCCTCCCTGCTGCTGTTCGCCATCGGCACGGTCATCGCCGGCAAGATTCAGGATCGCATCGGCCCTCGCAAGGTGGCGATGCTCGGTGGGGTCATGTTGGCGCTGGGCGCGGCGCTCACCGGCGTGGTGGGCGATACGGTCATAGGGGTCATCCTCACCTACGGTGTCCTCGGGGGGCTCGGAGTAGGCTTCGCGTACGTGACGCCCATCGCCATGCTGGTCAAATGGTTTCCGGATAAGCGTGGCTTCATCACCGGCATAGCTGTGTTCGGTTTCGGTCTTGCGACCGTGGTCTTCGCGCCGGTCATCACTGCTCTCCTCGACAGCGTGGGGATAGCCTCGACGTTCTACATCCTGGCGGCCATCTTCTTGGTGCTGGTGGTCGGCGCGGGTTCGTTCTTCAGGGTGCCGCCGGCAGATTGGAAGCCTGAGGGGTGGGACATCCCTGCACAGATGCAGCAGGTCGTCGATTGCCCGCTCAATCGTACTGTGAGGACTTGGCAGTTCGCAGTCATATGGCTCGTGTACTTCTTGGGCGCAGGTGTGGGACTCATGACCATCGGCAAAGCCAAGACCCTTGGTCTGGACGTCGCCGGCGCGGGCTCCGGTCTGGCAACCGCGGGAGTCATGGTGTTGGGTATCTTCAATGCCGTGGGCCGTCTGTCATGGGGATCGCTCTCCGATAGGCTCGGCCGGCTTCGTACCATACTGATCATGTTCGTCGTCTATATCGTGGCGTTTCTCGGGCTCATGCGCTGGACCGACAACAAGACCACCTGGTTCATAGGCATCTGCCTGATAGGTTTCAGTTTTGGAGGGTATCTGGCCATCATGCCGTGCCTGACCGCCGACTACTACGGCACGAAGTGCCTGGGCGCGAACTACGGAGCCCTGTTCACCGCCTACGGGATCGGTGGAGTGGTGTGGCCTTACATCATCGACGCCCTGAGCAAATCGACTGGCAGCTACACATGGGTGTGGTATATCTCCGCCATCGTCTGCGCGGTGGGTATGGTCCTCACTTTGCTGATCCGGCCGCCGCGATTGCGGTTGGACACGGTCGTCGAGGAGACGTAGACGGGTACCCCTCGGAGGCGGTCTTTCGAGATATTCCGAGCCGACCGACAAAGGAGGGCGACGGCGATTTGTGCGCCGTCGCCCTCCTTTGTCGTCGCAGCAGATGCCCGGCCTGCGTTAGACCGGCTACTTTCTCTTGACCGGCCCCAGTGGGAGCACGACCCTCTCGTACACCTCGTTGAGGATCTGGGCGATCGCGCCGTAGAACGCGGAGAGCCCGCAGATGATGCCTTCCCAGCCGGCGATCTTGCCGACCACTTCGTTACCCGACCAATGCGCAGCGGCCAGCAACCAGAAGAGGATTACCAGAGTGCCGAAGACCACCTGGAGCGAACGGTTGATCCTGAGGGTCCCGAGAAACATGCAGAAGGTGAAGAGGCCCCAGAAGAAGAGGTACCAGCCGAAAAGGCCGTCTGTGGTCTCGCCGATACTCGCGATGTTCAGGCCCGGCCAGACTATCAGGCCGACCAGAGTGAGCCAGAACAAGCCGTAGGAGGCAAAGGCCACCGTGCCGAACGTGTTTCCCTTCTTCCACTCCATCCAGCCGGCGAAGATCTGCGCGAAGCCGCCGTAGAATACCCCCATGGCCAGTATCGCTGAGCCGAGAGCATAGTAGCCGGTATTGTGGATGTTCAGGAGGATGGTGGTCATCCCGAACCCCAGCAGACCGAGCGGCGCAGGGTTTGCCGTCGTGTCTTTGATCTTCGCTATTACCTTCTCGTGCTTCTCGTCCATCGACCAACCTTTCTCGTTCGGATGTTCATACTGCGCCGCGGCGACTCTATCTCGCCTGCCGTCTATTGTCCAGAGCGGCGACCCCACACCCAGAGAAGGGGCGTTTGCGGTAGAATCGGCACATGATCCTATGGGGTGAGATCGGTGAGTTTCCTCTGTTCAGCGTGCTTCAGTTCTTGGCGAGCCAGCGCTGCACGGGCGTGCTCGATATCCAGGACTACGAGGAGCTGGGGTCCGTCTACTTCAGCCGGGGTCACATCGAAGCCATCAGCATGACCGATTGGGACGAGAGGTTGGCGGCGAGACTGGTCGGCGCCGGCGCTTTGACTGAGAGCCAGGTCAAGGGATGTTGGATGGCGGCGGGCCAGGGTGACGAGCAGCACCCCGCGTTGGCATGTCTGCTCGACGCGGCCGAGGGCGACTACCGTGCCTTGATGGAGATGGTCAACCAGCACATCTCCGACGTCGTTATGCAGCTCATGTATTGGAACGCCGGCACCTTCCGTTTCCGAGTCCCGGTGCGGCCGGTCGAGTTCAGAGTGGCCCCTTCTCTGGAGGTGGAAAGCCTGCTGCTCGACGCATATCGCAGGGTGGACGAGGGAGAGAGGCCCTGGCGGGACAAGTTGCTGACCGAGACGGAGCTCTGTGTGACGTGCACCTTGGGCTGCTCCGAAGAGATCAAGAGCCGCTACCTTAGGTCCGACATCTGTCTGTGGCGTTGCATGCCCTCCGTCCTTAAGGACCCCATCTACCGCGACGCGAAGAGGCGGCCCTCGTCTTTTGAGGAAGACGAGATGGACGAGCTTCCCTTCATCTAGTCCGCATGCGTGTCAGCGTCATCTGCGTAGGACGTCTCTCGCGCGAATATCAGGCGGTCTGGCGACACTACCAGGGCCTTCTGCGACCCTATATCGGCCTGGAGGTGTTCGAGACTGCAGAGGTCCCGCTGTCTCTGGGCGAGGCGCAGGCGAGGACGAAGGAGGGGACGGCGCTTCTGAGTCTGTTTCGAAAAGGAGCATTCACAGTCGCCTTGGACGGCCGGGGCAGGCAGTACTCATCTGAGACCTGGAGCGCTCTGCTCGCCGAGAAGAAGGTGAGCGGCCACAGCAGTTTCCAGTTCGTCCTGGGAGGTGCCGCAGGCTTGGATGAGTGCATCGTCGCCGCTGCACATGTGGTCTGGTCGTTGTCCGATCTCACCTTCCCTCATCAGATGGCCCGCTGCATGATGATAGAGCAGCTCTACCGCGCCTTGCGCATAGAGCGAGGCGAGCCGTACCATCACTAGGCCAGGAGGACGTGGATCACGTGATCGCCGAACGAGTCCAAAGAGTGATCAAGGAGTGGTGTGCCGAGCAGGGCTGGACCGACGCGCCGGTTTGTCTGGTAGAGAGGCCTGCTGAGGAAACGCACGGGGACTACGCCACGCCCTTCTGTATGCAGGCGTCCAAGATCGCGAGACAGTCGCCCCGGGCCCTCGCCGAGCAGCTCAGCGCACGGTTGCTCGCAGATCCCGATGTCGCCCGCGTAGTCGAGACCGTGAAGGTGGCCGGACCCGGCTTCATAAACTTCACCCTGAGCAGTACGGCGTACGCCGAAGCGATGAGGATGATGCTTGCTGAGGGCGATGACATCGGCAGAGGGGAGCACCATCCTCACCCGCGGGTCAACGTGGAGTTCGTCAGCGTGAACCCGAACGGGCCGCTCCATGTCGGGCACGGTCGGTACGCGGCTTACGGCGATGCTCTGCAACGACTCATGAAGTTCAGCGGCGTCAATCTCGCGACCGAGTTCTATATCAACGACTACGGCCGACAAATGGACCGCTTCGGGCGCAGCATCGCGGCTCGTTATGCCCAATCATTCGGCGTGGACCTCCCTGTTCCGCCGGAAGGGTACCTAGGTG